>Ga0247727_10011364_pt1 | contig 15555 bp, 20 predicted proteins | sample WisWelCaveWW1625_FD_202498 | JGI IMG/M metagenome (GOLD analysis project Ga0247727, IMG submission 202498) | Biofilm microbial communities from Wishing Well Cave, Virginia, United States - WW16-25 | ecosystem: Environmental > Aquatic > Deep subsurface > Groundwater > Cave microbial mat | place...
CATTCGCCCGCATCGGCTCTGAGATTTCCTAAATTGCCCAACGTCGTCCCGATCCCCTTCTCATCCCCAAGAATCTTCTGGAGTTCCAACACCTCTTGATAGTGGGTCTGGGCCGATTCCCGACGCCCACTGACCGCACAAATGTTCCCGAGATTTCCCAGCGTGGCGGCCAACGCCCGTTGATCCCCGGTCAGCCGGTCGCATTCCAACGCCTTCGCATAGCAGGTATAGGCATCGGTATAGAGCCCGCGCGAAAAATGCTCGTTTCCCTGGCGGTTGAGTTCTTCGGAAAGTCCGTTGCGTAGCGTCATGATGAGGGCTGGAGCAATCGTTCGACCGCCTGCTTGGCGCCGGTGAGAATCGAGGTACCGTCGCCGACCAACACACTATCGAAATTATACTTGAGGAGACGACGCAGTCCCTCATGGGCCTTCGTCACATCGGCGTATTTTTCTGCGGGCAGAAAACTGACGGAGCCGGCCGGCTTCCCGATCAACGCATCGCCGACAATCAGCACGCCCTTCCCCTGTTGAATAAACAGGGCTGATTCGCCGGGAGACTTCTGATCTTTCAGCTGGATCACCCAGATTCCACCCGTGAGCAATTCTCCGTCTTTGAACGTTTTGGTCGGCTTGAGATCCATCTGCGGCGCGTCGGCTTCCGGTACTTGCAGCTGGCAGAGAAACTCGTCTTGGTACCTCGCCGCTTCACGGGCATGGTCGCGATTCGTCACGATGATGTAATCGACGGGGCCGTTGCGGAGGATCACGGAACTGGCTTCGCCTGTCATCGGCGGAGGATCGATGAGAATCTTGTGTTCCCCGACCGTCAGGAAGAGCCCGTTGAAATCGAGCTGCTTCTCCTCAGAGAACCAGGACCATTGCCAGATGCCGGGAAGCAGTTGTTTCATGATACAAGGGCGCGACGCGCGAGAGTCGCGAGACAAGCGAGACTCGCCGGGACAATCATAATCATTTTGTATTTGTTCGCACTTCGCGCCTTTCGCGCCCCTCCCGCTCGTCGCGCCGTCTCACAAGGCGGAGACGGCATCTTTGACGGTTTTCGTCACCTTAGCCAGGATACTGGCTTCGTTGGGCAGATCGATGATGTCGTCTTCTGAGATCGTAATAAACTTTCGATTCGGCCCCTTCGTCAGAGAAATCAGAAACATACTATTAGAAGGAGTGACGGGAATGACGACCTGCACAGCAACATCAGTCCCCTTCACCACTTCCAAAAACTTTTGTTTTCCCTCCTCCATCTCATCCATTCATTTACGTCCTTTCATTCTCACCCATTGGAGCAAATCACCGCGGGTGGCGCCGACCAGCCCAGCCGCCCGGAGCGGGGTCCTTACACCGGGCGGGATGCGAGGCCGGCTGGGCTGGTCGGCGACAGGACCCGCTACATCTTATTATTCGCTCCAGCCAACAGCTTTTCAACTTCCGCCACAATCACCGCTTCGCCCGCCAGATCCATATTGCCGACACGCTGCCACCGGATCACGCCCTGCTGATCGATCACATACACGTTGGGAATAAACTTTCCTCCGCCGTACAATTTGTCCGTCACCTTGTTCGGGTCCAGCAGATACGGATAGGTGACTTTCACTGGAAAGACGGACAAGAACTCGCCGACACTCTTCTTGGAGTCGCCGGAAGAATTGACGCCAAGCACAGCCACGTCTTTGCCTTTCGTCATCTCAGAAACTTTTTGGAGCGCCGACCCCTGCACCATACAGGGGTCGCAGATATGAAACAGTCCGAGTACCACGACCTTCCCTTTATAGGTATCCAGCCCCACAGTCTCACCGGTGATGGCCGTCAACGCAAACGACGGCGCCTTCTCGCCCACCTTGAACAGTCCAGCGGCAAGGACCAGATGGGCCGCAAGAATCGGAAGTAGTAGCGCACTGAGTATGGAGAGCGTTCGTTTCATGTGAAGCTCAATTTCTTAAGCAGTACTGAGTGCTGAGCGAAGAAACACTCGGTCCGATCTCAGCACTCATAACTTAGCACTCAGCACTTCGTGTCGCGCTATCCTACCATGCAGATTTTTTCATGGGCAATGGCGAAGAATCTGAGTGAGTCGCACCTAGATGGAGAGAAGGAAAGCAGGCTGCTCAAAAAGTTCGTTCAGCAAGGCCGCAGGCGGAGCAAGAACCGGAGGCGTACCCTCTGGGGTACGTTGAGGATTCTTGCGAGCTGAGAACGAAGCTGGCGGACTTTTGGAGCAGCCTGCTAGATGGATGGTTCGAAGAGGCCAAGCTGCCATTCCTCAGCGCGGGTCAGGGGAATGGGGTAGCGTTCCGTAAAGCAGGCGTTGCAGTACTGGCCCGGTGTGCCGGGGGAGGCGTTCAGCATGCCGTCGAGACTCAAATAGGCAAGGCTATCGGCCGTGATGTACTTCCGAATCTCTTCGGTCGTGTGGCTGGAGGCAATCAATTCCTTCCTGGTGGGCGTGTCGATGCCGTAGAAGCAGGGCGAGATGATCGGCGGCAAGCTGATGCGCACATGCACTTCTTTGGCCCCGGCATTGCGAATCATCTTCACAATTTTACGGCTCGTCGTGCCCCGCACCAGCGAATCATCGACCACAACGACCCGTTTTCCATCCAGCACCTCCGGCACGGCATTGAGCTTTACCTTTACACCGAAGTGGCGGATCGATTGCTCCGGTTCAATGAAGGTGCGGCCGACATAGTGATTCCGAATCAGCCCAAGTTCGAACTGAATCCCCGCCCCCTCGGCATAGCCGAGCGCAGCAGGCACCCCGGAGTCCGGTACGGGAATGACGATATCCGCCGGCACCGACGATTCCCGTGCCAGTTGTCTGCCCAAGGCCTTGCGCGTGACATAGACCGCGTTCGCGCCGAAGATCTTGCTGTCTGGCCGGGCAAAGTAGACATATTCAAAGACGCACATGGCCGGACTGGCCGGCACAAACGGCTTGTGACTCGTCACGCCCTTCTCGTTCAGCACGACCAACTCGCCGGGCTCAATCTCGCGGACAACTTCAGCTCCAAGCAGATCGAACGCGCAGGTTTCCGAAGCCACAAGGTAGGTATCGCCCAGCCGGCCGAGACAGAGCGGCCGAAACCCATGGGGGTCGCGTACTGCGACAATCCCGTCGTCCGTTTGCAAGACGATCGAAAACGCCCCGCGAACTTGGCTCAACGCATCGATGATGCGGGCCAGCAACGTATCGGCCCGCGAATGAGCGATCAGATGGATGATGACTTCGCTGTCTGAGGTGGACTGAAAGATGGCGCCGTATGCTTCCAGCTCGTGACGCAGCACTTGAGCATTGATGAGGTTGCCGTTATGGGAGAGCGCCAGATTCCCAAACGCAAAGTTGACCGAGAGCGGCTGGACGTTCTTGAGATCACTCCCACCGGCTGTGGAGTAGCGATTGTGACCGATCGCCATCGAACCGGTTAATTGCTCGAGCACGTGGGTATTATAGATATCCGCGACAAGCCCCTTCCCCTTATGGACATGAAAATGCTCGCCATCGCCGGAGACGATGCCGGAGGCCTCCTGTCCGCGATGCTGCAGGGCATACAACCCAAGATAGGTGAGGTTTGCCGCTTCCTTGTGGCCGTAAATGCCGAAGACGGCACATTCGTCGTGAAACTTATCGGGGGCGATCATGGGTAAGGGGCGAGGCGTGAGGCGTGAGGCAATTGGAGGAAAGCTTTGGTTCTGACTCATGACACCTTACCCCTTACGCCTAACCCCTCACGCTTCATTGAGTGTTCGTTCAATAGAAAAGGCCCACCGGTCGTAAAGTTGATCGACCGGGAGGTCGATGCGGCAACCCTCGCTCCATTGCCCCTTCTCCACATCGATGACGAAACGATCGCCTCCCACCGTCCCGATCTTCATCGCTGGAATACCGGAATCCCAGGCGCGATTCAATACCTGATCGGCCATCTCAGGCTTCACCGACAGGACTACCCGTGATTGACTCTCACCGAACAAGAGGGCATCCCTCCGCAAGGCATCGAGGGGCAATCTTACCACAGCTCCTCGTCTGACGTCTGGGACAGAGACACAACATTCAGCCAATGCGACAGACAACCCGCCATCTGAGCAATCATGGGCGGATTGCACGACTCCCTGACGGATCACGTTCAGGATAAAATCATGGAGCGCCTTCTCCGTCTCTAGACTCAGGAACGGAGGCGATCCCTGCTCCCGGTGATGGAGCACTTTCAGATACTCACTGCCGCCCAGATCCTCCCGCGTCTTGCCTAGAAGGAGAATCGCATCGCCGTCCTGCTTGAACCACTGCGTCACCGTCTTATCGGCTGCATCGATCAGACCCACCATCCCCAACATCGGCGTGGGATAAATCGAGAGACCGTTGGTCTCATTGTAGAAGCTCACATTGCCGCTGACGATAGGAACCTTAAAATGTTCGCAGGCATCCTTCATCCCCTCGATCGCCAACACAAACTGCCACATGATCTCGGGCCGCTCGGGATTACCGAAGTTCAAACAATCCGTAAGCCCGATCGGCTCAGCGCCGGAACAGACCAGATTCCTCGCCGCCTCGGCCACCGCAAGACGAGTCCCTTCATAGGGGTGCAGCAAACAGTAGCGGCTGTTACAGTCTACCGTCATCGCGATGGCTTTATTTGTTCCCTTGATCCGAACCACCGCCGCATCGGAACCAGGCCGGATCATCGTGTTGGTCCGCACCATGTGGTCGTACTGTTCATAGGCCCAGCGTTTGCTCGCAATCGTCGGTGATTCCAGCAGCAAGAGCAGCGCCGCGTTCGCATCCTTCACATCGGGCAGCGCATCGTAGTTCAGGTTGGTCAGCATATCCTGATAGCCCGGCGGTGAATAGGGCCGCTCGTAGCGTGGTCCGTCATCGGCGAGCGACTTTGCCGGAATCTCCGCCACCACCTTGCCCTGGTCCTTCACGCGGAGTATCCCGTCACCCGTGACCCGTCCCACCACCGCCACGTCGAGGTCCCACTTCTTGCAGATCCGGATGCATTCGTCTTCCTTGCCCGCCTTCGCCACCATCAGCATGCGTTCCTGGGATTCCGACAGCATCAAATCATAGGGTGTCATACCTGGCTCACGCCGTGGCACATCGGTCAGGTCCAGATCGATCCCGCTGCCGGCACGCGACGCCATTTCGCAGGACGAGCTCGTCAACCCTGCCGCCCCCATGTCCTGAATACCAACCAGTAAATCGCCCGCCATCAGTTCGAGACAGGCTTCCAGCAACAGCTTTTCGGTAAAGGGATCGCCCACTTGCACGGCGGGGCGCCTCTGTTCCGACTGGTCGTCAAAGGAGTCAGACGCCATCGTCGCCCCGTGAATCCCATCGCGGCCCGTCTTCGAGCCGAAATAGATCACCGGATTGCCGACCCCGGCCGCTGTGCCAAGAAAAATCTTGTCCTTGTGCGCAATACCGAGACAAAACACGTTCACGAGCGGATTCGGCGAATAAATATCGTTGAAGACGATTTCGCCTCCGACCGTCGGCACCCCCACGCAATTCCCATATGCACTTATTCCAGCCACCACACCCTTGAGCAGGTGTCGATTTTTTGCCTGCTCAAGTTCACCAAACCGCAACGCATCGAGCAAGGCAATCGGACGCGCACCCATCGTAAAGATATCGCGCAAAATCCCACCCACCCCAGTCGCCGCACCTTGATAGGGTTCGATGAACGAAGGATGGTTATGCGACTCCATCTTGAAGACCACGCAGAGCCCATCGCCGATATCCACCGCCCCGGCATTTTCCCCCGGCCCCTGGACCACCCGCGGCCCCGTCGTCGGCAGCTTCTTCAAATGCACGCGCGAACTCTTATAGGAGCAATGCTCCGACCACATCACCGAAAACATGCCAAGCTCCGTCAGATTCGGTTCCCGCCCGAGTATCTCGATGATCTTCTTGTACTCATCGTTCGTCAGATTATGCTGCGCGATGAGATCTTTGGTGATGATAGCTTGCATCAGTGATTCACTTCGCGGTTTGGCTCAAGAGGCCCGACATTTCCAATACTCGTTTTGACCAGGTATTCGACTCCTCTGCAAGGTGTCGTCGTCGTTCAGGATCAGTCCAAATGACGCTCCAGTCGCATTGCCACCGTGCAAGCTGTACTTGCAGCGCCACAAGCTGCTCCGCCGCGTGGCTCTCAGCCTCCGCAGCAGTCCACTCGATAAAGTACTTACTCTCATCGATCAAACCTTCGACCGCATCACGGCTGGCCTCATGCGCGGCAAAGGACTTGATACGACTGAGATTTGCCGCAAGTCCACCTAGGCGGACAGATAGCACGTCGCGAAGATAGCGTTCCTGAATGGCTGCCCTATCTCTCACACTCCACCTAGCAATGGCTTAACAATCTCCGTGACCCACTGCCTGACAGTTGGGTCCATTATTTCCAGCGAGGGATTGTTCTGCCGTGGCCGAATATTGATCAAAGACTCAAATGTGACTTGCTGCGCACTAGGAATCCAATCCGCATCCCACACATCCTCCTGACGACTCACATCCTCAAGCAAGACTGCCTCACAATCTGCATGGAGTGCCCCACCGCAGGCAAGAATTCCTCGCTCAAGATCAACAGCCAACTTCACGTATGTTCCAGCACCTGAAGCATCTCTTCCATCTGATGCGTGGTGGCCCGAGTACGAATGATATGAATCACGGCAATGTCTTCAATGGAATTTTCCGTCCCTTCTCCCCCCGGAAGAAACAAAATCGCACTCATCATCCGTTAGATTATGCTGCGCGACGAGGTCTTTGGTCACCATTCGGCTGGACGACTTCATTGGATTTCCCGTAATTCCCAGGGAACAATTTGTCCGTTTTCTAGCAAGTCGAACAACTTCTCGGGGCGCTGGCGAGTCATAAACTCCTGAAGAGCCTTGAACCAAATATCGACTCTACGCTGGATTGGCAAGTTTTGCCGTACACGTGAAATGATAACCTGGCCTCGACAATCCGCCGTAACATCCTCGAACTCAGTATCCTGCGTGAGAAGGATTATCTCCTCCCTTGCCAGCCGTTTACGGAGTTCCGAGTCTTTGACGCCGCGCAGTCCTAGCATGATGATGTGCTCAATATCGTATCCCGACGTTCGTAGCCGATGATAGAGCGGCAGCGGGAAGTTCTCATCCAACAGTATCTTCAAGAGGCCTGCTCAACCGCGGGCGGCACATGCTCGGCAACGTGCGCAGCATAACGAAGCGCCGCCAGAATCTGCTCTCGGGTGATGGCATAGGCATCCTGTACCGATTCGATACTCTCCCCCGCAGCCAGCGCCCCCACCACGGTTGCCACATCAATGCGTGTCCCCGCAAGACAGGGCTTCCCAAACCGAATACCGGGGTCCATCGAGATACCAGGAAAGATTTCCATAGCTAGGACCTCCCTAGGCCTCTCTTGATTGTTTCCATCGCATCCGCAAGAGTAATGCCTGCGCCCGCATCGAGATCAGCTAAGCCCCCCAGAATTCCAGCCTCCTGCTCTTCTGTCAACTCATGGTCCGTCATATCATGCTGCGCGGTGAGGTCTTTCGTCATGACTGGTACCGTCACGATTACAAATCCTCCCTACACATCACACTGACAACCTTTCTTCCGAAGAAGCACGATCTGCTTGCTCGGGCTATCCACATAGACAGTCTGCTTCTCAAGACCCGTCGCTTCCCTCTTCGCCAGCGGGCTGCGATGCCGGTAACCACGATTGCTCATCTCGACAACAAGCGCGTCATGCCGTCCGTACAAGGCCTTTAGCTTCCCCTTCCACCGCAAGGTCTCGGATGCCGCGCATACCCCTTCTTGCCTTTCACGATCACTGACCAAATCGCATGCAACTCTCGATGCTCACCTAACAAATGATTTCCGCAGAGTCTTCTGGGTGAAATGTCCCAAATACGCATTTGTGCTATGCGAACAGGCCCTTATGCTTTTCCATTTGCTGGAATTGAATCACATGGAAATCAGGGCCTAGCTCAGCCGTCAGCAAACTAATATCCTTCTCAAGATATTGTCCATGGCCAGTAACCAAGATGATTCTGGATTCTTTTGTCTCACTAATATGACGACGGACTAGTATCAGCTCGTATAGTGCCTCCTGAACCTTTCTCGGTCTTGAGGACTGCTTCGAGACCACATCAAAGTTCTTACACTCTATAACAATCGAAGGGTGAGCACCCTTTTCCGGCAACCAAAAATCCACTCTAAGATTTATACCCTGGGTCGTAACAAACTGCTGTTGCTGCCTTGCCAGAACTCCCCAACTTTGCAGCACTTGGTCAACTGCCTCTTCAAGCCGACGGCCGATTTCGTGTGACTTAGGCATCAACCCTTCAACGCTATCGAATACTTTAATCCATCATATGGACAAGAGCATTGTATGAACGACATTGCCGTGAGCGGCGGGACCAACTACCCTTCACTGAAATACTCCCTCTCATAGCCGCGGGTGATACTGATCTGGGACCCGATCGCCTTAGCCCTCAGCTTGGTCTGCAAGGGTGGCCCGATTGGTCTCCTACTGCGCGCGTCCAACGAGGGCCTTCTCAGGCCGCGCGTTGCGCGAGCAAAGGAGACTAACAGGCTACCCCTCTCTCCTACACCGGGCGAGGTGCGAGGACGGACGGGCTGGTCAGCGGTCACGCCCCCACCATTTTTAATTGCTTCTTGGTTCCTTTCAGCGACTCCAGCATCGACAGGAAAATCAGCTTCCCGCTGTCATTGCCCAATACCTCTTCCGCGCAGCGCTCAGGATGCGGCATCATGCCGAGCACGTTGCCTTCGGCATTGATGATCCCGGCAATGTTATCCAGTGAGCCGTTCGGATTCGCTTCCGGCATCACCTTGCCCTCCGGGGTGCAATAGCGGAGCACAATCTGCGCATTCGCCTGCATCGCCGCAAGCGTGACCGGATCGGTGTAGTAGTTCCCGTCCGCATGGGCGATCGGAATCTTGAGCACCTGACCGGACTCGCAGCTTCCCGTGAACGCCGTGGCCGCATTCTCAACCTTCACAGACACATCCTTGCAGATAAAATGCAGCGACCTGTTCCGGAGCATGGCCCCGGGTAGCAACCCTGCTTCGAGCAATATCTGAAACCCGTTGCAGATACCGAGCACCATCCCACCCTTCTTCGCAAACTCCTTCACCGCTCCCATCACCGGCGAGAACCGCGCGATGGCGCCAGTCCGCAAATAATCGCCGTAAGAAAACCCGCCGGGGAGCACAATCGCATCCAGCCCCGCAAGCAACGTCTCCTTGTGCCAAATCATCTCCACATACTGGCCCAGCACATCCTTGAAGACATGCTGACAGTCGTGATCGCAATTACTGCCAGGGAAAACCACCACTCCGATTTTCATGTGATCTTCCTCACCTTTCCCTACATCATCAGGGAAGTGGCCAGGCTGTCGTTCACTGCGCGCATCGAACGAGCACCGGTCCATCGTGCGCGTTCTGCGAGCAAGAAGGATGGCCTGGCCGCTTCCCTATCTATCCTTCTGCGACCGCGCGTTGCGCGAGCACGAAACCAAGTCCTGCCGTCTCGCCATCTCACTGCAACTCATACCGATATTCTTCAACGATCGTGTTCGCCAGCAACTTTTCGCACATGGCCTTGACCTCGGCCTCAGCCTTAACCTTGTCATTCTCATCCACATCCAGTTCCATGTACTTCCCGACTCGCACATTGCCCGCATTCTTGAATCCCAGCGAGTCGAGCGCATGCTCAATCGCTTTCCCTTGCGGATCGAGAATCCCTTGCTTGAGCGTGACATGAATTTTGGCTTTCACTCTTGACTCCCTTGCTCAGATTCTTTGGTCTGTCTGTCCACGTATCTCCTGATCCAGAAAATCCCCGCGACCGTCCCGAACCCAGCCAAGACAAGCGCCACAAGCGGCCAGCGCCAGCGTGACCCTTCCAAGCGATAGGCCAGTACGGCCACCAGCGCCGTGGCCACCAAAATGGCCGCCACCAACCCATAATTCATGAACAACCGCAGAAACATCTTTATTCTTCTTTCTTCCCTTCCCCAGTGAGAAACAGACGCCGGGCATCACCAAAAGGATGCGGTGATCGGTTTCACCTGCGCGCGTCGAGCGACCACTGCTTCATCGTGGGGGCTCCGCGAGCACGGAAACCGGCACCGCAGCCCTCCCCTCCCACCTACCCCTCCCAATGGATTTGGAAGTTCCCGAGGGGATGGAGGGGTTGGCCTCAACTGCGCGACCTTCTCACCCACCCACCCTGGACGCGCCAAGACGCGTCCTTGCCCCTGCGAGGGCCTTCCCAGGCCGCGCGTTGCGCGAGCAAAGAGGACGGCCCCACCATCTCCTACCCGCACACTCTTTTCAGAACTTCCCGATACGCCTCTTCAATTTTCCCCAAATCCTTCCGAAACCGATCCTTATCCATCGACTCCTTTGTCGTCTGATCCCAAAAGCGACAGGTGTCCGGCGAAATCTCATCGGCCAGGAGCAGATGGCCGTTGTGCAGCCCAAACTCCAATTTGAAATCGACCAGGATCATCTGTCGTTCACGGAAGAATGGTTGCAATAGGCTATTCACTTTCAACGCTAGCCTCTTGATCTCCGTCATCTGCTCCGGTGTCGCCAGCTTCATCAATCGAATATGCTCATCGGCGATGAGCGGATCGCCCAGCGCATCGTTCTTGTAATACCACTCCACGATGGCCGGTTCGATAGGATCACCCTCCTTCAACCCCAGCCGCTTAGCCAAACTGCCTGCCACGACGTTGCGGACCACCACTTCGACCGGTACGATCGTCACCTTCTTCGTGAGCAGTTCCCGGTCATTTAGGCGCTCGACGAAATGTGTCGGGACACCGGCCTGTTCCAGCAACCGAAAGAGCCGCTCGGACACTTTGTTATTGATGATGCCTTTCTCGACGATGGTTCCGCGCTTCTGCGCGTTGAATGCCGTCGCATCGTCCTTGAAGTACTGGACAACTTGATCCGGCTTGTCGGTCGCAAAGACTTTCTTGGCCTTACCTTCGTAGAGTAGCGCGCCTGTTGCCATAGTTGTTCCTTACCCCGCATTATTCATGAACACTTGTGCTGCAATCGCCGATGCCTGACTCAAGCGAGACGGGCGAGACTGGCGGGAAAAGCGCGACGGGCAGTGACAGGGCTCACACGTCACGCAAGTCGCGCTCCTCGCGCTTGTCGCGCGTTACTGCGCCAGCACCTCGATAATCTCGTCCAAGGATCTGACAGTCCCCAGCAAGGTCGGATGACCGAATCGTCGATTATGCCGGAACTCCTTCACCTTCTCCAACGCCAGAATCAAGCTCTGAAAGTCTTCCAGCCGTGACGTTTCAAAATATGTGATGAAATCCAGGTCGTCGAGGCCTGTCGCATGATACAGCTTCCGCTTGACGGTCTTGCTGTAGGGCAACGAAGCTTCGGTATGCTCCTGCATCATCGCCGCGCGCTGCTCTTGCGGAAGAGACCACCAGTCCGCATCCTTCCGGATCGGGATTACGATCACATAGGGATTGGGACCTGGCTCGCCGGGAATCTTCAGCTCTGCTTTGAGGTTGTCCGGCATGCCAGGCACATAGTTGGGCTTCTTCGTCAGGCCGGAAAAGACCGTGCTGCCGGTCAGGTGCTTGCCAAAGAGACTGCTTTGAAGATCCAGGAGAAACTGTTGGGTCTCACGCAGCTCGGTCGCGTGAATACGAAAGAGCACGTCCGCGTGATCAGACAGTCCACGGAGAAGATAGACATCGATCGCCAACTTCTCTCGATGCTGCTCGACCACCCCCTTCAGGACAGTCAATTGCGAGATGCGCACCGCCTGATCCTGCTTCCCCCAGTCCGCATCGAGACTAAAGGCGGCAAACGTGCCATAGACACCCGGTTCGCTCAGAAGCTTGTCACGATCGGCTGCCTCAACGGCCGATACCATCCCCAGGCCGACCAACACCAGCACAACAAGACGCATGAGAAACGGAATAACGGATTTCATCGTCTTTCCCCTTTCACCAGCCTGTGCGCCCCCGATCCGAACACCCGCCGGAAAATCTTGTCGAGATGGCGCAGATAATACTTCGGATCGAAACAGGATCGAATCTCCGCTGCCGTGAGATGTTTCGCCAAGAAGGGATCTTTGCCGACTAACTCCTGGAAGCCTCCCGCCCCTTTCCAGGAGGCCATGGCATTGCGCTGGACGGCCTCATATGATTCCTTCCGCTGCGCACCCTTCTCGATGAGCCGCAGCAGCAATCGTTGCGAATAGACCAGTCCCCCGGTGCGATCGAGGTTGCGTTTCATATTGGCGGGGTAGACCACCAGATGCTTGATGACGTCGGTGATCCGCGCCAGCATAAAATCGATCAGAATCGTGCTATCCGGCATGATCACGCGCTCGACGGACGAATGGCTGATGTCGCGCTCATGCCACAGCGCGACATTCTCCATTGCCGCGAGACTATTGCCCCGCACGACGCGTGCCAGCCCACAGAGATTCTCCGAGGCGATCGGGTTCCGCTTGTGCGGCATCGCCGAAGACCCTTTCTGCCCTTCTGAAAAATACTCTTCCGCTTCGAGCACCTCGGTCCGTTGCAGATGGCGAATCTCGGTCGCGAACTTTTCGATGCTGGCAGCCAACAGCGCCAAAGCCGAGGCATAGGCCGCATGTCGATCGCGCTGCACGATTTGATTGGAGACAGGGTCCGGCGTGAGCCCCAGCTTGGCGCAAACGTACGCTTCCACTTCAGGCCCTTGATGCGCGAACGTGCCCATCGCGCCGGAGAGCGTGCCGACCGCGATCTCTTGCCGAACGTGCGTCAGCCGCTCCCGGTGCCGGCGGGCTTCTTCATACCAAATGGCCAGCTTGAAGCCGAACGAGATCGGTTCGCCATGAATGCCGTGCGAACGGCCGACCATCAACGTATTCTTGTACCGCAACGCCTGCCGCTTCAAGACCGCGATCAACTCTTCAAGATCGTCGAGGATGAGGTCGAGCGCCTCGGTCATCTGCACGGCCAACGCGGTGTCCACAATATCCGACGAGGTCAACCCCATGTGGAGGAACCGATGCTCCGGGCCGACCGATTGTATGAGCGATTCGAGAAAGGCGATCACGTCGTGCTTCGTCACCTTCTCGATTCTGGCGATGCGTTTCACATCGATGGTGGCTTTCTTCCCGATACTAGCCGCAGTACCGCGCGGGACCTGTCCGGCTCGTTCGAACGCCGCGCAGGCAGCCAGCTCGACTGCGAGCCAGATCTCGTACTTACGTTTCAATTCCCAGATGGCTTTCATCTTGGGGCGGGTATAGCGATCAATCATCTCTTCTCCGTTAGGCGTGAGGGGTTAGGCGTAAGGGGTGGAACAGCCGGCAACTTCATCCGTATCATTGCGCCTCACGTTTCACGCCTACCGCCTCACTTCTTTTGGCGGCCAGCGTCAATTCCTTGTTCAAGACCTGATCCAGAATGCCGTTCACGAACTTCGACGCGTCGTCGTCGCCGAAACTTTTCGCCAATTCGATGGCTTCGTTCACCGTCACCTTGGCCGGCACGTCATCCATCCACAGCAGTTCATAGACGCCGGCGCGCAGGATATTACGGTCCACAATCGGCATGCGACTGATTTTCCAATTGGTGGCGTATTTCCCGATGAGGGCATCCAGCTCTTTCTTCTTCGCCAACACCCCGGCCACAAGTCCTTCGGCAAAGGCCTTCACCTCATCCGTGGCCTCGTTCTTCTCCCAGAACACATCCAGCCACAGGCCCGGCCTGCCGTGAATGTCGTACTGAAACAGAATCTGGAGCGCGCGCTCCCGGGCTTGATGGCGTGATCCCATGGCTAACCCGCATTAATCATGACAGTTCGTCAGCCCCCCACCCACCCTTCCCCATACTATGGGGGAGAGTGACGGAGAGGGGGTGCGAGACCGGTGCGTGGAGCCCAGGGGACTGGCTCCGCCGTCTGCGGCAGTGCCTGTCCTGCTGTTCCTCGGACGGGGACAGGCGCCAAAAAAAAGGGCGCCAGTCCCCAACAGTACGGAGAGGGTCCGAGGGGCGAGCCCGCCGGCCGAAGGCTCGTCGTAGCAGCGGATCGGCGATTGTAGCAGAAGTGTTCATGAATAATGCGGGCTAAGCCTTGCGCTTTCGCGGCGCCCACTTCTTTGCTCTCCGAACTCGCGGGACTTCAGCGCTCGGCGGAATCTCCTCACCCACCCGTAACAGACGCATGACCGTCGCCATTTCAATCGCGGACCTGGCCGCGGCTCCACCACGATTGAACTTGGCCGACTCAGCCCGCTCGATCGCCTGCGCGATCGTGTGCGTCGTCAGCACGCCGAAAATGATCGGCACGTCGGCATCCAGCGCCGCCTGTCCGATCCCGCGACTAACCTCCGCGCTGATGTAATCGAAATGTGGCGTGTCGCCACGAATGACAGCCCCGAGACAAATCACCGCCTCGAACCGGCCCGACTTCGCCATCGTCCGCGCCACCAAGGGAATCTCGAACGCCCCCGGCACCCGCACCACCTCGATGTCGTCGGCCTTGACCCCGTGTTTGGTCAGCCCTTCAACGCAGGAACTCAACAGCTTACTCGTGACAAACTTGTTGAACTTCGCGACAACAATCCCAAACCGCAACCCCGTCGCATCGTGAGAGCCTCTTCTCAGTTTCATGTACTAACAGTCACCTTCCACTCAGCCATTACGTCCTCATCAGGCTGCTCAAAATGGCCATCCAGCAAGGCCGCAGGCGAGAAACGACCGGAGGCGTACCCGTTCTCACCCGCCCTCCCCGAGCTGCCAAGACAGCTCTCTCCCCATGTGGGGAACGTTGAGGATTGTTTTGAGCCGAGAACGAAGCTGGGGGCCATTTTCAGCAGCCGTCACACCTTTTTCAGAATGTGCCCCATCTTCTTCTTTTTCGTTCGCAAGTACTTCACATTCGCCGAACGCGGCTGAATCTCGATCGGCACACGCTCAACGACTTGCAGCCCATAGCCTTCGATGCCGACGATCTTGCGGGGATTGTTCGTGATGAGCTTGATCTGGTGCAGTCCGAGATTGACGAGAATCTGCGCCCCCACGCCGTAATCGCGCAGGTCCGCCTTAAAACCCAACTTCAAATTCGCCTCGACCGTATCGCTGCCCTCATCTTGCAACCCATAGGCCCTGATCTTGTTGAGCAGGCCGATGCCGCGCCCTTCTTGATTGAGGTAGAGCAAGACCCCGCGCCCTTCCTTTTGAATCACTTCCATCGCCTTATGGAGTTGATCTCGACAGTCGCACCGCAACGATCCCAGTGCGTCGGCAGTCAAACAGCCCGAGTGCACACGCACCAGCGTAGGATCACCTCCCTCCACGCGCCCTTTCACCAACGCAATGTGCGTGATACCGTCCAATTCGTTTTCGAACGCCACCGCCTCGAAATCACCGAACATCGTCGGCATCCGCGCACTGGCCATCCGCCGCACAAAGGTCTCGCGCTGCATGCGGTATTCGATGAGCGCCTTGATCGTGACCATCTTCAGCTTGCGCACGTTGGCAAA
>Ga0247727_10011365_pt1 | contig 15555 bp, 9 predicted proteins | sample WisWelCaveWW1625_FD_202498 | JGI IMG/M metagenome (GOLD analysis project Ga0247727, IMG submission 202498) | Biofilm microbial communities from Wishing Well Cave, Virginia, United States - WW16-25 | ecosystem: Environmental > Aquatic > Deep subsurface > Groundwater > Cave microbial mat | place...
GCAGAGATACGGGATACCGAATATCTGAACGCATTGGGATACCATGAAAAAAGAGTCTGTTCAGCACAACGGCTTTGGCAAAAAATTTTTGAAAGGGTTGTTCAGGAAGGGCATGTTTTCCCGGTTGCTTTTAAACGAGCTCTGACCCTCTTATTAAAGGAGGGGACTCTTTCCACCCGGATTTTAAAGGGATTGGGTCAGCATTATTCCAAAGCAAAATTATTTAAAATTTATCAACGGCTGGCTGAATGTCTGAAAAAAGGAAGAATGTTTCAGGTCGCTTCGCTGTGATTTTATCCTGCGAGCACGGTGGGAATCAAATTCCAGAGCGCTATCGCCCTGATTTCCCGAAGTCCGGACGGCTTTTACAAAGTCATCGCGGCTATGACCCGGGGGCTTTGGCCCTAGGAAAATTTTTCCATAAGCAAACCGGTTTCCCGTTTTATTATTCAACGATCAGCCGTCTGTTGATTGAGTTAAACCGCTCTTTGCATCATCCCCGATTATTCTCCAAAGTATCTAAAAGATTTTCTAAAGAGCAGCAGCAGCACCTGATCGATCAAATTTATCAACCTTACCGTAAGGCCGTTGAAGCGAGAATTAATAAAATACTGAAACAGAGACAGTCTGTTATTCATCTCTCTGTGCATACCTTTACTCCGGTTCTGCATCATGTTCACCGCACGGCCGATATCGGATTATTGTATGATCCGCGAGTTTTTCAAGAAAGACGATTCTGCGAAATTTGGAGGAACGATCTTCATCAACAGGATTCTACCTTGCGGGTCCGCCTGAATTATCCTTACCACGGAATCAGTGACGGTTTTACGACCAGTTTAAGGAAGAAGTGGAGGAAGCGAGGATATTTTGGCATAGAAATCGAAGTGAACCAAAAACATTTTATTTACAGAGGTATGAGAAAATTATTGATTCAGCGAGTTATGTTGAGTTCGTTAAAAAACACATTAGAAAAAATTGAAAGCGAATTTTCTGCAGGGAGGGTTGCTAAGTTATGATGGAAACAGGGATCTATTTACAGCAGCCCAGTTCCGGGAAAGTTCATGTTTCGTTTCGGGAGTTTTGGGGGCTGCTCTTGCCCTATGCAGGCAAGCGTATTGGTGAACAAAGCAAGGCGGTCCTATTTCTCGTTCTCTACCTGATCCTATTTCAAACGATTATACTGGGGATTCCCATTGCCGAAGTTTTGGTGATTGCGGGCGGGTTGGGTGCAGTGATTTTGGGACTGAGTTTTTTTCTGGAAGGCCTGATCTTAGGATTAATGCCATTAGGAGAAATGGTCGGCCTACAGCTTCCGCGGAAAGCCTCTCTTTCAATGGTGCTGGCTTTCGGTTTTATTCTGGGTCTTGGGGCAACTTTTGCCGAACCAGCGATTGGTGTTTTAAAAACAGCGGGTGCCTCTGTGAAGGCCTGGGAGGCCCCTCTGCTGTTTCTTTTGCTGGGCCGGTATGCTCATTATTTAGTCTATGCCGTTGGAATTGGGGTCGGGTTTGCAGTTATATTAGGGTTAATCCGTTTTTATTATGACTGGTCTTTAAAACCTTACATTATCATTCTGACCTTGCTGCTCTGTGGAATGACTTTGGCCAGTTATTTTTCTCCCAATCTTCAGTTGCTGACCGGTATCGCTTGGGACTGCGGGGGGATTACCACCGGCCCTGTTACCGTTCCGCTGGTCTTGGCGCTTGGGATCGGTATTTGCAGAGCGGTGGGGAGTAATCGGAGCGATACGGGCGGATTCGGAATTGTCACACTGGCTTCTCTCTTACCGGTGGCTGCGGTTTTAGGACTGGGTCTCTATTTCCTTGCGAAGGTTCCGGCGCCGATGACGGCCGCGGATTTTTGCCGAAAGGAAGTACGGGAAAAAATCAAGATTCTTTTTCCAACGCAAGAGTCCCTAATCGGTTATGTGATGACCCAGATGGGACCGGCTGAGTTAGAAATCTTTCTTGGAGAGTCTGCCGATTCGGTGAACCAATTCATTCAATCCTTAGCGCAGGATCCAAAACTGCAACAAAGAGTTTTTGGAATTGAACCGGCTGCTTTTAAAAAATGGATCGTTTCCAAAGGATTACCCGAACAGAGTCTCTCCCTGTTACAGGATGGAAATTCTTCCGGAGAATTTCAAAACAAGCGCTTGCATTTATCGAAGTCAGGATTATTTTTAAGAAATATGATTGTTGCTGTACAGGCGATTCTTCCCCTTGCTTTTTTGCTTATGATAGTCCTGCTTTGGTTTTTAAGGGCGCGAGTGCCGAGAAAAGATGAGGTTTTGTTCGGGATTTTTTTGGGTTTGATCGGTTTGAGTTTTTTTAACATCGGGATTGAAACAGGTCTGACTAAATTAGGCAACCAAGTCGGACAGATGTTGCCTTCGTCATTCGAGGAAATCCCGTTGGCGGCACAACGAAAAACAATCGAAAATTTTGATACGAGTCTTGTGCAGACGGCGATTAGGGCGGATGGCAAAAAGGAGCGATTTTTCTACGAATACAAGGGGAAGGAATACCTGCGACGGTCTTTTGATCCGCATTACTATGATCCACAAACGAAGACGTATACATTTATTCCGAGCCGGGGTCCCTTATTCGCTTTTCGCCAAGGAATGCTAGGGGTTCTCCTGGTGGTGGTTTTTGGTTTTTTTTTAGGGTATGGTGCAACGCTGGCGGAACCGGCCCTGAATGCCTTAGGGATTAAAGTTCAGGAATTAACAGTGGGAAGATTCAAGAAAAGAATATTGACTCATAGTGTTGCATCGGGGGTTGGTCTGGGAACAGCGCTGGGTGTGATTAAGGTCGTCTGGGCGATCCCTCTGTCTTTGCTGCTCCTTCCACCCTATTTTATTTTAATTTTTTTGACGTTGTTTTCGAAAGATGAATTTGTTGAGATCGGCTGGGATAGTGCGGGGGTTACGACAGGCCCTGTGACTGTCCCGCTTGTCTTGGCTATGGGACTGGGACTCGGGCAGGCCGTCGGAGTGGTGGAGGGCTTCGGTATTTTGGCGCTGGCCTCAGTCTACCCTATTCTGACCGTACTCTTAGTGGGGCTCCTGCTTCAGCATAAAGGAGGGGCTGTTTCCAATCCCTCCCTTGCGGAAGGAGAGAAAATTTCATGAAGATCATTTCCCGAATTTCGATTTTTCTTTTAAGGGAATTGACTCCGTTTTTAATCCTTCAGCTTAAAAACAGCGGTCTTACGGATCTGCAAATCACTTCGGGGCGGATGAATACGTTTCAGCAAAAAAAAGGGGTACGGAATTTTTTTTCGAGTGAGCCTGACTTGGGATCGGATGCACTTGACGTGATCACCATTCTGGTTGATCCAACGATTGAAGATTCTGTTTTATATTTTATTGTACAGACCATGAAATTGAAAATTCAGGGCCGGGGGTCAATTTTTTCGGAAAGGGTGAGGATGATTAAGGGACATTCTCTCTGCCGGGTCAATTCCACCTTTATGAAAAAGGCAGAGTCGACCGGGATTTTTTCTGGACTCATGGGCATAACTTGTATCGTCCAGAGGGACGAAGGGGATCGCCTGGCTCAGGTTATTTTAAATACCGGAACTTGTGTTCCTGCCCTTTATTATGGTTTGGGTACCGGTCTGCGGGATAAATTAGGATTATTACGCATTACGATTCCGGCTGAAAAAGAAATTTTACAACTCGTGGCGCGGCAGGAGGAAGCGGATGAAGTGATGGAACTTATGATTGAGCAGGGGAATCTCGACCAGCCGGGCAAAGGGTTTATTTATCTGTATCAGATCGAAAAAGGGCTAATTAATACGCGGACGCACCGCGATCCGCCACCGCATATTGCAACCCTGGAACAGGTGGTGGCTGAACTTGATCATTTAAAGGGCAACCTGCGCTGGCGGTTGCATAATGTGGAGGGTAGTTCAGAAGTTTCCGAACCCCGCTATTATCTTAAGCAACTCGTGGAATTTCGATTGACCTGCAATGAGGGATATGGCGCAGAGCTTGTCAAGGAGGCGATGTCAGCGGGTGTTGCCGGAGCGACGATTTTTAAAACTAAACATCATTTTGCGGATTCCTCCAGCCAGATGCAGATCTCTCCTGCGCGTGAGGTTTGTAATATGATTATTTCGGAAAATCTGCTGGAGAACGTAATCCGTATTCTGGAAATAAAAAGAGCTTTTGAAGATGAGATTGCAGCGATTGTGGAAGCCCGTTCCGTCGATAAAGCCTGTACTTATTTGGTTAATAAAAAATAGTGTGTTTCCGATATTAAGATGGTTTATTTCAGCCTGATTCAGTGGGGATTTGCAGCCGTTTCGTCTTTTCTCATCGGAGCAGGGAAGACCGGATTGCTTGGAGCGGGGATGCTGGCGGTTCCTTTAATGGCGGCTGTCTTTCCGGTGAAGGAATCGACGGGGATCGTTTTGCCCATGCTTATTTCCGCAGATTGCATCGCAGTCATTTATTACCGCTATGATGCCGACTGGAAAATTCTTTTGCCGCTTCTGCCCTTTTCTCTGGGAGGGATCGTGGGTGGATTTTTTTTAATGGATTGCATCGGTAATGACCAACTGCGGCCATTAGTGGGATTGATCGTTCTGGCCATGCTATCCTTGAATTTCCTCCTTAAGCGTAATCTCCAATCCACCCTGGTTTCGGGGCGATGGATCTGGTCCGGAGCGATTGGATTGGCCGGGGGATTGGTCAGTATGATTTCTAATGCCGCAGGACCTCTGTTGACCCTGTACTGTTACCTGTTTGAACTGGATAAAAAGAAATTCATCGGCTGCACGGCATGGTATTTTTTTATTATCAATCTGCTCAAAGTCCCCTTTTCTACAGAACTGGGTCTCATTCACTGGAAGACCCTGCAGCTTAATTTAATGCTGTTTCCTCTCATTTTCGCTGGTGCGTATGGAGGGTATAAATTAGTGCATGTCTTGCCGCAAAAGGTATTTGAAGGGATGATGCAAGGGCTGATTATTTTGAGTGCGGGGTATTTGCTGCTATAGAAATTGATTCCGTACCAGAGGACCAATCCGCCAGAGAAAGTGGCGGAATCCCTTTTCAAAATATATTATTTTAATTTGCTGTTTAGCTGTGATATTAATTATTCTTATTTAAACCTTATAACATTCAAATTTATTAGGGAGGTCTTGGTATGAAATATTTTATGCTGTTTTTAATGGCGGCAGGAGTGATTCTGCTGGGGGCAGGACCCGCCGCAGCCTCTGAGTCCCGCATTGGGGCGATGGGCGATGTGGGACTTTTTACTGAGGATAATACGAGCATTCTGACTTATCCCGGGGACATCCTCCAATACAGAGACCTGCTCACACTGGAACTGCGTACAAAATCGGTCGATAATGTTTATACTGTTAATGGAAATTTTGGTCTGGGCAGAAAACTTGTATTGGGGGGATATGTTAACCAACCTCTTTCTATCCCTGTTCCTGCGGCTGCCTTAGGAACTTTTTCAAATATTACGTTGGACCGAACCCTTCAGGTTATCTTGGGCATACCTCTGGCAAGGAGGAACCTCGGCCTATCATTAAATGTCGGGCTGGATAATTATGTCAGTGAATCAGGCGGAACCCGGACAGAGCAATCCGGTTATAGTATTTCCTTAATGGGCGGTCTTTCGGATGCGTCCATGGACCTCTCTGCGGCGGTGCATGTTCCTTCTTTTGAAGCCAGCGTGGGCTCAGCAAAAACAACCCTGAGCGGATTCGGCCTTGGATTAAACGGAAGAATTTTTCTTGGAAAAGATGAAGAATTAAAATTGGTTCCGATTTTTCATTTAAGTTATAGTTCGGCTGCAAGTAAGAGTGGTAGCACGACCACTACCAAATACAACCAGATTGATTTTCGTACAGGACTTGGAGTGAATTACAAATTTATGAAAAACAACTTACTTGTGATGGGTTTTGAGGCCCGTTTTGATCAGGATGTCGTAGAAGTGGTGCCGAACCCTACTTCGACAGTCACCGATCGAGTGATTACTTTCCCTGGAATTTATTGCGGTGTTGAATCGCAGTTAACAAAATGGATGACCGGCAGAGCGGGGGCTATTCAGAGATATAATTTGGTTCTTGCCCGGACGGAGGCTGCAGGTACCGCTGAAAGTTCCAACTGGAATTCTCCCTTTACTTTTACACTAGGTACAGCCATCAACTGGGGACAGTTCATTATTGATGCTTCCTTGAATGAAGATCTTTTCTTTGAAGGACCCGATTTCATCACAGGGAATGGGGCCGCAGGCAGCGATTTTGCTCAAACGATTTCCGTGATCTATTCATTAAAATAGTTTTCAATAAAATCTGCATTCGGCCGGAGGCCTGCTGAGTTAAAATCAGTAGGCCTTCTTTTTTTTTAAGGGCTTAATAAAAGAGTTATATTTAATAACTTATGAAATCAGCGATGAATGGATTGAGATTATTTACCAGTAACCGGCTTGAAATTTCTGTAGAACAGCTGGGGCAGGTTTTAGCCGCTCCTTTGTCCCATCCTCTGGTAACGGAAGTGATCGTGGTCGAAAGTCAGGGCATGGCGCAATGGGTTTCACTGCAGTTGGCTCTTAAAACGGGGATTACCGCGATTACCTCTTTTCCGTTTCCGAATAATTTTCTGAACCGATTGTTTAGAAATCTGCTTACGGATTTGCAGGAAACAAAATATTTTGAGATTTCTTATCTTACTTTTAAAATCATGAAAATTCTCCCAAAGTTCCTCAATTCTTTGGAATTTGAGTTGCTGCGAAATTATTTAGAAGGAGAAAAAAGTTTATTCAAGTTATATCAACTGTCTGAGCGGCTGGCTATACTTTATGATAAATATTCGATCTACCGTCCGGAACTTCTTTTGAGTTGGGAGGAGAGCAGAGCCGAGAGCTGGGATGCGATTTTGTGGCGGGATCTGATCAAGGATGCTGAGCCGCTGAGCTTAGCCCACAAGCGGCAGCGACTGCTCCGTAAATTAAAGTCCAACCATTTTTTAAAAACTGATCTGCCGGAAAGGATTTCCCTATTCGGTATTTCGTCTCTGCCGCTTTATTATAATGAGATCTTTTTAGCGCTTTCACAGGTCATACCGGTTAATTTTTTTCTGTTGAACCCCTGCCGGGAATACTGGGATGATATTATTTCAGATGATGGTTTTATTGTCCTTCAACGGCATCCGGACCGTGTTGATCTTGATAAAGAGGCACTGCATTTTGAGACGGGGAACCCCCTGCTGGCCTCATGGGGCAAGCTGGGACGGGATTATTTCCATGTATTCCATGAGCTGGGCCTCGAAGAAACAGCCGTGTTTGAAGATCCGGGAGCGGAGACCCTGCTAGCCCGGATTCAATCCGATATTCTCAATCTTCAGGGAGAGGGGGAAAATATCCCTCCGCAGATTTTGAGTCGAGAAGACCAGTCGATCCAAATTCATTCCTGTCACCTCCCTTTAAGAGAAGTGGAAATTCTTTATGATCACGTACTCGATTTTTTAAACCAAGATCCGAACTTACAGCCCCGTGATATTCTGGTCATGACTCCAGACATTGAAACCTACGCACCCTTTGTTGAGGCCGTGTTCGGAGTTCTGCCAGATCAACGGGGGAAGATCTCTTTCCAAATAATCGATTATGAGAACCGACCGCTGGCTTCGGTTGTCGATACGTTTTTTTCTTTGCTGGAGTTAGGGGATTCCGGGCTGGAGGCCGACCGGGTCTATGATTTTCTGAATCGGCCCGCAGTGTATAAAAAATTTGATTTATCCTATGAAGATTTACGACTGATCCACCAATGGATTCAGGACAACACGATTTGTTTTGCCGAAGAGCAGGTCACTCAATCAAAGCCGGAACTTGTGAAAGAATCTGTTCATACCTGGCAAGCCGGCCGAGACCGTATTCTTTTAGGGAGTATGATGCCAGGTGACGGTTGGAGTCTTTATGAGGGCATGCTGCCTTATGATGGAGTCGAGGGAGAAAGGACTGTAACGCTTGGAAGATTTCTCAACTATCTGGAACTGCTCATCGAATTCCATGAACTATGCACGAAATCGTTCCTGCTTTCAGAATGGTCCAAATTTTTTATCAATTTTTTAGAAAAGTTTTTTCTGAGTTCACGCGAACAAAACTGGGAAATACAGAAAATACGGGAAGTTTGTTATGAATTAGAGGATATTTTAAAAGTTACGGGGTACGGGGAAAGGGTAGCCTTTGATATTGTACGGTCTTATCTGCGTAAGAAATTAGAAAAATTTACTGAGAAAAAAGGGTTGGTGAACGGGGGTGTTACTTTTTGCACGATGAAACCGATGCGAAGTCTTCCATTTAAAGTGATCTGTTTGATGGGAATGCAGGAAGGCCAATTTCCCCGCAAGGAGCCCCGCATGCCCATTGACCGAACCTGTCAAGACCCGAGACCCGGCGATCGTTCTAATTATTTTCTAGACAGGTATATTTTTTTAGAGGCTCTTTTATCTGCCCGAAAAAAATTTTATATTAGTTATATCGGTCAGGATTTAAAAAATGACAAGGCCCTCTCCCCTTCTCCCCTGGTCAGCGAATTACTGGAGTATATCGAAAACCGGTTTATACCGGCGGACAAGGGGCAGGTCGTCCGCTCCATGCTGATGCGAACCCATCGACTCCATCCTTTTCACCCTCAATATTTTGGACAGGATCCGAACCTCTTTAGCTATTCTGATGAAAATTGCCAAGCCTGCCGGGTTCTAACAGAAAAACAAGAACGGACGGTCAGATCCATAAATCTCATGCTGCCAGAGACACCGATTGCAGGAGAAAGAACGGTGACCGTGAAGGATCTCTGTCAATTTTTCTCAAATCCGGCAAAATATTTTTTAAAAAACAGACTGGGAGTAAGGCTTGAGGAAAATGATAATGAAATTAAAGTCTCCGAACCCTTATTTATTTCAGGTTTAGAAAGATATAAATTGGATGAGGGGCTAATGAAGTGGAAACTTGCCGGGCACTCCTCTCAACTTTTTTATCAAATGATGAAAGCGGCGGGACGGTTACCGGGTGGATCGTTAGGCCAGTATTATTTCAGTAAGAGTGAAAGGGTCACCGACGAATTAGTGAAAGCCATCAAATCCTTAAACCCGAATGGGACGGTCAGTCAAGTGCCCATTGACTTAAAAGTAGGATCATACCGGTTGCAGGGAGAGGTTCCTTATGCAAAGGATGCCGGAATCTTGAATTTTCGGCCGGGTCAACTGAGACCTGCGGACCGGATTAAGTTATGGATCCACCATCTTTGTTTCCAGCGAAGCAAACCGGATGCGCTTACGAATAGCTATTTTGTTGCAAAGAAAAAAAATAGCAGTAGAGAGGAAGTCCCCCTGCTGTATCATCTGCAAACGCAAGGCAGTCTTACGAATAGTTTAGAAGAGCTTATTGCGTTATTTGATCAGGGATGCCGGAGGGTTCTACCATTTTTTCCTGAGATCTCTTACGTTTTTGCTGAGAATGATTATCGAGGGCGGGGGGTCAATTTTCAGAAAATCAGGGAGCAATGGCTGGGGAGTAAATTCAAGCCGGGTGAAGGGGAGGACCCCTATGTCAAACTGTGTTTTAAAGAGGGGGATCCCTTGAATGATGAATTTAAAGCTCTTTCCCTGGCGGTTTACCGTCAAATTCTGGAATGTCAACAGGAGCATGTTTTGTGAATTCAATTTCTAATTTTGATTTGTGGAAATCACCGCTTGGCAGATCCAATTTGATCGAGGCCAGTGCCGGGACAGGAAAAACCTATACCCTCTCGGGCATTGCCTTAAGATTAATATTAGAAAATGAGTTAGACCTGTCACAGATTTTGATGGTGACTTATACTGAGGCGGCCTGTACTGAAATTAAATCGCGGATGCGTCAACTTCTGCACGCGGCTGCGCAGTCCCGGACTTCGGCGTCAGATCAATTTCTGGACGGCTCGTTATGGCGGTCGGTCAAGAGCCGTGAAGGCACTGCAATGAGGATCAAGAGGGCGCTGCAAATTTTTGATCAGGCTCCAATTTTTACCATTCATGGTTTTTGTCAGCGTATTCTGACAGAGTATGCTTTTGAAAGCGGCGTTCTGTTTGATACAACCTTGGTGACCGAGCTTATGCCTTTTCATGAAAAATTGATGCAGGATTTTTTAAGAAAAAATTTATGTCAATGGACGACTGAGCAGATTCTTTTCGCTTTGGAAAAAAGGAGACCTAAAATCGATTTTGAATTATTAAACGGTCAGCTGCAGCAAGCTCCTTTGACCGATCTCTTTATGATCCTCCCCGCGTTTTCTCAAAATAAGATTCCCGATCATGAGCGGGGAAAGGATTTTGAAAAATACCTTGTTTTTTTAACTGTACAATTATTTAGAAACTATCATGCAGATATTCGGCAGCGTCTCTTGCAAAAGAACAGACGCTCTTTTGATATGCTCCTGACTGACCTGAATTCTGCCCTGCGTTCACCCGCAAGACGGAACTGGTTACGCAAGGAGATTCAGACCCGGTATAGGGCGGTTTTAATTGACGAGTTTCAAGATACGGATTCTATTCAATATGAAATTTTTGGACATCTTTTCGATCAGGGGTCTACCCAGATATTCTATATTGGCGATCCCAAGCAATCCATCTATAGTTTCCGGGGCGCAGATATTTTTAACTATTTCAAGTCGATAAAAAAGGCGGAGCAGAGATATACTTTGGATGAAAATCATCGATCAACGGCCGGCCTGATTCAGGCGGTCAACACTATATTTTTAAATAACCGAACTCCCTTTATATTATCCGGTTTGTCTTTTACTCCGACCCGGGCGGCACATTCAAAAAACGAACCCGTCTTTGTATTAAAAGGTGAGACTCTAGCCCCTTGCCAGTTATGGTTCATTCCACGTCCAGATAAGACGGGTTTGAAAGGAACCCTGATCGCTAAGAACTGGGTCTTGCCAAAAATTGCGAAGGCGGTTGCGGCTGAGATCGCCGGGCTCTTGAATAAGGGGCTTAAGCAGGAGGCCTGCATCGGGGATGCTCCTCTAAAACCTTATGATATTGCAATCCTTGTTCGGAAAAATGATGAGGCGCTGCTGCTTCAGGAGGCCTTGAAATTACGAAATGTCCCCTGCGTCCTTGACCGGAGCAGTCATTTGTTTGAAAGCCATGAAGCCTGGGAAATGGAACGACTCCTCGCAGCGATTCTTCATCCAGCAGATGAGGGACGTGTTAAATCCGCATTGTTGACCGATCTCTGGTGCGCTGGCCTTGATCCAGATGCTTTACTTCCTGAAATGCTCGAGACATGGTGGGATGCGGTCGGCCATTTTACAGATTTCCATCAGATTTGGAAAAGAGAAGGTTTCATGAAAATGTTCTTTCAAATTCTGGAGAAGAAAAAAATTCGCTCCCGGCTGATGCGGTTTCCGAACGGGGAGAGACGGATCACGAACATTCTGCATTTGGCTGAAATCATTCAGCGTTATATCCAAGTGAATCATGCCGAGATGATTCAGGTTTTAGAGTGGATCGGCGTTCAGCGGAATAAAGCAAGAACGGAAATTGAAGAACATCAAATCCGTATGGAGAGTGACGATCAGGCTGTACGGATTGTGACGATTCATAAGAGTAAGGGACTGGGTTATCCGGTTGTTTTTTGTCCCTTTCTATGGGAAGGAAAAACTTTGCCCAACCGTCAAGATGTTCTGAAATTTCATGATTCCATCAATGATTTCCGGCTCACCTTCGATTTTGGCTCGGAAGCGTTTGAGGAAAACAGTTTGAGGCACGAAGAAGAAGAATGGGCTGAGAATATACGGATGATGTATGTCGCGCTTACTCGGGCAAAGGTCAGGCTCTATCTTATTTGGGGAGCGATTAATAGTGCGGACACTTCCGCCCCAGCTTATCTTTTTCACGGGAATTTTCATGAGTCTCAAAAAAAATCTTGTGAAGAAACGAAAAAAAAGATCCGCGAAACGAACGACGAAGTTCTTTACGAAGAGTTAATCCGCCTTGTCCGGAACTCCCATGAAACAATTCATTTGTCGAAAATTGATTTTGATCAAGATGAATCTTATAAACGGGAGCCCTCTTTTCCCCTGTCTTTATACCCCAGAACTATGCAGCGGTCCTTCTCAAACGAATGGAAAATTTCCAGTTTTTCTCAGCTTACGCGACAAACCGTGACTGAGAGGGGAGAGCAAGATTTTGATGAGCAGGATGAACTTGCTCTTGATACTAAAGAAAAAGCATCACAACCAACCATCCATGATTTTCCAGCAGGAACCACCACCGGACTTCTGTTTCACGAAATTCTACAGAACGTTCTTTATGGAAAAGATAGCGGCGAAGATTTAGAAACGCAAATCGAACGAAGACTCAATCGATTCGGTTTTTTTCCAGATCTCTGGAAAGGGGTTGTTCTCGGAACGGTTCAAAATATTCTGAACTACCCACTAATTACTCAAGAACGCTCTTTTAATCTAGGACAACTTAATCAATCCCGTTTTCTTACGGAGATGGAATTTTATTATCCACTCAAAAGAATAACCTGCTCAATGATCAATGAATTTTTTTCAAAAGAGAATAATAGGACAGAACCCTTTACAGCGAGTCTGCTTGAGCCACTGGCTTTTGATCCGGTCAGCGGATTTATGAAGGGATATATTGATTTTGTATTTGAACATCAAAACCGATACTATATTATTGACTGGAAAACCAACTATCTTGGTCCTCAAACGAATGAATATTCACAAGCATCTATGCAGCGGGCGATGCGGGTTCATGCGTATCCTTTACAATACCATCTCTATGTTTTGGCCCTTCATCTTTATTTAGAAAAGCGACTGGATCATTACAACTATGAAAAGAATTTTGGCGGAATATTCTATGTTTTTGTACGGGGCCTTGACCTGGCCCATCCTGGATACGGCGTTTATGCCGACCGTCCTTCATTCTCCGTGATTGAAGCGCTGAAAAGTCAGATCGTTGATATTTAAAAATTTTCTTCTTATGAAACAAATTCGAATGAGGCTACCCTTTGAAGCAGAAGGGATTGATTTCCATTTAGCCCGTTTTATCCAAAGGCGTTTGGCCAAGAATGAGGATCCGCTTATTTTTAATACGGTCCTCCTTTTGAGTTATGTCTTGAGAGAGGGGAGTCTTTGTTTAGATCTAGATCTTTTTAGCAACCGGGAAGTAATTTTTGAAAACGGAAATTTCTGCTCGTTTCCTTCTCTGGATGTGTGGCGTAAGCGGATTGAAAAATACTCCTTTGTGGGTAAGCCGGGAAACTTCCAACCTTTGATTCTTGATGATGCACCGCGGTTGTATTTCTACCGTTACTGGGAGTATGAAAGAAAGTTAACTGAAAACATTTTAGCCAGAGTTCGAAGACCAATGGAAACCCCCGATGAGACTGTTCTCAAACGAGGACTCCAGCGCTATTTTGCATCCGCTTCCACCGAAGGAATGGATTGGCAAAAGGTGGCAGCTGTGATGGCTCTTTTTCAGTCTTTTTGTGTTATTTCGGGTGGGCCGGGAACCGGTAAAACCTCGACGATCATTAAAATATTGGCTTTGCTATTAGAGCAGCCGGGAAAACAAGATTTGCGGGTTGTTTTAGCAGCACCAACCGGAAAGGCAGCCTTTCGATTGGAACAAGTCCTACAAGAACAGAAGGGGGCTCTCCCTTGTCCCCAAGAAGTGAAAGCCCGAATTCCAGAAAAGGCCTTAACGATTCACCGGCTTCTCGGAGTTCGTCCTTTTTCGTCCGAATTACCTTACCATGCCGAGAATCCGTTAGCGCTGGACGTCTTGATTCTGGATGAGGCTTCCTTAATCGATATCCCTTTAATGTCAAAACTGTTTCAGGCGATCCCTCCTCACGCGAAAGTGATTATCCTGGGAGATAAGGATCAGTTGGTCTCGGTTGAGGCCGGCGCACTGCTGCGGGACCTTTGTCAGAAAGAAGGATTTGGCAAAGATATTTGTTATCTCTATCAGCGAATTACAGGAGAGAGTCTTATGCAATTCGTGCAACCGAATCCTTTAAAGCCACTCCACGATCATATTGTCGTATTGAAAAAAAATTACAGGTTTGGCGAAGATACCCCAATTTATAAAATCGGAGAAGCGGTGAAAACGGGTGATGGGAGAGAAATGATCAACATCCTACAGTCCTCTTCAGATTCAAGGCTTCGATTCTATCCTTTAATTTCCATAGCAAAGTTTCTGGAGCAGTTAGAGGAGATCTTTGATCGTTACGCCCTTTCTTATTTGAATGCAGTTTCTGAATTTCAAAAAAAACCAGCGGACAGTTTGCTTTTAGAGAAAATTTTTTTGCAGTTTAAACGTTTTCAAATTCTTTGCGTCCTCCGAGAGGGTCCTTGGGGAGTAAAACGGATTAACCAATTTCTGGAAAATAAATTTCTAGAAAGAAGTGCGAGAAAGCCATTTTCGGACAGAGGACTCTATCCCGGTCGTCCGATCATCATGACACGGAATCATTATTCGCTTAAACTCTCTAACGGGGATTTTGGTGTTCTCTTACCGGTCAATGTAGAGGGGACTGAAACTTTGCGAGTTTTTTTTAAAGAGAAGGGGAGTGTTTTTAAGAATTTTTCCCTATTTCAGATTTCCGATTATGAAACGGCCTATGCGACAACTGTACATAAGGCCCAAGGTTCTGAATTTGAGGAGGTTGTTATTATTTTATCACCGCAGGATTCTCCTGTATTCAGCCGGGAACTGCTCTACACCGCGTTGACGAGGGCCCGCAGAGCCGTGTCTCTGTTTGCAACCGAGAGTGTATTGAAAGGATTTGGAGAGGATAAGATGAATCGTCGTTCGGGCTTGACTGACCGATTTTGGGGATTAACCGAAGGAGAATAAATGACTGATTGTTTTGGCAGCTCCGATTTTTAAAAAAGCAACATTTTTCTTGACAATGGTAAAAATAATGTTATTTTAAATCAAACCTAAAACTAACATAATCTTCTAAGAAAGGAGATGCTATGCCAGTTGTTGCAAAACCAGTCAGGCCTTCTCGTCTGAAAGAAGGATCTGAGATTTGGGGCGTACCCTCTAAACGAGATATTTCCACAGAAGATGTTGCGAAGAAGGCTTATGAGCTTTTTTTGGCGCGGGGGGGAGAACACGGAAAAGATCAAGAAGATTGGATTTTAGCAGAGAATCTTTTGAAAAGTAGAAATTAACCGATAACATAATATTTTATAAAAACGGGTGGATTTTGCTTTCCTAAAATGAAAGCAAGGTTTACCCGTTTTTTTGTTGGATGATTTTCAATCGAGGCGGAATCAAGCTACCAAGTCGTTTCGACCTGGGCTATGGCTATGCGACCGATTTCGTTCCCGCTGAGGACTTCATGGTAAGAAATGTTAAGACTATTGAGCAGAGAAATGGTGACCACGGCCCAATGCCCCAGGATGGGGTATCGTGCGGAGAGGTCCAAGGTGAAAATTTGTTTTATTGCAACGGAATTAGAAGTATAAGCGGGAACTGAATAGGGGGACACTGCGATGACCAGGTTCTTGGGTAAGAGAAGTTGT
>Ga0247727_10011366_pt1 | contig 15554 bp, 16 predicted proteins | sample WisWelCaveWW1625_FD_202498 | JGI IMG/M metagenome (GOLD analysis project Ga0247727, IMG submission 202498) | Biofilm microbial communities from Wishing Well Cave, Virginia, United States - WW16-25 | ecosystem: Environmental > Aquatic > Deep subsurface > Groundwater > Cave microbial mat | place...
CCGCTCAGCCGCCGATGGCACGCTACCTCGAAGAAGAGGAGGCGCCGGCCGAGGAAGCCTTCGTCGACGAAGGCGAAGAGGAGGCGGCCGAGATCGACATCGAGGCAATCGAAGGGACCGGCACCTTCGTCGAGCCGGACTACGAGGACGAGTAGCCGGGGGTCTGCTCCACCAGCAGGGCGCGCAGCCGCTCCGCGTCCGGGATGGCGCCCTGTGCGCCGAGGCCCGTGCAAGAGAAGGCGGCCGCAGCGTTCGAAACGCGCAGCAGCTGAGCGGCGCCGAGTCCTTGCAGCAGCCCCCACGCGAAGGCGCCGTGGAACACATCGCCCGCGCCGGTGGTGTCCGCCACGCTGACTTTCGGCGCGGGGCTCGCGAGGGCGACCTCGCCGAGCTGCGCCAGCGCGCCCCGCTCACCCAGCGTGACGACCGGGAGCTTCGCCCCGAGCTGCCGCATGCGTGCCAGAGCCGCCGTCACCGAGCCGTAGGCACGCACGGCGAAGTCCTCCGACACGATCGGGAAGTCGGCCAGCCCGAGCAGGCGCTCGGCAGCGTGCGAAGCCGTGTCGAGATCGAGCACCACGGAGCGCCCGACCGCGCGAGCGCGCTCGGCGAGCGCGAGTGCAACGTCGAGATCGCTGGCGTCGAGCAGCAGCAGCCGCGCCTCTTCGGGCGCGAGCGCCCGGAGCGCCTCGCTGCCCGCCGAGAGACGCGGATCGCGATGGCCGAGCACACTGCGCTCGCCGCTGCTCGACTCGACCGCGATCACGGCGGCTCTCGTGCGAGCGCCGCGCACCACGCTCACACGCGAGAGATCCACGCCCGCCGCGCGCAGCGGCGCTAGCGCCGTCTCCGCCGCCGCGTCGTCCCCCACCACCCCCGCGTAGGCCGCCCTGAGGCCCAGCCGTGCGGCTGTGAGCACGGCAGTCGCCACCTGCCCGCCCGCTCGTTCGCACCAGTCGCTGACGGCGGCCTTGCCGCCCCGCGGCGGCAGGGCATCGATCTTCAGCCAGGTGTCGAGCGAGCACTCGCCGACACCGAGCAGATCGAGACGCCGGGCAGGCGGCGTAGCGAGCAGAGGCGCGCGCGGATCACTCACGTCAAGAGCCGTAGAGCGTCCGGTAGACATGCACGCTGCGCAGCACGCGCTTCACATAGCCGCGCGTCTGGTCGTAGGGGATCGACTCGACCCACTCGTCGTCCTCCCGGGCCGCATCCGCCGCGAGCCAGCGTGCGACCGCCTCCGGGCCTGCGTTGTAGCTCGCGATCGCCGCCGAGAAGCGCCCGCCGAAGCGCCCGACGAGCTGCGAGAGATAGAACGCGCCGAGCTCCAGGTTGCGCTCGGGCACGAACAGCTCGGCGGGATCGAAGGCCGTGGCGCCGAGGTCCGACGCCAGACGCCGTCCGGTGTCGGGCATGATCTGCGTGAGGCCGCGCGCCCCGGCCACCGACAGCGCATCGGGCTGATAACCGCTCTCCTCGCGCATGATCGCGTAGACCAGCGCTGGCTCGATGCCATTCGCGTGCGCCGCGCGTTCGACGCTGCCGTCGTAGGCCGTCGGCCAGGCCAACCACCAGAATGCCTCTTCACCCGCTGGCGGGCGTCGCACCAACGCACCGGTATCGCTGGTCAGGACCAGACGCTGCGCGAGATGGAACCGTCCCGCTTCCAGCAACAGCTGCGCGAGCACCAGGCGCGCTGGCTGCGTGTTCGCGGCGCTGCCGAGCCGGCGGATCTCGTGGGTGGCGCGCTCGTCGAGTCCGCCTTCGAGCAGGATCTGGATGCGACGCAGCGCCACCTCCGGGAGCGGCGCCGTCGGCGGCGCCTCCGGGAGCGGCGCCACGTCCGGGAGCGCCGCTGTCGCCAGCGCGCCCGCGAGAGCCGGCGCGGCCGCGACGGCCGCGGGCTCGTCCGCTGGAAGCAGGCTGGCCGCACGCCAGCCGTAGTACGAGAGCGGCTCCGCGCCCGCGATCTGGTCGAGCTGCTCGCGCCCCTCGCTGCGCCCGAGCCGACCGAGGGCTCGGCCGAGCCAGTAGCGCCCGCGCATCCGCTCGGCCGCATCCGGCGCGTCCGCCGCGTACGCCTCGAGGCCGCTGGCCGCCGCCTCGAAGTCGCCGCGGCGCCACGCCAGCCAGACGAGCCGCCAGCGCGCGGCCGAACGCTGCTCGGCAGCCGGCGCCTGTTCCGCGACCTGCCGATAGCTTGCCTCCGCCGCGTTCAGATCGGTGTCCTCGAGCAGCGTGCCCGAGAGGAAGCGGGCGCGCGCAGCGAGCTCGCGATCGGGACCGGCGGCGAGGCGCGCGAAGGCTTCGAGCGAGCTCTCGACGCGGCCGGCGCGCGCGAGCGAGCGGGCCCGCCAGAACGACGCCGACGGATCATCCCCGAGCGCCGCGAAGGCCTCGGCCGCGGCGGGGTAGCGCCGCAGCCGGAACAGGATCTCGGCCCGCTCGCGGAGCAGGCTCCGCTCGCCGGGCACGGCAGCCAGCGCGGCGTCGCAGCCGGCCAGCGCCTCCTCGTTCCGCAGCGCCGCCGAGAGGCGGAAGCAGCGGTCCATCGCCGCAGCGGGCGTGCGATAGATCAGCGCCGGGTCCTGCGCTGCGAGACGCACGAGCGCCTGCTCCGCGTGCGCGGCTTCGGCGCTCGTGACGTAACGCGTCCAGACCTCGCGCCAGCGCTCGGCCGCCAGCGCCGGCTCGCCGCTGCGCTCGTGGCTCGCAGCGATCTCGGAAAGCAGCCGCGCGCGCAGGTCGGTCTCGGTGTCGGCCTGCAGGCGGAGGGCGTCGGCGAAGGCGGCGCGCGCGGCTCCCTCGTCGCCGCGCGCGACCTGTGCGGCGCCTTCGTGCGCAGCGACGAGGCCTCGCAGCCACGAGTCCCCGAAGCGGGTCCGGAAGGCCTGCGCCTCCGCGAGCGCCGCGTCGGGCTGGCCCGCGTGCACCAGGCCTTCGATGCGCAGCTCGCTCGCGTGATCGGCGAGCTCGGGCACGGTGATCGCGAGCGCGGCGAAACGCTCGGCGGCGGCCGCGGCGTCGCCCGCGGCACGCAGCTCGAGCGCGGCGCGCAGCGCCGCGCCGGGCGCAGCCGCGGCGCCCTCGCCCTCGGCCGAAACGCCTGCCGCGGCCCCGAGCCACAGCGCGGCGCAGACTGCCACGATCCGTGCGCTCACCGGCCCCCCTCGTGGAGCCAGCGAGTGTGAGCGAGGGCCTCTCGCTGTCAACGGAGCGCCCGGCCCGCGGCCGCCGCGGTAGCGGCGTGGTGCGCGGCCTCCGCAGTAGCGGCGTGGTGAGAATTGCGGGCTAGGGTCACGCGCCGTGGAGGGCGCGCGGCGGTCGAGCTTCGCCATCGCGGCCGCGCTCGTTGGCGCGACCGCGGCGCTCGCGGTGTTCCTGACGGGCGCGCAGCCCGAGCGCGAGCCCGCCGTCTCCGCGGCGCCGCCGCTGCCGGCCGCACAGCCCGCCGCGCCTCCCGCTCCCGCGCCCGCACCGCGCGGGCTGTGGGTCTTGTGCGAGGGCTCGCAGCGCGTGCTCGAGCATCCAGACCGGTTGGAACTGTTGCTCGCGGACGCCGAGGCACTCGGCGTCAGCGACCTGTTCGTGCAGGTCTACCGCGGCGGGCGCGCCTGGTTTCGCACCACGCTGGCGGACGGAGCGCCGGCTGCGGCGCTTCTGCGACCCGACGGCTCGGACGCGCTCGCCGAGCTGATCGCACGCGCCCACGCGCGCGGCCTGCGCGTGCATGCCTGGGTGAACGTGCTCAGCCTGAGTGCGAATCGGCAGGCGCCGATCCTGCTGGCGCTCGGGCGCGACGCCGTGGTGGTGGACCAGAAGGGTCGCTCCGTGCTCGACTATCCCGAGTTCGAGCTGCCGCCGCCCGACCGCGAGTGGCTGCGCATGGGCACCCCCGCGATCTGGCTGGATCCCGTCGTGCCAGGCGTCGCCGAACGACTCGCCGCCACCTTCCGCGAGCTGGTGCGCGGCTACCCCGGCCTCGACGGCCTACACCTCGACTACCTGCGCTACCCCGACACCCTGCCCTTCTCGCCCGGCACACAGTACGGTGTCGGGATCGGCTTCGGCTTCGGCGAGATCTCGCGCGCGCGCTTTCAGGCGGAGACCGGGCTGGTCGCGCCCTTCGGCGCCTCGCTCGGCAACGCCGAGCGCTTCGATGCCTGGCGGCGCGAGAAGCTGGGTGCGCTGGTCGCCGCGATCGCCGACGCAGCGCGCGCCGAACGCCCGACGCTGCGCGTCTCGGCTGCGGTGATCGCCGAACGCGAGCGCGCCTACCGCGTGGACATGCAGGACTGGCTGGGCTGGCTGGACGCCGGCCGCCTCGACTTCGCCGTGCCGATGCTCTACACGCGCGACCCCAGCCTGCTGCGCTACGGCGTCGAGACCTACGCGGGACTGGCGCGGCGGCGCGAGCTGTGGGTCGGTCTCGGCAGCTGGTTGTTCGCCGAGACGCCCGAGCTGGCCGCCGAGCAGCTGCGCACCGCGAGCGCCGAGCCCGGGCTCGGCACCGCCCTGTTCTCGTGGGATTCGATTCGCGACGCGCCGCCCCTGCTCTCCGCGCTAGCGACCGAGGCGAGACGTGGACGCCAAGCTCAGCCTCGCTGACTACGACTTCGCGCTCCCGCCCGAGCTGATCGCGCAGGAGCCGCCGCCGGAGCGCGACGCCGCGCGCCTCCTGGTGCTCGAGCGCAGCACGGGCTCGCGCACGCACCGGCGCGTGCGCGAGCTGCCCGAGCTGCTGCGGCCGGGCGACCTGCTGGTCGTGAACGCCACGCGGGTCCAGCCGGCGCGGCTGCGCGGGCGCAAGCTGAGCGGCGGTGCGGCCGAGGCGCTGCTGCTCGGCCCGGCCGAGCGCGTGGGCGAATGGCGGGCGTTGTTGCGCGCGCGCGCGCCGCGGGTCGGGACGAAGCTGCGCTTCGTGCGCGGCGAGGCGACGCTCGATGCCGAGGTCGCTGCGCTCGAAGCCGATGGCAGCGCGACGCTCTGCTTCGGACCCGGTGCATGCCCGCACGAGCTGGGCGAGGCGCCGCTCCCGCCGTACATCCGGCGGCCCGAGCCGCGCGCCGAGGACGCGGCGCGCTACCAGACGGTGTTCGCTCGGGTGCCTGGCGCCGTGGCCGCGCCGACTGCAGGCCTCCACCTCACGCACGAGCTGCTCGCGGCGCTCGCGGCGGCGGGCGTTGCCGTGGCCGAGGTGGTGCTGCACGTCGGACCGGGCAGCTTCCGCCCGCTCGGTGCTGCCGAGCTCGAGAGTGGGCGCCTCCACGCCGAGCGCTTCGCGCTGCCAGCCGAAACGGCCGAGGCGATCGCTGCCACGCGTGCCCGCGGCGGCCGCGTCGTCGCCGTGGGCACCACCACCACGCGCGTGCTCGAAGCCTGTGCGCGCGGGGCGGGACACGTGAGCGCGAGCCTCGGCGAGACGGACCTGTTCGTGCGCCCGGGCCATCGCTTTCAGGTGGTGGACGTGCTGCTCACGAACTTCCACCTGCCGCGCTCGTCGCTGCTGCTGCTCGTGGCCGCGTTCGCGGGCCGCGAGCCGGTGCTCGGCGCCTATGCCGAGGCGATCGAGAAGGGCTACCGCTTCTACTCCTACGGCGATGCCATGCTGGCTGCTCGAGCGCCATGACCGCGCCGCTCGAGTTCGAGATCACCGCCCGCGACGGAGCTGCACGACGCGGCCTGCTGCGCACGCGCTGCGGCGTGCTCGAAACGCCCGCCTTCATGCCGGTCGCCACCTACGGCGTGGTGCGCGGTGTCTCTCCGCGCGACCTGATCTACCTCGGCGCGCAGATCCTGCTCGCCAACACCTTCCACCTGCACGAGCGGCCCGGCGAGGAAGCCATCGCCAAGGCCGGCGGTCTGCATGGCTGGAGCGGCTGGCGGGGCCCCTGGCTCACCGACAGCGGCGGCTATCAGGTGACGTCGCTGGCCGAGCGCGCCCGCGTCAGCGAGGAGGGTGTCGCCTTCGCGTCTCCGCTCGACGGCCGGCGCCGCCTGCTCACGCCCGAGAGCGCGGTCGCGATCCAAGAGGCGCTCGGCGCCGACATCGCGATGGTGCTCGACGAGTGCATCTCGACCGGCGGCGCCGACGCGGAGCGCAGCGCCGCCGCGATGGAGCGCAGCCTGCGCTGGGCCGAGCGCTGTGCGCGCGCCCGCCGGCGCGGCGATCAAGCCCTGTTCGGCATCGTGCAGGGCGGCAGCGACGTCGCGCTTCGGCAGCGCTCGGCGCGGGCGCTCGCCGGTCTCGGCTTCGACGGCATCGCACACGGCGGACTCGGCCTCGGCGAGGAGAGCGAGCTGCGGGCAGCCCTCGTGGCCGAGGCGCACAACGCCTGGCCCGAGCAGCAGCCCCGCTACCTGATGGGCCTCGGTCGGCCGGAGGATCTGGTCGCCGGGATCGCGCAGGGCGTCGACCTGTTCGACTGCGTGATCCCCACGCGCCACGCGCGTCACGGCATGCTCTTCACGAGTGCCGGTAGCCTCGCGATCCGCAACGCGCGCTTCGCCGGGGACGACGATCCGCCCGACCCGGGCTGCGCTTGCCCGGCCTGCTCGAGTCACTCGCGCGGCTACCTGCGTCACCTGTTCCAGGTCGGCGACGCACTCGGCCCGCGCCTCGCGACGCTCCACAACCTGCGCTTCTACTTCCAGCTGCTCGAGCGCGCGCGGCGCGCGATCACGAGCGGCAGCTTCGCGGCGCTGCACGCGGAGGTGGCGGCCGCCGCGCGCACCCGCGTGGCGTAGCAGCCAGCCCCTACAGGTTCCCGCCAGCGCACGGAGAATGCGGCTCAAGCGCCGCCCGCCGGCCGCCGATCCCTCCCCCGGCGAGGAGGGCTGATGGCGGCGTCATTCGAGGGGCCTCGTGTCGGAGGGGCCGGGGCGGCGGCGCTCGCAGCCGTGGCCGTGTTCGCGACCGTGGCGGCCAGCGTCGCGCTCACCAGCCGGCTCGGTCTCGGCGCCGGCCTCGCCTGCGCGGGCCTCGCCGCACTGGCCAGCGCTCTGCTGCGAGGACGCGCAGAGCGCTCTCAGCTTCGCTCGCGCTTGATCGCCGACCTGCTCGCGCGCTTCGCACGCGGGGAGATTCAAACGCTCGAGCCCGAGGTTGCGGTGGCCCTCGGCCCCTGCGCGGACTCGTTCCGCCAGGTGCTCGGACGCGGCCATGCCATTCGCGGCGCAGCGCGGCGCCTCTCGGGCTCGCTGGGCGGTCTGCCCGAGGCCATCGATCGCGCCGACCTCGAGGTGAGCGAGAGCCGCAGCGCCATCGAAGAGACCGTCGAAGAGGCCGCCTCTTTGCTCGCGCACATCAACGGCTCGATCCGCGGCATCACCGCCGAAGTCGAGAGCCTGGCCAGCTCCTCCGAGGAAGCCTCGTCGTCCATTACCGAGATGGGTTCGGCCATCGACGAGGTGGCGCGCAACGCAGGCGCCCTGCACGACGCGGCAGGCGAGTCGGCGAGCGCCGTTCACGAGCTGAGCGGCAGCATCCGCCAGGTGGCCGAGAGCGCGGACGCCGTGCAGAGAATGGCCGAGGAATCCGCGGCCGCGATGGTCCAGATGGATCGCGCCATCCAGGAAGTGACGCAGCACGTGAGCGGCGCCTCCGAGCTCACGCAGCAGGTGAGCGCCGGCGCCGAAGAGGGCTCGCGCGCCGTGGCGGACACGATCGAAGGCATCGCCGAGATCCGCCGCCAGACGCTCGAGGCGAAGACGGTGCTCGAGCGGCTGGCCGGACGCATCGCCGAGATCGGCGAGATCGTGGACGTGATCGGCAGCATCAACGAAGAAACCAACCTGCTCTCGCTGAACGCCGCGATCATCGCCGCCCAGGCCGGCGAGCAGGGCAAGGCCTTCGCCGTGGTGGCGAACCACGTGAAGACCCTGGCCCAGCGCACCGCCGGCAGCACCAAGGAGATCGAGGGGCTGATCGGCGCCGTGCAGCAGGAGTCGGGCAACGCGGTGAATGCCATGGCCGCCGGCATCGCGGCGGTCGAGGCGGGCGTGGAGCGTTCGCGCCGCGCGGGAGGCGCGCTCGACGCGATCCGCGAGCGCGCGCGTCAGGCGAGCGTGCGCGTGGCCGAGATCGCGCGTGCCAGCCAGGAGCAGAGTCGCAACTCGAAGCACGTGGCCGAAGCCGCGCAACGCACCTCGGGCATGGTGCAGCAGATCAGCGAGGCGATGAGCGGTCAGTCGTCGGCCAGCGAGAACCTGCTGCGCAACGCCGAGTCTTCGCTCGACCTGTGCGGCCAGGTGCAGCGCTCGATCGAGGAGCAGCGCGAGACGACCCGTTACATCACGGCCAGCGTCTCGGCCATCACCGAGATGATCAAGTCGATTCGCATCAACACCGAGAGCCACGGCGCGGCCAGCGAAGCGGTGCAGGAAGCGGTGAACCGCATCCTCGAGGTGGCGCGCAAGAGCGGCACCGCCGCACAGGCGCTCGCCCGCCAGCTGGACGCGCTGCGCGGCGAGACGCTCTCGCTGTCGGACGCTGCCGGTCTTTCGGCGGAGGGCCTCGCCGGCGGCGTGAACGCGCGCAGCTAGCCTCGCGCTTCGAGCGCGCCGCGTGCGACCACGATACCGGCATGCGCCGCCACCAGTGGGCCGAGCGCGGACGCCACGATCTCGATGCGCTCGGCCAGGAAGGGCCAGACGTGGCGCCGGAAGCGCTCGCGCACGGGCCCGAGGCAGAGCGCCTCGCCCGCCGCAGTGGGGATCGTGCCGAGCACGATGCGCTGCGGCGCCACGGTGAACGCGATCGCCGCCAGGCCGCGCGCCAGGTAGTCGTTGAAACGCACCAGCTCGGCGAGCGCGAAGGCGTCGCCCGCGCGCGCCGCGGCCACCACGTGCTCGGGGCGCGCGTTCGCAGCACCCCCGGCGAGCTGTGCCACGGCGCTCTCCGCCGGCGCGAGCCGCGCGAGCCGCCGCGCCCAGGCCGCGCCCCCGGTGTACGCCTCGAGGCAGCCGCGCAGGCCGCAGCTACAGCGCTCGCCCTCCCACTCGACGGGGATGTGCCCGACCTCGCCGGCCGAGGAGGCCACGCCTCGATGCAGGCGGCCGCCGAGCACGAGGCCGCCGCCCACGCCCGTGGACATGGTCAGGTAGACGAGGTCGTCACAGCCACGGCCCGCCCCGTAGCGCCACTCCGCCAGCGCCGCCGCGTTGGCGTCGTTCTCGATCGCGACCGGCCGACCGAGCGCATCCTCCAGCAGCCGCCGCACGGGGGTGCCGTGCCAGCTGGGCAGGTTCGGCGGGTTCAGCACCACGCCCAGCTCGGCGTCGAGCGGGCTCGGCATCGAGACGCCGATCGCCGCCACTTCTTCGACGCGCGCCCCGTGCGCCGCCAGCAGGGCTCGGCAGCGCTGCACGATCCCCTCGAGGTCGGCGTGTGCATCCCCCGAGAGCGCGGTCGGCAGGCGTTCGTGCGCGTGGATGGCGCCCTCCCCGTCTCCGAGCGCCAGCGCGGTCTTGGTGCCGCCGATGTCGATGCCGAGATAGAGCGCGATCGCGAGGACCTCGCGCGCAACCTAAGCCGCCCTGCGCCGCCGCTCAAGTGCGACGGGTCGCACACCCGATACGGACAAGGGCGTCGGCGCGCCTCCTTGCGCGAGGAGCTGCCGGCGCAGGAGGGGCCGTGATGTCCGCACCGGGGCGCCGTTCGGCGTTCGTTCTCTGCTGCTGGGTCGCGCTGTTCGCGTCGGCCTGTGTGAATCCGATGGATCCCTTCGGCCACGAGGACGACTTCCGCCGGCTTCAGAAGCGCTTCACGCAGTACGTGCGCTGGGGCAAGGTTCACGAGGCGTCGAGCTTCGTCGTCGCAGAGCAGCGCGCCGATTTCCTGCGGCTCGCTCCCGACCTGACTGACATCCGCTTCACGGACTACGAGATCACGCAGCTCGAGTTCGACGACGACACCGCGCACGTGGACGTGACGCTGCGCGGCTATCGCCTCAGCACGCCGGTCGAGAAGACCGTGCACCTGACCCAGGACTGGGAGAAGAGCGAGGAGACCGGGAGCTGGCAGGTGCGGCTCGAGCTGGCGCGGCTGCGCAGTGGTCTCGGAAGCGCGCAGTGAGCGACACCCGCCCGGACGTCCTGATCGTCGAGAATCTGGCGCTGTTCCGGGAGATCGAGGCGCACTATCTCTCGCGCGTCGCGAGTGTGCGCACCGCGGGCAATGCGGCGGCCGCGGTCGAAGCGATCCGCCTCCGCCGTCCACGGCTGCTGGTCACCTCCTTCGACCTGCCCGATCGCAGCGCCGAAGAGCTGCTCCGCGAGCTGCGCCACGCGCCGCGCACGCGCGAGCTGCCGATCGTCGTGCTCACGCGCGGCACGCCGAGCGAGCACGCACGCGCCGTGCGTGCGGGCGCGTCGGACGTGCTCACGCGCCCGCTCTCCCACGACAGCCTGGTCCAGTCGGTGCAGCGCTTCCTCGCCGCGCCGGAGGCCCCGTCCGGCCTGCCGCGCGCGAACGTCGCTCGTCCCGTCCGGCTCTGGGATCCCGAGCACGACGCCACGGGGACGCTGCGCAACCTCTCGCGGGGCGGGTGCTTCGTCGAATCGAAGGACTGGCTGCCGAGCGAGGGCCACGAGCTGAACCTGAACTTCGGCCTGCCGGGCTTCAGCAGCTCGATCGCGCTGACGGCCCGGCTGGTCTGGCGCCGCCTGCTCCCGAGCGGAAAGCAGCGTGGCGCGGGCTTCCGCTTCCTCGAGCTCGACGGCGGCACGTCCCGCGCGCTCGCGCACTTCGTCGAGACCAGCCGTGTGCTGGCGACCGGGAGTCGCCCGCAAGCCGGCGGCGCGACGTGAAGGGAGCCGCGCTCGCGGCACTCGGCCTGTGCGGCGCGCTGCTGGCGGCGAACGCAGCGCCCGCCGAGCCGCCGGCGCCCGGCGCAGCCGAGCTGAGCGGCGAGGCGCTCGACGAGGCCTGGAGCGTGCGGCTCAGCGACGCTCGAGAACGGCGCGACACCGCATTGCTGCACCTCGCCGACGCGCAGCAGGCGCTGAGCAGCGCCCGCCACCGCAAGCGACCGCGCGGCTCGAGCCTTGCTGCGCTCGAAGCGGACCTTGCACGAGCCCGGAGCGCGCGCGCCGCCACAGAGGCCGAGCTGCCCGAGCTGCTGGAGCAGGCCCGCCGCGCCGGCGTCGCGCCGGGCGTATTGCGGCGCTTCGAGCCCGAGGACGAGTAGCCCGCGCTACTCCTCGTCGCCGAGCAGCTCGCGCTCGTCGGCCCAGTCGGCCCGGTCGTGCGCGCTCTCGGGTCGAACCACCGAGAGCACCTCGTCGCCCTGACGCACCACGGTGACGTGCGTGGTCGAGATGTTGTTGCGGTCGCGCACGCGGCGCTGCTCGACCACGATCGGCTCGTCGCCGTTTCCGCGGTCGTTCGGAATCGTGACGGAGGTGCGGTTGTCCAGGCGCAGGATCGTGTGCGAGCGCGTGCCGCGCGGGGCCACGCTGTTCGCGGCGGGTGCTTCGTTCACGGCGCGCAGGCGCTCGATGCGCTCGATGAGTGCGGCACTGCGATCCGTGCGCGCGGCGCGCGTCTCGGCCGGCGTGTAGCGCCCGTAGCTCGCGAGGTCGCTGCTCCGCACGAGCTGCGCGCTGGCGCGGTACTGCGAGGGAATGCGCTTCAGGTCGTCGCTGAAGGCGGCCGAGCCATCGGCGGCAGTCCAGCGATAGAGCGAGCCGGCAGCGGCGGGCCCGGCGAGCAGCACGATCAACAACGAGCTCGTCAGCGAGAACGACAGCAGCGTGAGCTTCGGCATGGGAATCTCCTGCAGGGGCGTGGCCCGCGGGTGACGAAAAGTGTCACAAGGGCGAGGGCTTCCTGAGCCGTCCTTCAGCGCTTTTCTCGGCAGCCCTCGTGCACCAGGGCGGGTTTGACCCTCGCAAACGCAGCGCCTATCCTGCGCGCCGTTTCGCTGCGGGGTGGAGCAGTCTGGTAGCTCGGCGGGCTCATAACCCGCAGGTCGCAGGTTCGAATCCTGCCCCCGCTACCTACCGCAACCGGCGGCCTCGCCTTGGGGCCGCCGGTTTGCACTTCGAGCGCCCCCTCTAGTCGGTAGCCCGCGCCGTCCGCGACTGCCCGGAGCGGCTCGCCGCCGAGGAGAGCGCGGAGCGCGTCGCGGGCGCCTTCCGTGTCGCCGTGGAGCAGCCCGGCCACGTCCGCGAGAGCGCGCCGGATCGCATCGGCCACGGCACCCGGAGCCGGCGCCTTCGAGCGCGCCGTCGTGAGTCTCTCGCGGAGCCCGCGGCGCTCCGCCTCGAGCGCCGTGAGCTTCGCCCGGGCGGCCTCGGCGCCGAGGTCGCCATCGGCCGCCAGGTCCACCAGCCGCGCGGCCTTCGCCTCGACCCGTGCTAGCTCGGCCTCGACGCGCGAGGGCGCCTCCCGGTCGGACAGGACGCGAGACACCTCGGCCTCCGCGAGCTTCGCCACGGCCGAGAGCGCATCCGCATCGAGCAGCTCAGCGAGGCCACGCTCGACGGCGCCCTCTAGGTCGAGCTGCCCCACGAGCTGGCGCGCGTCGCACACTCCCCGTTGATGTGCCGCGTTGCAGCCCCAGCGGCCCCGGTGCTGCGCGCCGAATCCTCCGCCGCACAGATCGCAGACCACGAGCCCGGAGAGCAGATAGCGGGCCGAGGGACGCCCGCCGCGCGGAACGATCCGCCCATGACTCCCGATCCGCGCTCCGCGCCGCTGGCGCACGCGCGCATCCTGCGCCGCCTGCCACAGCTCCGCCGACACGATCGCCAGCTCCGGCGCCTCGCGCCGCACCCACTCGGCCGCGGGCACCTCGGAGCGCCGCCGCCTGCCGGTCGCGTGAACCTTCGTCCAGCGCGAGCGGCCCCAAACCAGCTCCCCGCGATAGATCGGGTTCTCGAGCAGCGCGTGAAGCGAGGTCGGCGACCACGACGGCCGCACCTTCGAGGCGCGGGGCACCGGCACCGGAGCACCCTCGGCGTTCAGTCGGCGGGCGAGGATCTTGGCGCCGGTCCCCTTCGAGTAGTCCGCGAAGATCCGCCGCACGATCGCAGCCTCGGCCTCGTGAATCACCAGCCGCTTGCACTTCCTCGCCGCGTCGCGCGCCTCCGGGTCGGCCTCGAGCCGGTAGCCGAACGGCGCCGCGCCCGGGGCATAGCCGCGCTCGAATTGGCCCCGGAGCCCGCGGCGCGTGTTCTGCCCGATCGCCTCGCGCTGCTCGCCCGCGAGGATTCCGCGCACGCGCGACGAAAGGGAATCGAGCGCCTCGCCGTTCGCGGCCTCGACGCATCGGGCGCCCGAGTCCGCGAGCCGGTTCCGCACCCAGGCCACGTCTTCGTCATTCCGTCCGACCCGCGACACGTCGAAGACGACCAGCATGTCGAAGGCGCGGCCCGCGTCGGCCACGAGGGCGAGCAGGCCCGGCCGATTGTGCCGACTCGCGCCGCTGATCCCTTCCTCCGCGACGACGACGCCCTCGGCCACCGTCCAGCCCTTCGCCTCGGCGAAGCGCCGACACTCGCGGATCTGATCCTCGCAGGATGCTTCCGACTGCCGGTCGCACGAATACCTCGCGTAGATCGCCGCTCGCGTCATCGCTCACCCCCTGCCCTTGCGGGCGTTCACTCTTGCAACTCCGCGCTCTGCGCCGTCTCGCGCGCCGCGTCGGCCTCCAGCTCCTCGCCCGCCGTGAGCAGCGCGCTCACGAACAGCGCTGCAACCGCAGCGATCAACAGGAAGCCGACGACGGCGCGCCAGTCCATCACGCCGCGGGCTCCGTCTCGAGGAGGTGCTGCACGAACGCAGCAGCCGCGCGGTCGAAGTCTCCGACGTCCAGTTGAAACAGATGCCTGTACTTCGCAGCCGGCAGCTCCCTCAGCGCGAGCCTGAGCGCAGCCTGGGCAAGGGCGCAGATGGTCTCCTCGTGCGGCTTCGGAGTAGTGCGCTTCGCCGCCATCACGCGGCCCTCCGCGCGCGCCGCTGTGCGCGGGCGTGGTGCTTGTCGATGATCTCCACGAACTGCGCGAGGAGCTGCTCGCGCGCCTTCGGTGAGAGCTTCGCGAGCCTCCGGCCGAGGCGCGCCTGTGCCTCGGGCGAGAGCTGCCGAGTGAGCGCCTCCACGAATGCCTGTACCGCGTTCTCCCTTCGCATCACGTCGCCTCCTGCGGGTCGGCTACTTGAGGCGGAGCGCCCGACTCACGAGCCGATAGAGTGCAGTCCCGAGCGGCACGGCCTGGTCGGCCGCGAGCCGTTCGACTACCTCGAACTCGGCATCCGTGAGCATGATCGCCACGCGGTTACGTCGGACCTGTTCCGGCGGTCCCGGCGGTCGCCCCATCTTCGGCACCTCCCGCTTGCGGCCTGCCATCCTATCTCCCCACATTTAGCTAAGCAAGCTAAGTCATATCGGCACACGAACGGCTACAGGCGGGCTCCCCATCCCTCCGCAGCAGGCCCTAGGCTACCCCGGGCCGGCCGGGGCCGCGCTCACCCATTTTCGGCCATCGGAGGGCGTCGGCGCCGAGTCGCGGCCTTCGAGGTCGCCCCAGGATCCACGATCGGGCGCCGGTAGGTACTGGAGCACCTCCCCTCCCTTCGGTCTACACCCGCCGGTGTCGCTCGCACAATCTATCGGAGAGAATGGCCGCGAGCGGGGGGCTGGAGGACGCCACGGCGCACGCCCGTCTGCTCGAACAGACGAACGCCGTTCCCGCCCGCAGCCGGCCGAGAGCAGCGGCGGAACTCCCGCCTGCACGGGCGCCAAGGTACGGCCCCGCGCCCGCGCTGCTGCCCTCGGCACCTCTACGCCCCGGCGCCCGTGACGCCGGCCCGATGTTCCACGACGCCGACGGCGAAGTCCGTCACCACCTTCACCTGAAGCCCCTCCGTCTCGAACGGCGTGCGCGTCTCCACGCGCAGCGGCACGCCGTCGAGGAATCCGTGTACGTACTGCGGCAGCACCGCAGGGTCGGCCAGGAGGTAGAAGCGCGTTCCCGTCAGGTTCGCGTCGCCGAGCGGAATGATGCGCCCGCCGAACGGGTTGACTTCGCTTGCCACCTGCGGTGACAGCTCCGCGGTGTATTGCTCGGCCAGCGTCAGGCTCGTCGGCGACACGAGCAGGTAGCGGGGCAGCAGGTTCAGCTTGAGCCCGTCGAGCGAGGTCTGACTCATCATCTTCGCGCGGCTCTCGCCGATCAGCGTGACGCTGAGCGCACCCGCCGAAGCGGTGTTCGAGTGCGTCGCGTGGTAGACCGTCAGCCCGTCGGCCATCGCCGGTCCGAGCCCCGCGCCGGCCGCAATGCACGTCGAGAAGAAATGTGCGTTGTGGAAGTCGGCGACGCGCCGCGCCGCGAGAGCCGTGAGCTGCTGAAAGAAGCCCACGTCATCGTTCACGAGCGACACGCGGCTGATGTCGAAGATCCGCGCGAACGTCAGCGCGGAGACGTTCTCGCGCGACTCGCTCATGGTGCCTTGTGTGATTTCGCCGGCCTCTCCGAGCTGGAGCGGCAGCGGGAAGTCACCGCCGCGGAGCTGCGGATGCGGCAGGAAGTTGTTGAACTGCCGTACCGCG
>Ga0247727_10011367_pt1 | contig 15554 bp, 13 predicted proteins | sample WisWelCaveWW1625_FD_202498 | JGI IMG/M metagenome (GOLD analysis project Ga0247727, IMG submission 202498) | Biofilm microbial communities from Wishing Well Cave, Virginia, United States - WW16-25 | ecosystem: Environmental > Aquatic > Deep subsurface > Groundwater > Cave microbial mat | place...
GATCAGGTTGTTGAACAGGGCCAGCGGCGGGCTCTCCGGTGTGCCGGTCGGCAGCTGCAGGAACACGCCGAAGTACCAGAAGAACAGCTGCACGAGCAGCGGCGTATTCCGCAGCAGCTCGACATAGACCAGGCCGAGCCGGGCGACGAGCCAGTTACGCGAGAGCCTGGCGATCCCCACGATCAGGCCAAAGGCCAGCGCCAGCACGATGCCCAGCAGTGCGACGAGCATGGTGTTGAACAGCCCGGCCAGCATGGCCTCGGCATAGGAGTCCTCTGGACTGTAATGTTTCAGGCTGAAGGTGCGGAGATCGATTGTCCAGGTGAGTGCCGTCAGCTGAAAGCCCGCGGGTTGCCGGACGAAGCCCCAGTCGAGGCGGATGTTCTGCCGGGCCATGCTGCGCTCGACGATGCCGCGTCCGATCCAGACGCCGGCCACCAACAGGACGATGAAGAGAACCTGCGCTATTACGCCCAGGACGCGGGCGTCCCGCCAGAAAGGCGGCGCGTGAGGAGACCGGTCCGTCACGAGCGTACGGGGGTGGAGCGCCAGGCTCCACCCCCGATCCTGCGGCGGTCTATCGGAACGGCCGGCTGGTCATGGCGCCGCCATCGCGCGCCAGCGCATTGCGCGTCCCCTTGCGGGGAATGGCCGTCGCCCTCGCCGGTCCGAAGTACCGGTTGTAGATTTCGCCATAGTTGCCGACCGCCCGCACGGTTCGGACAACCGCGCCGTCGCCCGCGCTGACCAGCGACTTGATCACCGGATCCTTGTCGGACAGCTCCTTGAGCCGGCCCTCTGACCCCATCGTGATCTGCGTGATGCCGTACTCCTCGGCTTGGATCACAGCATAGACGGTGTAGTCAACCGCGTCGGCCCATTTCGAGTCGTTTTCCTGGTAGACGGGTGCCAACGGCTCATCGCTGAACTCCTGGCCGACGACCATGAACTCGGTTGGCTTGGGCGCCGTCGCACGGAAGGCCGTCAACTGGCTGGCGTCGGTCGTCCAGACATCGCACCGGCCCGCGACAAACCCGTCGAACGCCTCTTTGGGCTGCGCGAACGTGACCAGCTCGAACTTGAAGTTCCGGAGGCGCATCTGGTCGGTGATGTTGCGCTCGCTGGTCGTGCCGGTCTGCGTGCAGATCCGCGCGTTGCTGAGGTCGGCGAGGCCGCGGATCTTCGACGCCGTGCGGATCAGCAGCCGCTGGCCATCGTAGAAGGTGACCGGGCCGAAGTCCACCTGAGCGTCGCGGCCATAGGTCACGGTGGTGGTGCGAAACACGACATCCACCGAGCCCGCGATCACTGCGGGGATCCGGCTCGCCGAGGTGTGCTGGACGAACTCCACCGCTGGGACGTTGATGAAGGCGGCGAGCGCCCGGCAGAAGTCGGCGTCGAAGCCGACCATCTCGCCCGTCCGGGGTTCCACAAAGCTGAAGCCGACCGTCGTTCCCGAGATGCCGCAGAGCAACCGGCCGCGCGCGCGCACGACGTCCAGCCGCGAGCGGGGGGCCTGAGCAGAGACCGTATAGGACACGCCGGCAATCGTGACGGCGACCGCCAGCGCGTAGGCCAGGGCCTTCTTCATCGCTCCACCTCCGGATGCAGTACCCTTAGGCGTTGGAGTATTGCACGGATTGCGGGCTCTTCCTGCCCGAACAGGAGTTACCGCCGGGCATGAAGCGTGTGGCCGTGCTGCTCTTCCTCGTTGCGGTCGCAGCGGCCGTCTACACGTCGGTCGGGCACGGCGGTGCCTCGGCCTACCTGGGAGGATGGGCCGGCATCATCACAGGGCGCAGGCGCTCCAGGTAGCGGTCCAAATCGGCATGATCCCATTGATCCAGCGACGCGGGCTGCGGATCTCGCACCGCCTTTGTGCGGATCACGCCGCGCCGGTGCAGCAAGTCCTTGGCAAACGCCACCCCGTACTGGCTGCCCAGGGTCAACAGCGGCAGCAGCCTGAAGTAAAGCGCCTCGGCCTCATCGCGCCGGCCAGCCTGGTAGAAGTTGAAGATCTGCACGTGGGCATCCACCGTGGCGCAGTTGGGCATGTTGCCGCACGATCCGCGGTCCAATTCATTGAGCATCCAAATGCCGTTCTGGCCACCGAAAGCGCCGTGCAGCCGCTCCCCCGCGGCCTTAAGGAGGGCGGACATGCGTTGGCCTGATGGCGTCACTTCTTCCTTCACATACCGGATGCCCGGCGCGCGCTCCATCAATTTCACCAGGGCAGCGGTCGAGAGCGGGGTGCCCAGCGGTGGCTCGGTGTTCTGCACGATCACCGCCCGGCCCTCGGCGGCTTTGGTCACGGCCTCGTAGTACGCAAGGACGCCGGCTTCGCCGGCACGGCGCACGTAGGGCGGTAACACCATGATGCCGTCGGCGCCGTGCGTTATGGCGTGGCGCGTGAATGCCACGGCCGCAGGAGTCGAGACGCCGTTGCAACTGATGATGACCGGGACCCGGCCGCGCGCCTCGGACAACACGACCTCGGTCACCTGCAGGCGCTCCGCGTCGGAGAGGGTGAAGAACTCACTGGCATTGGCCGGGATGACCAGTCCGTGCGCGCCGGCCTGCAGGCAGAAGGCCACCTCCCGCCTCAAGCTGTCCACATCGACGGCGCCGTCTTCATAGAACGGCGTCTGGAGAATGGGGAAGATCCCCGCAAACCGCGTCATCTGCTGCCTCCTATCCTCACGCTGCTGGGCGCCGCTCGCTAGACCGCGTGGCGCAGCAACGCACTCTCGTCAATATCCAGGCTCAGCCCAGGCTCCATGGGCACCACCAGCATACCGTCCACCAGGCGCAGCGGCGTCCGGAGCACCGCGTTCCCGATGGGGTTCTCGCCGATCCGATGCTGACGTGCGGGGCGAAACCCGCCCCGAAGACGTCGGCGAGCTGAGCGATCCGGCGGCACTCTGAGAGACCGCCGGCCCGGCACACGTCGGGCTGGACGACGTGCAGCGCGCCGCGCACGAGGAAGTCGCGCACCTGGTAGCGGGTGCTCAGCAGATCGGTCGCAATGGGGATATCGAGCGACTTCGCTAGACGTGCATGACCCTCGACGTGTTCCGGCGGGATCGGGGCTTCCAGCCAGCCCACGCCGAGCCCTTCGAGCGCGCGGCCGAGTCGGCCCGCCTGGTCGAGATCGTAGTTGCCGGCCGCGTCGCAGAAGAGCGTGACCTGATCGCCGACGGCTTCTCGGACCGCGCGTACGGTTTCGACGTCGGCGGCGACACCGAAGCCGATGGCCAGCTTGATGGCCCGGAATCCCTGCGCGGTCAGCTCCCGTGCCTCATCCTGAAGCTCCCGTCGCGCCGCGGCGTCACCCGCGTGCTTCAACCCCGGCAGTCCGGACGCATACACCTTGAGGCGATCCCGATAGGCGCCGCCCAGCAGCTTGCAGGCCGGAACGCCCAGCGCCTTGCCCGCGAGGTCCCACAGGGCCAGATCTACGCCGCTGATCGCCTCAAGGAGGAAGCCGCTGAGATGAGCGCGTAGCCGCATCGCGCTATACATGCGCTCCCAGAGAACATCGACGTCGAGCGGATCGGCGCCGAGCACGATTGGGGCGAGTAGATCGCGCACAATCTCGCGGGTCGCCTCGGGTGCCACGGGCGCCTTTGCTTCGCCATAACCCACGAGTCCTGCGTCTGTCGAAAGGCGGACGATCACCGTGTTGATCGTGTCGCTGTAGATGGCGCGCATGCGCCATCGGGGCGGGTACTCCTCCCAACCAGCCGTGGCGGTGTCGACCCAGGCCTTCGATCCCCAATAGGTCTGCGCCACCGGGCTGGTTACGCGTAGCGCGAAGACATCTACCGCAGTGATCTTCACAGCAGTCGCTCCCACAGACCATCCGGCACCAGTCGATCGGCGATGGCAAGCAGCAGCGGACCCTGCCCCCACGGGAAGACGCCTGTCGGCCGCATCGCGTAGGTAGCCAGGTCGCCCGCCGGGGTGGCGTCCGAAACGCCCGTGAGCGCGCCTGAAGCATCGACGGCCGCCAGCGCCGCGTGGAACGCCCGCGCGCCGGCGTGTGCGGCGGCGGGCGCGGCCAGATCCAGGCGGACGGCCGCAGGAAGCGCATAGGCCATCATGGCGGCCACCGAAGTCTCGAGGTACGTCTCGGAGTGATCGAGCACCGTGTGCCAGTGGCCGCTGTGATCCTGCAAAGACACCAGTATGTCGATGTGACGACTCACGATCGCGGCCAGGCGTTTCCGGGCGGGATGGTCGCGCCGTATGGCGCGCAACAGGTCCAACAATCCCAGTAAGGCCCAGCCGTTGCCGCGTCCCCAATGGATCGCGGTGGCCCGTCCGGTCGCGGCGTCATAGCCGTGGACGAAGAGGCCGCTGGGCTCATCCCACAGGGCGCACGCGTACGCCTGCGCCTGGTCGCACGCCAGGTCCTCCCAAGCTCGATCACCAGTCATCCGGGCAAGCAGCGCGAGGAAGGCGCCGTCGGTGTAGAGGCAGTCGACCCAGATGTGCGACACCCAGCCGTCGAGGTCAGGTCGATGGATCGGTACGCCGGTCCGCCGGCGAAACGACCGGAAGAGTTGTCCCAGGGCCTGCGCCGCCGGCGTCCACTGCGGATCGTCGCGGGCGAGGACCAGCAGCGGCACGCCGGGAGTGACGTGATCGGCGAATGTCAGGCGATCGCGGCGGGCCGCCCGCCAGCGGTCGAACTGTCCGGCGACGAACGCCCGGTGCCGGTCATCGCCCGTGGCCCGCGCGGCCGCCAGGAGCCCGAGCATCGCGATCGCTTCACCGAACCCCCAGGCCGTGTACGGATAGTTCTCGGTGCGCTCCGCGACACGCCGCAGGATCCGCGCCAGGCCAGCGGTGGTCTTAGTCACGCCTGGATTTCGGTAGAGTCGAGCGCCGGCCGCTGCATGTGCCAGGGCGTCGCCTGCTCGTAAGCGTACGCCGCCCGGAGCAACAGCGGCTCGTCGTAGGGCCGGCCGGCGAGTTGCAGGCCGATTGGTAGGCCGACCGCGCTCATGCCGCAGGAGACCGACAATGCCGGATGCCCGGTCAGGTTGAACGGTGCGGTGAAACTGGCGTTGATGCCCTTCCGATGAGATTCTGGTTGCCGCGCGGCTTCGGTCGTCACGACCGGCGACGTCGGCATGACGAGGATGTCCACCTCGCGCAGCACCGTGTCTACCATGCTGCCGACGAGCCGGCGGACCTCGAGCGCCTGCAGGTAGTCAGCGGCCGAGAGGAACGCCGCCTGGGTGAGGTACAACCGTGCGCTGCGGCCGTGCAGCGCCCAGTGGGTGCGCAGCGCCGCCTCATGCGCCGCGTAGTGCTCGGCGTTCAGCACCACGAAGGTCGCGGCACTCGCGTGCGCAAGGGCCTGCAGGTCGACGGCGTGGATCGTGGCGCCGAGTCTCTGGAGTTCGCGCAGGGCCGTCTCGAACGCCGCGCGCACGTCGGGTTCGACAGGCACGGAGTCCACATAGCTCCACGGCACGCCCAGCCGGATCCCTTTGACGCCGTCCCGGATGCCCGACAGATGATCGACCGGGTCGTGGGGACGCGCGTCGGGATCTTGAGGATCGTATCCCGCCAACGCGTTCATCACGATCGCCACGTCGCGAGTTGTGCGCGCGAGCGGTCCGACGTTGGACAGCGACCCTTTGTGCAGGCTGCCCGCGCGGCTGAGCAGCGCGTGGGTCGCCTTGATGCCCACCAGCCCCATCTGGCCGGCCGGCAGCCGGGTCGAGCCCCCGCCGTCGGTGCCCAGAGCCGCGATCGCCAGGCCGGCCGACGCCGCCACACCTGAGCCGCTGCTCGAGCCGATGGCCGCGTACTGCGGGTTCCACGGGTTGCGCGGCGGCGGGCAGAGGTCGTCTGGGCTCGGGAGGCTCCAGCCGAACTCGTTGAGGTTGGTTTTGCCGAGGATCACCGCGCCCACCTCGCGCAGCCGCGCCACTGCTGCGGCGTCCCGCGTCGGGATCCAGTGCTCCAGCACCCGCGAGTTTGCGGTGGTGCGAATCCCCTGTGTCGCCAGGCTGTCCTTGACGGCGAACGGGATCCCTACCAGCGGGCCGTCATCGCCGCGCGTCAGCCGCTGTTGCGCGGCCTCTGCGTCGGCCCGCGCCCGGCCGGCGGCCACCGTGATGTACGCGTGGAGCGACGGGTCGAGACGCTCGATCCGAGCCAGCAGTAGGCGGGTCAACTCGACCGGTGAAACCGTGCCCGCCCGGTAGAGCCGCGCGACTTCTTCGATGGACCCGAACGCCACCCGCTCATCCATGGAGGCCGCTCCGGGGGGGATCCACGTGCGCCGTCAGGGCGTTCGGTCCCTGCAGGTCCTCGAGGATGCGCCGAAGGCTGTCGGCCCGCTCGTACAGGTCCTGCACCATCGGCCAAACGGCCTGCAATTCCTCATCGGTCAGCGGCAGCCCCAAGGCGCTGATCGCCTTCCGGAATTCGTCGAACGACTCGATGCGAACGCTCACGGGCCTACGGGTGCACGACCAACCGGTTCAGTTTCTCTTTATCGATCTCGATCCCCAGGCCGGGCCCCTGTGGGACGCGCAGGTATCCGTGCTCCGGGGCGATAGGAGTGGTCACGATGTCCAGAATGGGGTTGTAGCCTGACCAGAACTCGTAGATCAGGAAGTTCGGGATGGCGGCGCACAACTGCAGCGACGCGGCGTGGTGCACGGCCGAGCAGACGCTGTTGTGCGGACACAACTTGACGTTGTGGATGTCGGCCAGCATCGCGATCTTCCGGCACTCGGTCAGGCCGTTGGCGCGGCAGATGTCCGGCAGCACCAGATCAACGCCGCCGGTGGCCAGCCGCCGGCTGAACTGGTACCGGGTCGTCTCGGTCTCGCCCATGGCGACGGCCACGTCGAGCGTGCGGCACAGGGCGGCAAAGCCGTCGTAGTCCTCGCACGGCATCGGGTCCTCGAAGAACAGCACGTCGTTACGCTCCAGCGCCCGGCCGATCTGCACGGCTGTGGGCAGGTCGTACACCCCCGCCGCGTCGAGCATCAACTCAACGCCCGGCCCCACACCCTCACGGATCCGTTCCACGTTCCGAATGTCCACCTCGGCGCCCACGCCGCCGGAGATCTTGATCCCATGGAAGCCCTGCTGGGCGTGATGTTTGGCGATCGCCACCATCTCGTCGACGTCGAGCACCGGCAGGTGTGACTGGTACACCCGCACCTTCTCGTGATACCCACCGCCCATGAGCAGATGAATCGGCAGCCCGGTGACCTTGCCGGCGATGTCCCACAGCGCGATGTCGATGCCGGCCATGGCCTCGGACATGAACCCGGTGTGGTGCCCGCGGATCCGCATGCTGGCGTACATCTTTTCCCACAGGCGATCGGTGGCCAGGGGGTTCTCACCGATCAACAGCGGCGCCAGGAGGGTAGTGATGATTGTGGCCGTGACCTCGGGCGCGATGGGCGCATGGGCCTCGCCGTAACCGACGAGGCCGTCGTCGGTCGTGATCCGCACCAGCGTGGTCTCGATGTGAGTCGAGTACGCCGCCCGGTACCGCCACAGGGTGAGATCCGCCGCGCGCCGCGGGTCGACGACCGGTACCTTCGTCTTTCCCCGGGCCTGCACGCCCCAGAAACCATCGCCCCAGTACAGCTCCATCTCACCGAGCGGCGCGCTCAGAATGAGCGGTTCGATTGTCGCGATCTTCACTTCACGGCCCCCGCAGTCAGCCCGCCGACAAGCTGCTTCTCGAGCAGCAGGAAGATGACGATGATCGGCAGCGTCCCGACCAGCGACGCGGCCATCACCTCGTTCCAGTAGGTGATGTACTCTCCCCGGAACGATCCCAAGCCGACCGAGATCGTCCAGACGGAGTTGGTCGTCAGGAACGTGCGCGCAAACAGGTACTCGTCCCACGCCAGGATGGCGCTATATAGCGTCGTCGCCGCCACGCCGGGCGCCGCCAGGGGCATGGTCACCTTGATCAGGGCGCCCAGCCGGGACGTGCCGTCGATGTACGCGGCCTCCTCCAGTTCCCGCGGGATGCTGTCGAAGTAGCCCTTCAGCATCCAGGTCGCGAAGGGCATGATGAACGTGACATTGGCGATGACCACCGACCACAGGGTATTCGTCAGCTTGAGCCCGCTCATGAAGACGAACAGCGGAATGACGAGCAGTGTGGTGGGCAGCATCCGGCTGACCAGCAGCAGGTAGCCGAGTGATCCCGACCCACGCACTCGAAAGCGTGACAGACTGTAGCCCGCCAGGACGCTGACGGCGAGCGCGCACAGGCAGGTGAGCGCCACCACCGCGAACGAGTTGAGCATCCACCGGGCGATCGGCCGCTCGCGGAAGATCTTGGCGTACGCCGCGAGCGTGGCGTTTGGGTGGACCAACTTCGGCGGGTACACGTACAGCTGATCCTGTGGGGCCAGCGAGGTGTTGAACATCCAGTAGACCGGGAAGAAGAGCAGGCCGACGACCACGATGACCGTGGCGTAGAGGGCGACTCGGCCCAGGATGCGCTTCACCGGGGGATCCTCAATAGAACTCCTTGCCGGCCTGCCGGATGAAGAAGATGCTGGCGATGGTGGAGAAGATCAGGGTCACGGCGCCGATGGCCGCGGCGAAACCCATGCGGAAGTTCGCAAAGGCCTCGCGGTATGTCATGATCGCCAGGGTTTCAGTCGCGCGGATCGGGCCGCCGCCGGTCAGCACCCAGATGATAGTGAACTCGCGGAAGACCCAGAGCACGGACAGCAGGGTGGCCAGTGACAGCACCCCGCGCAGCGCGGGCAGCGTGATATGCCGGAATGCGGCGACACGGCCGGCCCCATCGACTGCGCTGGCGTCGTAGAGATCCTGGGGGATCGCCTGCAGGCCGGCCAGCAGCATGACTACAAAGAATGGATAGCCCTTCCAGATCGTAACCATGCTAATCGCGGCCATGGCGGGGCCTGGCGAGGCGATCCAGTTGACCGGCTTCGTGATCACGCCGATCTGCAGCAACACCCAGTTCAGCATCCCGAACGACGGGTCCAGAATCCACCACCAGATGTTGACCGCCACCACCGGGGGGATGGCCCAGGGCATGACCGCCAACATGCGCGCCAGCGTCCTCCCGCGGAACCGCGAGTTCAGCAGCAGCGCCGTGGCGAACCCGATCAGCAGCGCGAATGTGATAGACAGCACCACGTAGGTCACCGACACCCGCACGGCCTGCCAGAATCCCGTGGTCTCGAACAGCCGGAGGTAGTTGGCCAGGGTCAACGGGCCCCGGGGCGTTGTTGGCGTGTAGATGTCCACCTTGCGGAAGCTGATGTCGATGGCCGTGACGACCGGGTAGAGGACGACGATCGCGAACGTCAGGACCGCCGGCGCCAGCAGCAGGTACGCGAAGGCCGTCGGACCTCGTAACAGGCGCGCCCAGGCGCTCGCGGGGGACACCTGCGCACGCGCATGCACGGAAGTGCTCACAGTGCGCGACCTCACGGGAAAGGCCGGGGCGCGCCGGGCGCCCCGGCCTCAGAGTCCTACTGCCGCTTGAGCGCCTCCAGCTCCCGCTGGAGGTCCTGCATGACGCGCTCCACCGGCTCATTGCGCACGATGATGCGCTGCCCGTGCTCGGCCACGAGCCGGATGAACTCGTTGGCCTTGGTTTCCAACCCGAAGGGGATCCAGCTCACCGCGCGCTTCGCGGCCTCCACGTACACATCGAAGAACGGCAGATCCTTGCGCATGTCGGCCGGAATCGTGATGTCCTGGCGCGGCGCAGGCGCGCCCACGGCCACCGAGTAGCGCACCTGGGCGTCCTTGACGGTGCTGCTCTTGATGAAGTCCCAGACCAGCCGCTTCTCATCTTCGGAGATCGACTTCGGGATAGCCACGACGTTGCTGGGCCCGCCCATCGTCGCCTTGAAGGGCAGCGGGGCCGCGCGCAGGTGAGGCCGGACATCCGGGTTCGCGCGCAGCGCAAAGCCCTGCATCCATGGGCCGTCGTTGTACGAGGCTACCCTGCCTTCCATGACGAGCTGTCGCAGGCGGCCAGACTCCTGGCCGATCGGGGTGGCGCCGAGGACCACTTCCTTCCACCACTTGAACCCCTGGATGACCTCCGGCGTCGTGACAGAGGGGTTGCCCCGCTCGTCGGTCCACCGGCCGCCGGCGCCGTAGACGAACGCCGCGATATGCGCCGCCATGTTGAAGCCCGGAAGCGTGACGATGCCGATGCCGTACTGGCCGTTCTTGGGGTCGGTCATGGTCTTCACCGCGTCGATGTACTCGTTGACGTTTCGCGGCACAGACTTGCCGGCGGCTTTAAGCAGCTTCTCGTTGTAGACCCAGGCGTAGCCGTAGTTCAGCATCAACACACAGAAGGAGGAGCCTTTCCAGGTGCATTCTTTGGCCTGCAGGGCGTGATAGGTCTTCTTGACGTCGGTCTCGTCGAGGAGCCGGTCGAGCGGCTCAAGCCAGCCGCGGTCAGCGAAGGGGAAGAATGTCTGCGCCGGGATGTGAACGATCTGCGGCGGCTGCCCCGCGGCGAACTGGGCGATGAGCTTGTCGGTGTGCTCCGCCAGCGGCACTTTGGTGAACTCGATCCGCACACCCTGATACGTGCGCTCGTAGGCGGTGATTTGCTCCTTCCACCACCCGGAGACCCCCGGCTCGTCCTGCTGCCACGAGGGGAACCGGAGAACGATCTCCCTGGGGGCTGCGCCCCCCTGGGCTGCGAGCATGCCGGTCACGAGCAGCATGACCAGAACCCGAATCACGATCTTCTTCATGGCGTCACCTCGCCTCAGAGACTCGGACTTCCGTGCGACGAAGCCTTCCCACCTCCTCTTCAACACGGCCGGAAGGGATTGTGGACTGCAGGTCTTCCACGAGTGACTGCTTTGATCGCCGGATGTGGGCGGTTACGGCAGCGGCCAATCGAACGCCATCGCGGCCCTCCAGCGCGCGCACGATGGCCAGGTGCTCGTCACGCTCCTGATGCCGCCGCTGCTGCCAGTTGTGCCACTTCGCATGGACGCGCGCGATCTGAATGTGGATGTTCAGGCCTTCGTAGACCTCGATCAGTTTCCGATTGCCGGCCAGCTCGACGAAGAGACGGTGGAAGGCCATGTTCCGCCGCATGTGCTCGTCCACGTCCTCGCCGTTCACCAGCGGCTCATCCAGGACCGCCAGCCGGGTGCGTAGCCGAGCCAGATCGTCGCTGGTGACGCGCTCCACCAGCCGTTCGGCGGCGAGCAGCTCCAGCGCCCGCCGCAGTTCAAAGACCTCGGCAATCTGTTCGGGCGACAGCTCGGCGACGAAGGTACCCTTTCGCGGGATGATCTCGACGAGACCCTCGCTGGCCAGCGCGTTCAAAGCGTCTTTGACCGGTGTGCGGCTCATGCCCAACCGGCCGGCCAGGTCGTCTACGTTGAGGCGCTGGCCGGGCATGAAGGCCTGCTTCAGGATCTGCTCCTTGAGGGTTCGGTAGGCCGCGTCAGTGAGGCGCTGGACGCTGACGCTTGTCAGGGAGGCAGGTAGATCCACAGAAGGCCCCCTTCGAGACTGAAATCTAAAATGTTACGTTTTTGTTTCCTGTCCTGCCCGTTTGATTCCTGCTCGTGTCCCGGCGATGCGACAGGTGTGCGACGTTTCGGGCGCGGTGGCCAGAACAGGCGCTCGCTAGGCGAGCTCTCGCTCCACCCGTTTGAGCAAGACCGCGTTGGTGGCGACGATGATCGACGACGCCGACATCAGTAGTGCCGCCCACTCCGGCCGCAGCGTGATCCCCAGTGACGGATAGAGCACGCCGGCCGCCACCGGGATAGCCAGGACGTTGTACACTGAGGCCCACACCAAGTTCTGCTTCATCTTCGTGACCGTCGCCTGCGAGAGGCGAATCCCCCGCAGCACGTCGAGCGGGTCCGAGCGCATCAACACCATCTGGGCCGCTTCAACTGCCACGTCGGTACCCGCACCGATCGCGATACCGACATCGGCCGCCGCGAGGGCCGGCGCGTCGTTGATCCCATCGCCGACCATCGCCACGACCTTGCCCTCGGCCTGGAGGCGGCGCACGTGGGCAGCCTTGTCCTGGGGCAAGACCTCAGCGAAGACTCGGTCGATGCCTAGCTCGCGGGCCACCGCCTCGCCGGTACACCGGTTGTCGCCGCTGACCATGACCGGCTCGATGTCCAACGCCCGCAGCCGGGTGATGGTTTGCGCTGCAGTGGGCCGGATCGGGTCGGCTGCGGCCAGCCAGCCGGCGACTTTCCCATCGATCGCCGCCACCATCACCGTCCGGCCGGCTTCGAGTGCGCGGTTGAGACCGTCGGCGACCGGCCCGAGTTCGACGCCGCGTTGCTCCATCAACCGGCGTGTTCCGACGAGTAGCTGGCGGCCCTCCACCCGCGCCTCGACGCCATGCCCGGCGATGGCCTTGAAGTCCGTGATCTCCGCAGGCACGGCCAGCTGCCGCCGCTCGGCCTCGGCGAGCACGGCCACGGCCAGGGGATGATTTGCGCGGCGCTCTGCTGCCGCCACCAGTCGCACGACCTGATCCGCCTCATATCCCGGACCGGCGGAGACTTCAGTGATGGTGGGACGTCCTTCAGTGAGGGTCCCAGTCTTGTCGAAGATCACGGCGGTGATCGCCGAGATCCGTTCCAGGGTAGCCGCATCCTTGATGAGGATGTGGTGCCGCGCGCCGATTCCCGTGCCCACGGCCACGGCTGTCGGCGTGGCCAGCCCCAGCGCATCGGGGCATGCGATGACCACGGCCGAGATGGCGAACGTCAGCGCGAGCAGGATGTCGACCCGCATGATGCCGTACCAGACGACAAAGGTCACCACGCCAGCACCAACCGCGAGCACGACTAGGTACGCAGCCGCTCGGTCCGCCAGACGCTGGCCTGGCGCCTTGGACGCCTGTGCGGCTTCCACCAGCCGCACGATCTGCGCCAGCGCCGTCTCGTTGCCGACCTTCGTCGCCCGGAACGTGGCCGTCCCGCTGCCGTTGATCGAGCCGCCGACAACGGCGTCGCCCGCCGTCTTCGGCACCGGCAGCGACTCCCCCGTGACCAGTGATTCGTCGATGCTCGTCTGCCCCACGACCACCTCGCCGTCCACCGGGACCTTGTCGCCCGGTTTAATCACCACAACGTCTCCAACCTTGATATCGGCCGTCGGGACCTCGACTTCCGTACCGTTCCGTAGAACTGTCGCCTTGGGCGGCACCAGGCTGAACAGCGCCCGCAGGGCGTCGGAGGTGCCACGGCGCGAGCGCATCTCCATCCAATGGCCGAACAGCACGAAGGTTACCAGCATCGCCGCGGCTTCGTAGAACGTCTCTTCCGCGCCGAGCAGCATGAGCACAACGCTGAAGAGGTAGGCGGCGAGCACGCCGGTGGCAACGAGCACTGACATGTTCAGCTTGCGCCGCCGCAGCGAGGTGACGGCCCCGGTGAGGAAGATGCTCCCAGACCATCCCACCACCGGCGTCGTCAGAGCCAGCAGGATCCAGTTGACCGGGAGTGGTGCGGGGAGCCTCAGACCGATGATCTGCTCTCCCAGTGGCGAGTAGAGCACGGCCGGGATGGTCAGCGCCAATGCCCAAAGGAACCGCCGGCGCATGTCGGCTTCCATTGCTGCGCCCATGCGCGGGTCGGCCATCATGGCCTCGTGATCGACGTGGGCGGCGTGCGCGGCCTCTTCGGCTTTGGCGGAGGGCGCGACCCCGTGGGTGGCGTGGTGATCGTGGCCGCCGGCGACGTGGTCGACCCCGTATTCGAACTGCTTGGACTCAAAATCGCAGCCGCATGAGACCGACAGTGCCGCGGCCTGGCAGCCCAGGCATTCGTCGCCGCAGGGGCAGGTCACACGGCTCGTCGCCACAGGCGCACGATCTTCGTGACCGCCGTGGTGCATGTGCCCGCCGTCACCACCGCGGTGCGCGTCCGGAATCCCGGCATGTTGAGAGATCACCATGATCTCAGTATAGCCACGCCTGGGTTCCTGTGATCCAGGGTCGCAGGACGTGCCCGCGAAGGTTAGACATTGATTGACAGCCTGAGGAGGTCTGTGCTAGCGTTCAGAGCGCGACGAGGGGAGTAATCGGTGATCCTGTGAGGACCACGGCGTAGTCGTCAGGACGGCGGCACTGCCGCCCGGCTCCGCAGCGACGATGAGACCTCCGACAACGGATAGGCCGTTTCGGGGGTCTTTTGGTTTGCCTCGACGGCCGGAGAAGGGCGAAACACAGTGTTCGAGTCCATCGGCACGCCGCAGCTGTGGGGCGGGTTCACCCTGTTCGTGCTCGCGATGCTGGCTCTTGATCTGGGCGTCTTCCACCGGAAGGCCCATATCGTCGGCACGCGCGAAGCGCTTGGCTGGAGCATCTTCTGGATCGCGTTGGCGTTGTTGTTCAATCTGGCGGTTGCACGCTCGTTCGGCCCCGAGCGTGGGTTCGAGTTCCTCACCGGATATCTCATCGAGAAGGCGCTGAGCGTCGACAACATCTTCGTCTTCCTGGTGATCTTCTCGTATTTCTCGGTGCCGGCCGCCTACCAGCACCGGGTACTTTTCTGGGGGATTCTAGGTGCTATCGTCTTTCGGGTCATCTTCATCCTGGCGGGCGCCGCGCTGCTCCAGGCATTTCACTGGATGATCTATTTCTTCGGCGGCCTTCTGATCCTGACGGGTCTGAAGATCCTCCGTTCGCGCGACGACCAGGTTCACCCAGAGCGGAACCCGGTACTGCGGCTGTTGCGTCGGTATCTCCCGGTGACCCCTGAGTACCACGGGCAGCGGTTTCTGGTCCGGCTCGATGGGCGCCGTTTCGCCACCCCCTTGTTGCTGGTGCTCGTGGTCATCGAGGCCACCGACATCGTCTTTGCTATTGACTCGATCCCGGCCATCTTCGCCGTGACACGCGACCCCTTCATCGTTTACACGTCCAACGTCTTCGCCATCCTGGGGTTGCGCGCGCTGTTCTTCCTCCTGGCCGGGGTGATGAGCCGCTTTCACTATCTCAAAGTCGGGTTGGGCTTGGTACTTGTGTTTGTAGGTGCCAAGATGGTGGCGAGCGATGTCTACGAGATGCCGATCGGGCTGTCACTGATCGTCGTAGCGGCCCTTATCGCGGGATCGGTCGCCGCCTCGCTGCTCTGGCCGCCCTCGCCGCGGCACGCGCAGGACGAGGGGGGCATGACGTAACCCTGCAGGATACCGCCGTGGGACGGGGAAGGTCCGAGGGCCGGAGATCTTCCATCCCGTTTCATTGATGACGCCGCTGCACGCCCTCTCAGTCACAGACCTCGCCCGTCGGATCCGCGAGCGGGAGCTTTCGCCCGTCGCGGTCGTTGAGGCCTGCCTGGCGCAAATCGCGGGTGTCGAACCGCTGTTGGAGGCGTGGGTGCTCGTGGATCACGCGGGCGCGCGTGAGGCGGCCCGCGCCCTTGAGGCCGATGCCCGCGCCGGCAGGATTCGCGGTCCCCTGCACGGCGTGCCGGTCGGGTTGAAGGACATCTTCGACGTCGCCGGCAGCACCACGACGTCGGGTGCCGCCGCCTTTGCGCACCGGCACC
>Ga0247727_10011368_pt1 | contig 15554 bp, 11 predicted proteins | sample WisWelCaveWW1625_FD_202498 | JGI IMG/M metagenome (GOLD analysis project Ga0247727, IMG submission 202498) | Biofilm microbial communities from Wishing Well Cave, Virginia, United States - WW16-25 | ecosystem: Environmental > Aquatic > Deep subsurface > Groundwater > Cave microbial mat | place...
AAAGACGTCGAGATGGTCATGCCCGGTGATTCAGTGACCGTCACGGCAGAGCTTATCACTCCGATCGCGATGGAGAAAGAGCTTCGCTTCGCGATCCGCGAAGGCGGCCGTACGGTCGGAGCCGGTGTTATCTCGGAGATTTTGGCTTAAGATTTGACCCTTGGTAAGTGAGCTTACCGAGGGTTTTTTTGTGATAAATTTTTGCACTTTTTGTGCAGGTCTGGGGTAATATGCGTGAGTTTATTCAGTTTGAATGCACGGTTTGCCGGAGGCGCAATTACACCTCTGATAAAAACAAGAAGTTAAAGCCTGAGCGCATCGAGCTTAAGAAATTCTGCCGGTTTTGCCGTAAGCACACTGCACACAAAGAGCAGAAGTAATCGCGTCAGATTTATTCTGTTTTAAAATCGGATTATGTTTTATAGAGAATCCGGCGAGATTTTTTTTTCTGTTTTTAGGCGGACCTTCCGAAGATTTGTGGCGGCGGTAGAGCGTTGGTGAAAGGTCGGGATTAGGAGCGTCGGTTAACGGTAAACCACCGGTCTCCAAAACCGGGACTGCAGGTTCGATTCCTGCCGCTCCTGCCATTTTGTTTGGGGCGCAGGTTGGCTAATTGTAATAGAGGTTATTCGTGATAAAACGTATAAACAACTTCTTCTTTGAAATTCGGGCTGAAATGCAAAAGGTCACTTGGCCCACCCGCGAAGAGCTGATTGGATCGACGGGAGTTGTTTTGATGACCATGTTTATTCTTTCGGCTTTTATTGCGTTTTCTGATTTTTTTGTGTCTATTTTTATGAGGGCAGTATTGAGGTAAGGAAGTGGTGCAAATGTCAAAACATTGGTATGTGATACACACGCAGACAGGCCGTGAAGAGAGAGTGAAGACCACTCTTGAGCATCGCGCCCAGCAATTCAACATGCAGGATAAGGTAGCTCAGGTGCTTATCCCGACTGAAAAGGTGTCGGAGATCAAGGCCGGCAAAAAGAAAATCACGACGCGCAAGTTTTTCCCCGGCTATGTGTTGGTGGAGATGGAGCTGACCGACGAGACCTGGTATCTTGTGAAAAATACGCCCGGTGTCAGTGGTTTCATCGGCTCAGGCAGAAAACCGCTTCCGCTCAAAGATTCGGAGGTGACGGGAATTATCAAGCAAGCTGAGGAGAAGAAAGAAAAGCCGACTCCGAAGGTGATCTATGAAAAGGGCGAGAGTGTGCGGGTAAAAGAAGGTCCTTTTGTGAATTTTAACGGATCGATCGAAGAAGTCAATCCCAACAAAGGCAAGCTAAAGGTGCTGGTAGCGATATTCGGCAGAACGACCCCCGTCGAATTGGAATACTGGCAAGTCGAGAAGGTCTAATGGCTAAAAAAGTCAAAACCACCATAAAACTTTATTGTCCGGCGGGGCAAGCCAATCCCGCGCCGCCCGTAGGTCCCGCGCTGGGTCAGCACGGTGTCAATATCATGGAATTCTGCAAGACTTTCAATGAGCGGACTAAAGGGCGCGAGGGGTTGATACTGCCGGCGGTGATTACGGTATATGAAGACAGGAGTTTTGACTTCATTATTAAAAGTCCACCCAGCGCCGTGCTTCTAAAAAGAGCGTGCGGAATCGCGAAAGCTTCAGGTGAGCCCAATAAAACCAAGGTGGGAAAAGTCACGATCGATCAGATCAAGCAGATCGCGGAAGAAAAGAACAAAGATCTGAATTCAAAGGACATGGAAGGCGCGATCAAGATCATTAAGGGCACGGCACGCAGCATGGGTATCGAGGTGGAAGGTTAAAATGGCAAAGCTTAAAGCGACCAAAAGGCAAAAAGAGCTGGTAAAACTTGGTGAGAAGGCGAAGGCCTATCAATTGAATGAAGCGGTCCAGATTCTTCAGAAAGGGCCTAAGACAAAATTTGATCAGTCGGTAGAGCTTCAGTTTAAGCTGGGCGTAGATTTGACGGCAAACGACCAGAATGTAAGGGGTACGACCGTTCTTCCTCATGGCCAGGGAAAGATCCTCAAGGTGATCGTATTTAGCAAGGACGAAAACGCAAAAGCCGCTAAAGATGCGGGCGCGAGCGTTGTGGGCGGGGATGAGTTGATTGAGAAAGTGATGGGCGGCTGGATGGACTTTGATGTGGCCATTTCTACGCCGTCAATGATGAAAGAGGTCGGCAAACTCGGAAAAGTGCTCGGCCCCCGCGGTCTTATGCCTTCGCCGAAAGCCGGCACGGTGACCGACAATCCTGCCAAGGCCGTCAAGGAAGTGCAGGGTGGACGTATCGAATTTAAGATGGACAAGTTTGCGAATGTGAATACGTTGATCGGAAAGCTTTCTTTCTCTGAGAGCGCGCTTTGTGAAAATGGTACCGTTCTTATCGAGTCTTTGATAAAGGCGCGGCCCAAATCCCTCAAGGGCGCTTTTATCAAAGGCGCTCATATTTCGAGCACCATGGGTCCCGGTCTTGAGCTGGACATCGCCAAATTCCTGAAATCAGAAGAAACGACGGATTAATGCCATGAAAAAAGAAGGATTCAGCAGGTTATCGAAAGATCTCATTATCGGCCAGCTTGTGAAAGAGCTTGAGAAAAAGTCGACTTTCTTTGTGACGGAGTACAGCACGGTTTCCGCGATGGGGCTTGACAGGCTGCGCTCCAAACTGCGCACCGCCAATACGCGGTATTTTGTGATCAAGAAAAGTCTCGGCAAAAAAGCTTTGGAGAAGGCCAACATTGCGGGGATCTCCGAGTCCTTGAGCGGCTCATGCGCGATCGCGTTCGCGAGCGGAGATCCTGTGCAGCCGTCCAAAATATTGGTTGAATTCATCAAGGAAAATGAAGCTTTCAAGATTAAATCCGCCTATTTGAACGGACGGCTTGTGACGGTGGATCAGGTAAAGCAGCTGGCGAGCCTCCCGTCCAAAGAAGTCCTGGTGGCAAGAGTGGTGGGCGGGATACAGGCGCCTATTTCACGTTTTGTGAATGTCTTGTCCGGATCACTCCGGAAAGTAGTCACGGCGATCGATGCGATCGCCAAAAAGAAAAGCGCGGCTTAAAATAGTTTGTGTTTAAATAAAAAAGGTCCGGTGGACCGGTTCAAATAAAAGTGAGGGACAGACAATGACACAGGTAGTAGATGCACAGAAAAATGGCCAAAGCGCCAAACTGCAGGAAATCATAACCTCGATCGAGACGATGAGTGTTCTTGAGCTATCGGATCTTGTGAAGGCGCTCGAGGAGAAATTTGGCGTTTCCGCCAGCGCTCCCATGATGATGGCCGCGGCGCAGGGCGCCGGAGCTGCCGGAGCCGCTCCCGTAGTGGAGGAAAAGACCGCGGTGACGATCGTTCTTAAGAGTGCCGGTGCGAACAAGATCGGCGTAATTAAGGAAATCCGCGCCGTCACTTCCTTGGGCCTCAAAGAAGCCAAGGATCTGGTAGACGCCGCTCCAAAGTCGGTGAAAGAGAATGTGCCGGTGAAGGAAGCCGAGACGATCAAGAAGACACTTGAAGCGGCCGGTGCGACGGTTGAGCTTAAGTAATAAACTCGCTTTATTCGTTGGGTTTTTAAACTAAAAGAGGCGGGTTGTCCCTTTTTTTATTTGAATCGAATTATTCAATGAGGACTTAAAAATGGAAAAACGGTATAACTTTGGAAAGATTCCTGAGATATGTGACATGCCTCATTTTCTGGAGATTCAGACGAAGTCTTTCCAGGAATTTTTGCAGCTAGGCACCCCTAAAAGCCGCAGAAAGAACGTGGGTCTCGAGGAAGTCTTCCAGGAAGTTTTCCCGATCGAAAGCTACGACGGGAATTATAAGCTGGAGTACGTTTCTTACGTGCTCGGCAAGCCAAAGTATACGCTTGACGAATGCTTCCGCAAAGGCATGACCTATTCAATGCCTCTCAAAGTAAAGCTCCGTTTAAAAAGCAGCAAAGATACCAAAGAGCAGGAAATCTTTATGGGGGACATGCCGCTGATGACGGAGAACGGCACCTTTGTCATTAACGGTGATGAGCGGGTAATCGTAAGCCAGCTGCACCGGTCTCCGGGAGTTTCTTTTGAAAAGACTCCGCATCCCAACGGCAAGATCCTTTACTCGGCGAGAATTATTCCGCACCGCGGTGTATGGCTTGAATTCGAATTTGACATCAATGACACCTTGTACGCCTACATCGACCGCAAGAAAAAACTTTTGTCTACGACACTCTTAAGACTTTTTGGTTACAAAAACGACGAGGAGATTATCAAGGCCTTTTGCGGTATCGAGAAAATAGAGTCGATCAACCGCTACAATCCCAAGAATCTGGTGGGCCATGTGCTTGCGCATGATGCGACAAATCCCGAGACCAAGGAAGTAGTGGTGGAGCAAGGCACAACGCTTACGCGTGAGCTGATCACGAAGATGTCTGATGCCGGCATTAAGGGCATTATGATCACCCGTACGCAGGTACCCGAAATTGTTACGACATTAAAGAAAGACCACACCAAGACGATCGAAGATGCGTTTATTGATATATATAGGAAGCTCAGACCCGGCGATCCGCCCACCGTGGAAAGCGCAAAATCGACGGTTGAGCGTTTGTTTTTTGATGTAAAGCGGTACGATCTTGGTGGTGTCGGCCGTTTTGTCATGAACCGGAAGCTTGGCATGAAAACCAAGATTGAAGATAGAATGTTGGACTCCGACACTTTGATAGCCATTATCAAAAAACTTATTGCGATCAAAAATGGCGACGGCGACACGGACGATATTGATCATTTGGGCAATCGCCGCATCCGCACGGTAAGTGAGCTTTTGCAGGCCCAGTTCAGAATTGGCCTGGCGAGGCTAGAGAGATCGGCGAAAGAGCGTATGGGTATCTACGAAATTGAGAATATGATGCCGCACAATCTTATTAACTCCAAACTTATTTCAAGTGTTATCCGGGATTTCTTCGGACGCAGCCAGCTCTCCCAATTCATGGACCAGACAAATCCTCTGGCTGAGATGACTCACAAAAGAAGACTCAGCGCTTTGGGTCCCGGCGGTCTCTCGCGCGAGCGCGCTGGTTTTGAAGTGCGCGATGTGCATCATTCCCACTATGGGCGTATTTGTCCGATCGAGACGCCGGAAGGTCCGAATATCGGCCTTATCGCGTCCTTAAGCACGCATGCGCGAATCAATGACTACGGATTTATTGAGACGCCTTATCGGAAGGTAGAAAACGGGCGCGTGACGGATAAAATTGAGCATTTTTCCGCCGATCTCGAAGACCAGTATACGATCGCGCAGGCCAATGCGCGGCTGGATAAAAATGGGTACTTTATGGAGTCAAAAATCATCTGCCGCCGCAAAGGCGATTTTCCTCTGGTCAGCGCCAAAGACATTGATTATATGGACGTTTCCCCGAAGCAGCTGGTGAGTGTCGCCGCAAGCCTTATTCCCTTTTTAGAGCATGATGACGCCAACCGCGCGCTCATGGGCTCGAACATGCAACGGCAGGCAGTGCCGCTTCTTATTACGGAAGCGCCGCTTGTCGGGACCGGCATGGAATACAAAACCGCGAAGGATTCCGGTACGGTGGTGATCGCAAGAGAAGAGGGAAAAGTTACAAGTATTCAGGCCGACGAAATCGTCGTGAGCGGCCAGCGCTATCCTTTAAGAAAATTCGCGCGGTCTAATGCGAGTACCTGCGTCAACCAGCGTCCGATTGTGGAGCTTGGCGATAAGATCAAAGCTGGGCAAGTGATCGCCGACGGCGCGGCGACGCAGAACGGCGAGCTGGCGCTCGGCCGCAACGTTTTGGTAGCGTTCATGCCATGGCGCGGCTATAACTTTGAAGACGCGATTCTTTTAAGTGAAAAACTCGTGCGCGAGGACGTTTATACCTCGGTACATATTGAGGAATTTGAGATCGAATCGCGCGATACCCGTCTCGGCAAAGAAGAAATTACCCGCGATATTCCAAATGTGGGCGAAGAGGCGTTGAAAGATTTGGGTGAAGATGGCATTGTTCGTATGGGCGCTGAAGTCAGGCCCGGAGATGTTCTGGTCGGCAAAGTGACGCCGAAGTCTGAAACAGAGCTTTCCCCGGAAGAGAAGCTTTTACGCGCTATTTTCGGTGAAAAAGCAGGTGATGTGAGAGATGCGTCGCTGACGGTTCCGCCAGGCGTAGAAGGCATCGTGATCGATACGAAGGTTTTCTCCCGTAAGGGTCAGGAAACAAAAACCAAAGAGATGAAAGCCAAGGACCTTAAGGACATCGAAGCGATCAGGGAATTTTATGAGACCCAGATCACCCAGCTCGAAAAGGACAAAAGCCAGAAATTAACGGATCTTCTCGTGGGCAAGACGCTCGCCGCAAGTCTCGTGGACAGCGAAACTGGCGCGACGCTTGTGGGCCGCGGCAGGACACTCAAGAAGTCGGATCTCGGCAAGATTGCGCGCGCGGATGCGGAAAATATAAAACTTGAGGATAATGATGAGGCGGAAGAGGCCATCAAGAGAGTGTGCCGCTTAATGGATGATCAGATAGATGAGCTGCACTATGAAGAGGACCGTGAGATTGACAAAATAAAGAGAGGCGATGAGCTTCCCCCGGGAGTACTGAAGAAAGTAAAGGTATTGGTCGCCAATAAGAGAAAAATTTCCGTCGGCGATAAAATGGCGGGGCGGCACGGAAATAAAGGTATCGTGGCAAAGATCATGAAGGAAGAGGACATGCCTTTTCTTGAGGACGGGACCCCTGTCGAGATTGTTTTGAATCCGCTGGGAGTGCCTTCGCGTATGAACGTGGGGCAGATTTTGGAGACCCACTTGGGCTGGGCTGCGAAGATTCTCGGTATCAAGGTCGCGTCGCCTGTTTTTGACGGTGCTACCGAAGCCGAGATCAGAGAAAAGGTAAAAGAGGCAAAGCTCCCTTTGACGGGCAAAGTGACGCTTCGCGACGGCCGGTCGGGTGAGCGCTTTGATCAGCAGGTAACCGTAGGTTATATTTACATGCTGAAGCTTGCGCACTTGGTCGATGATAAAATTCACGCCCGATCCATCGGACCCTATTCGCTTGTGACGCAGCAGCCCCTGGGCGGTAAGGCTCAGTTCGGCGGCCAAAGATTCGGAGAAATGGAAGTATGGGCGCTTGAGGCCTATGGCGCCGCTTACACGCTGCAGGAGCTTCTCACCGTGAAAAGTGATGACGTACTGGGAAGGACCCGCATGTATGAATCCATCGTAAAAGGCGAAAATGCGTTGCAGGCGGATACACCCGAATCTTTCAACGTGCTTTTGAAAGAAATTCAATCGCTGGCTCTGGATATCAGAACTGAAAAAAAGAAAGAAGCTAAAGAGGTGGAAAATGAGTAACGACTCCCGAAATAATCACACCGAGTACGTTCCGCCCAGTTTTGATTTCATTTCCATTAAAATTGCCTCCTCCGATGTCATTCGCTCGTGGTCACGCGGCGAAGTCAAAAAGCCGGAGACCATTAATTACCGCACTTTTAAGCCCGAGAAAGACGGTCTTTTCTGCGAAAAGATTTTTGGACCTACCCGCGACTGGGAGTGTAATTGCGGAAAGTACAAGAGAATCAAGCATAAGGGCATTGTCTGCGATCGCTGTGGCGTGGAAGTGACTCTTTCCAAGGTGCGCCGGGAGCGGATGGCGCATATTGAGCTGGCATCGCCCGTGACGCATATTTGGTTTTTTAAAGCGGTGCCTTCCAGGATAGGCGCGATCTTAGAGCTTAATTTAAGGGAACTCGAGAGAATTATTTATTATGAAGAATATGTGGTGCTGGAGCCGGGCGACACGCCGCTCAAGAAAGGCGAGCTTCTATCTGAAGAAAAATATCAGTCGATGGTTGAAAACTACGGCCATAAATTCTCCGCAAAAATGGGCGCCGAGGCAATCCGCGATCTCTTGAGGGAAGTGGATCTTGAAAAATTAAATACGAAGCTTCACGCTGATTTAAAACAAGCTAAAAGCGAGGCGAGCCAAAAGAAAATTATAAAAAATCTTCGCATTGTGGAATCTCTGATGAATTCCGGAAATAAAACGGAGTGGATGATTCTCGATGCCGTGCCTGTGATTCCTCCTGATTTAAGGCCTTTGGTGCCTCTCGACGGCGGACGATTTGCGACCAGCGATTTGAATGATCTCTACCGGCGCGTGATTAACCGCAACAACCGTTTGAAAAAGCTTTTGGACCTGAGAGCGCCTGAAGTGATCGTGCGCAATGAAAAGCGAATGCTTCAGGAGGCCGTCGATGCGCTTTTTGACAATGGGCGCCATGGAAGACCGGTGTTGGGCTCAGGGAACAGACCCCTGAAGAGCTTGAGTGACATGCTAAAAGGAAAACAGGGAAGGTTCCGTCAGAATCTTCTCGGCAAAAGAGTCGATTATTCCGGACGTTCGGTGATTGTCGTAGGACCCGAGCTTAAGTTGAATCAATGCGGTCTCCCCAAGAAAATGGCGCTCGAACTTTTCGAGCCTTTCATTATTAAGAAGCTCAGGGAGCGTGGCTTTGTCCATACTATCAAGAGCGCAAAGCGGATGGTGGAAAAGGAGAGAATCGAGGTTTGGGACATTTTAGAAGAAGTAATTAAAAATCATCCAGTCATGTTGAACCGCGCGCCGACGCTGCACCGGCTGGGCATCCAGGCCTTTGAACCCGTGCTGATAGAAGGCAAAGCGATCAAGATTCATCCGCTGGTTTGCGCGGCGTTTAATGCGGACTTCGACGGGGATCAGATGGCGGTGCACGTGCCACTCTCGCTTGAAGCCCAGATCGAATGCCGGATTCTTCTGATGTCCGTGAACAATATTTTCTCTCCCGCGGATGGCCGTCCTGTTGCGACACCCAGCCAGGACATCGTGCTTGGTTGCTATTACCTTTCCAAAGAGAAGAAAGGCGCCAAGGGCGAAGGATTTGTATTTTCAAATCCCGATGAAGTGATTGTGGCCTATAATGACAAGGAAGTCGCGCTTCACGCAAAGATTAAGGTGAGGGTGAAGGGAAGCCTGGTCGAGACAACCGTTGGACGCGTCATTTTTAATCAACTTTTGCCCGAAAACGTGCCCTACTACGATGCGCTGCTGAATAAGTCAAAACTGAACGCGATCATTGCCGATACTTACAAAAAAGCAGGCCACCATCGCACAATCCAGCTTCTGGATGATTTGAAGGACCTGGGTTTTGAGTTTGCGACACTCGCGGGCATTTCAATCTCTGTGGATGATCTGCGCATCCCCTCCAAGAAAAATGCGATCACTGATAAGGCGCAGGAAAAAGTCCTAAAAGTGGAGGAGCAGTACCGCCGCGGCGTGATTACCGAGGGTGAACGCTACAACAATATCATTGATATTTGGACGCAGACCACTGATGAGGTGGCGGATAACGTTTTTTCGGAGCTGGAGCCCTTTAATCCGATTTTCATGATGGCCGACTCCGGTGCGCGCGGTTCCAAACAGCAGATTCGTCAGCTAGCGGGTATGCGCGGTCTGATGGCGAAGCCTTCCGGCGAAATCATTGAAAGCCCGATCAAGGCGAATTTCCGCGAAGGTCTTACGATGTTGGAATACTTTATTTCAACCCACGGCGCGCGCAAGGGTTTGGCTGACACCGCGCTTAAGACTGCGGACTCAGGATACCTTACCCGGCGCCTTGTCGACGTTGCGCAGGATGTGATCATCAATCAGGAAGACTGCGGCACGGTGAAGGGTATTTATATCGAAGCGATCATCGAAGGCGATGAGATTGTGGTTTCGCTCAGAGAAAGAATCATTGGCCGCGTGGCGCTGGACAACATTGTCGACATTGTCACCGACAAGACAATTGTCGAGGCAAATCAGGAAATCACTGAAGAAATGTCACAGCAGGTTGAGGAGGCGGGTATCGATAAGATTAAGATTCGCTCAGTCTTGACCTGTGAATCCAAACGAGGTGTTTGCGCAAAATGCTACGGCAGAAACCTCGCGACAGGCCGGATGGTGGAGCTTGGAGAAGCGGTCGGAATTATCGCCGCGCAGTCCATCGGAGAACCCGGCACTCAGCTTACGATGAGAACCTTCCACATCGGCGGCACCGCGAGCCGTACTGTGGCCGAATCGTCCATCAAGTCCAAGAATTCGGGTCTTATAAAGTTTCATAATATCAAGACCGTTGAAATAAAAAGCGGCGATCTGGTTATTTTAAATCGCAATAGCCAGGTTTCAATCCACGATCCTTCGGGCAGAGAACTTGAGCGCCATGCGGTTCCGCACGGTGGTTATCTTAAGGTAAAGGACGGCGGCAAGGTACAAAAAGGGCAAGTTTTTATTGACTGGGACCCTTATACGTCTTCTATTTTTACGGAGGTTGAGGGTATCGTGAAATATGAGGACATCATCGAAGAAGTCACGATGCATAAGCAGCAGGATATGGCCACTGGAAATATCGAAAGGGTCATTATCGAGCATCGCGGTGAACACCATCCTCAGATTTTAATTTTGGACAGCAAAAAAGACGTGTTGGCTATCTATCCCATCCCGTCCGGCGCTCACGTGATTGCCGATGACGGCGAGAAAGTGCATGCGGGGAACGTGATCGCAAAGACGCCGCGCAAGGTCCAGAAGACAAAGGACATTACCGGAGGGTTGCCTCGAGTGGCCGAACTTTTTGAAGCGCGCCGCCCTAAGGATCCGGCGATCATTTCGGAAATTGACGGCATCGTGGAATTTGGCGAATCAAAGAAAGGTCACCGTCGCGTTATCGTGAAAAGCGCGACAGGCATGAAGAAGGAGTATCTTATCCCGCATGGCAAACACTTGAACGTTTATAAAGGCGACTTTGTTTATTCCGGCCAGCAGCTTGTGGATGGGCCGGTGGTTCCCCAGGACATCCTGCGGATCAGCGGTGAAAGAAAGCTCCAGGAGTATCTTGTGAACGAAATTCAGGAAGTGTACCGTTTACAGGGCGTCTCAATCAACGACAAACACATCGAAGTGATCGTACGGCAGATGTTGAAGAAAGTACGCGTGATCGATTCCGGCGATACGGTTTTTCTTGTCGGCATGCAATTGGACCGCTACCGCTTGCAGGAGGAAAACGACCGCGTACAAAAGACAAAAAAACGCCCGGCAAAGGCCGAGCCTTTGCTCTTAGGCATTACGAGAGCGTCACTTACAACCGAAAGTTTCATCTCGGCGGCAAGTTTCCAGGAAACGACCCGGGTTTTAACCGAAGCCGCGGCTGCAGGCAAAAAAGATTACTTGCTTGGCCTAAAAGAAAACGTTATTATGGGGCACCTTATTCCGGCGGGGACGGGTTTTGCAGGCCAGCGTAGAGTGGAAATTGTGCGGCATATTCAGCAGGAAACAAAAAAGGGAAAACCCGGCGAACGTGCTGAAAATGTTGAACTTATAGCGGAGGAAAAAGGCAAATAACGTCATGCCCACGATCAATCAATTAATCAGATTCGGCCGCGAGCGGGTAAAGGTGAAAACAAAATCGCCGGCGCTTAAAGGCTGTCCTCAAAAAAGAGGCGTGTGCCTGCAGGTAAAAACGCAGACTCCGAAAAAACCAAACTCGGCGCTTCGAAAAGTGGCGAGAGTGCGGTTGACGAACGGCATGGAAGTGACCGCGTATATTCCAGGTGTGGGTCATAACCTTCAAGAACACTCGATTGTGACGATACGCGGCGGCCGCGTGAAAGATTTACCGGGCGTGCGTTACCACATTGTGCGCGGAACGCTCGATACCGCCGGCGTCCAGGACAGAAGGCGGTCGCGCTCCAAGTATGGCGCAAAGGCGCCCAAAAAACAGCAAGCAGACGTGAAAGGCAAGAAGTAGTCATGCGAAGAAGAGTGGCGGAGAGAAGGGACGTTATTCCCGATCCAAAATTTAGCAATAAAACCATTTCCCGGTTTGTCAACATGGTCATGAATGACGGCAAGAAGTGGAATGCCGAAAGTATCGTCTATGGCGCCCTTGACATTGTCGCGCAAAAGACGCAGAAGAGCGACCCTCTCGAAGTTTTGACCAAGGCTATTGACAATGTAAGGCCGCTACTTGAGCTCAAATCCCGGCGTGTCGGCGGCGCGACTTATCAGATCCCCGTGGAAGTCAGGGGTGATCGCGGCGCGTCACTCGCGCTTCGCTGGATCCGCAATGCGGCGCGCGGCAGAAAAGGAAAGCCATTGAAACAGAGGCTTGCTGATGAAATTTTGGAGGCTTATAACGGTCAGGGTACTGCGGTAAAAAAGAGGGAAGAAATTCATAAGATGGCTGAAGCCAACCGAGCTTTCAGTCATTACAGGTGGTAGCATGGCAAATCTTTATCCTTTGGAGAAAACAAGAAATTTTGGCATCGCGGCGCACATCGACGCAGGTAAGACGACCACGAGTGAGCGCATCCTCTTTTATACGGGAAAGGTGCATCGCATGGGCGAAGTCCATGAAGGGACCGCTACGATGGACTGGATGGAACAGGAGCAGGAGCGCGGAATCACCATTACGTCCGCCGCGACGACTTGCTTCTGGCGCGAGTGCCGCTTAAACCTTATCGATACGCCCGGCCACGTGGACTTTACCGTGGAAGTTGAGAGATCGCTTAAAGTTTTGGATGGCGCGGTGATCCTGTTTGACGCGGTTTCGGGTGTAGAACCTCAGTCCGAAACGGTGTGGCGTCAGGCCGACCGCTACCACGTTCCCAGGATCTGCTTTGTCAATAAAATGGACAGAACCGGCGCCGATTTTAAAATGGTCGTTTCCCAAATTCGTGAGAGACTTGGCGCTATTTGCGCGCCGATCCAATTGCCATACGGCGCGGAGGATAAATTTAAAGGCCAAATTGATTTGGTGGAAATGAACGCGAAGATCTACCACTCGGAAGATCTGGGCAGCCATTACGATGTGATCGATATTCCGGATGAGCTTAAGAAAGAAGCCAAAGAGGGCCGCGCCGAGCTTATTGAAAAGCTTTCCGAGACGGATGATGAGCTGATGGAAAAATTCATCCACGGCCAGGAGATCACGACTCCGGAAATCCAGAAAGCGTTGAGGCGTTCGATCGTTTCCAATAGATTTGTCGCCATTATGTGCGGTTCCGCTTTTAAGAACAAGGGAGTTCAGCTGCTTCTAGATGCGGTGGTAGATTATTTGCCGTCGCCCCTGGACCTGCCTCCCGTAAAAGGGACGCATCCAGACACGCATGAAGAGATATTTCGTAAGCCCATAGATACCGAACCCCTTTCCGCGCTGGCATTTAAGATCGCGACTGACCCATTTGTGGGTAAGTTGACCTTTGTCCGCATATATTCAGGCACAATTACTTCAGGCACTTATGTTTATAATGCCTCCAAGAATGAAAAAGAGCGGGTGGGTAAGCTTGTGAGAATGCACGCCAATAAACAGGAAATCGTGGATGAAATCAGGGCCGGAGACATCGGCGCGGTCGTCGGTTTGAAGAAAACCGAGACCGGTGATACGATCTGCGATGAGAAAAAGCCGATCATTTTGGAGAGAATGCAGTTTCCAGAGCCTGTTATTGACATGGCCATTGAGCCGGCCACCAAGGCGGATCAGGAGAAGCTTGGGATGGCGCTTGCGCGCTTAAGAGAGGAAGACCCAACGCTTCGCGTTCATTATGATCATGAGACGGGTGAGACGATCATCAGCGGAATGGGCGAGCTTCATCTTGAAATTATCGTTGATAGAATGAAAAGAGAATTTAAAGTAGAAGCCAATGTTGGCAAGCCGCAAGTCGCTTTTAAAGAGACAATCACAAAGCAAGTTGAGGTGGTTGGCAAGCATATCCAGCAGTCCGGCGGCCGCGGTCAGTATGGTCATGTGGTGTTAACAATGCGCCCGAATGAGGCCGGTAAAGGAGTCACTTTTGAGAGCGAGATTGTGGGCGGTTCGATTCCCCGCGAATACTGGCCGGCAGTGAAGGCCGGTGTGATGGAGGCTTCACTTTCCGGTTCTTTGGCCGGGTATCCAGTCACGGATCTTCACGTAGATTTGATCGATGGCTCATTTCACGTGGTTGACTCTTCGGAGATCGCGTTCAAAATGGCCGCCATTTATGGATTTAGGGAAGGAATGAGGCAGGCTGGGGCTATTTTGCTAGAGCCCATTATGGACATTGAAGCGACGACGCCTGAGGAATACATGGGAGACGTGATCGGGGATTTGAGCTCACGGCGATGCAAAATTGAATCAATGAATCAAAAAGGAAACGTAAAGGCAATTCGCGGATTTGTGCCGCTTTCGGAAATGTTTGGCTATGCGACCTCGATTCGGAGTCTTTCTCAAGGGCGCGCCACGTTCACGATGGAGCCGTCCTATTATGCGGAAGTCCCCAAAGCCATTTCGGAAAAGATAGTGAAGGCCAGCAATGCGCAGGAAGCGATTGAGCACAGGAGATCGAGATAAATGTCCAAAGAAAAATTCGAGCGCACCAAACCTCACGTGAATATCGGCACCATCGGCCACGTCGACCACGGTAAGACGACGCTTACCGCGGCCATCACGACCGTCTTGGCCAAGAAAGGTTTTTGTGAGGCAAGGGCTTTCGACACGATTGATAACGCCCCCGAAGAGCGGGAGAGAGGCATCACAATTGCCGTCTCCCACGTGGAATACCAGACCGAGAAAAGGCACTATGCTCACGTCGACTGCCCGGGCCACGCCGACTACATCAAGAACATGATCACAGGCGCCGCGCAAATGGACGGAGCCATTCTCGTGGTATCCGCCGCGGATGGCCCCATGCCTCAGACAAGAGAGCACATCCTTTTAGCCCGTCAGGTCGGTGTCCCCGCGATCGTCGTGTTCTTGAACAAATGCGACACGGTCGACGACAAAGAACTTTTGGATTTGGTTGAAATGGAAGTGCGGGAGCTTCTCACAAAGTACCAGTTCCCCGGAGAAAAGACCCCCGTCATCCGAGGCTCTGCCCTTGAAGCGCTGAATAACCCCGCCGACAACGCCAAGACCCAGTGCATCATGGAACTTATGAAAGCGGTGGATGACTTTATCCCCACCCCCAAACGGGAAACAGAAAAGCCGTTCCTCATGCCGGTGGAAGACGTTTTCTCCATCACAGGCCGCGGCACCGTGGGAACCGGCAGGATCGAGAGAGGTATCTGCAAGGTCGGCGAAGAAATCGAGATCGTCGGCATAAAGCCCACCAAGAAAACAGTCGTCACCGGCATTGAAATGTTCCGTAAACTCCTGGATGAAGGACAAGCCGGCGACAACGTAGGGGTGCTCTTAAGAGGCATCGACAAAAACGACTTAGAGCGCGGCCAGGTACTGGCAAAACCAGGCTCCATCACCCCCCACACCAAGTTTAAGGGGGAAGTCTACATATTAACCAAAGAAGAGGGCGGAAGACACACAGCCTTCTTCAACGGCTATAAACCACAATTTTATTTCAGAACCACCGACGTCACAGGAGTCATTCAACTGCCTAAAGACGTCGAGATGGTCATGCCCGGTGATTCAGTGACCGTCACGGCAGAGCTTATCACTCCGATCGCGATGGAGAAAGAGCTTCGCTTCGCGATCCGCGAAGGCGGCCGTACGGTCGGAGCCGGTG
>Ga0247727_10011369_pt1 | contig 15554 bp, 14 predicted proteins | sample WisWelCaveWW1625_FD_202498 | JGI IMG/M metagenome (GOLD analysis project Ga0247727, IMG submission 202498) | Biofilm microbial communities from Wishing Well Cave, Virginia, United States - WW16-25 | ecosystem: Environmental > Aquatic > Deep subsurface > Groundwater > Cave microbial mat | place...
GATGGTGTGAGAGTTTTAGCGATTTTTTTAAATAATTATCAAATTTTACGTATTAAATTACTAAACTCCATTGGAAATAGAGCTTTAAGTATAGATAAGTTTATAATAAAGAAAGTTATTTATTTTTTATTAAAAAGTTAAATAATTAATAAAAGAGGTTAAAATGGATAAACTAGATAAAATATTTGAGTCATTTACAAATGGAAGTTTATTTAAGAATAAAGCAGTTCTTCAGTCTAATTATACTCCATCTACGATTCCACATAGAGATGACCAAATAGAAGCAGTTGCAACAATTCTGGCCCCAATTTTAAGAGGGGACAAGGTAAGCAATCTCTTTATTTACGGAAAAACAGGCAGCGGCAAAACTTTAACTGTACAACACGTAGGTAATAAAATTGTTGAAAAAAATAAAAGTTTAGATTTAGACAGTTTAAAATTCGTTTATATTAATTGTAAGATGAAAAAGATTTCAGATACAGAATATAGGATTCTTGCCGAATTAATTCATGAACTCGGAGGAAGTGTTCCAGCTACGGGATTGCCTACAGACCAAGTATATAGAAAATTTATAGAATTAATTGACAATAAGAAGCAGATAATTTTAATTGTGCTGGATGAAATAGATCAAGCAGTAAAGAAAATTTCGGATAACTTTATTTACACTCTTACAAGGCTGAATTCAGAACTAAAAAATTCTCAAATAAATCTTATAGGAATAAGTAATAGTATTACTTTTATGGATAATTTAGATCCAAGAGTAAGAAGTTCTCTCGGGGAGGAAGAATTGGTTTTTTCTCCTTATAATGCATTGCAATTACAAGATATTCTGAAAGAAAGGGCGGAAAAGGCATTTAATGAAGGTGTTTTGGAAGAGGGAGTTATTGCCAAATGTGCCGCTTTTGCTGCACGTGAACATGGAGATGCAAGACGCGCATTAGATTTGCTTAGGGTTGCAGGAGATTTAGCAGAAAGAGAGAGATCTAAAAAAGTTTTATTGAAGCATATAGATGCCGCAAATAATAAAATAGAAAGAGATAAAATGTTGGACATTATAGAAAGCGAGCCGAAACAATTTCAACTGGTATTATTAGCAATTATGGCTCTTGAAGGACAAAGAGAAGAAAAGAGATTAGAAAGTATTTTCACAGGCGATGTTTACAATGCATATCAAGAAATATGTGAAAAGACAAAGAATGAAGTATTGACACAGAGAAGAATTTCTGATATTTTAGCAGAATTTGATATGTTGGGAATAATCAATGCAAGAGTTATCAGCAAAGGAAGACAGGGAAGAACAAGAGAAATAAGACTAATGCTTGCTCCAAATATAAAAATTAAAGCTAAGGAGATATTACAGAAATCTTTAGATTTATAACATTTTATCATGAATGAAGAAATATTAAAAATAATAAGAGAAAAAGGTTTATTACTCGAGAAAGAAATTTATGACTTAGTAAACAGCTTTAATGATACTAGGCTGGCAAGAGACTTTTTAGAAGAAATTGAAAAATTTTCAAAACAGAAAATAATCACTCGATCATTATTAAATAAAAATTTTGAGCACGTTCTTAATGTTGTTAATAGACTACCTGGAGATGATAAGGCAAGCGTCGAAAAAATAATTGTAAAACTCGGGTTAAGCTTAGAAATAAGAAAAGAAAGCAACATTTTAGATTTGGAAAAGAAACAGGAAATTAAAGAATTAAAAAGAACAAGACAAGATTTTCAAATATTTTCTCCAGATACAAAAACAAATAAGAAACTAGAAGTAAGCGATTTTACTAATAATTTCAGAGCGAGATATCAAGAACTGCAGAGAATTTTAATGGCGCGTTCAGAACTTCAAAATTTGGTTTCTATAAATAAAATTTCGGGAGATAGACAAAGCATCAGTATAATTGGTATAGTAAGTGAAAAAAGAACAACAAAAAATAAGAATTTAATTATAAAATTTGAAGATCTTACTGGAGAAATAAGCGCGCTTATAAAGTTTGATAGAAAAGAAATATTTGATAAGGCATCAGAACTGCAACTAGACGATGTTGTAGGTATAAAGGCTTCTGGAAACAGAGACATTTTATTTGTGCAAGATATTTTTTCCCCGGATGCATATCTGACTGAAAAAATTAAGTTTGATAGAGATATTTCAATTGCTTTTATTTCAGACGTTCATTGCGGCAGCGACAGACATTTAGGAAAGAGTTTTGAAAACTTCTTGGAATGGGTAGGCAGCGGCAATGAAGAAGCGAAAAAAATTAAATATATTTTCTTTTCAGGCGACAATGTAGATGGTGTTGGGATTTTTCCAGGACAGGAAAACTTTTTAGAATTAAAGAGTATGAAAGAACAGTATTCTCTTTTAGCTTCTTACATAAGAAAAATTCCTAAAGATATAACTGTTTTTATGTGCCCAGGACAGCACGACGCAGTAAGAGTAGCAGAACCTCAGCCAGTAATTGATAGAAGATACGCATCAGAACTATACGATATAGAAAATCTTGTTTTGGTTTCTAATCCTACAACAATAAAAATTTTGGAAGGACAAAGAGAATTCAAAGTTTTGATGTATCATGGAGCAAGCATTCACAATTTTATCAATGAAATAAAGGAACTTAGAGAAATGAAAGCCCATAGAACTCCTGCGAAAGCTGTTAAACATATGCTTAAACGAAGACATCTTGCTCCAACACATTCTTCAGTTGTTTACATTCCTAATCAAGATAAGGACCCCTTAGTTATTTCTGAAGTTCCAGATGTTCTTTGTATAGGGGAAGTTCATAGAGTTGATATAGAAAATTATAATGGTATTACAATTATAACTGGGAGCTGCTGGCAGGCACAGACAGCATTCGAAGAAAAAGTTGGAAACGTGCCCGATCCTTGCAAGGTTCCAGTTATAAATTTAAAAACTCGCGAACTTAAGATTTTTGATTTTACAGAGGTTGAGAAGCATGAGTGATATAAAATTTGAAGAAAACAAAGCACATTACATTGTAGTAACTGGAGTTATAGTTAAAGACGGAAAGTATTTAATTACAAAGCGCGCACCAACAGAAAAAGCTTTTCCCAATCAGTGGACCGTTCCCAGAGGGAAACTTGAATTAAAGGATTATTCTCTTAGACCAAAAGATACGTCAGCACACTGGTATAATATTTTTGAAGATTTGTTAAGAAGAGAAGTTTTAGAAGAAACCGGCTTTAAGATTAAAAATATAGATTATCTGACTAGTTTATCATATATCAGAAGCGACGGAATTCCAACAATTATCGTAAGTTTATTTGCCGATTATCACGATGGAGAAATTAAGTTATGTTCTGCATTGACTGATTATGCCCGGGTAAGTTTAGAAGAATCCAAAAATTATGACATGATTGAGGGAATATATGAAGAATTGGAAATGCTTGATAGATATTTTAAGGGACAAAAAATAGGTGAATGGAAACATGAAAATTAAAGATTTGGTTTATGGAGAAGAGGATACTAATGAAGAAGTTTTAATAGATCTTATTAATTCCAAATCTATTCAAAGACTTAAACATCTTTCTCAGTTTGGAATTCCTGATGAATATTATCATAAAAAAACTTTTTCAAGATATGAACATTCATTAGGTGTTTTGATTTTGTTGAGAAGATTAAACGCCAGTTTAAAAGAACAAATAGCTGGACTTTTACACGACGTTTCACATACTGCTTTTTCTCATGTTATTGATTGGGTCATTGGGAAACCTGAAAAGGAAGATTATCAAGATGAAATTTTACCTGAAGTAATTAAGAATTCAGAGATTCCTGCTATTTTAGAAAAACATAATATAAATTATAAAGATCTTTTAAATTTTGACAACTTTACTTTATTAGAAAGAGAAACCCCATCTCTTTGCGCAGATAGAATTGATTATGCTTTAAGAGAAATGTTCTATGAAAATGAAACTATATCTATAAAAGAAATTTTTTCTGATTTGAATAGTAAGGATGGCCAAATATTTTTTAGAAAAAAGGAAGTTGCCGAAATTTTTGCGAAAGAGTATTCAAAATTACAAAAAGAACATTGGGGCGGGAATGAAGCAAAGGCAAGATACCATATTCTTGCAGAAGCACTAAGGGAAGGTCTTAGAAATAAAATAATTAATATTTCAGATATGATGAAAACCGACAATGAAGTAATTAAAATTTTGAGCGATAGTAATGATGACAAAATTATTAAAAATTTAACTTTATTAAAAAATGGATTTATAATAAAAATAGAAAAGGATGATGAATCTATTATATTAAGAAAAAAGTTTAGATGGATTGATCCAGAGGTGTTGATAGATAATAAAATAAGAAATTTAAGTGAAATTTCTCAATCTTATAGGGAATTTCTAGAGAAGCAAAGGGAGGAATCAACTGCTTTAATTAGGGTTAAGATTTTTGCAAAATGAACATTAAAGATTATTTTTTAAGTATTGAAAACATAGTTAAGAAAAATTATGAAATAGCAAACGAGGCAAAGAAGAAAGGATTCGATCCTGTATCAGAAGTAGAAATTCCACTTGCAATGTCTCTTGCAGAGAGGGTAATTGGTCTGGTTTCCGTTTTATATCCACAGATTTACGATCAAAAAATTGTTAAAAGAATAGCTGAACTTGAGACAGAGCATGGTCCCTTAGATCCCGCAGTAGCATTAGTAATTGCGGAAGAAGTTGCAAAAGAAAAATTCTGTAAATTTAAGAGTCATTTGGAAGCAATGGAAGCCGGAATCAGAATGGCAATAGGATATTTGACATTGGGATACGTATCTTCCCCTATTGAAGGATTTATTCAATTAAAGGTTAAGAAGACAGCAAACGGAGAAGATTATATTTCCGCTTATTATTCCGGACCGATAAGATCTGCTGGAGGAAGCGAGGCGGCATTTTCTTTAGTTGTTATAGATTATTTAAGAGATAAGTTTGGATATGCCAAATATGATCCTACTGAAGATGAAATAAAAAGAGGAATTCATGAATGTTACGAATATCATGAAAGAATTACCAATTTACAGTATCTTCCTTCAGAGCAGGAAATAGATTTTCTGATCAGAAATATACCTATACAACTAACCGGAGATCCAAGCGAAGACAGAGAGGTTTTCAATTATAAAGATCTTCCAAGAATTGAAACAAATTTTCTTAGAAGTGGTTTTTGTCTTGTTTTAGGGGAAGGAATTGCACAGAAAGCTCCGAAAACTTTAGGCAGAGTTACCAAACTAAGGCAGAAAGGTTTTACTTTGAACAGCTGGAATTGGCTTGATGATTTTGTAAAGCTTCAGAAAAAATTAAAAGAAAGCAAGGCAAGCAGTTCTAGAGCCGGGGCTACATATATTCAAGATCTAGTTGCCGGCAGGCCCGTTTTTTCTCATCCTTCTGAATCTGGATCTTTAAGATTAAGATATGGAAGAGCTAGAAACACAGGATATTCAACTCTTGCTTTACATCCAGCTACAATGGCAGTTACAAATAATTTTATTGCAGTTGGGACACAGCTAAAAATTGAAAAACCGACAAAGGGATGTACAGTTGCAGCTTGTGATTCTATTGATGGACCAATTATTAAATTAAACGATGGAAGTGTGAGATATTTATCCGATATCAATGAGGCTGAGAAGATTTATTCACAAATTGCTGAGATTATATATTTAGGAGATATTCTTGTTCCGTATGGAGATTTCTTAAATAGAAATCATCCCTTGGAAAAACAGGGATACATAGAGCAGTATTGGCTTGAAGAACTTAAGAAGGTAGGGGGAGAAAGCGAATTGTTTCCAGATTTTCCCAAGGCATTGGAATTATCTCAGGAATTTAAAGTTTCCCTGCATCCAAAATATATTTATTATTGGCGTGAAATTTCTTACGATAGTTTTTTATCATTGATTGATTGGCTAGCGCGCGGAGAAATAAGGGAAGAAAATTTAGTTTTACCTTATAATCATACAGAAAGAGAAAGATTTGCAAAAGGAAAAAGGACGCTTGAACTTATAGGCTGCGAGCATAAAGTTGCAATTGAAAATGTCATTTTAAATAAAAAAGATACAGCTGCGCTTTTATTTAATTTAGGAATAGAGGTAAATAAAATAAATATTAATTTGGAACAAGAATTTGACGAGTTAATCATAAAATTATCTGAAAAACCAGTTTTAGATATGATAAATGGGCTTTGTTCTTTTATAATAAGGGACAAATCCGGAACATTTGTAGGGTCTAGAATGGGCAGGCCGGAGAAAGCCAAATTAAGAAAGTTAGATGGAAGCCCACATGTTTTATTTCCTGTTGGAAATGAAGGAGGCAGATTAAGAAGTTTTCAATCTGCTCTTGAAGCAGGCAAAATAAAAGCAGAGTTTCCTAATTACTTTTGCAGTACTTGCAATCAAGAAAAGATTTATCCAAAATGTGAAAAATGTAATTCTTTTTGCAAGAAAATGTTTTATTGCCCAGATTGTATGAAAACAGATTCAGCAAAGTGTGAAGAACATGGGAAGGGTTTCGAGTCTAGGGAAAGAAATATAGATATTGGGGCGTATTTTGAGCAAGCGAGAAAAAAAGTCGGCTTGCGAATGGAAGATATTCAAGTAGTCGTTAAGGGAGTAAGAGGAACAAGCAATAGAGATCATAGCTGCGAGTATTTAGCAAAGGGAATTTTGAGAGCAAAGTACAATTTGAATGTTAACAAGGATGGAACTATAAGATATGACATGACTGAAATGCCAATTACTCATTTCAAACCTTTTGAAATTGGAACAAGTGTTCAAAAATTGAGAGAATTAGGGTATGAAAAAGATGTAAAGGGAAATGAACTGGAAAGAGATGATCAAATTCTTGAGATTTTTCCACACGATGTCATCTTACCTGCTTGTCCAGATACACCAGATGAAAAAGCAGATGATGTGTTCTTGAATGTTTCTAAGTTTATTGATGAAGAGCTTGATAAAATTTATTCTATGCCTAAATATTTTAATGCTAATAAGAAAGATGATTTAATCGGCGCTTTGCTTGGATGCATGTCTCCCCATACTTCTGCCAGCGTGGTCGGAAGATTAATAGGATTTTCAAAAGTTCAGGCTTTGCTTGCTTCTCCATACATTCATGCGGCGATGAGAAGAGATTGCGATGGAGACGAAGCCGCCGTAATGTTTTTGATGGATTTGCTTTTGAATTTCTCAAGAAAATTCATTCCATCCCATAGGGGTGCTACACAAGATGCTCCTTTAGTTTTAAATGCTAGAATAAAAGCAAATGAAGTTGATGATATGATTTTTGATTTAGATGTTTCTGGTAAAATTCCACTTGAATTGTATATTGCTGCAGAGAAACATGCCCATCCCTCCGAAGTTAAAATGGAACAAGTCAAGGCAAGACTTGGAAAAGAGAGAGAATTTCAGGATATAAATTATTCTTACGAGACTAGTGATATTAACAGAGCCCCTTTATGTTCCAGCTATAAGACATTACCGACAATGCAGGAGAAAGTTGATGCAATGATGCATCTTTCTACTAAACTGCGAGCAGTGGATGTGCAAGATGTTTCTAGACTTATCATCGAAAGACATTTTATACGAGATACGCGAGGTAATTTAAGAAAGTTTTCCCAGCAATCATTTAGGTGTGCTGCTTGCAACGAAATATTCAGACGTCCCCCTCTTACTGGAAAGTGTACAAAGTGCGGCGGCCGCTTGATATTTACAATTTCTGAAGGAAGCATTTCGAAATATATGCAACCCGCTCTAGATCTTGCAAGAAAATACAAGGTGAGTCCATATTTACTTGAAAGTCTTGAATTAACAGAGATGTATATTCAAAGTATTTTTGGAAAAGAGAAAGAGAAACAGGAATCGATTAATAAGTGGTTTTGATTGATTAAATAGTTAAATAATAAACAATTGCAGGAATTATTAGAGAGCCCATGAGATTTATTCTTCTGGAATTTGAGAGAATCGCAAATATTCCGAGTGAAGTTGCTACTAATAATACTAGCAGGCCGAGCCAATTAGTAAAGATGAAGTTTACGAGGATTAAAATTAGAATTACAAATATTGTAAGTTTGCCATAATTAATTTTATTTAATGATTTTGCAAATAATTTTGATAAAAATATTCCGAGAATGAATGAGAGAAGTCCTGAAATTATTATTGTTATGATGATTATGGTTAAATCGCTTGGAGATATTGATGTTAGAATATCTTTAATTGCCGCGGCTGTTCCGGATCTTGCTCTATTAATAGAATAGATAGTTACAAAGCTTAGGGCCATGATTATTGTGTTTATTGCTCCAACAAGAAACAGAAAACCTTTTCTTTCTTGTGGAATTATTTCCGATCCTATTGTCGCTGCGTGGCCAGAGCCAATTCCAGGAAGAAAGGAGCAGAGCGGAGCAGCAATAATTGTTGCAATGCCTGCCTTTGTAAATTCTTTTTTAGTTAATCTGATTTCTTTTAGTGGAGTTATTGTCTGAGGTTTTGGATTTTGTTTGTTCTTCAGACTGATGATTAAAGCAGATATGCCAAATAATCCTGTAAGCAGAGGAAGAAGAGGATCTTTAACAGGAAGGTTGAACGTTGTCAGGCCTAGAAAGCCTGCTAGCGCGAAAGTTATTAATGAAAGCAGAAAATCTTTTTCTCTAAATATCAGATATAGCGAAATAAAAATTAAGATGAATGGAATTGCTAGTTTTATTGATGTGTAAAAGGTAGGAAGGAAATAAATAAAGATGGGAGTGAAAATTAAGATTACCGGCAAGGCAAATAAGGAGCCGTATAAAGTAAGGACAACTGCTGCATGTCCTTTGCCTTCAAGAAGAAGTTCATGGCCTGGAAGAACTGAAAGAAAAGTATCTTCTTCGGGCGCTCCTAAGAAGATAGATGGAATAAAATCAATAAAAGTATGAGTTATTGACATTGATGTAATAAAAACGGCAAGAGCAATCAATGGAATACCTGCAAAAAAGCCCAGAGATGATAATAAGATTGCTGCTACAAGGTTTATGTGAATTCCAGGAGCAAGGCCGGTGAATGTTCCGGCTACAATTCCTATGAGGAGGGCGAGAGAGATTTCAAGCAGCATTAACTTTTTAAATCAAGGTTGCTTATTACTTTTATGGTAACTGCAAAAGAGGTTGAGAATAAAATTAGAGATTTGATTAATTGGATACAGGTTAAGACACTTGAGGAACTTGAGGCCGGAGAGGGCAAGAAAATTGAGGCAGATACATCTAATGAGTTAAAAGCAAGTCTTAGAGAGCTTGCTAAAATGATTGGAAAAATTAAGTAAAACTCTATAATTAATTTAATAATTTGATTTTTAAGGCAATAATTTTGTTTTTATTGTTGTAATTGTCTAAAATGCCTGATACTATTATGTTTTTATTAAAATAACTCGGACAACTATTGCAGATAACTTCTATTTTATTGTCTAAAACAAGAGTTTTTGAGTTTTCATAGATTTTTTCATCAATTACTTTGCCGCTTGTTTGAACTTTTTGATTGTCTATTAGATTTTCTAGCTCAGTTTGACTGTTAACTTGAATCGGACTTGAAAATTGCATCATTATTAATAGAATTAGGATTCCTATTAGTGTTATCAAGAAAGAAAGCTTTTTCATTTACTGATAAGAGAAAAGGTTTAAATTAAGCTTTTGCTTTTGTGTGGGATGGATGTTAATAAAAGACTGGAATTGATAAAAAGGAATACTGAAGAAGTTATAACTGAGGAAGATCTTAAGACGATGTTAGAAAATGGAGAAAAACTTAAGCATTATATTGGTTTTGAGATATCTGGAAAGATTCATCTTGGTACTGGATTAATGTGCATGTCCAAAGTAAAAGATTTTATGGATGCAGGAGTTGACTGCTCTATATTTTTGGCAGATTGGCACACATGGATTAATGATAAACTCGGGGGCGATAGAGAGATTATAAAAAAAGTTGCAGTAGGATATTTCAAAGAGGGGCTTAAAGCGAGTCTAAAGTGTGTTGGAGGCAATCCAGATAAATTAAAATTTGTTTTAGGTTCAGATTTGTATCATAATAATGATGATTATTGGGCTAATGTAGTAGATGTTAGTAAAAATACTAGTCTTGGAAGAATGCAAAGATCAATAACTATTCTTGGCAGAAGTGAAGGTGAGTCTGTTGATTTTGCAAAGTTACTTTATCCCCCGATGCAGGTTGCAGATATCTTTATTCAAGGCATTAATTTGGTTCATTCCGGTTTAGATCAGAGAAAAGCTCAAGTTATAGCAAGAGAAGTAGCCACAAAATTAAAAATAAGTCCTTTATTAAATAAAAAGAAGGAGAAAATTAAGCCAATTGCTGTTCATCATCATTTAATTTTGGGCTTGCATAAGCCAAATGTTTGGCCTGTTTCTAAAGAAAGTATGCGGGAGCTTTGGAGTACAATGAAAATGTCAAAGAGCATCCCAGATTCTGCAGTTTTTATTACAGATGAACCTGATGAAATAAGAAGAAAAATGAATAAATCTTTCTGCCCTGAAAAGGAAATAGGTTTTAATCCTGTTCTGGATTGGACTAAAAGTTTAATATTTAGGGAAAAGAAAGAAAAATTAGAAGTTAAAAGAGATAAAAAATTCGGAGGAAATGTAACTTATAGTTCTTATGATAATTTGGAAAAAGATTTTGAAAAGGGAAAACTTCATCCTATGGATCTAAAGAATGCTGTCTCAGAGAAATTAATAAAAATGCTTGAGCCTGCAAGGAAGCATTTTGAGCAGCCAAAGATAAAGAAGATGAAAGAAGAGATGGAAAAGCTTCTTATTACTAGATAAAATGCAATATGAATTAGTTTGGATAGAAACTAAAGATAAGTTAGAATTATATGGGTTACTTAAAGAAGCAAAAACGAAAGATAAAATCTTAATTAATATCCATGGAACAGCAGGTAATTTTTATGAAGAAGATTTTATTGCTAATTTTGCAGAAGAGCTTCCTAAGGTGGGAATTTCTATTTTATCTACTAACAACAGAGGAGCTTATGTTTACGATGCTTATCAAAAGAGCGGGGCCGCAACAGAGAAATTTGAAGATTGCTTAATAGATATTGATACATGGATAGAATTTGTTTTGAATAATGGATATAAGGGAGTTGTTTTATCAGGCCATAGCTTGGGGGCAGAGAAAGTAGTCTATTATATGACTTATGGAAAGTATAAAAATAAAGTAAAAGCAATTATTCTTTTGGGTCCTGCTGACTCATATGGATCTCATAGAGTTTTAGATGGAAAAGACAATACTAAAATTAGAAAGAATGTCGAGAGCCTTTTAGAGGAGTCCAAAAAACTAATCGCTAACGGAAAAGACAATATTTTTTTAAATCGTTATGCTTATGGATCTCACGAAGGAATTATGCCGAAATCAGCAGATTCATTTGTTAATTTTTTGGGAAAAGGCTCAAAAGTTGTTGAAGCTCTTCCATTCCATATTAAGAGACTTGATAATTATAGCAAAATAAGAGTTCCAATTATAGTTATAATTGGAGATCAGAATGAGTATACTGCAATTCCTATTAAAGATGCTCTTGAGTTGATGAAGAAGGAAAATAAACTTACACAGACAGTTCAACTAAAAAACTGTAACCATGATTTTGAAGGCAAGGAAGAAGAGTTAGCTGAAATTATTAAGGAATTTTTAGTCAAGAATTTCAAACCAAAATGATTAGAAAGCTTAAATCAGGGAAATATCGTCTTTATTCTTTAAGTAAAAATATCAAGACTGGAAAGCGCAGAAATTTAGGGACATTTAATACCTTGGCGGCGGCAAAAAAGCATGAGCAGGAAATACAATTTTTCAAGCATAGAAAATAATAAAAGGAGGGGTTTCGGGAAATTTTGAATGGGAAAAGGAATTTTTATATTACTTATTGCACTTTTATGCCTAATAGTTACCAGTATTTTGTTTTTTAGTGTTTTGAATTTAAATAAAGATAATAAAGATGAATCTGGAATAAGAGTAATTAATGAGGAGACTACTTTATTGTATAATTCTCCTGCTAAAGACGGCGGTTTTCAGTTTTTTGATGACTTTTCAAGTTATGAAACTGAAAGATGTTATAGGGATACTGAGAGTTTTGGATCCTGGAATGTGGCTTATGCAGGATACGGATGTATTAAAATTGAAAATTCAAGTGATGGAAATAAATTTTTACATGAATATCCAAACATAAGCGTAACAAAGAAAGATACGTATGCTTCTCTTGTTCTCGGCCCCTTGTTTGACAGCTCTGCTAAGGTTTTTAATTATAGTGTTATGATTTCTACGGATCAGCAGTTGAGAAAGTTTGATTCCCCAAATTCTTGGGAATCTGCCTGGATCATCTGGCATTATTCCGATGATAAACATTTTTATTATTTTGCTTTAAAGAATAATGGCATAGAACTTGGAAAAGAAGATCCAAATTATGAAGGGAATCAAAGATTCATATTTACCGGCGTCTCACCCAAGCTTGAACTTGGAAAATGGTATAATGTAACAATAACACAAGATAGTGTGAATAATATAAAAATTTATATTGATAATGAGCTATGGATTTCTACTAGAGATAATGAAAGACCGTACACTAGGGGCAGAATAGGCTTGTACAATGAGGATGCGCATGTTCACTTTGATGATGTCAAGGTAGTTTAAAATTAATTATTTCGTATGGAATTCAACGATGTCTAAATCTTTGAGAATATGGGAAAGGCCCACTTTTTGGTTTGAAAATTTGCTGCTTGGACCAGTAATTCTGGTTTCTTTGACTTTTTGTGAAAATCCTTTAAGGATAGCTTCTGCAACATCTTTTATTGTGCTTCCAGTTGGAAGAACTATCGGAATATTTGATTTTATTTTGCCCGGCTCTTTTGTATAGATTCTAATTACATTCATTCCTCGGAATATTTTTTCTTTTAACTCTCTAATATTATATCCTGTTTCGCAAGAAATAAGGATTCCATTAATTTTTTTACTTTTTATTTTTTCCTGAAGTTTTCTCATCTCTTCCTGCGATAGAAGATCTGATTTATTTATGATTATTATTTGTTTTCCATATGATCTTGACAAATGAGGAGTTATTTTTTCCAGATCATTCAATGTTTCTAAAACAATTAAGAGACAATCTGCTGTATTAACTATGCCAATATCAAAATTTGCGCTTCCAATAGATGGGATATCTACTATTTGTGCTCTAACTCCGTCATAATTCATTATTCCTATTTCTGGAATGAGCGTTGTAAATTGATGCAAATCAATTCTGGGCTTAGCATTTGTTAATTTAGCCAGAAGAAATGATTTTCCAGAATTTGTCAAGCCAACTAAGACGCATTGATAGCCTTCTTTTTTAATTCCTTTTTTGGAGCTTTTTCCTACTTTCTTGCCTTTTTCTTTTTTTTCAAGAAATTTTTTTAATCTAAGACGAAGGCCTGCCAGGAGGTTTTCAGAACCCTTATGTCTGGGCGAGGTACGAATCATTTCTTCAAGTGCAACTATTTTTTGATCTAGTGTTTGTGCTTCTAGGTATTTCTTCTCAGCTGATACAAATTCAGGACCTGCGTTTATTGGCATAATATTTCTTGACACACAACGTTTATTAATAATTTGGTTTTGATGTTATTATGAAATTCTTCAGAAAAAAGTTATCTAATGGAATAACTGTAATAATGGAGAAAAGAGAGCTACCGGTAGTATCTTTAAGCATAAGCAATAGATTTGGGGCAGCATATGAAGAATCTAAGATAAAGGGAATTGCCCATTTTATTGAGCATCTTCTTTTTACGGGCACTAAAACTAGGAGTCACGAAGATATTTCTAGAGAAATTGAAAAGAAAGGGGGAATATTAAATGCTTTTACAGATAATGAACTAACTTCTTATTGGTTTAAATTGCCAAGCGAGCATGTTTTTTCAGGATTAGATATTATTATAGATATGCTCAAAAATCCTAAATTTGATGCAAAGAAGTTTGAAAAAGAAAAGAAAGTTATTATTGAGGAAATAAAGATGTATCATGATGATCCTAGAAGGCATGTATTTGAGAAAATTGAGCAGAATCTTTATGAAAAACCATTTGGAGAGGGAATAATAGGGAGCGAGAAGACAGTTTCCGCATTAGAAAGAGATTTTGTTGAATCTTATTTTAAAAAAATGTATAGTCCTGAGAATTACATTGTTACAGTAGTTGGAAATGTTGATTTTGAAAAAATTTGCTCTTATATTGAAAAGAGTTTTCAAAAAGGAAATCGGAAGCCAAAGACGATAGAAATAAAAAAGAAAAATGGAGAAAGCAAAGAGGAGCGAGATGGCTTGGATCAGGCTCATTTCTTATTTGGAATTCACGCCCCGCTTGCAAAAGATAAGAATTTTCATGCTCTTGAAGTGCTCGATGCATATTTGGCAAGCGGAATGTCCTCTCGTTTATTTTTGAAGATAAGAGAAGAGAAGGGATTAGCATACGCTGTTAAAAGTTCTTTAAGCATCGGGGAAAATTATTCCCATTACAGTATTTACGTTGGAACAACCAAAAAAGCTATTCCGGAAGTTAAAAAAATAATTTTACAAGAATTTGAAAATATTAGAAATATGTCTGATAAAGACCTCAAAGAAGCCAAAGAAAAACTAATGGGACTAAAAAGAATTTCTACAGAGGAAAGTGCAAATGTAATGAATGAGCTGCTATATACAGAGCTTACAACAGGAAATGCTGAAAATTATTACAAATATGAGGAGAAAGTAAAATTAGTTAATTTAGAAGATGTTAAAAAGTTGGCTAAGATAAAAGATTATAGTATTGCTATGATTGTCCCAAAATAATGGAAGAAGCAAGTGATAAGAAGAGAGTATTTATCTGCATTGACTTTTCTGACGAAGTAATAAAGGAAGTTGCTCGCGTCAGCGAGCTTGTGGTTAAGAAGAAATTCACGGGAAAGCTTGTTGAATTGGAGAATTTACATTTGACTTTAAAGTTTCTTGGCGAGATTGATGATAAAATGCTTAAAAAAGTTAAGAAAAAACTGGGAGAAATTAAGTTTAAAGAAATGGAATTGAAATTAGGGGAGATTGGAATATTTAGTCATAGTGGAAGTCCAAAAATTGTATGGATAAAAATTGAGGGGAAAGAAATATGGGATCTGCAGAAACAAATTGATAAATCTTTGAAAGGGCTGTTTGCAGAGGAAGAGAGATTTATGTCTCATTTTACTATTGCAAGAGTGAAATATGTAAAAGATAAAGAAGATTTTGTAAAACATATTAAAAATATTTCTGTAAAGCCGATTAAATTTAAAATTGACAGGTTTAAGCTAAATATATCCGATCTTAAACCAATGGGCGCAGTTTACACGACGATTAAGGAATACGAGGCTAATTAGATTGTTATCCTGATTGATAGTAATAAAGTTTTAAATAGGATTAATTTCTCTGAAAATTATGGAAACAATGCAATTACCAAAATTTACAGATGTGCGACCTAGGGACATATGTCCTAGGGCTACCGAAAATTAGTTCGCAGATGATTTCCTGCGAATCTAATGAAAAAAGAAGAGATTAGAAAGGAATT
>Ga0247727_10011370_pt1 | contig 15554 bp, 13 predicted proteins | sample WisWelCaveWW1625_FD_202498 | JGI IMG/M metagenome (GOLD analysis project Ga0247727, IMG submission 202498) | Biofilm microbial communities from Wishing Well Cave, Virginia, United States - WW16-25 | ecosystem: Environmental > Aquatic > Deep subsurface > Groundwater > Cave microbial mat | place...
TTACAGCGCCACCACCGCCCTCAACACCCCGGCGTTGTTGAAAGACAACTTTGCGAAACAGGTCATGTGGTTTACTATCGGGGTGATGATCGCGTCGGCGATCGTGATGACGCCGATGAAATTTTTTCATAAATACGCCTATTGGTTTTACGGCATCGGCATGACGCTGCTGGTGCTGGTGCTTTTTATCGGCACCGGCAAAGGCTCGCACCGCTGGATCGTGCTCGGGCCGTTGCGCCTCCAACCCTCCGAAATCGCCAAAATCGCGACGATTCTGGCGCTGGCGCGTTTTGCGGCGACCGAAGGCGTTGACCTGCGGCGTCTCAAAGATGTAGTGTTGATGTTTGCCATCGTTCTGGTCCCGGGGTTGCTCATCATCAAAGAACCCGATCTGGGCACCGCCAGCGTGTTTTTTTCACTGGCCATGCCGATGCTGTTTTGGGCCGGCCTGTCGCCCTTCATCATTTTTCTTTTGCTCACGCCGTTAATGGCGATGCTGGCGTCGTTTCATGAATATTCTTTTTTTATCGTTATGGCCCTGATCATCGGCGTGCTCGTCTGGCGGCGCGCCCGCTTGTGGATCACCCTCGCGGTTTTTGTGGTGAATGTCGGCGTCGGCGTCGTCACGCCAAAAGTCTGGGAGGGCATGCACGGCTATCAGCGCGATCGCATTCGCACGTTTGTCGGCGTTTCCGAAGATCCGAAAGGCACGGGCTATCAGGTCAATCAGGCCAAAGTGGCGATCGGCGCCGGCGGCTTCTGGGGCAAAGGCTGGCAGCGCGGCACGCAAACCCAACTGCGTTTCCTGCCCGAGCAACACACGGATTTTATTTTTACGGTCATCGGCGAAGAATTCGGCTTCTTCGGCGTTAGTCTCGTCATGGTGGTTTTCCTGACTTTGCTGTTGCGCGCGTTAAACATTGCTGCCACCGCCAAAAGTAAATTTACCAGCCTTGTCGTCGTGGGATGCGTCACCGCTATTTCCGTGCATGTCATCGTCAACATCGGCATGTGTGTCGGCATTATGCCGGTGACTGGAATTCCGTTGCCGTTTTTGAGTTACGGCGGCTCGGCGCTGTGGACGAATATGGCCATCGCCGGACTGATTTTGAATGCCGGTTTGCGGCGGTTTCAGTATCTTTAAAAACGGCAATAAGGAGTGCGAAGCTTTAGCTTCGCGCCGGGCGGGAATTATGCCTTGACTTTCTTGGTGAACTTTCATACCTTATTAATACAATTGCATGCGATAAACTTAATAAAGGTTTGTCTTGTGAGTAGGATGCGAGGTTGTCGGCGCGGGGAATTAGTGGGCTGTGTCATCGCTATCTTTTTTGTCATGCCAGCCACGTTTGTTGTGGCGCAGGCTCCAAAACTCGGCGTGGGGTTTCGCGCCGGAATATCCAGATTGGATGGCGATGTTAACATCAGGCCGGTGCGTCCGGAAATCACCGGTGTTCTTGCTTTTGCGCTCCGGCCGCATTTGCGTTTCGGCGGCGAGGTCGGTTTCGCGGATCTGGCGCTCGGCGCGACTCCGGACACTTCCGTGTTGCGAACGATACCCGTCGCTTTGAATCTCACTTTTCGTTTTGTGCCTTACAGCGCAGTGACGCCTTTTGTGACGTTGGGAGGAGGGGGAATCTTCTGGAAACATCTCGACAAACGCACGCGTCAAACCATTCAACGAACCGGCCAGAAAGACAACGATTTTGATTATTTCCTGCAAACTTCCGGCGGGCTTGAATTTGCACTGTCGTCGAGCACGCGCTGGATGTTTGGCGCGACCTATCGATACAGTCTGACGGATCACCTGGACGCGCTGGATACCGGCGATCAAAACGATGCGATCATCTCGGCGTTTACGGGTTTCACGTTTCATCTCGGTAAAATTGCGGATGACGTCGATCGCGACGGCGTCATCAATCGTTATGATTTGAATTCGAACATATCCGAAGATCGCGACGGTTATCTCGATCACGACGGCGTGCCGGACAAGCGCATGGCCGGCAACATCGCGGATTATGTGAATGCGGCGGAGCAAAAACGCGGCGACGACAAAGTACAGCCGATCGTCATTCACGAGCCGGTTTTGCGGGCCACCGCCGGCAGCAAATTGCAACTGCACGCCGAGGTTTTTGAGAATCAAAATTTGCGCCAGGTCGCCATTCTTTATCGCCCCGCCGATATTCGGAAGTGGCTGGTGGCGCCGATGAATCAGGTTAAAGGAAATTATTACGCCGGAATCATTCCGGGTTCCGCCGTGCAAAAAATCGGATTGGAGTATTGCGTGGTGGCGGTGGATGAAGCCCTCAGCGGCGTTGGTTATTCCGGCGTGCCGGATCGACCGAACTTCGTGCGCGTCCACGGCAAAGGAACCGGCTGGCGTATCGTCACCGGACTCGCGGCCGCTGCCGGCTGGGGCACAGCGAGTTATCTGGTGTTTCGCAGGCAGCAGTGACACACAGCCTGAAGGAGGCAGAAAATGGCTTTTGGAACTTACAAAAGTATCGAGGAGGTTGCCAAAAAGCGCCAGATTGCTATTTTGGTCGAACCATTCATTCAACCATTACCGATCATTATAGATGAACGCTTCCAACAAGAATTGGCCTATGTGCTCCAACACATCGACGTCAAAATGTCCGAAGCTTCGATCAGCGAGTTTTTGATTGCGCCAATCTTAAAGGAAATCTGGAGGCGCTACGATGACTCTCTTTTGCTCTGGAGTCATGTATCGTTGAGTGTTGGTGAAGAGTTTGAAGGCTATCCGGATTATCTATTTACCAAACGCACACCACTGGGATTGGTCAGGGATAAACCTTATGTGCTGGTGGTGGAAGCCAAAAAGGATGACTTTGAAGGTGGTTGGGGGCAGTGTCTGGCAGCAATGCTCGCGGCTCAAACGATCAATAACAATGAGCAAATGATTCTTCAAGGCTCAGTTTCCAATGGTGAGGTCTGGCAGTTTGGCAAGCTTCAAGCCCGGCAATTCGTCCGTGATCCGCGTCTATTTACGATCTCAGATCTGTCAGCGCTCTTTGCGGCGTTGCACGATGTTTTCGAGCGGGCTAAACAGCAGACGCAGCAAAGTTGAACTTTATCTTTCAGGCGATTTCAGAGAAGGTACCAGGCGATGGCATACAGTGATTTTACATTGGGCCAGCTAAAGGAAAAATTCGGCATTCGATTCATTGAGAATATCCGCCTTTTTCCTGATCCGCAACCGTTTCCGGTGCCGGAGCGGCTTGCCGATATGCTGCAATATAATATTCCTCTCGCCCTGGCGATTGATACCGAAAAGGCGCGTTCAGAGTTGATTATTGCGCCCGTGCTCATTGAATTGAAAAGACAATTTCATGATTGCGGCTAAACAGTTTAATGAAGCCAAATCCAATCCGATCAGCACGATTTATGGCGTGGTTTCAACCGGCAGCATCTGGAAATTTCTCAAGCTCGAAGGCAATTTAGCATACGTCGATCCTGAAGAGTATTATAATAAAGCACTCGATATCATCATGGGAATACTGGCAAAAATCGTGGCCACGTAAACCCGAGAGCGTGTTTTTAAAAGCAGAGGCAACGGAGAGATGAAAATGCGTCAAATCAATTTTAATCGGCCGCCGCAAATTTTTTCGACACAACCGAATCGCTGCCTGCGGATGCTCATACTTTGCCTTGGTTTGTCGCTGCTGGCCTGCGGCGGCAGCAAACAGACGAAAGCGCCGGAGACGACGGAGGGCGAGGTCGACATCGATAAGCTGTTGAGCACGCCTGCCGACGAGGAAAAACAAAATGCCGAAGACGCCGAAGTGTTGAAGCTGCTGGGCATTACGCCGGAAAATGCGAACACCGACGCGCCGAAAATGGAGCCGGCAGTCACCGAAACCCAAACGGAGCCGGCCCAACCGGGTACGCCGGATTTGCAAAAAGAAGTCGATCGTTTGCAGGGCGAGCTCAACGTCAGAAATCAGCAGCTCGCCGATTTGCGCAGCAACCTGATGGAAAGAGACGCCAAGCTGCAGGAACTGGAACGCACGCCGCAGACGCCGGCCACGCGCGGCACCGCCGGTGGCAACGGTTTTGTGCAACGGTATGCCGACGCGCGCAATCTTTACGAGCAGCGCCGTTATGCTGAAGCCGCCGCGGCTTTTCAGGCGATACTGGCCGAGAATAACAAAGGCAGTTACGCGGATAATTGCCAGTACTGGATTGGCGAAAGTTATTATGGACTGGGAAAATTTCCGCAGGCCATTGCGGAATTTGAAAAAGTTTTTACCTTCACCCGTTCCAATAAATCCGACGCCGCGCTGCTGAAAATCGGTCTGTGTTATCTGCAGATGGGAGAACGCCAGCAGGCCCGCAGCCAGCTCGAGCAATTGATCGCGACCTATCCTGGCAGTCCGTATGTGGCCAAAGCGCGGAGATATCTGGCGCGGTTGTAGCGCCGTGCAAAACCCGACGGGCTTAGCTTCCAGCCGTTGGTCACTATGGCCGTAAAGGTTAGAAAAAATTCTAAAAGTCTATATCCCCAACGATAGATGAACCCAACGGAAAATTTTTTACGGTTGGGTTCATCTATCCGTTGGGGAAATTCTGCTGCCTGAAGGGCTTCGGTTGTCCTATGAAAAGGCAGTTATTCAATTTTTTATTTTCGAAAACTATTTACGATGCCGGAATTACGCAAGGATCCGATTACAGAGCGGTGGGTCATTATTTCAAGCGAACGCGGCAAGCGCCCTTCGGACTGGACGATGGAGCCAAAGCCGCGCGGTGACGGTTTCTGCCCGTTTTGTCCGGGCAATGAAGACAAAACCCCGCCGGAGGTGCGCGCGGTGCGCCCCGGCACCGAGCAAAAAAATGTGCCGGGCTGGAAAATTCGCGTGGTGCCGAATAAATTTCCCGCGCTGCAAATCGAAGGCGACATCGACCGCCGCGGCGAAGGGCTGTATGATTTGATGAACGGCATTGGCGCACACGAAGTCATCATCGAAACGCCCAACCATCTCGCCGAGCTTTCCGATCTCGACGCCGATCACATTTATGAGACCCTGCTCATTTTTCGCGAGCGCATTCTCGATCTCAAAAATGACACCCGGTTCAAATATATTTTAGTTTTCAAAAATCATGGGGCCTCGGCCGGCGCCTCATTGGAGCATTCGCACTCGCAGCTCATCGCCACGCCGATCATTCCCAAGCGCGTGCTCGAAGAGATGCAGGGCGCCAAAAAGCATTTTGAATTCAAAGAGCGCTGCATTTATTGCGACATCCTCCATCAGGAAATGCAAATGGGCAAGCGCCTCGTCGTGCGCACCGACGATTACGTGTCGATGGAGCCGTTTGCGCCGCGCTTTCCGTTTGAAACCTGGCTGCTGCCGGTCAAACATTACTCGCATTTCGAGGCGATGGAGCTGCGCGAATATCACGGCCTCGCCGCGGTGGTGAAGGAGACGCTGTCGCGCATCAACCGGACGCTCGAAAATCCCCATTACAATTTCATTCTGCACACCTCGCCGGTGCAGGAAGCGGCGTCGCTCGAATATCACTGGCACCTTGAAATCATTCCGAAGCTCACCAAGGTCGCCGGTTTTGAATGGGGCTCGGGATTTTACATCAATCCGACGCCGCCGGAAATGGCGGCGCAGCATCTTCGCGAAGCGCAAATTTAATTATGAAAAACAAGCTCAAGATTTTTTTTGTCTCGTCCGAGGTTGCTCCGTTTGCCCGCACCGGGGAGCTGGCGGAGTTTTCGGCGGCATTGCCCGGCGCGCTGAAAAGCCGCGGCCACGAAGTGCGCGTGATGATGCCGAATTATCGCTCGGTGAATGAGCGCAAATATACCCTGCGCGACGTGATTCGCCTGAAAGAATTTGCCATCCCGGTCGGCAATCAGGTGTTGCCGGCCAATGTCAAATCCGCGTTTTTGCCGGATTCGAAGGCGCAGGTTTATTTCCTCAATTACAAACCGTATTTCGATCGCGACGGCTTGTATCAAAATTCCGCCGGCAGCGACTATCACGACAATGCCGAGCGCTTTGTTTTTTTTTGCCGCGGCTGCCTGGAGACGTTGAAGCTGTTGCAATGGCAGCCGGACATTATTCATTGCAACGACTGGCAGGCTGCGCTGATTCCGGTTTATTTGAAAACGCTGTATAAAGACGAGCCGTTCTTCAAAGACACGGCGGTTCTGCTCACCGTGCACAATATTTCCAATCAGGGCGTTTTTGATCCGGCGCTGATGGCGAAAACCGGCCTGCCGGCGGATATGCTTCATCCCGGCAGCAATCTGGAATTTTCCGGCAAGCTGAATTTTCTCAAAGCCGGTTTGCTGGCGGCGGATTGCATCGGCACGTTGAGCCGGACCTATGCGGAGGAGATTCAAAGCGCGGAATACGGCAGGGGACTGGAAGGGGTGGTGAAATCGCGCCGGCAAAATCTGGCCGGCATTCTCAGCGGCGTGAATTATGCCGAGTGGAATCCCGAAACCGATCGGTTTCTGGCGCAAAAATATTCGGCCAATAATCTCGATCCTAAAATTGAAAACAAGCAGGAACTGCTCAAACGCGTCGATCTCAGCTTTGCCGCGGAGACGCCGGTGCTCGGCATGATCTCGCGCCTGGAAAGCGAGAAGGGTTTCGATTTGCTGGAACAGGCGTTTGACGCGATGATGGCGCTGGGGGCGCAGATCATTATTCTCGGCACGGGCGAGGAGAAATATCAAAAAATATTGAGCCGGTTTGTGAAAAAATACCCGCGCCAGTTTGCCGCGTATTTGCGTTTCGACCAAACGCTGGCGCATTTGCTGCAGGCCGGGGCGGATATACTGTTGATGCCGTCACATGGCGAGCCGGGTGGGGTCACGCAACTTCAGGCGCTGCGCTACGGCACGATTCCGCTGGTTTACGCCGCCGGCAGTCTCGCGGAGACGGTGCAAAATTACGAGCCGAAAACCGAAAGCGGCACCGGCTTCGTGTTTAAAAAATATGCGCCGGACGAGCTGATCAAAACGCTGGAGCGGGCGCTTAAAATTTTTCAGGACAAAAAGCGCTGGCCGAAGCTGATGAAAAACGCGATGAAACAGGATTTTTCGCTGGAAGCGGCCGCGGAACAATACACCAAACTTTATACGCGCCTGTCCGGCCGGGGAAGAAAATAAATGCTGTTGCAGGTTTCATTTATTTGTAATAAATTTAAAATGTTGAAGCATTAATACTCCGAGGTTTCAAATGCCGTTTCCTGAAGTCAAAAGAGTAATTTATAAGAAGAATCCGCTTGCATATAGTTTGATAAGGCCGGCCTGGAACGTAATTCGACAAACCAGGAATCAAACCGTTGCGGAAGAGTCTCGAAAAATTCTGCTGGTTATTCAAGAAACAATTATTGATTTGCAGCATTTAAATTTTGATTTAGGTTATCTCCCCCAACTCCACGCTTTCAATGTAGATGATGATTCCGTTTTAATTGAATGGATTTTTGATGATTTTAGAATTGGTTTCAGTATTGAATCTGAATCAAAAGATTCAAGCTGGTATCTGGTTTCTAATGCGAATTCAGGGGAAATGGCCGCGTCCGGCTATATTTCGCGGATTGATATTAAAACCATGGCTCTCTGGCTTATAAATTTTATTATCTAGCATTCATAAATTTTAAAGTATGAACTATCCGCAAAATTGTACTATGAAAAAAATCGCTGCCGGTTTAGCTCTAATTGTATCGAAAATTATTACGCAGCGCCATAATAACGTCGTCGGATAACCCCTTTTTCTTGTTAAATTGATATCCTCTTTGTAACTTCATCCGCCTCGTCTGCCCCGCGTCCGATCACGGCCAAATGAAAACCGAAAATGGACTGTATCCATCCGGCGTGAAGGATATTCAACCGGCGCCAAGTGATCAAAAATCGTCTGTCTCACGCCTGAACAAGATGTTTCCCGGCTGAACAGCATAAACTGACTGCGCCTATCGGTTGGACGAAGTTTTGCCATTTAGAAATGGATTATGTGAATAAATTGTGCGACAGTGCCGGCCACGGCGGCGGATTACTGCTGGCATAAGATTTGGTTATAAGCTACAAAGGCCGATGCGGCCTAAAATAAACTGTGCCGTCGAACGACGTTCGCAGGGCTGTGCACAGAAAGCCAAGAATATGGAAGGAATTCAAATTTCACTCGGCAAGGTCGGCGCGCGTCGCGACATTGCGTTGTTTCGGGTTAAAGGCTATATCGACACGCAAACCTGCTCCGAGATGTTGCGGGAAATGACCGCAGTTCTCAAACAGGGCATGTTCCACATCATCGTTGACATGGGGCAGGTGAACTATGTCAGCTCCGCGGGCTGGGGTGTTTTTGTCGGTGAGATCAAAGGCATCCGCGAAAACGGCGGCGATCTCAAGCTTGTGCAGATGATGCCGGAAGTCTATGATGTTTTTGAGATGCTGGAATTTCATCGCATCCTCGAATGCTATGACAGCATCGAAGAATCCATCGATGATTTTGATTTATCCATCGGCCTGGATGTGACCAAGAGCGTCCTGCAGACGTTTTCGGCCCGCGAACCTGGTTTTCCTGGCGTGGCTGTGACTCCCCCTCCCGTGAGCTCCGCAAGGGGCGGCGTGATGCGCGACGGCGATGGTTCGCGCACCAAACCGCGCCCGGCCTTCACCAAACCCCGAACCCAGGAACACGCGCTGCCATTTTCGGAAAAAATCAAAGCGATCATTATCAGCAATCCGGCGTTGAGCGCCCGGAAAATTCGCCAGGAGCTGAACACGGAACGATTTGGCCACGTGAAAGTCGGGTGGTGGAAAGTTTATCAAACGCTGCGAACGCTGAACCTGGCGACGAAAGAACAACGCTTCCGTTTTTATCGCTCGCGATGAAGCGTTTAAAAACTTGCCGCTCACTTTGCGCAAAATTGTCACGTTTGTGGTATCTTCAATGAGGTTGAGAAATCAGGTTGAGTTAAAAATTTGAACAGGAAGCTTTGGATATGAGAAATCAAGTATGGCGTCAGGCGGTTATAATGTTGTTGCTCTGCGGTCTCGTGCTCTCCTCTCTCGCGCCGCTGGCGCCGGCGCAAACACGCTCGACCACTAAAACCACCGGTGATTTTGCGGCGGGTGACGGTGTGCGCATTAAAGTTTGGCGCGATGTCAGCGTCACCAGCCAGAGCGATTTCGGCGGCCTCGGTTTAAATGATGATTTTCTGATTGACAGCCGCGGCTATCTGCTGCTCCCGATTATCGGCGAAATGCGCGCGGTCGGACACACGCGCCGGAGCCTCGCCCTCGCCATTGAAGACAGCCTCAACATTCGCGCCGCGCGCGTGATGTGCCTGCCCCTGATTCGCGTCACGCTGTTAGGCGCCGTGAATCGGCCGGGTTCGTATTTGATCGAGCCCCGCGAATCGCTCTGGGGTCTGATTGACAAAGCCGGCGGCCCGGGAAATAACGTCGACCTCAAAAAGATTTATGTCGCGCGCGGCGGAGAGACCGTCATCAAAGGCCTGCGCGAAGCCTTTGAACAGGCGCATTCGCTCGAACAACTTGGCGTGCGCTCCGGCGATCAAATTTACGCGCCGGGAATTTCGCGTTTCAATATACGGACCGTCGTGGATTACGCCACGTTGACCGCTTCCATTGTCCTGCTCTATTTCCAATTCAGAGATCGCAATACCAACAACCGCAGGTAAGAATTTTTATTCAAGGCTGATTGGCGAACGCATTTAATCTTCATCGTGAAAACGATACTGACCGGTCACTTAAAGCGATTGAAGTGCAGAACATTCTGTGCTTAAAAGTGACCGGTCAGTGACTTTCCAAACACGCTCTAAACGATAGTAACCTGGTGTGAAATTATGGGCCTTGATCCCTATATGCTGGAAGAAAACGGCGCGCCGGAGGCGGCGCCCAAAGTCGATATTTCACGCTACTGGAAGGCGCTGAAGAAGCACTGGTGGGTGGTGATCGTCGTCACGATTCTGGTCACCGTGCCGTGGGTGTATTACGTCAAACAGGAAATGCCGGTTTATGAGGCGACGGCCAAAATCAGCTTTACCAATTACGCCGGGGCCTCGGAAAGCATCATGAGCGCGCGGTTTCAGCAGCTCAACAGCCGCAGTTTTTATGAGCGCGTCGTTGCCGAGCTCGGCCTGGTGCTGACGATTGAACAGCAGGAGGATTGGGAAACGCCGCTGTTCCGCAAGCAACTGTTTGCCAAATTTACCAGCACGAACGCGCCGGTTTCCGGCCGCTATGTGTTGCGTTTTCCCGGCAACGGCACGTTTTCACTGCATCGCCTGATTGAAGAAAGCGAGCAGGAAATCGAATTGCGCCGCGGCAATATTGCGACGCCGACCGCGGATACGATTACCGTCAACGGTTTCAGCCTGCAACTGGCGCGCGATCCCCGGAATTTTCCGCCGGAAGTTTTTTTTAGCCTCGGCAATTTTCGCAGCAAAGTAAAATCGCTGCAGGATCGTATCTATCTCAACATGGCGCGCGACGGCTCGATGGTGGAAGTGACGTTGCAGGAGGCGGACCCCTTTATCGTGACGCAAACCGTCAACAGTCTCGCCGGTTTTGTCGTGCAGGAAAGCCAGGGCATCGGCGAAGACACCACGGAAGAACAACTCAAGATTTTGCAGGCCCGGGTGGAACAATCCAAAAACGATCTTAACGCCTCCAATGAAAAACTTAAATATGCCAAACAGCGCGCCACCAGCGGCTCGGATCTGGTGTTTCGCGATAAACTGGCCCGGCGCGACGGGCTGGAGCGTGAAGTTAACGAATTAAAAAACTCCCGGGATTTGCTCCGTAATCTGTTGAGCAAAGTGAACACCCTGCCGGCGCCCACCAACGGCTCGACCGCCGAAGCGTTGAGTGAACGCCGGCGTATTTTCAATGCGATCGCCAGAAATCGCGGCTTTGAAAATGACATGACCATGTCGCTGGATCGCGAACATATGGACGAGCTGGAAAAAGAGTGGACGGCGGTGGTTAAAGAAACCTCGCCGACTCATCCCGAAGCGCTCAAGCTGCAGCGTGAGATCGAGAGTCTGCACAACCAGATGGCGGAAAACGCGCGCAACCGCATGGGGACGCTCGACAGCGAAATTCAGCTCAAACAATCCGAATTGACGCGGCTGAATGCGATCTTCAGCCAGCTTCCCAGCGAAGGCATCGAGCTGCAAAATCTGGAGCGTGACAATCAACTCGCGGCGACGAATTACAGCACGGCGCTGGCGAATTTGCAAAAGTTACAGCTTGATCGCGCGACCAAAACCGAATTTATCCAGATTCTGGATCCCGCCATCGAGCCGGAATTCCCGATCAACAGCAACAAAAAAACGAAGGCGGCTGCCGGCGGCGCTTTTGGATTTATTCTCGGCGTGATGGTCGTGGTGATCTGGGAGTTGATGGATCGGACGATCAAATCCGTCGATGACATCAAAGGCCATCTGCGGCTCAACGTGCTCGGCGCGATTCCGCAGGTCGCGTTTGACAATGTCAATGAGTTTCAGGATCATGAAAAAGCGAAAATGATGGACCAGCAACTGGTCACGCATGATTTCGCGCCGACGCCGATTGGTGAGGCGTATCGGTCGCTGCGCACCAGCATTATTTACAACAAAAAGACCGGACGTTTGCAAACGCTGGTTTTAACTTCGACCTCGCCCGGCGACGGCAAATCGTTTACCGCCGCCAATCTCGGCATCGCGCTGGCGCAGCAGAAGAGCAAAACCCTGCTGGTGGACACCGATCTGCGCCGCGGCGTGCAACACAATACCTTCGGCGTTCCGAAAGAGCCCGGCTTCAGCAATTACCTCTGCGGGCAGGCGATCGGCGCGGACATTATCAACGAGACGCACATTCCCAATCTCGCGATGATCAGTTGCGGCTCGCTGGTGCCGAATCCTTCCGAGCTGCTCGGCTCGCTGCAAATGCGCCGCTTTCTCGATGAGATGCGCCGCAAATTCGACGTGATTATTTTCGACACGCCGCCGCTCAACGCCGCCACCGACGCCGTCGTGATCGGCACCCAGGTCGACGGCGTCGCGATCGTCGTGCGCGCCGGCAAAACCCATCGCGAAATCGCGCGGCAAAAACTCGAACTCTTTCAAAATCTCGAAGCCAAAATCATCGGCGTGATTCTCAACGGCACCTCCGTCGATCTCGCGCATGAAGGCTACAGTTACTATCATTACTAACGGAGTGCAAACTTCAGTTTGCGCCGGTTGTTTTGGCGATACTCGTAACGCGGCTTTGGCCGCAACCAAAACTGCATCCCGCTGCACGGGACACAAAGAACACAAAGATTTTTCTTTGTGCGCTTTGTGGCCTTTGTGGTGTAAAAATTTTTGCGGTCAAGATAGTTTTTTCAGGGTAATACTATGCTCGTATTGCAATTTAAATCATTCAGGTCAGGTTATGCATTGTTTGGTAACGGGCGGCGCGGGATTCATCGGCTCGCATCTCTGTGAACGTCTGCTGGAAGAGGGGCACACGGTAACGGCGCTGGATAATTTCAACGATTATTATGATCCGCGCCTGAAGTGGCGCAATATCGAACCGCTGCGGCAGCGCCCCGGCTTTACGCTGGCCGAAGCGGATATTCTCGACATGAATCGTCTGCAGCAGGTGTTCGCCGCGCAGTCGTTCGACGCGATTCTCCATCTCGCCGCGCGCGCCGGCGTGCGGCCCTCCATCGCGCAGCCGCTGCTTTATCAACAGGTGAATATTCAGGGCACGATGAATCTGCTCGAAATGGCCCGGCAGCATCGGCTCGACCGCTTTATTTTCGGCTCGACCTCGTCGGTTTACGGCGAGAATCGCAAAGTGCCGTTTTCGGAAGAAGATCCCGTCGACAATCCGATCAGCCCGTATGCCGCCACCAAAAAAGCGTGCGAGCTGATGTGTTACACCTATCATCATCTGCATCAGTTGAAAATCACCTGTCTGCGCTTTTTCACCGTTTACGGGCCGCGCCAGCGTCCGGATATGGCGATTCATAAATTCACCCAGCTCATCGCCACCGGCCAGAAAGTTCCGATGTTCGGCGACGGCACCACCAGGCGCGATTATACTTATATCACCGATATTATCGACGGCGTCTGTCTGGCGCTGGAGCGTTGTGCCAGTTATCATATTTATAATCTCGGCGAATCGCAAACCATCGAGCTGCGCCGGTTGATCGAATTGATCGCTGCAAACCTCGGCAAAGACGCGCGGATCGAACGCCTGCCGATCCAGCCCGGCGATGTGCCGATCACTTATGCCGACGTCTCGCGCGCGCAACGGGAACTGGATTATCAACCGCGGGTGAAGATCGAGGAAGGGGTGCGAAATTTTGTGAAATGGTTTAAAGAGGTGCATCACCTCAGGTAGAGGTTGACATCGCAGCATTTATGAAAGTGGATACCGGCGGGCGCCGGACCTCTGTGCAGGACGAGGTTTCAAATGGTCCGTGAAAAGCAGGCGTTTCTCCGCAATCTGGTCGTCATCGCCGATGCTGTCGTCATCGCGTTGGCATTCCTGCTGGCTTATTTTATCAGTTATCATCTGCGTCAGGCCTACGGACTCGGCGAGATGGCGTTTGCCATTGCGCCGAATCTGAAAGGCTTTGCCTATTTTACGCGCATGAATTTTGCGCTGGTGGCGTTTTATCTGCCGATGTGGATCATCACGCTGGCCTCGCAGGGCGCATACAAAGATTTTCGCACCAAAACGTTTTTAAATATCTCGTTTAATATTCTGATCGCCGGCGGCTTGACGGCGTTTGCGCTCGGCACGCCGATTTTTCTTTTTAAAATGATCTTGACCAGCCGCCTGTTCATCGGCGTGATGTGGGGATTGACGATTTTGTTCTTGATCATCGAGCGCCAGTTGGTGAACTTATTGCTTGATTATGTCCACGAGCGCGGTTATAATCAAGTTAATCTGTTGATCGTGGGCACCGGTCGCCGCGCGCGCGAATTCATTCACGTCGTCAAGAGCCACGCCAACTGGGGTCTGCGCATCGTCGGGTTGATCGACGACGAGCACGACATGTTCGGCAAGGAAATCGAAGGCTATCGCGTGCTAGGCCGACTGCAGGATATTCCATTCATTTTGCATCGCAAAGTCATTGACCGCGTGATTTTCGTGGTGCCGCGGCTCTGGCTGAACCGCATCGATGACGCGATTCTCGCCTGCGAGCGCGAGGGCATTCCCACCAGCATCTCGATGGATCTTTATGATTTGCGCATTGCCAAAGTGCGGCAAACCGATTTCAGCGGCTTTCCGCTGTTGGAGTTTGAAACCTTAACCGCGAAAGAATGGCAATTGTTCGTCAAGCGCGCCGTCGACGTGGTCTTGTCGCTCGCGTTGTTGACTCTGCTTTCCCCGTCGATGATCTTGCTGGCGATTGCCATCAAGCTGACTTCGCGCGGGCCGATTTTTTTCACCCAGCAGCGTTGCGGCATCAACGGCCGGACGTTTACGCTGTTTAAATTCCGCTCGATGTACGTCGGCGCCGAAATGAAACGCCGCGAGCTGGAGAAGCGCAACGAGATGGACGGCCCGGTGTTTAAAATCAAGCGCGATCCGCGCATCACCCCGCTGGGGCGTATTATTCGCAAGCTCTCGCTGGATGAGCTGCCGCAGTTTTTCAACGTGCTCAAAGGCGACATGAGTTTTGTCGGGCCGCGGCCGCCGCTCGCCATCGAAGTCGATCTCTACAAACTCTGGCAGCGCCGACGCCTGTCGCTCAAGCCCGGCATCACCTGCATCTGGCAGGTCAGCGGCCGCAACAAAATCGGCTTCGAAAAATGGATGGAGATGGATTTGGAATATATCGACAACTGGTCGCTCTGGCTCGATTTTAAAATTATGGTCAAGACCGTGTTCGTCGTCATGTTTGGTTACGGCGCGAGCTGAGGGCAGAGGGCATAGAGCATAGCGCAAAGGGTTACAATGATTTTTTGCTTTTATCCTTTCACCAACGGATAGCTGAAGACCGACGACTTATCCGTTGGTTTTAATTTTTCTGTTGGTCACCTAAATTAGTTGAATTTTTTTCGGGAGACTCCCATGCGAATTTGCATGATTGGCACCGGCTATGTTGGCCTGGTGACGGGAACCTGTTTTGCCGAGCTGGGTAATGATGTCACCTGCGTGGATATTATCAAAGAAAAGATTGACCGGCTCAATCGCGGCGAGCTGCCGATTTACGAGCCGGGGCTGGACGTTATGGTCGCGACCAACGTCAAAGAAGGCCGCCTCAGTTTCACCACGGATTTGAAAAAAGCGGTGGAAGACGCGCTGGTGATTTTCATCGCGGTTGGAACCCCGCAGGCGGAAGACGGCTCGGCCGACATGCGCTATGTCGAAGCCGTGACCAAAGACATCGCCAAATACATGAATGAATATAAAGTCATCGTCAACAAAAGCACGGTTCCGGTCGGCGCCGGCAAATGGATCAAAAAATTGATTCAGGAAAGCCAGCCGAAGCCGCTGCATTTTTCGGTGGCGTCCAATCCGGAGTTCCTGCGCGAAGGCTCGGCCATCGAAGATTTCATGCGCCCTA
>Ga0247727_10011371_pt1 | contig 15553 bp, 15 predicted proteins | sample WisWelCaveWW1625_FD_202498 | JGI IMG/M metagenome (GOLD analysis project Ga0247727, IMG submission 202498) | Biofilm microbial communities from Wishing Well Cave, Virginia, United States - WW16-25 | ecosystem: Environmental > Aquatic > Deep subsurface > Groundwater > Cave microbial mat | place...
GCGCGTGGCGGAATGGCGTTTTGCATTGCCCGAAGCCGCAGCGGTGACCTTCAAAATTTTCAATCTGCTCGGCCAGGAAATACGCCAGGTGTCGTTAGGTTGGCGCCCCGCCGGCCGCGGGCAATGGCAATGGGACGGCCGGGACCGCCAGAACCGAATGGTGGCAAGCGGCGTTTACTTTGTCGAATTTAACGCCGGCAGTTTCAAAAAACGCGAGCGCTTGCTGTTGCGATGAGACCGGAGGTTTCACACCTTCTGTCATCCTGTAAGGAACTTTTTTAGCATAACCATTGCACCCCGGCATGAACAAAATTTTTCAAACTGGAGTTATTCTGCTCTTCCTTTTTGCTGCAGGATGTTTCAAGCAGCAGCCCACGGGCGCGAATCTGCCTGCCTCTTTATCTTTGCAGCTTCGTGTTGCAAACTGGTCGCTGTTGCAGCCTGAGCCGGAAGCGGCTTTGGCGCGCACGGCCGCGCCGGCGCAGATCACACGCGTTGAAATTTTCATCACTCTTGCCAAAGACACGCTGGCAGCCAGGACCGTTCCGCTGGCCCCGGGCGCGGGTGAATTTTCCGCCAGCTTTGAAATTCCGTCTGGTGAAGATTATCGCGTGATCGTAGAAGCGTGGGATGACAACGGCGTTGAAGGCGGAGGCGGATTGCTTTTTCGCGGCGTGCAAGCCAACGTCGTGATCATTCCGGAGGTTGCGCAAACCGTTTCCATCGTACTTTATCCGGTGCCGATCGCAGGACAGCGCGTAGTCTTGATCGTCGGTGGCGCCTCGGGAACGCCCGGCTCCAGCGGTAATCTCGCGCCCATTTCGTTGATCAGCGCCGATTCTTTGAGCGGCGTGCAATTCGATTTGAATTTCAATCCGGCAGTGATTGCGCCCGTGCGCACCGTGCGTGATGCGGCCTTGCCCTGGAGCAGTGTCGAAAGCAACGTGGTGAATAACGGTTCGGCGCTGCGCTTGTTGCTGTTCGATAACACGGGCCGGCGTTTGCCCGTTTTTAATGATCCCGCCGCGTTGGCGCGCGTTGATTTTCGCGTGAGCAATAACGCAGCGATAGGTGTGAGCTCGTCTTTAACTATTTCCAACCCGCTCGTTTTGGATGCCAATCGCCGGCCATTGGAAGTCGCTGTGGTAGTGGATACGTTTGTTGTCGTTGACCGATAAAAAACATTTTGCTTGCAGTCAGGATGACGGCGCTAGGTTTCTCCGCCAATAACTGAAGCATGACGTCTGCCTCAACTTTCCCCTTGCGCTTTCCGTTTTCATTCGATAGTTTTTCCCATTAAAAAACTCACTGCCTCTGTGCGCTGGCGCTGTTTCGGATCTCAAAAACCGTGAGGGAGCAACGATTATGTCCATCGAAGTCGGGCCGTTTGTCGGCGTCGGCGCGCACGAAGCGCGCATTTCGTTCGAAGCCGTGCCGCACACGGATTACCTCGTCACCATCAAAAGCGCCGGCGGCCACAGCCTGGAGCAGGCGTTGCGCACCGAATCCGACGGCTCGGCCCTGGCCCGATTTACAGATTTGCCGGCGAATACGCGCTTCAATTATCTTATTCAATCCTCGGACGGCGCGAAGTTGGATCTCGTCTCCCAACCTTCTTTTTCAACTTTCCCTTTGCCCGGCCAGGATGCGGATTTATGCTTTGCTTTTTTTTCCTGCCATCGGCCTTTCCGGGAAAAAACTTCCTGGGCTTGGGAGCAAGAGCGTTCGCGCAGCGCGTCGCGTGCTCTTAAAAAACGCGCTCCCAAAACCCCGGCCCCCCGCCGCCGCAAAAGCAAAGATTCGCGCGGCATAGAAATTCCCGGCCTCACGCAAGTGAATGAAAGAGTTTCGGCCGCGGCTTTAAAAATGTGGACGGAATTGGAAGACTTGTTGAAAAATCCCCTGGCAGAGCAGGATATTCGTTTTTTGCTGGGGCTGGGCGACCAGGTTTATGCCGATGAATTATGGCAGAGCAAAAAAAACACTGGCGGCGTGCACTATTCGGAATTGTCTCCGGCGGCCTTGCTGTATGAATACAATCAAGTCTATCACAAATTTTTGCACATTCCTGAAGTGCAGCGCGTCGCTTCACTATGCCCGATGTTCATGACTTGGGACGACCACGAAATTCGCGACGGCTGGGGCTCGCGCGGTGATGAAAAAGGCGCGGCGGAACAAAGAATGTTTTTGGCGGCAACGCAGGCTTATGCCAAATATCAGCTCGCGCACAATCCGCACGTGGACGCTGCCAAAGGATATTATGCGTTTCAATACGGCAAAGTGGGATTTGTGACGCTGGATTTGCGGCGCTATCGCTCTTTGAAAAGCCGCACGATTTTAGGAGACGAGCAAAAGAATTGGTTTGAAAACTGGCTGCGCCGCAACGGGCCGCAATGCCGGGTGGTGTTCATCGCCTGCAGTGTGCCGGTGATTCACGTCAAGCAAACGCTGGCGATGATGGCGAGCAAGTCGGCGATGAAAATGGCGGGCGTGTCGGATGATCTGGCCGATCAATGGAGCCATCAATATTTTTTGAAAGAGATGCAAGCGTTTGCCGAATTGCTATTCGAACTTTCCAATCACAACGGCGTGCGCTTCATTTTGCTGGGCGGCGATGTGCACGTGGGCACGTTTGCAGTGCTGCGCTCGAAACGCCGCCAGGATGAATTTCACCCGGTGATTTATCAATGCACTTCCTCGCCGATTTCCAATACGCCTTCCGTGACGGTGGGGAGATTTTTAAACTTGCTCGCGCAGGAAGTCGGTTTGGGGCCGGACTTGCCGTTCTCGGGCCGATTATTGAAAGTCTTCACGCGGCGCAATTTCGCCGTGATCGAGGTGCGTCAAAATCCCAAAAACGGTGAATACGGTGTGGTTTTCGAAATGCATTGCGAAGGCAAACCGCCGGAGAGGTTTCCCACATTATGGTGAGCGTACTTCTTCTCAGAAACCACCCTTTTCAAGGTTTTAAACCTTGAAAAGGGTGTGATCTTTTACGCTCGAAATTTTTAGGCTCAAGGAAAAATTCCGCGCATGCGCACGGATTCGGCGACGCGACCGATCCCCACGATATATGCGCCCAGCCGCATGCTGGTGTTATGCTTCTTCGCCGTGCTTACGACTTCGTTGAAGCTGTTGACCATAATCTCACGCAAGTATTTGTTCACCTCTTCCTCTCGCCAGAAATAGCTGTAATTATCCTGCACCCATTCAAAATAAGAGACGGTGACACCGCCGGCGTTGGCCAAAATATCCGGCAGCATGAACACGCCCTTTTCCTGCAAAATTTTGTCCGCTGCCGGTGTAGTTGGTCCGTTCGCGGCTTCGGCCACAATCCTGGCCTTGACCCGGGCGGCGTTTTGTTCCGTGATTTGATTTTCATAAGCCGCCGGCACCAGCACCTCGCACGGCAGTGCGAAGAAATCCTCTTTGCCGATTTCTTCCGCTCCGGTGAAGCCGGCGAGCGTGCCGGTTTTTTCTTTTTGCGCAATCGCCGCGGCAATGTCAATGCCCCGGGCCTGGTGCAGGCAAATCATGGAATCTGCAATGCCGGTAATCTTCATGCCGCAATCTTCTTGCAAATATTTCGCCGCAATAGTGCCGGCATTGCCAAAGCCCTGCACCACTGCCGCTGTGCCTTGCAGCTTCAGGTTCAAATGTTTCGCGGCCTCCTGAATGACATACACGCAGCCGCGGCCCGTGGCTTCGCCGCGCCCGCGCGAGCCGCCAATGGGCAGCGGTTTGCCCGTAACCACGCCGGGCACGGCGTAACCTTTTATCATGCTGAACGTGTCCATAATCCACGCCATGATTTGCGGATTGGTGTAAACATCCGGCGCAGGAATGTCGCGCTCCGGTCCGATGATCGGAATCAATTCCGTGGCGAAACGCCGCGTTAGTCTTTCCAGCTCACCGATTTCCAATTCTTTGGGATTGCAGATCACCCCGCCTTTCGCGCCGCCAAAGGGCAAATTTACCACGGCGCACTTCCACGCCATCCATGCGGCCAGCGCGCGCACTTCCTCCTGCGTCACCGTGGGCGCAAAACGCAAGCCGCCTTTGGCCGGGCCGCGCGCCGTGCTGTGCTGCACGCGGTAGCCGGTGAAAACTTGGATCTTGCCGTCGCGCATGCGCACGGGAAAATGCACGATAAATTCGCGCTCGGGCAAGCGCATGCGCTGCCATAAGTCGTAAGACAAATCCATAACTCTGGCGGCTTCATCGTAAACTTGCAGCGCCGCCTGCCACGGATTGTAACCGTTTTGATGTTGGTCAGACATGGACCGCTCCTTGTTGAAATAAAATTCTGAAAGAATTTTGGCAGAATAATTTTACGGCAGAATGATTCTGCCATTAAATCATTCTGCCTGAAGTAGCTGCGATTTTTTTTGCGTTTTATTTACTTCAGGAAGGAATAGGCCAGCACGTTAGAATTTTGCTGTTGAAAAAGCATGATAATCAAACATTCATCTAAACCGGCAAACCATGTTTTTCGCACGCGCAAAGTTTTTATGGCTCGTCGCTCATTTATTTCGCCCAATCCGGAAACTGCCCAAGATCGATCTGAAAGGCCGGGATCGCAAAAAGATAAACGACCAAAGTGACTAAAATTATTCCGATGAGATCCAACCAAATGCCGGCTTTCACCATGTCCGGCGTGCGCACATAACCCGAACCGAACACAATGGCATTGGGCCCGGTGGCGATGGGCAGCATGAATCCGCAAGAGGCGGCCACCGCAACTGCGATCATCACTAACAACGGGTTTACGTTCATGGCCTGCGCCGAAGCCGCGAAGATCGGCACAAAGATCGCCGCGGTGGCGGTGTTGGAAGCGAACTCGCTGATCAACGTGATGGCAGTGCACGCCAGCAGAATCATTGCCAGCGGCGAGAGGTTTTGCGCGACGCGCAATTGTTGTCCCAGCCAATCGGAAAGGCCGGTGGATTTGAAGCCGGCGGAAAGGGCCAAACCGCCGCCGAAAAAAATAAGCAAGCCCCACGGCAATTGCGCTGCGGTTTTCCAATCCAGCAAAAACTCGCCGCGCCGCCAATCAATGGGAGTAAGAAAAAGCAGCAGCGCCGCGATGATCGCGACCGTGGCATCTGTCACCCGCTCTTGCGCGCCAAGCGCAGTGGCCCAACCGGGAATGACGAATGCTTCCAGATCTAAATCCACGCGAAAAATCCAGCCGAGCACGGCCAGCAAAAATATCAGCAGCACCCATTTTTCTGCTTTAGAAATAGCGCCTAATTTTTCGATTTCACTGGCGATGATTTGATGCGATCGTTGCGAGGCGGTTTGGCCGATGCGAAAGACGAAGCGTGTGAGCACGAGCCAGGTGATCGGCGTGAACAACAAAACCAGCGGCACACCGAAAGCGGCCCAGCGCACGAAATTGACCTCGGGCGCGCCGGGAAAAAGTTTTTTTACATTGGTGGCGAGAATCAAATTGGGCGCAGTGCCAAGCAACGTGCCCATGCCGCCAATGGTGGCGGCATAAGCCACACTCAGCATCATACAAATGCGAAAATTGCGCATGCGCTCCGGGCTGAGAAATTCCTGGTCATCGCTGAACTGGGAAATCACCGCGAGCGCGATCGGATACATCATCATCGTCGTCGCGGTGTTGGAAATCCACATGGAAATGAAGGCCGTTGCGCACATGAAGCCCAATATGATGCGGCTGGGGCTGGTGCCGATCACGCGGATGATGTGCAGCGCGAGGCGTTTGTGCAAATGCCATTTCTGCATGGCCATGGCGAGACAAAATCCTCCCATGAATAAAAATAAAATTTCATCGCCGTACTGCCGCGTCACTTCGCCCATGGGCATGATGCCTAACCATGGAAACAGCACCATCGGCAATAATGCCGTTACCGGCATGGGCAAAGCTTCAGTGATCCACCAGAAGGCCATCAAAACGCAAATAGCCAGCAAGCGGCGGGCAGGTTCGTTCAATCCTGGAGTGAGCGCCGGCCAGAGCAAGAGCAGAAAAAGTGGAATGCCGAGAATGAAACCCAATTTACGGCGCAGCGAAAAATCCGGACCGGCGGAATCGAAGCCGGAGTCGGTTTCGGGCGAAGGCTGAGGGGCGGCAGAGGACATAGAGAAAATTCAGAGTTGATTCAAAGAAATTTTCACGCTTGCAGGAAAATGGCCGCCGCCCAGCAGAAGATCCATGGCTGGCAATGGCAGGGATGTGGCGCGACGATCCGACATGGGATGAGTATCAACGACTGATTAAAAAGCATCGCAAGCGTCCGCGCAGGCGAGCATGAGCGTTTTCCGGATACATGTTTTAGATACCGACACCCTACCCGCGTTGGCACGCTTGACCTTCGCATCGCTGCGATTACACTTCTCAAGCAAAAAGAAAACTGCTTTTTCGCATTTTGTATTTAACGTATAGAAGATAAATCAACACTAAGATTAGTACTGTCACAACGCTAATAAAATAATTCTTACGAAAAATCCAAATTTCTATAGCTATCAAAACTGCCACTATTGCATTTGTGAAAAGAGTAAGATGTTGCATAATGTTGTCAACTAACAATTTTGATTTAGGCTTATCTTTCCTTAACCAGTGCGGAAACAAACATAAATTATCTTGAGTTTCTGTTTTTATGAAATGTTGCCTGATATTTACACAAACATTTAAGTAATGCTCTTTCCAAGTGCGATACCATGTTTGCATCATGTAAACACCTGAACCAATAACAAAAAGGAAAGAGTGTGTTAATATGCTGAAAAGTGTTGGCCTGAATGAGTGCTGGTTACTCAACAACTGATTTTCATTGGAGGTTGATGCAAGCACAGAAATGAGTCCAATATATGCTGCTGTAATTATGAGGTACTTCTGCTCAGTATTTCGCATGTGATCATTTGTTTCTTGAAATAAAGCTAAGAGAAAATCTTTGTCAATTTCCGTATGAGGTACGGACTTTGTATCCAATAGTTGATGCAAGCACAGAAATGAGTCCAATATATGCTGCTGTAATTATGAGGTACTTCTGCTCAGTATTTCGCATGTGATCATTTGTTTCTTGAAATAAAGCTAAGAGAAAATCTTTGTCAATTTCCGTATGAGGTACGGACTTTGTATCCAATATTGGACTGTCTACTTGCATATTTTCCTACCGCCTCGACTTTAGCACAACACCTGTTGTTGTACATCCAACTTTTGTTATAACAACCGGCCTCAGAGAAACGTAGCCGACTCCTGAATTTCTCTATACCCTCGCGCGGGCCTAACTCTTGTTTTCGCCATTCATGAACTGGTACGGCGTTGGGGTGGCAAAGACAACTTCAATCAACATCTAACGCGCTTTATGCTTCGCCGGCCAGTACGCAGAGCATCCGTCACCATGCGTTCCAACGGAGACCGTTGGAACGAGAGGAAAACTCTTACTCCGTCGCGCGCCGCGATGAAATTTCTTTCCTGCCGGTCAACACTTGAAACCACCGCCAAATTGAATTGGCAAATACAATGACCGCGCACACCATGATAATCGCGGTGAGGCCGGCATCGAGATAGCCTTGAAACGCGAGCGCTGGATTCTTGGTCATGGGCAGAAAATTGTCCGTGATATTTTTCCAGCCTGCCACCAAAGTCGTTGTGCCGACGAAACTGAGCGGCAAGATGGTTACCCAGGCATAACGCGCTTTGCCAGAGTTGATGATGATGGTCGTGCCTACGGCCAATGCGATCGCTGCCAGCAATTGATTGGCCACGCCGAACATCGGCCAGATTTGACTGATACTGCCGGTGAGAATGAAATAGGCCCAGGCCACGCATACCAGCGCGCTGGCGATCACCGTGCCCGGCATCCAATCGGCGCGCTCCAGCGGTTTATAAAATTTGCCCAAAAATTCTTGCACGAGAAAACGCGCGACGCGCGTGCCGGTATCGATGGTCGTGAGAATGAACAAAGCTTCGAACATGATGGCGAAATGATACCAATAGGCCATCAGGCCTTTCATGCCCGGCAACGCCGTAAAAATTTGCGCCATGCCCACGGCCAATGAAACCGCACCGCCGGTACGCCCGGCAACGGATTCGCCCACCTGCCTTTCAAGCTCCGGAAGATTGACTACGCTCATGCCCAATTGCGAGAATTTTTCCACCGGCACGTTGATGGCAAAATAATCTGCCGGGAACAGAGAGGTTGTGGCAATGAGCGCGGTGACGCCGACCAGGCTTTCAATCAGCATCGCGCCATAGCCGATGGGCCGCGCTTGCGTTTCTTTGTCGATCATTTTGGGCGTCGTGCCCGAGCCGATGAGCGCATGAAAACCGGAAATCGCGCCGCAAGCGATGGTGATAAACACAAAGGGATAAATTTTGCCGGGCACGATGGGCCCACCGCCGGCAATGAATTCCGTGAGCGCCGGCATTTTCAAATCAGGATGCACGAGAATGATGCCGAGCACCAAGAATGCAATCGTGCCGATTTTCATGTACGAACTGAGATAATCGCGCGGGCAGAGCAGCATCCACACCGGCAAAATGGAAGCGATGAAACCGTACAGCGCAATCGCAATGGTGATGTTGGTTTTGGACATGCTGAAATATCCCGCCAGCGGCGAGGCCGGAATAAAGCGGCCCACCACCACCGCGGCGATCAGCAGAATCACTCCAATCGCAGAAGCTTCCGCAATTTTTCCCTTGCGAAAACGGTACATGTACAAACCCATGAACAACGCAATTGGAATCGTCATCGCAATCGTGAAACTGCCCCACGAGCTGTCGTGCAGCGCATTCACCACGGCCAAGCCGAGGCCCGCGAGCGCCATGACGATGATGAAGAGAATGGCAATAGCAGCCACAATGCCGGTAATGGGACTAATTTCCGTGCGCGCCATTTCTGCCAGCGATTTGCCGCCGCGACGAATGGAGGAGGAGAGAATGATGAAATCGTGCACGGCGCCGCCAATGCACACGCCGATGACCAGCCAAAGCAGCCCGGGCAAAAAGCCAAATTGCGCCGCGAGCACCGGGCCGATTAACGGCCCCGCACCGGTGATCGCCGCAAAATGATGGCCGAACAAAACCCATTTATTGGTGGGCACGTAATTTTGGCCGTCGTAATGCGTATGCGCGGGCGTGGGGCGCGCGTCATCAAGCGCCAAAACTTTGGCGGCGATGAAGGCGCTGTAATAGCGATAGGCAATCGCATAAATGCCGAGCGCGCCGAGGATAATAGGAAGGGCATTCATGAGATGTTTTCCATGAATTATTTTCGAAGCGGCCGCAGAATCAGCGTTGCCGTGTCGGGCTCGACGGTGAAGCGGTAATGTTTGAGAAAATCCATGCCGAGAAGGCCGTTAAAATTGAGTTGAGGTGCAAGCGAAAGCTCGACCATTCGAACCGAAGATCGTCGAATAGAGCCGATGCGGAATAAGTCAATTTGATAAACTGGACAATGAGTCAAATAGTAACCGCCTTGCAACATGAATTGCTTGCCCACAACTGGCAAACTCAACAATGTGGCAATTCCCGGCTTAATTGTCGAATATGCCGCACCAGGGTCAAAGAGAAAATTGAACGACCTTTCGTTCAGCCATACAGGAAGAATCAAAAGACCGTCTGCACGCAAAACTCCATTAATGCGCCACGGCGACATGTAGAATCACTCCAGGATAATCGGGAGCGAGCGAAGGATCGCCGGCATAAAAGAGGTAATATTTTCGCTTGGGATTTTCGTGAATCAGATTTTTGCTGAGAGCAAAAAGTTCTTCTTCCTTATTGGCAGAAAAAACGACGATTCCTGCCTCAGGTTGTTGCGAGCGATCCAATTTAAGAATCTCCATAATCACCCAGCGGCCGTCATAAAGGCGTTCGACTTCAGCGCAGGTGATGAGATTCTGCTTGGGCGGTGCGGGCTTTTTGCGCGAAACCGGTTTTATCGGTTTGGCGCGCATGTGTGCGGTGGTGTTTTTCATTTTCATCCTCGAATTTCGAACCCCATTCTGGAATTCTACTTTCGAACTCCGGGATTACATGGGGAATGAAATACCCGGCACAATTTTTATGCTCACGAATACGATTCGTGAACGAGTGCATGAGAAAAGCGCTCAAAGGCGTTACTACTAAAGATCACTATTTTTTCGTTTCCGAGAAATCCACCTTCGGCGCTTGTTGGGCGTCGGGGCTGGCTTCGAAATAGGGCCGTTGTTGAAAGCCCATCATGCCGGCGATAAAAACCGTGGGGAAGGTGCGCAGCTTGCTGTTGTAAGATTGCACGGTTTCGTTGAAGCGCCGGCGCTCGACGCCGACGCGATTTTCCGTGCCTTCCAATTGCGTTTGCAAATCGAGGAAATTTTGATTCGCTTTCAAGTTGGGATACTGCTCGACCGTCACCAATAACCGGCTGAGCGCCGAGCTTAGGCCGTCTTGCGCTTGCTGGAATTGGCGGAACTTTTCGGGATTGTTGATCGCGTCGTCGGCAGTGATCTGCACTTGCGTGGCTTTTGCGCGCGCTTCGATCACGGCCGTCAACGTTTCTTTTTCGAACGTGGCTGCGCCCTGCACCGTGGCAACCAAATTGGGAATCAAATCCGCGCGGCGTTGATATTGATTTTGTACCTGCGACCATGCTGATTTCACGGTTTCATCCAATGAAACCAGCTGGTTGTAATTGCCCACTGTGAAACGATAAATGATGAAGCCGACCACGAGAACAACGCCGGCAACAATCAGTGTGGTTTTCAAACCTTTGCTCATTGCTTCCTCCGTTCATGAAATGTTTGAATAAATTTTGAAGATTCTTTTAAAGTCAAAATGATTGCAGTCAAAATAATTTTTAATTATTTTGACTGCAATCATTTTGACTTTTGGTTGTGGCTCGGCCACGTTATGTAATCGTCATCGCATCCACAACCTGCACGAGTTTGGCGATTTGCGCAATGTATGCCTCCATCACGCCCCAAAGCTCTTCGCGATAGGGCCGCGCTTCGCTTTCCATCGCGCGAAAAATTTCGTTGATGAAGCCCGGTTCCAAAGGCGCGGCTTGCGCCACTTTCTGAAAAATTTCTTTGCGTGTGGAAGGAATGGCTTCTTGCTTCAAAAATAAAAAAGCTTCGAATAAGGGCAGAAAGCCCCGGATCGTCAGGTGAATCATTTGCTTCAGTTCATCACGATCATAGCCATGATCCAAAAAGCCTTTGCGCAAATGCAGCAGCTTGCCCTTGAGCTCGCGCTCGAGCTCCAGGCGCAAATCGCGGGATTCGATTTTTAACTCGGCCAATACGTCCGCGCCCAACAGCACGCGATAGTGCATTTTCATATGGAGAAATTCGATGGAATAACTGTCCAACGAATCTTGAATATATTTGCGCGTGACTACCAACGGCGCGACCTGCGCGCGCGTGCGCCATTTTTCCGAGAGCTCGACGGCTTTGCGCAGATGATTAATCGCGGTGTCCGACAAGACGATCAAGAAATTGAGATCCGATTCTCCCGGCACATATTCGCCGCGCGCGCCGCTGCCGTAGAAAATAATGGCTTCGACTTCGGTCGCATAAATCGTGCGCCAATCGCCGAGGTATTCGTCGAAGATTTCTTCGGGTTGTTGCGGATACTTTTTGCTCATGTCTCTGCTCAGTCAAAGATTTTTATGCCGCCTGAAAAGACCGGCCTAACGGTTGAAAATCCGAAACCTCTTGAAGCTCCAATTTGCGGCGAACATTTTCGAAGCGTTTGACAATTTCTTGCGAATACAATCGTTCGCCGCAACGCAAGCAAACCTCTGCCTGCACTTTTAAAACAGCGGTATGAATACCACGGCGCAGAAGCTTTTCAACTTCTTTTTCCACCATTTCTCCGCCGCAAACTGGACATTTATGAAACGGCATCATCTTTTGAATGATGGCTTCAATATTCATTAAGACAATCCTTGAAGCAACAATATTCACTTAAAAACTTCGCCCTGCCCCTCCACCGCCGCTGCCTCCTCCACCAAATCCACCAAAGCCTCCACCGCCGAAGCCTCCGCCAAAACCGCCGCCGCCCCAACCTCCACGCCCCCGTCCTCCGCCGCCCATAAGAAGCAAAGGCCAAAATTTGCGCCCTCCCAGCAAAAAGAAAAGCAAAAGCAGAATTAACCGCCACGGAATGCCATTGCTGGAGCGACGAGAAGTACGGCTGAAACGCGGCTGCACCGCGCCGGTGATTTCAACCCCGGCGTCTTTGGCAATCACGCCGGCAATGGTTTGCGTGCCGGCCAACATGCCCGCGCTATAATCGCCGCGGCGAAATTCGGGAATGACATAAGTGTCGAGAATGCGGCCCGAGGTGATATCCGGCAAAATGCCTTCGAGGCCATAGCCCACTTCGATGCGCACTTTTTTTTCGCCGGTGGTGAGGAAAAGAAGCACGCCGTTGTCTTTGCCTTTTTTGCCGATGCCCCATTTTTCAAACAGGCGATTGGCATAATCGGCATAATCATAATCACCCACAGTGCTCACCGTGACCACGGCGATTTGCGCGCCGGCTTTTTCTTCCACTTCACGGCAAAGATTGGCGAGCTGAGTTTCAGTATCATTTGCAATCACATTCGCGTAATCATTGACGTAGCCTGTTGCTTGCGGAAACTCCGGCGTTTGCGCGCGCGCACTTCCCGCCAACCCCAGCAAGCCGAAGCCAATTAGGCATAAAAAAAATAACGCTCGCAGTTGCAAGGAAATCATCTTGAGCGATTTGTATGTTGCAATCCCGGCAATCAAATTTTTTCTTTCTTTTTAAATTTTCGCCATTTCCAGCCGAACACAAAGGAGCCGATCTGCCGCGCCCAGCGGCGCTGCGCTGCCCATTGTTTTAAGGGGTGCTTTTTTTGTTTTTCTTTGCGCGCCGCGCGCGTCCGGCGCACGGGCTGGAAATGCAAATTCGACATCGTGCGTCGCACCGCGCGCAAGCGCGCTTCTTCCTGCGACAGTTGCTCTTCGGTGAACATCCCTTGCTGCAGCAAAACATTGATGACGGCTTCGAGAGAAATTTTGTCGCGCGCCAACTGTTGGGGAACCGGCGGAGTCGCCCTTGTTTGCCGGCTGGTTTTCGAGGTCACTCGAAAAGCGCCGTGCGAGCTCCCGTTTTTATTCGAATTATCCATGTGATCCTCACTACGAATCCTGCAGTTTTGAGTAAAAGAAAATGTATTTCATTTGCCAGCAAAACGCAAGCCGAAAGATCGGAACAAAATTGGGAATTTGATTGCTTTTGCGACGCCCTTTCTCCCCATTGGAGTTTGTTCGCCACGCCACACCTCGTTGTCATTTGAACTTCGCGGACAGAATCAGTATATTTCATTTCGAAATCGATGAATGCGCAGGTTTATTGAATTTTGTATAAATTAATGAAAACGCGAGTTGCGTCATTGCGAGCGAAGCGAAGCAATCTCTGCCGCTAAATTCGAGCATAAGAGATTGCTTCGTCGCTGCACTCCTCGCAATGACTTTTCCATTGCTTTTGCAAACTTCAATAACCCGCCCGGCAATAGAACCGCAAAAATTTTACGAGGAGAAGTTTCATGTTTCCAGAACTAAAGGGATTGGTCTTGTTCGTCTTTGGCGCCTTTGTCATTGCCGATACCTTCTTGGGCTTCGTACAAAAAAGCGCGGGCACATTGCGCGTATTGTATTGCGTTCTGGGCCTCTACCTCGTCGTGCGCGGCTTGATTCTCATGAAGCCTTTGTTGCGAAAACGCACCGCGCCCAAAGCCGAAGAAGAAATTTCAGATAGGGATTCAACTTCAATCGGCTAAACTCCCCGCCCTCCGCCCTTCGCCTTTCGCTTTTTGCTTCATAAACTGCCTTGCCGCATTCTCCGCCTTCTGCCGGTACTACCATGAACATCGACGACAAACACCTTCGGAGAGCTTATGCCGGCACTCGTTGCGCTCAATCTTTGGCTGGAGTTGGTGGTGGGCAATTTTTTTCCAGCCGCCAGCATTGTGGTCGCGGCGATTTCGCTTTTGTATCTCGCTCATCACGGTTGGAAGACGGCCATGGCTTTGCGCTTCGGTCTGCCGTGGAGCAGCCGCGCCCGCTATTTGAAAAAATTCGATCAAGAATTTGGCCATCTTCACCGGCTCGGCCACGGCGCGCAAGTGGCGTTTTATATTTTGAAAGCGCATCCCACCTCGCCGCAGCGTTTCAACTCCGTCGAATCGCACGAAATCGCCGGGTTGATGAATTGGGCGCTGCTGGAAAAAAAATCATTGCTCATTACCGGCGCGCCGCGCACCGGCAAAACCACTTTTTTGCTGTGGTTCGCTTGGCGCGCGATGATGGCCGAGCATGCGCGCCGGCTCGGCTTTGCCAAGCCGGCCGTGCCTTTTTACATTCCTTTGCCTCTCATTGATTCCGCGCTTCCGTTCTTGCCGGCTTTGCAGCGCGCACTGGCGCAACTGGGCTTGCCATTAAATCCCTTGAGCCTGCGCCACGCCATTAGCCGTGGACGAGCGCTATTTTTGTTCGACGGCTGGGAAGAAATTCCCGAAGGCAAATCCCGGCGGGAATTAGTGGAATGGCTGGAGCAAGCCAAATTAATTGCCGGGCCGCGCATTCCTTTCATCCTCGCCTGTCCTTCGGATTTTTTGCTGGAAGGTTTGCAGTTTAGTTTTCCGCATTTCACCGTGGCGTTGCGCAATGCCGCGCTGCAAAATTTTCGCAGCTTGCGCGCGGTGACGGAGACGCGCATGCCCGCGCTTTACAAAAATCCTTTCGAACAAGAGGCGGAATACGTTTTAATTTCGCCGCCGGCCGCACCCGGCGTTTTGCGCGGTGCGAAAAAAGAAATTCCGCTGCACTATTTTCATCTGTCAAAATACCCGGTCACCAACCGGCGCTACCGCGCTTTCTTGCAAGCCCGGTCGTACCGCATGCCGGCGTTTTGGGCCGAGAAAGAATTTGCGGAAGATGATTTGCCGGTGGTCGGAGTAAATTGGGATGATGCCGAATCGTATTGCGACTGGCTCAATCAATTGCAGCTCGAACAAATCGCCCGGCCGCTAAGCGCGTGGGAAAATTTTATTTTTCGCCTGCCCACGGAGGAAGAATGGGAATGGGCTGCGGGCCGCAACGAACGGCTTTATCCCTGGGGCAATACTGCGCCCGAAACGCAACATGCCAATTTCAATCAAGAATTAATTCGCCTGACCGCAGTCGCAGCCCATCCCGCCGGCGCTACGCCGGAAGGGGTGATGGACCTGGCAGGCAATGTGTGGGAATGGACTTCCTCTATGGATGGAGAAAAGCCAGAAAGACGCCTAGTGCGCGGCGGCGCGGCATTCAACCAAGCCTTAACCCTGCGCTGCACCTCACGCGACGCGCACGCCAACCAACGTTCGCGCTTTATCGGCTTTCGGGTGGTGCGCGTGCCGAAGGAGCAAATGAAGGCATAAAGTCGAATCAACTTTGTTTAAGAAAGGGAGCATTACGTGTTTTTTACCGACGGCTTTGAAGTTTTCTTTTGAAACAGCCGGTCGAAGGTACCGTTATACTTCGCACAACGCAACGCCAGGACATCATTGGCATTTGCAACATACCACCATGC
>Ga0247727_10011372_pt1 | contig 15551 bp, 11 predicted proteins | sample WisWelCaveWW1625_FD_202498 | JGI IMG/M metagenome (GOLD analysis project Ga0247727, IMG submission 202498) | Biofilm microbial communities from Wishing Well Cave, Virginia, United States - WW16-25 | ecosystem: Environmental > Aquatic > Deep subsurface > Groundwater > Cave microbial mat | place...
GGAGGCAAGTATTTCCGGTGAATCGGTTGGTAAACGTCAATAGCCTGGTTTTCGATCCGGCGAATGGCCGGCAAATTTATCTAGCCACTTCTCGTAACGGCGTTTATCGTTACCCGCGTTTGGCGGTCGGCGTTGCAGAAGAAAAAGCCGCGCTGAAAAGTTTTCAACTCGCGGCGAATTTTCCCAATCCTTTGAAGCTCGCTGAGAACGCGGCGCTGACTTTTAGCCTCGACCTTCCGGCGGCCGATCGCGTCGCCTTCAGGCTGTTCAATGTTTTGGGGCAGGAAATGGGCGTTTGGAAATTTAGCGCCCGCGCCGGCGCACAAAATTTTTCCTTGCCGATTCATGCAACAATTCTCACCGGCGGTGTTTATTTTATGCAAGTCGAATGGCGCGGCCAACGCGCGACGCAGAAAGTGACCGTGATCCGGTAAAGGGCACGAAGTGAAGTCGGACTTGCGCTGCAAGATTTTGCTAAATTAGAAAACTCTTTGCGCGCAAGTCCGACTTCACTTTTCTCATTTCCGCCCGAGCACAAAACTTTGTTTAAAGGTAACATTTCCTGCCCCGGCTCGCACCTCGCCGAAATCATTCCAGCGTTTCATGCGCTCACAAATCAGTTGTTCCAGCATGGGGTGATTCACCGTGGAAGCCAGCAATGCGGCGTCAACAACTTTGCCGCTCGGCGCGATGGTGAGCCGCACTTTGATTTCGCCGTTGAGGCCGGGCTGATCGCGTAAAACCTGCATGTAACAATCTTGAATCGAAGCTTTGTGTTCGAGAATAACGCGATGAATATCTGCCGCCTTCCGACTTTTGGGCAAATCCGGCAACCCCAGAAAGGAAAGATTTTTTTCCGGGGTGGATAGTTTGAAGGCGTCGCCTGCCGTTTCATTCGCCGGCCATTGAGTTGGCTGCGCCAATTCTGCCGCTAAACTTTCCGATAACTTCCTTTGTGGCAGTTGTTCGGAATTGGGCAATGCGAGTTTGTCTTTGCCGCGGCTTTTATTCGCTTGCGGCGCGGCAGTGGCCGTGTTGGGCAGCACGATCAAAATGTCCGCCAGCTCCAGATCTGTCGTTCTCTTCTTTTTATCGAGACTGGCAACGGTGTTCAACTTGAGCAAATGCTCGATCTCTTCGAGCGCTTCGCAGACGCCGCGCGCTTTGATGGCCAGTTGCTGCTGTTGCGCGCCGGTGAGCCGGTCGTGCTGCAACGGTTGTTGGATATTTTTGACCTCATCGTGCGCTTGTTCGAGACGCGGCAAAACTTTGTGGTCGATGCGTTCGAGCTGAGCGCGCAATTGTTTGTTTTCCGCTTCCAATTGCATGCGGCGCAACAACGTGGCTTGCGCGGCGTCGTAACACAAATTGCAAACGAACAACATGACGCCGGAACCGACGAGCACTTTGATGATTTGCGAGACGGCCAGTCCGTTTTGCGGATCAGGCGTTGATTTGTTTTCGGATGGAGGTAATGACGGTTGGCGTCGGGGGTGAAATTTCCTCATGACAGCTCCTGCTCGACATACCGGTAGAAATCCTTTCCAGCCCTCGCAGTTCATTTGATTGTGAGCGCAAACTCAATCAGGCATAAATGAGGTGAGCATCCCGAACCCAATTTTAGGAGTATGAGTAGCGGCAGGGGAGGAGGGTTGCGGAAATTTCGCTGCTGTAAAGTTTTTTTGAACATCCGCAGCCAGCCGCTGTGGCCTTAATAAATTAGGGCCTTAAAAAATTCTGCTTGCAATCTTATTGTCGGTACTATATATTTAACTTCGGCTTGATCGGAGCAATGATGAATTTTGTCCGATTTTAAAAAACCAGGGAGGCCAGCGAGCAATCAGGAACGATAAATGCTTTTGAGTTTTACTCAGGAAATATAACATGGAATTTCGCTTTTGCCCAAAGTGTCGCAGCCGGTTGACTTTAAAATTGAAAGCAAACGGTAAAATAGAAAATCAGCCTTGTTCTAAATGCAATTTTATTTACTACCCCAATCCCAAAGCGTGTGTTGGCGCCGTCATTGTCGAAAAGGACAAAGTTCTTCTAATACAACGGGCCAATGAACCGTTTAAAGATCACTGGGATTTCCCAGGGGGATTTTTGGAGAATGGTGAGAGGACCGAAGAAGGATTAGAACGCGAGATCGGGGAAGAGCTTAGAGTTGGCGTCAAAATTTCTCACGTGCTTGGAATTTATAAAGATACTTATGGACCAGGTGGCGAAGAAACGTTGAATATTTACTATTTATGCGAAATTAGGCAAGGGCAGATAACCCCTCAAACCGAGATAGCAGATGTAAAATGGTTTGACGTAAACAAGCTTCCCTCAAACTTGGCGTTTGGTCACGTAAGAAATGTCCTAATGGATTGGCACGATAAATATTATTCGATATCCAATTAGGACCATCGATCGTTGTCACACTTCAATCAAAAGCACATATCCTAAGCGCCGCAACGAAATGAACTGAGAAGTAAGCTATTTTTCGCCTCACTTTCGTGCTTGTGCATTAACCTCTTATCGCCTAATGCGCGATAATGATGAAGAACCTCCTCAGTATGACGGTGAATCCTTGCAATGACAAAACAGATTTGTTGCGCCTGCTCAATAGACAAATGCGAGTGGATGGGCAAACAAAGGTTCTGACGGGAAAGGATTTCACTCTGCTCTAGGTTATGATGATTGTACTCCTTGTACGCTTTTGTCAAGTGCATCGGCGGGCAAAAATATCTGAGAGTTTCGACCCCTTCTTGTTTCAAACATTCATGCACGACGGAAGCGTTTAAACCAAATTCTTTCGAGTCGATCGCCAGCGGAAAATTACAAAAATTGGGATCGCATTCTTCTAGTGTTTTCTGAAAATGAATGCCTGCAATATTTCGCAGTTGTTCGTGGTAAATCGCCGCCACTTTTTTTCTCCAACTGATGCTGCGCTCCATATTGCGCAGCGACCAAATGGCAAAAATTGCGTTCAATTCACTAAGCTTGCCATTGAAGCCAACGTGTAAACAATCTTTGTCGACTTTGCTGTAACCATAGTTCCTCCTGCAATCTAATTCTTTCGCAAGCTGGTCATCATTCGTCGCAATAAAACCGCCTTCTCCAGCATTGACGACCTTCGTGCTACTCAAACTGAAGACTTCAGCGTGCCCAAACGAACCTAGTAGGCGGCCTTTATATTTTGAGCCGATGGCGGCAGCGGAATCAAAAAAAAGCTTGAGTTGATGCTTTTGGGCGATTTCTTCCAACTCGTGGATCTGGCATGGATTGCCAAAAACATTGACCGCTAAGATGGCCGACGTGCTTTTGGTAATTTTAGATTTAACCTCTTGTAAGCTTATATTACAAGTCTCTTTGTCAATATCGACAAACTTTGGCTTGAGGCGGCCAATAATAATAGCGTGAACCGTTGAGGAGAAAGTATAGCTCGGCACAAGAACTTCCGAATCTCTCGGCAATGTTGAAAGGAGTATTTCAAGGCCGGTTGTGCCATTCGCGACAGTGAGAACATGTTTGACTCCGAGAAGGTCGCGAAGCTGGTTTTCGAGGTTTCTTGAATATTTAGAAAAATTAGACAGCATGCCGCTTTTAAGCACGTCATTTAAAGCGCTTTGAAGTCCTGATGAGAAAATATCATTGGGAACGAGTGGATAGCAGCATCTTATATTCTCGGATACGATTCTCGTTCCGCCCAAAACCGCAGGTTTGTCCTGAGCCACGATTTCTCTCCTTAAAAAGCTTGTTTCGGCTGACTTAATTTATACTGCTTATGCCATGAAACTCGTTGCTTGGCATTGCCGTTCAATGTATGTGAGGAACAATAATAAACTATGGCTCATTAACAAACTCAAGTTTGAATGAAAAAAGAAAAAATCAAAATTTTAATTGCTGAACGCGAGACCTTGACAGCGCAAAAGCTGTTTGCTACACTCGCTGAAATGGGTTATAGCTCCAAAATCCTGACAACCGGGGAAAATCCTATTGCAGCGATTCGAAGCGCTATTCATGAGCAAATTTATAAAATTATATTCTTGGAAGAGTCAATAAGTTCCAGTCAAGATGAATACCACGACTTTCAAGCTGATTTAAAAAAATTATTGCCCACAACGCAGATTGTATGGATTCGCAATGATACCAACCAAAGACAAACGCCGGAATCAAACTGGACAGACGATTGTCAATTTTTGCTGAAACCGATCCGAGATAAAAATGATATTATTAATTTGGCCGAAACTTGTATTCAAAAGATTCAATCAAATACCTACCTTCAACTAATAAAAAGGATCAGCGAGTATATTACTACAAAACAGAAACTCAACGACGTTCTACAAAAATTAGTCGACGAAGTAGTCAAAAACCTGGAATATGAGACTTGCGCCATCATCTTGAAGCGCGAAGATAATCCACCATCGCTTTATATTGCTTCTGTTCAAGGGATGGCTCTTGAGCATCAAAAAGAATTCAATCTCGAAATCGGCACTGGCGTCACAGGAAAGGTCGTTGAACTTGGGCGGCCCAGAATTGTGCCAAATATCTACGATGATCCAAGTTTTAATAATGCAGAAATTGCCGGTGAGGGAAGTCTCTATTCGATGGCATCAATCCCAGTGTGTTATAATCAACGCGTACTCGGCGCGCTCAATGTTTATACCGGCGCCGGCTACGTTCACTCATTCCGTCGCGAGGAGATCGATTTATTCTCAATACTTGCAAATTGGGCGGCTTTTGCTATTTACACCGTCGCAAAAGACGAGGTCAAAGAAAAAGAGCAAAAAAGGCTGATAGAAGAGAACATATTGATCAATCATTTCTACCGAATCGGACACTCGATCGCCTCATCGCAAGGTATTAAAAAAAATTTAAAGCGTATTGCTCAAAGCGCATTAGAAGTCCTGCACGCTGAACCGGTTATCCTTTTACAGTATGATCAAGCAACGAATCGGCTGATTCCCCCGCCGATTTATGCCGGAAATTTAATTGAAGAACGCGGCTATGTTGAGACTTTTGAGTTCAGCGGCCACTCTTTTGCGGAGCTAATCGTTAGACACGGCGAATCGCTTTATATCGAACAAGACATCGATCGGAATCCGCTAATGATTGAGGCCAGAAAGCACGCCATTGGCGGCATGCCGGAAAAGCGATTTCATGAAAGAGAGAAGAGTCAATCGCTGGCCGCGCTCATTTTGCGGGCCGATGATGAGGTCGTCGGGGTGATGTTTTTGAATTACCGTAGGCCGCAAAAATTCTCGCCAATTGAAAAACAACTCATGGAGGCTTTTTGTTCGCAAGCGGCCATTGCCGTTAAGAACTCCAGATTGATGGAACAACTTCGCAACAATGAATTGAAAAGTATTTTTGATGGAATACCGGATCCGATTATTGTCACGGAAAACAAATTTGAAGGATCAACGCCGATTTGGTTGATTGGCTATGCCAATCGTGAAGTTCATGAAATGTTCGGTTATGATTTTGGGAATAAGGAACTCGTGGGCAAAAATGCCAGAGACCTCTTTGGAAAACAACTCTCTCGTTTGAGAGAAGCGCTTCGTGATGATAACGGAAAAATATCTAATTTTGAAACGTCTTTTCTTCATAAGGCGGGATACCCAATTCCGATCAGCCTTTCCACCTCGATTTTAGAAAAAGAAGATGCTGGTAAAATTCTAAAAACCATCGGTATTGCAAAAGATTTAACCAGCCAAAAAGAATTGGAAAAAAGCAAAATCACCATCGATAAATTACGGCTAACACTTGCCGACGTCGGCCACGAGTTCCGCTCGCCTCTGCATATTATCATTTCACAATTAGGCGGGCTAAAATATCATCTCGATAAAAAATATGGCGAGGATCAACAGGTCAAAAAAGTCGCCAAGATCATTGAAGAGGAAGCCTTTCGTGCCGCGCGCCAGATGAAAAATACATTGTTATCGACGGTGGAATCTTTTGAAGCCCTGGGGGCCAATTTTGAAAAAGGCTCCATCGGTGATACCATCGTGTTATGCGCAAACAGGTTTTTTGAGACGGCAGACAAAAGAGGAATTAAAATTATTGTTTGGGACAGCGTTAAAAAGCTGCCGCCAATTTATTATGACAAAACACAAATGGAACAAGTTTTTACCAACCTCGTAGACAATGCCGTCAAGTATTCACATTTTAATCAAGACATCGAAATCAGAGGTAAAGAGATCGGTAAGAACGTCGAGATTGCCATAATGGATTACGGCCTGGGCATTCCGAAAAATCAATACGAGCGTATATTTCAAGCTTTTAGTCGAAGCGAAGTTTTGGATACCAAGCGATTCATCCCTGGAACTGGTCTTGGCTTAACCATTGCAAGGGAGATCGTCGAACGTCATAAAGGTAAAATAACGATTGAAAGCACTCCCTTAACAAAGGATCTTGTGAAAATCCAAAATTACGAAGGATATGTAACCACTTTTCACGTGCTGTTACCCCACAATCCCAAGGAGGTGTAATATGTCGAAGCGAATACTTTTTGTTGATGAAGAAGATTGGAGTATCACGCCATATTTCGATAAGTTGCGCGATAACAGTTCTGAAGTCGATCTCGCTATTGACGGCGATGAAGCGATTGATCTACTTCAAAAAAACAAATATGATTTACTGGTTTTAGATATTATGTTTCCGCCTGGGCAAAAGATTGGTAATAATGTCGAGCCACGCAAGGCTGGTGCTATTTTGCTTTATAGGATCAGATACAATGAAATTCCGGATATGAAAACGACATCAAATATTCCGGTTGTTGTTATAACTGCGGTAACAGATCAAAAGCTTTTAGAAGATGTCAAACAGCTTGGCGTAAACGAAGTTTTTCTGAAACCAGCATCTTTTGATCAAGTTACCGATGCATTACTTGAGCTTGTAAATGTCAACGAGGTAAAGAAAAATGAATGAGCCGCCGGATAGAAGTTTTGCCAAATTCATCGAGAAAAACGCCGAAGCTCTAAGAACGGCTACGCGTAAAGGGGCTTCCGACCTTGATATGTTGTGTATCATTCTTGGTTTTCTTTTTGACTTCAACTTTCTTTATATCTACGAAACTACGGAAGGAGAGAAGTTTCATAGAAGTAACGAATTTAAAAAAAGCCCTTATACCGAAGAGCCACAATATGAAGGCTTCGTACAATTGATAAAATCAGCTTTTCAAACAAATAAAGTCGCCTCACTACAAAAGGAAGAGTCCTTAAAAGATAACATGCTATTGGTGCATGCCATTGCTGCCGTACCTCTCGCGATTAACAATATCAAAAGAGTTTTGGTTGTTTGTAAACAACTTATTAAAGCAAAGGATGAAGTAATAGAGGGATTTATTTTTGATAGTTATGAATTAGAAAGATATTTATCGGTTATTGAAATTTTTGTAAGAATTCATGAGCAAGACCGACAGCTTATACAAAGCGAAAAATTGGCTGAACTTGGAACCTTAACCGCGGGAATTGCCCATGAAATCAACAACCCTCTGAGTACGATTATTAACAAGCTGGAGATGCTAAGCACTTATGTACTTGACTTTAAAAGTTTTCTTATTGAGTTCAAAGATGATAATCGGCTGCTTTTGAGTCAAACCAAGCGTTTGAAGGCCGACTTCATTATTGCTCATATAGAAAAAAACATTCAACTGCCGCTTGAAATGGCGGAGCGGGTTAGATCAACCGTCCAAAGTTTGAAGCGCTTTGCGGCAAGCGATACCGGTGAGTTGGAGTTTGTGAATGTCAATCATCTGCTCGACGAAGCCTTGCAAATTGTGTGGAATAAAGTAAAACACAAAGCTGTGGTCACGAAAAATTATAATAAAAATTTGCCATCAATTAAAACGTCGCCCATTCGCCTGAGTCAGGTCTTGGTTAATATTTTGGATAACGCCGCCGATGCCATTACTGAGCATGGCAATATCCGAATTGAAACTTGGCAGGGTGAAAATGAGATCGTCATTCAAATTGTGAATGATGGGACGACAATTTCCAAAGAGAATCTGCAAAGACTATTTACACCCTATTTCACGACCAAAGAAGGCGGTTTGGGCTTAGGATTGTATATTAGCCATCGCATCATTAACGATCTAAATGGAAGCATTGCCGCAGAATCAGAAAAGGAAAAAGGAACAGCCTTTACGATTCGATTACCTTTGGCAAGAAAGGACGAGCATGAAAAAGCCTAAGCTGCTGTTCGTCGATGATGAAAAAAATATTTTGGACGATCTGGAAGAAATATTTGGTTATACCGGCCAATACGATTTTTTAAGCGCAAATAGCGGGCAAGAGGCGTTGGAACTGCTCGAAAAGAATAAAGTCAATTTGGTGATTACCGACATCAAGATGCCGGAGATGGATGGTTTGGAATTGGCAGGAGAAATTCACAAGAAATATCCAAGGGTGAAGATTATTTTTATAACCGCCGTTCAAGAGCTTATTGGACGCGCTGTTAAAGTCGATCCGGTGGATGTGGTCGAAAAACCGATACGAAGCGATATTTTAATCCATAAAGTTTCAAAGTATTTTGAAAGTAAAAGTTCAATCAATATCGGCAAAATAGCGGCAATCGCTGGTGGAGTTTTGGCTTTGCTCGAGGGTCTTTCATCGGCTATCCAGATCATCAAAGAATCTTCATTCCTTGAAGTGGTAGAAGGTTTTGTGGTTATCGCATTTCTCGTTTTTTTTGTGGCGGCCTTGATTCGATTATGGAAAGTGTAGAAAAAATTAAACCAGGTCGATTCCAGCAAGCCAACCGCAATTGCAAAAAAGGCCGAGTATGAATAAAAAACCGAGGCTACTGTTTGTCGATGACGAAAAATATATCTTAGATACCCTTGAAGAGATTTTCTTATACACAGATAAATATGAAGTCTTCAAGGCGGAAAGCGGTCGGGAGGCGTTAGAAAAACTCCGACAATACCAAATTGACTTGGTGATCACAGACATCAAAATGCCCGAGATGGATGGAGTAGATTTGGCAGGCATGATTCGCCAGGTTCATCCCAGCGTCGAAATTATATTCGTAACTGCCATCAAGGAACGCATAGCTAGAGCTTTAGAACTAAAACCAGTTGATGTAGTAGAAAAATCCGCGAGCAAGGATATACTGCTCAACAAGGTTGAAAAATACTTTGAAAGCGTAAACAGAGTTTCTGAAAGTGCAAATCAAGCGAAAAAAAGCAAGTTGGATGCCTTATTGGCGACTATTGCTCTTGGTGTTTTTGCATTCTTTGAAGGCCTCTCATCAGCGATAACAATAATTACTGGTCAGCATTCATTGTCTGTTCTGATCAAAGGATTAGTTGCGATCACGTCTATTGGAGTTTTGGTTTATATAATAATCCGATTGCGAAAATCGTGAAATTTTTTAGAGCATTTATCTTTCCCTCGCAAACACGTACACCGGCGAATTGACAAACTCAAACACCGGCTGCAATCCATTTTTGGCATGTTCGAGCATGGTAAAATATGACGTTTGACCGGGCACGCCGCGGGCTTTATTAAAAAACAAATCCCGCGTGTAGTGGAACGGCGAGGCGGTAGCCGGAGTTCGGCGCCTGGAGGGTGGTTAAGGGCTTTTGCTACAATTTTTCAATGAGACACAGATTACGCCACCACCTCAAGCGCTTTCTCATAGCTTGCGGCATAGCTCTCAATCGCTTCCGCGGTGATGCTGCCATATCGTTGAAGGTGCTGTGAATGTTGAAAGCGTCTGCCCGCAGATACCCGCCGGCGGCTTCCCCCTGCGTTTAGCGTCGACGTTTAGGCGCCGGCGCTTTTTTATTTTCGCTCAAATGAGCCAGAACGGCAGAAATATGATCGGCTCATGATATTGGAATGGGCCATTATAAAGTAAAATGAGGTGACTGACGTTATTGGGGTACTCGGCTTTGAATTTAAGCAAATTTTTCAAGTCGCCTTCTCGGGCCGACTCGCTGAGCTTGACTTCGACGGGAATCAACCGATTATTTTTTTCAATAACGAAATCAACTTCCGCGCCCGCCGCGGTGCGCCAAAAGTGAATATTGGCCATTGGCGCTCCGGCGGTTATGGCTTTGCGTATTTCATTGAAACAGAGATTTTCAAAAACAGCGCCGATTTTGCCGCTCTTTTCCAGCACTTCAAATGGCCCCAACCCGCTGACTGGCCCGAAAAAGCCAATGTCGAAAAAATAGGTTTTAGGTGATTTCACCAGGCGCTTGCGGACATTTCCGATATAAGGCTTAATCCGCTCCAACAGAAATGTTTGCTCGAGTAAGCCGAGATATTTTTTGACGGTGTTTTGTGATATGCCGAGATCGCTCGCCAGGCGGGTTTTGTCCAACAGCGTTCCCATTTGCAGGATCAACAAATCGAGCAAATGGCTAAAATCCTCGAGATTGCCGAGGTGAGCCAATCTACGAATATCGCGCTCGAAATAAGTCTGGCGATATTGCTGCAAATAATCCAGCCTTTTCGCTTCGTTTTCAGCCAGATAAGCTTGTGGTAATAGACCACTGATCATGATTTTCCGCAGAAGCGAGCGCATTTGCGGCTGTAATGGCAGCCAACCGGCCTGCATCTCCCGCAGCATATTTTCCTGGAAGTTATTTTCCAGCAATTGCTGCAGCACGGAAGGCAATTGCACCTGGGGGAATTGATGGAGCAAAATTTCTTTGAACGAAAAAGGAAAGAAACGGGTTTGTTGTGCCCTGCCGGCAAAGGTTTCCGCGGTCTTCGATCCGATTTCCAGCGCCGCCGAGCCGGAAAGAATCAGACTAAGCTTGGGACGAAACGTGTCATAATAAAGCTTGATTTGATCGAAGTAGGCCGGAAATTTTTGCACCTCGTCAAGGAACAAGTAAAGCGGCGCGGAATGCCCGGTTATGGATTTGCCGCTGAAGAGCTCGATGATTTCCAGAAGCAGATGAGGATTTTTTTTTAGTTCGGTGCGAAAAGCCAAATCATCAAAATTTAGATAAAAAATATTTCTCGGAGGAATGCCCTCGTTTCGCAGTAAATGATCGATGCACTGGTGCAGCACGACAGTTTTGCCGGCGCGACGGGCGCCGACCACGACTTGAATGTAAGCGCCATCCAATTGTTGAATAAGCCTGGCTGTGCTCGTACGACGTATTAAACTCTCATCTAATCGCCAATTTTGTGTTGGGCTTTGCCAGGGATTGAGAGCGTAAAAAATTTGCTCTTTGATCATATTGCCTTGCTATTTAATTATAGCTATGATGAAATTACAAGGCAATTTAATCAAAATTGATCGAATAAGCAAGTATTAAGTTGGCTTTTTTCGTGCTTATTCCTCCGTCTCAAACACATACACCGGCGAATTGACAAATTCAAACACCGGCTGCAATCCAAGCGGCGCGGCATAATGAAATTGCGCTGCCAGCTTGTAACCGGAATCCGGCGCTTGCAACGTGGTCAAGCTCTTGGGTTGCAAATATTCGATGATGACGATGTATTCCGGTCGCAGCGGCTCAATGCCGTTGGCTTTATCATCCGGTTTCTCGTACTGCGCCGGAATGGCGTCGAACCAGGCGGTGTACGGTTCGTCGCGCCCCGGAATGCCATAACGGCGCTCAACCCATCTTTCCAGATTGAGAATGGCCTGCCGAATTTTCTGGTAGGTTTGATCGTTATTCAAATTGTTGTGCCATTGCTGCGCAAAAATATAAAACTCTTTGTCGATCGGCGGGTTGACGATCTCGTATTGCGCGCGCGAGATCGCCGGGCCGCGCCGCAGCATTTCAATCTTCGCCGGCGCGGGAACGTTTTGCTCGATCCAGTCTTTGGCGAGATAGCGCGAGTCATTGGCGAATTGCAACGCCATCGCCAGGCTGTAAAAAAACGAATACACAAAAATAACCGCCACGGTGGATTTAATCGCCAACGCTGAGCGCGCCGGCATCATATCCATCAACGCCACTGCCGCGTATCCCGCGCATAGCATCAAGCCCGGAAAAAACAGCGGCAGATACCACGGCGCGATTTCCGAGGCCGCGCCAAAAATAATATAATACGACGCGAACGTGGCGAGTAACCAAATAATGGCGCTGACATTTTGGCGGCGGAATAATTGCAAAAGCGAAAAAGCCACGCCAGCCAGCGCGGCAATGAACAACGGCCAACCCAAGCCATTCTTGGCGTGTTCGAGCATGGTGAAATATGAGGTCTGGCCGGGCACGCCGCGGGCTTTATTAAAAAACAAATCCCGCGTGTAGCCGTCGAGAAATTCAAACGGCGACATGAGCAACGCCGGATTGGCGAGAACAAAACCCAGTGGCAGGAGAACAACAAACCAAAGCAGCTTCGACCACTGCCGCTTTTCCGGCCGCATGAAATGCGAAACCAAAAGTGGCAAGAGCAGCAGCACGCGATCCGTTTTCACGCCAATGGCCAAACCGGCAGTGAGCGCGGCCAGAAAATACCAACGTGACGTGCCACGCTTCCAAATGAAAAGAGCACAAAAACAGGATAGCCAATACCAAAAATTCGACGGCGCATCCACCGTGGAAAAATGCGCGATGGTCACAAACGACATGGACACAGTCAATAGCAGCGCGGCAATGTTTCCCGCTCTTCTGTCAAAGAGCAGCGTTCCCATGATAAACGTCAGCCCGACGACGAACACGGACATGAGCGCCGAGAGGGTGCGGGACATCTGAATGACGCGCGCTTGCTCGCGGCTGAGCCATTCCGGAGAAGCAACGCCGGCCGGCGGTGGATCAACCACGCGCTCGTATATTTTCACCGGTAAAATGTCGGCAAGCCAGATGGTGTAATAATGCAAACCGCCGTACGCGAAATGATGCGGGTTCGGCTCGCGATCCGCAAACATATAATAAGCGCGCTGCGCGATTTCATCCGGATGCCAAAAATTCGGCGCGCCCCAACGATTGCCCCACATGTTCAAACCGAAACTGAGCAAGAGAATGAACGGCAGGAATTTGAAATCAGCCAGTTTGAGGGACTGAGATTTTTGAGGTGAAGAATCAATCATTGCTAATTTCCAAATAAAAAGCTTTGAACGCGGATCACACGGATGACGCGGATTTGCACGGATAAGAATCCGCGATAATCCGTGTGATCCGCGTCATCCGTGTTCAAAAAAATTTTCTTTATGGCCTGAAGACATTCGCAAGTTTTACTGTGTCCTCCGTCGACACCCGTGTCAACTGCGGAATCCGAACCCCGCTTTCAAACGGAATCAAATTATGCTGCATCGCCGTGCGCGAGATGTCATTACGATATTGGCGATCAGCCAGCGGGGTGCCCCGCGGCGGCGTTGCCAGCAGCGCGGTATTGAAAAAAACGTAAACCTTGCCATCTTTTGCCGGTGCCGCGACGATTTCTTCGCGATGATCGCCGAACAGATCCGCGCCAAAAATCGTGTTCGAATCCACTTTGGCGATGACCGGCCCGCCGAACCGGCTCACGTCGCCGTTGCGCATGCAAATTTCCCGCACGCCGTCGCCGTCCCAATCCACCGGGAAACTGCCGTGCATGCTCGGCCGCGCGAAAATTTTTCCGTCGGGATGAAAAACATATTGGAACACGGTGTCGATCTTCACGCCCTGCGCGCCGATTTTTTTCCCGCCAACGTCAAACGCGTAGCATTGCATGCCCTCCGAGTCCGGCAGAATCTTCGAAACCCAGCCGCCGTCAACGTGCCGATAATTCCAGTGCGCCCAGATAATCTCGCCTTGATTATTCGCCAGCATCATGCCGATTCTGCGATGCCGTTGACCATACCAGCCTTCGCGGCAATAATAAACTTCCTTGCCGGGATTGGACGGCAGGATGTCCGCCACGTAAACAATATCCGGATGGCCGGAATACGGCATGCGTTCTTTGATCGTCCACAAATCGTTGCCGCCCTCGCCGATGCAATGCTCGCCCCACATGATTTCTTCCTTGCCGTCGTCGTTCACGTCGGCAATGGTGAGGCTGTGCGAGCTGTGCGTACCGTCGGCGATCACGCGCTCCCAGACTTTTTGCAAATTGTGATCGTAACAAAACAACCGCTGATTTTCATACAAACCGCGCGCGATGAGAATGTGCGGCGTTTTACCGTCGAGATGCGCAATCGCGATATAATTGCGGCTGTCGCTGTTATAATCACCGCCCAGCCCGTCGGCGCTCGGCCACGGCACTTCATTTTTGATCGCGCCAGTTTCGCCATCGAGCACTGCGAGTCGATCACTGTTGTAATCTTTTGGATCGCCGGATTTGTTGGTCTTGATTAAAACTTCGGCGCGGCCGTCGCCGTCAATATCCCAAATGACCAGCGGTGAATAAAACACGCCGGCTTCAATGCCCCAGCCCAAATCAATCGTCCAGAGTGGTTTGCCGTTGGCGAGAAATGCAGTTACTTTATAAGTGTCTTCCGATTTTTGCCAGGCTTTCGGCGAAGGATCGATGTCCCAATTATTCGTGTGCTTGATCACGATCTCACGTTCGCCGTCGCCGTTCAAATCGCCGGTGGCGAGCTGCGCGTCGAGATAGGGCCGGCCGAGATCGAAAGCTAACGCGCCGATGTTAGTCTCGGCATTTGTCGTTGGATTGAAATCAATTTCCGTAGTCGCCGCGGCATTGGTAGAAGTTGTTTTAATTTCGTAAACATAGCGTCGTCCGACTTGCGCGCTGTCGTCGATAAAGCTGGTGAGTTTTGTTTGCGCAATGATTTGCGTCGCGCCAGTCGATCGTCGCGCAATGGTGTAAACCGCGCCGGTGGAATCTTCCGGCAGTTGCCGCCAGCTCAAAAAAACGCCGCGTGTCGTTGGTAGTGCCACCAAGCCGCGTCCCAAACGATGCGCCGATTCATCAAGAAAAGGGGAAAAAGTTTTTTGCGGCGGAAGCGGTTTTGCATTTTGGCAGCCAAAATTAAAACAACAAAACAATATGCCAAAACGAAGCAGTACGGTTTTCATGCCGAATTCCAAAAAGATTATACGTAAAATTTTCAGACGCTTTGTCACATCTTTGGTAATATAACAACATTGCAAACAAAAAAAGAAATTATTCGGCCACGGAAATGAAATCACAGAGAAGGGAGCATCGGCAGAATGATTCTGCCGTTAAATCATTCTGCCAAAAAGTTTTAATAATTTTGTTTTAATCACACAGCGCGAAAGGTTGCGGCGAAGCGCCGGCGAGCCGTCCCCAGTTGGCATTAGCCGTAGCCGGATAAAAATAAGTCGTCTCCGGCACGCCGAGCGTCACGCGATTCACCCATTCCACGCCCTGCATGAAAGAATGATCTTGATTGGAGACTTCATATTTCCAGCCGCCGAAACGCCCGCGGCTGAAAATGTTGTGCGGCTCCAGCTCGGCATGAAGCTTTTGCAAAATGGCATCCCGCTCGAGTGACGGCGTCGGGTAACCGTGATGCGCGCGATAATGCCAGCGGCTGACGATCTGTGATTTATCATCGATCAGTTTGGTCGCATACATGCCCTTGATGATGTCATCGATCAACGTTTCGTGATGAACGGGCTTCGCGGATGATTCGGAAACCTCGGCCATCAGCGACCATTGCGTTGCCGGATTTGAAACGTTGTT
>Ga0247727_10011373_pt1 | contig 15550 bp, 14 predicted proteins | sample WisWelCaveWW1625_FD_202498 | JGI IMG/M metagenome (GOLD analysis project Ga0247727, IMG submission 202498) | Biofilm microbial communities from Wishing Well Cave, Virginia, United States - WW16-25 | ecosystem: Environmental > Aquatic > Deep subsurface > Groundwater > Cave microbial mat | place...
TTTTATTTGAGGATTTCAATTGAAATGTTGCCACTATTGGTTTTGGCCGTCAGGTCGGGGCCGCCGCCGTTGATGGCCCCAACCCAGTGCGCCTCATCCGGCGCGCCAGCGATGGCAATTGGCAATTCGGAACTGATCTTGCCGAAGTCAGTTTTGAGGTCAAAATCCAGCTCAACGTCTTCCGGCAGGATGAGGTTGATATTGCCAAAATCGCTTTTCAGTTCGTGGCTGCCCACGCCAAGCGTGCCACTGAACCGTACGGTGCCGCTATTGGTTTTTAGGTCCAGCACAGCGTCAGTGGCGTCAAGCACTTCCACATCGCCAAAGTCGGTGTGAGCTTTGATGAGGCCGCTCGCTCCGGCAAGGGTGATTGTGCCGGCGTTGGATTTGAGATCGTACGACTTGGCCGCAACAGCTTCGAGGGAAATTTCACCAAAGTCCGCCTGAACCGAAACGGCCTCGGTGACGGTCAACTCCGACAACTTTACCTGGCCAGCGTTATTGCCCACAGTGATGGACTCAGCCGAACCCGTCTGAAACCGAATCTCGCCGGCATCAGCGTCGAGGGTCACTTTGCCGGTTGCTTCGACATTTTGGAGTTTAACTTCCCCGGCGTTGGTCTTGGCCGTCACCTCACCGGCTTTAACATCGGTGATGGTGATCGTGCCAAAGTTGGACTCCACGTCCACGTCGCCTTCGGTGCCGGAGAGAGTGATCTCGCCAAAATTGGTGCGGGCCACCACTTCAGTGTCAGTCGGCACGGTGATCGTCAGGTCCACCCGGTCGGCCAGGCCATCGTCACCAAAGGTGATGGTGCTAGGTCGTTCCACATCTACTGTGACCGTATCGCCGTTCTGATTCATTTTCACTTTCAGCTCGGTGAGAGCATTTTCGGCTTCGGTCTGATTCGCCCCCCAGGCTACCTTGTGGGCCTTGACGACGATCTCATCGCCCGGGCCGCCAGTGATCACGATTTCGCCAACCATGCCCCGGCTGTCCGAGCCAATTTCGAGTTTGGCCGGGCCGCCAACGGCAAACGTTTGTGATTCATCGGCCTCGACCGACACGGCATTGACGTTGAAGCCCAGCCAGCGCGCGTCTCCGATGCGGATGTCGCTCAACCCAAGCCGGGCCGCGCCGATGGTGGCCCAGAACACGCCGATGATGCCGGCGCAAAGCGCAAGTTCGGCCAGCAACAGCACGCCAGCAATTAACCATTTTCGTTTCATAGACTTTCTCCTGTACAATTGATTTCACTTGATTGGACTACCCCGGGCAAATAAAGTTTCATCTGTGGGTCTGAAACTTTCGCAGTCGGCAATGGTCTAAAAGACACGGGGTAGAGGGTGGATGTGGACACAGTCGAAGAGAAGAAGCTGGTTCAACGCGCGCAAAATGGGGACGCCGATGCCTTGGGCGTACTCGTCGCCGAGCATCAACAGTTCGTTTACAACCTGGCTTTGCGGGCGGTGAACGATCCCCACGAAGCCGAAGACCTGGCGCAGGAGGCTTTTGTCCGGGCGTGGCTGGCTTTGCCTAACTTTCGCGGGCAGTCACAATTCCGCACCTGGTTGTACCGGATCGTGACCAATCTATGTTACAACCGCCTGCCCAAACTGCGACGGGAGATGACGGCGATGGGTGAAGATGAAGCCGCCGACTTCCCCGACGAGGCGCTCGTCACCCCGGAAATCAGCCTCGAAGCCAACGAGCGACGCACATTTCTGCATCAGCAGATCAATTCGCTCCCGGAAAGTTATAAGATATTGGTCACATTGCGTTATCAACAGGAATTATCGTATGAAGAAATTGCCAGTGTCGTCAGCCTGCCGCTGGGAACTGTCAAAACCGGACTGTTCCGGGCCAAAGCGCGGTTGCGTGATGCACTACGGCAATACGAAGGGGGAAGGGAAAGAGTTCTATGACTTATCCAAACGATGAATTGGACGACGCCTTGACCGACGCCGCCCAAAACGCCCCCTACTCTGCCCCACCGCCCGCTCTGTTCCCGGCGATCATGAGTCGTGTTCGCCAACTGGCCCCGGCCCGCTTCCGCATTCGCCCGCTGGATTATGCCCTCAGCGCCTTCGTGGCCGGCATGTTGGGATTGGCGACCCTGATCTGGCAATTGCTCACCCCACAACAACTGGCGCACCTGCAATTGGAATTTCTTAGACTATCCCACCGCTTTAGCCCGACAACGCTGGGATTGATCGCCGTGGCCGCCGCCGTTTTGGTGCTCGCCGCCTTTGTCGTCGCCCTCACCGTATTTGGCCGAAGTCGCTCGACAACGCGCTAATGTCAGCTTCAACTTCGGATTGGATTTGAATCGTCAGGCCACTCCGTGTCTATGGCCGCGAGGCAGTTGATGAACTCCTGGGCGGCTTTCGGTGCGCCCATAATTTTGACCGAGACGCCGGAAGTTACGAGCAATTCCTTCGTCATAAGGGCTTGCAACAGACTCAGCTTTTTTTGAAAAACACGCTGCCAGGCTTCGAGCGATCCTTCGAGAACTATTTCTGGCAGGCGTTGAGAGGGATCGCTGACCCGAACTGCCTCAACACATTCCCCATAACGCAAATCAAAGTAAAGATATAGATCCTGCGGCACAGTATTTCCTGCTTTGACCACGCAATAGAAATCGCTCCGCCAATTGCGAGCCACATCGCGAAATGTCGTACTCCGGCCGAGGGCCAATTTTGTCGCCCTCATCCAAGCGTCCGTCGCAAACTGGGTTTTCATATCGCTTCCACTCCTTCAACATTGAAGATACGACACCCACTCACTTGACATATCGTTTCACAAAATTGCATATTTATCAACTTCGCGCGACTTGCCAATAGCTATGGTGTTTATTCAATAAGGAAACACCACCAATATCGGCTAGTTTCGCAGATCTACGAACCTCATCAGTAATATTTGTGCAATTTTTTTACCTGTAAGCACTTATATGACCGGAAATGGGTAATGATCGGATGGAGCTTCTGGCTCGGATCGCCAGCCTTTACTACGAGGATGGTTTGGATCAGGCTCGCATCGCCTCGCAAATGGGCTACTCGCGCTCGATGATCTCACGGCTTCTGGCGGAAGCTCATGAACAGCGGGTCGTGGAAATTCGGGTGCATCATCCACTCCAACGACGCCAGGAGTTGGAGTCTGAGCTTCAACAGCGCCTGGGACTCAAAATTGTGCGGGTGCTTAAGCGGGGGCAACTCGACCATACGCACATGTTGCGCCGTCTGGGGGGATTGGCCGCGCCGGTGGTGGAAGAACTGGCGCACGATCAAAGCACACTCGGCGTCTCGTGGGGCACCGGTCTCTTGGAACTGGTCAACGCCCTCTCGCCCCGCTCCCGTTCCAACATTCATGTTGTTCAACTCATCGGCCTGATCGGCGCCTCGGACTCGCCAGAGATTGACAATCCCGAACTCGCCCAACGCCTGGCCCGCACCCTCGGCGGGCGCTATTCCATTCTACCTGCGCCCCTGCTGGTGGATAGCGAGTCCACGCGTGAAGCCCTCCTCAACGACTACCGTGTGCAACGGGTGCTAACCCATGTGCGGCAAATGGAATTGGCGTTAATGGGTATCGGCGCAGTGGAAGCGCAATATTCCACGCTTGTTCGCGCGGGTTGCATCAGCACAGCCCAGGCGGACGAATTGGCGCAAGCCGGCGCTGTCGGCGACGTGAGCGCCATTTATTACGACCGTCAGGGGCGCATTATCAACTCACCGCTCACCCGCCGGGTGATCAGCATTGATCCGGCTACGCTCAATGCCGTCCCCAACAAACTGGGGATTGCGGGCGGGCAAGCAAAGCCGCTGGCGATTCTGGGCGCGGTGCGTGCAAATCTGGTCAATATCCTTATTACCGACGATGTCGCCGCAAGCGGCGTCATCAGAGAATTGGATGCACAATCTGAGGGGGAGAAAGGATAAAACTCATGCCCATTAAACGAATTATCGTCGCTTGTGGATCGGGCGTAGCGACCTCCAATGTCGCCGCCGAGAAACTACGCAACCTGTTGCGCGACCGCGGCCTTCATGTTGACATTCGAGCCGTGGATATAAAAAGCCTCGAGTCCGAGGCAAAGATAGCCGATTTGCTAGTGACCATCACTCCCGGTTCACAGCGCGACCAGGAACTTGGCATTCCGGTGCTGAACGGCATCCCCTTGCTCACCGGCGTGGGGGCCGGAAAGCTGGCCGACCAAATTGTGGAGATGGCGAAGAAATAGAGCGGCTTCAACAACGTCTCGGTTTACCGGTCTGTCACCGGGCATCTCAAGGAGGAGGTGTAATGCACAAACTCATTCATCGCGAACCCAACTGTCGTTACCCATAGATCACAAAACTCAAAGGAGATTTCACTATGATCGACTCTATTCGTGCCTTGCTTGATTGGGGGCCAAACGTCTTGCTCCCGGTCATTATGTTCGTCCTGGGTCTGGTTATCGGCATGAAGCCAGGCCGGGCCTTGGGGGCAGGGCTGCTGTTAGGTGTGGCCTTTACTGGCATGTTCACCTTCTTCGGCCTGGCGTTTAGCGCCCTACCAGCCGCCGGGCAAGCCATTGTTCAGCGCATTCCCGGCCTCAACTTCACCGCCTATGACTTCGGTTGGACGGTGGCGGCGACGATCTCATGGGCCTGGCCCTTCGCCGTGTTCATGTTCCCATTGCAGATCGCGATTAACATCGTCATGCTGGCCCTGGGCTGGACCAAATGCTTGAACGTGGATTTGTGGAATGTCTGGCACAAAGCTACACTGGGGGCGTTCGCGACAGCCATTGTCGGCGGCGGTGACTTCAATAACCCCACCTCGCTGGTGATCGGTTTCCTGGTCGCGGCGGCCTGGGTAGTGATGGAATTGCTCAGCGCCGATTACACCCGCGAGCAGGTCTACAACCTCACCAAGATCCCCGGTATCGCCGTCTCGCACAACATGCTGCTCGATGCGCTGTGGATGGCGCCGGTCATGGATGTCTTGGATCGCATTCCCTTCCTCAAGAACATCCAAACCAGCCCCGCCGACCTGCGCCGTCGTCTCGGCGTCTTCGGCGAGAACTACATCCTGGGTGCAATTCTCGGCTTGATCTTTGGTCTGATGGCAGGCTACAACATTCAAGGTATCGCCACCCTGGTGATCCAGTGCGCGACGATTGTCACGCTCTTCCCGCTCATCGCCGGCTTGTTTGCCCGCGCCCTGGCCCCGATAGCCGAAGCCGCGCAAGAGTTCATGCAGAAACGCTTCCCCGGCCGCGAGTTCTATATCGGTCTGGATTGGCCGGTACTGGGTGGCATTGATGCGCTGTGGGTCACGGGCATTATCGTTGCGCCGTTCGCCCTACTCATTGCTATCGCTATGTCGGCAATTGGCCTCAACACCACCTTGCCGTTTGCCAGCATCATTGTTGTCTCGCTCATTGTGACGACGACGGTGCTGGCGCAGGGTGACATCGTCAAGTCAGTGATCCTCTCCATCATTGGCCTGCCGGTGTACCTGTATGCCGCGTCGTTCTTTGCCCCGTACTTCACGCAGTTGGCGCAATCCACTGGCGTGATCAGCCAACTGACATCGCAAATCCCCGAGCAATTTGCGGGTCTGGCCAATATCACCTGGCTGGAGATGAATGCTGCTGGCTTCCGGTTGATGGTCTTCGCCGTACTGGATATGTTGAATGGCCGCATCTTCCCCGGGATACTCTTCGTGGTCGTCATCCCGGCCTGCTGGTGGTATTACTTCCGCACCATGAAGCGCCGCGAAAATACGGCCGCAGTCGAGAGCGGCGGCATTTCCGGAAATACGCGCCCGTACCCGAACGCGCCCAGTCCGGCTCCCGCCGCTGGGGCCGCTGATTAACTCTCTATTCATTCGACCTGACAGGTCTGGGGGGAACGAAGCCCGGAGGCCTGTCAGGCCGTTTCTTTAGATGACGGTCATCACCGTCACGTTCCATCCGGCTGTTGACAAAGTGGTGCATGTGCCGCGCCTGCGACCGAACGAAGCCACGCGGGCGCGCGTAGGGAACTTGTACGCGGGCGGCAAAGGCAACAACGTCGCCCGGGCGCTTAACCGGCTTGGCCTTGAGGTGACGGCCACAGGGTTTCAAGGCGGCTACACCGGCGACTTTTGTGCTCAGAACTTGCGGGCTGAGGGCATTCAAACGGCGTTCACACCGTGTCGAGTCATTACCCGCACCTCGCAATTGATTATCGAGGATGAAACGGGCGCGGTCTTTCCGATTTACGAACCGGGACAGGTAGTCGAGACAGATGAAACAGAAGCCCTTATCGAATCGGTTAGCCGCCTCTTGCCACCGGGAGCTGTGTGCCTGCTCTGTGGCTCCGCCGTCGTCGCCGACGCTTACGCCCGCATCATCACTCTCGCCGATCAACGCGGAGTACGCTGTTTGCTTGACAGTTCCGGTCAGGCGTTGAAACTCGGCATCGCCGCCAAACCTTATCTGGTCAAGGTGAACGCGGATGAATTAGGGGAATACATCGGCTACAAACTTGTAGATCGTCAATCGCAAGTGCGCGCCCTTCAAGAGACACAGGCGAACGGGATTCCAATCGTCGCCGTCAGCCTCGGCGCAGAGGGTTTGCTTGCCACCGATGGCGACACGGTGTGGCTGGGTTCCTTGCCGATGTCAAACGTCGTCAACACCGTCGGTTGCGGCGACTCACTTTTAGCTGGCTTGACGCTGGCGTTGTGCAATGACGGCAGTTTGCCAGAAATGGTGCGCTGGGGTGTGGCCTGTGGCGCGGCCAATACTCAAATCATTGGCGCTGGCTTTATCGAGCGTGACGTTGTCAACGGTTTGTTGGCACAAGTAAACCTGGAACGGATTTTGTAATGACAATGAGTGGCGCAAAGCGAGTCAAAGTCGTCGTGCTTGGCGGGAGTTCTCTTTCCACGCCATTGCTGTTTGAGGCCCTGGCCCGGCATGAGCCACAGGCGGCCTATGACATCGTGTTGGTGGGTCGGGACCCAGAGCGGCTCGAATTGGTTCACCGGGTTTCGCAGGAATTGCTGGCGCAGTTTTCAACTGTAGACATTCAACCCTCCTTCACTGGCAATGTTGAGCTAGCATTGGAGGGGGCTGATTTTTGCCTCAACCAGATCCGGCCCGGCGGACTGGAGGGCCGCGCCTTCGACGAATCGTTTCCACGCCAGTTCGGCATCCCCGGCGAGGAGACGCTCGGCCCGGGCGGATTTAGCAACGCCCGCCGCAGCCTTCCAGCCGTGCTGGACTATTGCCGATTGATGGAGAAGATCGCGCCGGATGCACTCCTGCTCAATCTCACCAACCCTTGCAGTCTGGTGCAGTACGCCGTGCGCCGCTACACGCGAGTCAATAACATCATCGGTCTGTGCGAACTGCCAATTGTGATCATGGAGCGCGTCGCCAGTTTGCTCAAACTTCCACTGACCGAACTCGAATTTGACCTCGGCGGCATGAATCACTTTAGTTGGATCACGGCGGTGCGGCACGCTGGCCGGGACCGTTTAGCCGAAGTATTGGCCCGGGTGGAACAGCTACCCAAGTTGGGCGTAGACCCCGAACTTGTGCGTGCGATTGGCGCAATCCCATCGCCATTCATGCGCTTTTACTTTCACCCGGATCGGGTGCTGGAGGAAACTGCTGGTAAACCCGTGCGGGCAAAAGAATTGATGGCCACGGGCGATGAGATGTTGGCCGACTTTCGGCATTGGCGGCCGGGAACCGGCCAGCCACCCGCCACTCTGCGATCACGCGGCGCGGTATGGTTTGAGAAGATCGTCGCGCCGGTGTTGATCGCCTTTGCTGAGGGGCGCAAGGGGGTCTTCCCGTTGAATGTCGAGAACCGCGGCGCATTGCCCTACCTGCCAGATCGGGCCATTGTGGAAATGTTAATACCGGTGGAGAACGGCCAATTACATACACCGCGCCATGTTGAATTGCCGCACGATGTGGAGGCGATGCTTCATCGCCACTGCGCCTTTGAAATGCTCGCCGCCGAAGGCATTGTGGAACAGGACCGGGCCAAAGCGGCGCGGGCGCTCCTGTCGGAGTCGTTGGTCAAATCCTTCGATCAAGCCCAACAAATTTTGAATCAAGTATTCGAGAAATGAGGAAAGTCAACCTATGAGCAACCAGATTACGGAGATGCGCGAAAAAATGGTGGAGATCGGGCGGACCATGTACCACCGCCTCCTCACCGACGGCGCGGGCGGCAACATCAGCGCCCGGATAGAAGACAAGATCATCATGTCGCCGCGCTATGCCGGGAGTAAATGGCACTGGCAATTGCGCCCGGAACACTATCTGATCCTGGATTTAGAAGGCAACAAACTAGAGGGAGAAGGCGAGGTGTCGCGCGAGTACCGCGTGCATATCACCTTGCTCAACGAGTTTTATCCAGCATGTGCGTCGGTGGTGCACGGACATGCCCGCAACGTGCTGGTGTTCTGCGCCGCCCAGAAACCGATCCCGCCGGTGCTTTACCAGACCGACAAATTCGGCGTGATCCAGCATGTGCGAGATGCGCCCGCCCACTCCCAGGAACTGGCCGACAACATTGCCGAGGTCATGCGCCCTCAAACCGAACGGATACGCAAAGGCGCAGTGGCGGCGATGGCCCCACGCCATGGACTGTTCGTGCTGGGTAAAGATATCGAAACCGCCTACGACTCGGCAGACCGGATCGAAGGCAACGCCTACTGTGTTCTGATGAGCAAATTTTTGAACATGGAGGCCGTCGGTGAAGCCGCTGTGCTGGGGTGAGCCTTCGTGACTCTGCTGCGCTTCAAGCCAGATGCAACTGAAGACGAACTTCGGTGTGCGATTGTGGAGGCGGGACGAATTGCATACGAACGCCATTTGCTTACCTCCAACGACGGCAACCTGTCTGTCCGCCTGGATGATGAACGCATCCTCATCACCCCCTCGGGGCTGTGCAAGGGCCGCCTGGCCCCGGACGATCTGCTCATCATGGATATGCAAGGCACCATCGTGAGGCCCGCCGCCGATCCCAGACTCAAGTCAACCACCGAAACGCCGATGCATCTGGAAGTCTATCGCCATCGGCCCAAAGTGCGCGCGGTCATCCACGCCCATCCGCCCTATGCCATCGCCCTCACCGTGGCGGGCCGCCCCCTGCGCCTCGACGTATTGCCGGAAGTGATGCTCGGCCTGGGCGAAGTGCCGACTACGGCTTACGCCACGCCCTCCTCCGAAGAAGATGCTTTCGCCATCCGCGATCTCATTGACAACCATGAAGCGATCCTGTTACGCCAGCATGGCAGCCTCACCGTCGGCATCCATTTGGATGAAGCAGTGATTCACTTGGAACGGCTGGAATTGGCGGCGATGGTGCTGGTCTTGGCCGAAGCCATGGGTCAAATCAACACCCTCAGCCCGGAGGCCATGACCAAACTGCGGGCCATGCGCGCCAACTTCGTCAGTTTATCCCGATGAGGCTGGACTTACCCGCACCCTTCGACTTCGCACGGCGGCACTCTGAGCGAAGTGCAATGTAGTCGAAGAGGCCGCCGTGCGCCGCTCAGGGTGCTGTTTGATAGAATTTGTGTAAGTCTGATGACGTTTATCCCGATGACAAACTCGACCCAACTCTCCCTTGACGAAAGACTGATCATCACCGGTCTGACCGCCTCTGATGCAGAGGCCGTGATCCGCGCCCTGGCAGGACGATTGGAAGCCGCCGGTTTTGTGAAGTCTTCATGGGCGGATGCGGTGCTGGCGCGCGAGAAGGTGTACGCCACTGGCTTGCCAACCGAAGTGCCGGTCGGTTTGCCACACACAGATGTGGAGCATTGTCTGAAGCCCGCTATTGCTGTGGCGACCCTGGCCCGGCCCGTAACCTTCGGCATGATGGGTGATCCTACCCAGACGGTGAACGTGCAAACCGTGTTCGCGCTCTCAGTGGTACAGCCACAAGAGCAAGTGCAGACGTTGACCCAATTGATTGACTTCTGCCAGAAACCGGAGAACCTGCGCGAGTTGCAAGCCGCACCGAACGCTGAACGCGCCGTCGAATTATTGCGCGCGCGGCTGGGCCTGGCTTCAGCGGAGACAGGTTCAGGGGGCGAACCGGAGCCGCCCACCGCCGAGGCGGCTTCCATCATAATCCACGTTGGGCATCCTGTGGGATTGCACGCGCGTCCGGCGGCCAAGTTTGTCCAAATGGCGGCCCGCTTCCAGTCCAAGATTGAAGTTGCCAATCTCACCAAAGCCAGCGGCTTCGTCAACGCCAAGAGTGTGCTTAAGGTGCTCACCCTTGCAGTGCAACAAGGAAATGATGTTTCCTTACGAGCTGATGGGCCAGATGCCGAGACCGCGCTCAGCGCCCTGCGTGAGCTGGTTGAGGGCAACTTTGGCGAAACCGAGGACGCAGGTTGATGCAACGCTTCACCGGCCTCCCGGCCTCGAATGGCATTGCGATTGGCCCGGTCTGGGTGCACCGCCCAACTCAGGTCATGGTCGAGCGCCGGGCTGTTACTGATACGCACGCCGAGTGGTCGCGGGTGCAAACAGCGCTTTCTCAAGCGCGCATCCAATTGCAAGCCCTCGAGGCCCTGGCGCGGGAAAACATCGGCGCCGGCGAGGCCGACATCTTCGCGGCCCATCAACTCTTCCTCGACGATGAAGAACTCCTCATTACGCTGGAATCCATGGTCGCCGGCCAGCACCTCAACGCCGAAGCCGCAACCCACGACTCGTTCGAGCAATATGCGGCGGCGCTTGAATTGCTCGAAGAGGAATACTTCAAAGCCCGCGCCGCCGATGTGCGCGATGTGGGCCGCCGCGTGTTGCGTTGTCTGCTAGGCTACAGCGAGGAGGGCAACGCGCTCAGGCAGCCTGCCGTCATTATTGCCGAAGACCTCACGCCGTCGGACACGGTTCAGTTCGAGAAGGCCAACGTTCTAGGCTTATGCACTGTGCGCGGCGGGCCGACCTCACACACGGCCATCCTCGCCCGTGGATTAGGCGTCCCGGCGGTGGTGAGCGCCCCATTGAACCCGGACGAGTTGGCGACGGGAACGTTGGTGGTGTTGGACGGCGGCTCCGGCGAAGTCACCCTCGACCCCACGCCCGCCGTGTTAGAGGACGCCCGTCAGCGTCAGATGACGTGGCAGGCGACGCGCGCCGTGCAACTTTCGACTTCCCACCAACCGGCCACCACCCGCGATGGGCACACGGTTGAGGTCGTCGCCAACATCGGCAATGTTGAGGACGCCCGGCAGGCAATGGCGAATGGCGCGGAGGGCGTGGGCCTCTTCCGCACCGAGTTTCTGTATCTCGACCGTGACTCGATGCCGAGTGAAGCAGAGCAAACCGCCGCCTATCGCGACGTATTAAAAGTGATAAGCGCCGGCAATCGCCGCCGCATCATGGTGGTGCGCACGCTCGACATCGGCGGCGACAAAGCCGTGAGTTATCTTGGGTTGGAGCAGGAACCCAATCCGTTCCTGGGTTGGCGGGCTATTCGGATGATACGTGAACGGCCCGATGTGCTGGAGAGTCAATTGCGTGCGTTGATCATTGCCGGTGGCGAGACCGGCGCCGCCCTGCACATCATGCTCCCGATGGTCTCCGGCCTCGGCGAAATTCAACGCGCGCGCGAGTTGTTTAATTCAGCGATAGAAAAAGTGAAAGCCGAAGAAAGACCGGCGCCTGAGACACTGCGCTTCGGCATCATGGTGGAAGTGCCCTCAGCCGCGCTCATAGCCGGGCATCTCGCGCCACACGTGGATTTCTTCAGCATCGGCACCAACGATCTCACGCAATACACGCTGGCTGTGGATCGCACGAACGAGCGGGTGGCGGGACTCGCCAGCCCCTATCACCCGGCGGTGTTGCGCTTGATCAAGATGACGATTGACGCCGCGCATGAACACGGCAAGTGGACAGGGATGTGTGGTGAACTGGCCGGGGATGAACTGGCGGTTCCCTTGTTGTTGGGCCTCGGCCTTGACGAATTCAGCATGGCCCCCTCATCCATCCCGGCGGTGAAGGATGCGATCCGCCGCTGGACGCTGGCGGCGGCGCGTGAAGTTGCCGCGCGGGCGCTCAATTTGCCGAGCGCCGAAGACGTGATCACGTATCTCAAAACCGTTACACCTGGCTAGAAGTACTCGTTTATGCCAAATCCGAATTGCTTATTCTGTGCCGTCATCTTGATAAGATGCTTCAGGCGTTTGGTGAACTCATCCGGCCTCTTTCTCGCTCCATCAATGTAAGCGATCCGGATGCGTTGATACGATTCTGAATACTTTTGAAAGTTCCCCCAGGCCTGTTTGTTCGCTTTGAGCGCTTGCAAAATATCCGGCGGGATCACAAATTTCTCCGCCGCCATATCGCCCAGGGTCGCCAGCACACCTTTCATGACTTTTCCCTGCTCAACGAGTTTTCTTAGCCTTTCTTTATTTGTTTGCGAGTATTCGCTTTGGGGATTTCTTGGGGAGAATCGTTGGGCAAATCGCCCCTCGTCTACGTTCTTGACCGTGCTGTCAATCCAGCCAAAACAAAGCGCTTCGTCAACTGCATCGTTATATGGAATGCGTGGCTTGCCAGTTTGCTTCCGGTAGTACACCAGCCAAATTTCTTTTTCGGTTTTGTAATGCTTTTTCAGCCACTTCCGCCAGTCTTCGCGGCTTATCACATACAACATCTTGGTTACGTTCATACACCCCGCCTGCCCAGCACCTGTTCCAACGCCCGCAAAGTGCGCTTCATGTCGAGTTTAGCACGGCATGCACCAACGGTAAACCGAGAAATGAGCGATGCAAATCCGACGGACAATGATCAGCAATGAAGGTGATGATCCCACGGGCTTGCCGCCTCAACGCCTCAGCCTGTTCACTGTTCCCCAGCTTCGACTCGCTCTCACTCAGCGTTAGCAGGATCGGCCACGAGTCGCGGCGGGCATTGAGAGCCTCAGCCTCGGCCTGTGCCTCAACCAAAACGTCATGTGCCGCCCCAGTTTGCCCCGCTCCCACCAGCGCCTGTGCTTTGAGGTGTAGTGCATCCGGGATGAAGGGCCGTTGTTTGGCCCTCCGCAAATAAACCAGCAAATTATCCAGCACCGAAATCGCGCGCGGGAAATCATTCTGCGCCAGCGCCAGTTCACCATCGGCCAGACGCACCCAGGCCTCACTGAATAGTTGAAGGGTTTCGGGTTTGAGATCACGATAGCCCTCGGCGACGGCGGCGGCGGCTGAGGCCACGTCGCCGTTGCGGAGATGGAGGCGCGCCAGGGCGCCGATCGGCATTGGCCGCCACAACGGATAAAGGGCCTCCGCTTTAGTAATGGCTTCTCGCGCGGCTTCAATGCCCCGCGCAACATCGCCGAGCGATCCATACAACCAGGCCAAATCGGCCCGGCCAATGATGTGTCCCGGCGGATGCCCGCACTGTTCGGCCAGCCGGATCGTCAGTTCCATGATCTCAATAGCTTTATTCATCTCGCCCCGCGCCGCATACACCATGCCCACCACAAAGCGGCTGTTGGTCTGGCCGAAGACGTTGCCGATGGACTGGCTGAGGCGGTAGGCCTCGTCGGCAAAGGCGATGGCTTGATCGGAATCGCCGCGCTCAAAGAACTGTAGAGAGGTATTGGCCAGATTGTCGGCCAACATGGGCAGGACGCCCAGTTCGCGCCACAACTCACGGGCTTCGGCCAGCGCCGCCCAGGATCGATCCGGCTCGAGAATGCCAACGTAAGCGTATTGAATATCGTTGAGGGTGAAGGCCAGTTGTTCGCGCAGGCCAAGTTCGCGAGCTAAGGCGATGGATCGTTCACCGTCGGCGATAGCCTGCCGCATGTCGCCCGCGCTAAAGATGCTGCTCAACATCAGGTTCCACAATACTTTCGACTCGGCGGCGCGGTCGCCACCTTCGTGGGTCACTGCCAACGCCCGCTTCAACAAAACCTGACCGCGTTCGGGCGCATACACCGGGTTGGGCGTGGTCAGAATCTTAGCCTGGGCCATGAGTGATGCAAATTCCATCACGCGATCATTCAGCGCGCGAGCCTGGTCTTCCATCTCGGCGTAAGCTGCCAATGCGTCAGCGTATCGGGCCGTCAATTCCAATGACGAGCCATAGCTGGAGTAGAGATGCAGACTCTCGGCGTCGCTGAGAGGCAGACGTTTGGAGATTTCGTACGCCCGTGCATAATGCAGCGCGGCCTCGACGTTGGCGTAGATGCGGGCGGCGGCGTCCCCGGCAAGGGTGAGGTATTTCAGCGCCCGTGCATCGTCGTTGGCCAGATAAAAATGTTGGGCCAACACCGGAGCCAAATCGTCCAACTGTTCGGGGTACAAACGCTCCAACGCCTCGCCCACCGCCAAATGCAACTGCCGCCGATCCTGTTTAACGAGCGAGCTGTAGGCCGCCTCTTGAATCAGCGCGTGGCGGAAAAGATACTCCAGTTCGGGCTGGGTGGCGGCGAGTCGGATCAACTCCGAGGCCTCGAGGGTACTGAGGGTTTGCGCCAGCGCCACCACCTGCTCCAGCACGCGCGCCGAGAATTGACGCCCGATGACGGAGGCCACCCGCAAAGCCCGCTTGGCCTCATCCATTAGCCGATCAATGCGCGCTAACAACAACCCTTGAACATTGTCGGGGATCTCGACCGACTCGATCTCCGCCATCGCCGCCCATCCGCCGGGTTGGCGGATGATGAGGCCCCGATCCATCAACATGCGGATGACCTCTTCGACGAAGAACGGATTGCCTTCAGCTTTGCGAAGGATCAGATCGCGCACGCGCTCTGGCAGGGCTTCAACTTCGAGCAAGTTGGAAACGAGCTGACGGCTATCGGCTTCCGAGAGCGGATGAAGATTGATCTCAGTCAGCGCAGTCCCGAGGCCGCGCGCGGCAGAAACCAGTTTCCAGCCGGGGGCATCGCGATTGGCCCGCGTGATAAAACAAAACAAGATCAGATGATCCGAGATCAAAGGCAGGAGTTTGAGGAGCAATTCCACCGACGATGAGTCGGCCCAATGGATGTCGTCGAGGACGAGGGCCAGCGGTTGCCGCGCAGCCAGGGCGATCAATAACTGGCGGAGTGCGCCGAGACAGCTTGATTGTAATGCCTGCGGGTCGAGAGCTCGCACCCGCTCCAGCGCCGGGCCTTCCAGTGGCAGTGACAACAAATGACCTAGATAGGGATAGACTTCGTTCACGCCCTCGCCGAAAAGTTCAGCGCATTGAGATTTGAGGGCGGTGTGAATGACGGTATCATCAACGGCGGCGGCAACCCCAATGAGTGAGTGCAGGAGATCGATCAATAGATGATATGCCAATCCTTGACCGTAGGAGAGGCAGTGGCCTTCGACGAATTGGAGGTTGGAGGTTGGACGTTGGGCGTTGGAAGTTGTGGTCGCTCTCCACTGCGCGATGAGGCGACTCTTGCCGAGTCCGGCTTCGCCGACCACGACGATGGCGCGGCCCAGCCCAGCTTGCAGGGCATTGCTGGTCTTCACGAGCGCGTCTAGTTCGGCGTCGCGCCCGATCATTTTGCTTTCGAGTCCGGCGGCTTCG
>Ga0247727_10011374_pt1 | contig 15549 bp, 9 predicted proteins | sample WisWelCaveWW1625_FD_202498 | JGI IMG/M metagenome (GOLD analysis project Ga0247727, IMG submission 202498) | Biofilm microbial communities from Wishing Well Cave, Virginia, United States - WW16-25 | ecosystem: Environmental > Aquatic > Deep subsurface > Groundwater > Cave microbial mat | place...
AAAAGGCTCGTGCACCGTTTCAGCCGTCAAACAGCATTTTTATCGTCACGTTGCCGGTATTCCGTTCAATCTGTACACCACGATTCTTGACAAGGCGCGATTCACTAACCATTTGCAGTTGAACCAATTAGAATCAAAAATTCCACCGCAGGTGCCTTTGATTATCAATCACAACTACTCTCACGAAAACAAGCTCGTGCAGGCGGTCGATCTTTTTTCGTGGGGAATTTATCGAAAATATGAAGAAGGCGATCAGGAATGATATGATGTATTTCGCGAGAGAATTATTTCGGAAAGTATGTATCCAAAATAAAAAAGAGAATGAACCCTGAGTAGCAATGGCCCTGAGGCTTTGGCCAACATAAAGAAGGGAACACCTCAGGAACTATTCAGGCTTTATTCACTCTCTTTTAGAAAGATACAATTTGGAAATGAAAAAGTCAATAGTTGTTACGCAAAAAGGAGGTCACTATGAACAATCCCCAATCCTTCGATTTTTTTGCGGTCAATACGATGACCGGCTTGATTGACGCGGTTTTTTCCGAGATGAACATCGGACTGCTCATTTACCAGTTGGAAAATTTGAGCGACGTGAAAAAGATCAGGTTGGTTTATGCCAACCGGCAGGCCTCGAAATATACCGGCACGGATTTGAGCAAGCAGGTCGGAAAGTACATTTTCGAAGCCTTTCCGTCTTTGGCCGAAACCGACCTCCCGCAAATTTTTATCGAGGTTGCCAACACCAAACAATCCCGCACCATCGGGGCGATGGAGTATCACGATGAAAATGTGCAAAAAGGTTATTTTGCCTCCAAAGCCTTTCCCATGCCCAATGCTTGCGTCGGCGTGCTCTTCGAGAATATCACGCTGCGCAAGCAACTGGAGGAGATCATCAAGCATTCGAAAGATCGACTCGAGCAAAACAAAAAGACCGTGATGGATTTCTACGATTTGATGTTCAACCAGTGCCAGCCTGCGGAAGCGATTGCGAAGTACGTCGGGGAGGTTTATATTCAGCACAACCCGCATGTGGCTGACGGCAAAGAGGCTTTCATCGAATATTTTACGCGAATGGCGAAAGAGTATCCCGGCAAGCGCGTGTACTTCAAGCGGGTGATTGCCGAGGGCAACCACGTGGTTTTGCATTGCCAGCAGGAATGGCCTGGCGATAGCGATTGGGCCGGCATCGATATTTTCCGGCTCGATGACAACGGCAAGATCGTCGAGCATTGGGACGTGTTGCAAACCCTGCCGGAGAAATCTGTCAACGGGAATACGATGTTCTGAGGCTCGGCGAGTGACACCTGCAAATAAAGTTTATCGTGAACCGCCGTTTGAGGGTGGACGCGAAACGCTGCCTCAGATTTTTTGTCAATCTGAAAACTGAAGTCCCGCAAACGGGACAGCATAAAAATCAAAAGGCTTTTCCAACGCGGAGCAATTGAGCTCACGGAGTGTCACGGAGAAAAGCTTTTTAGAAAACAATTGATCTTCGTGCCTTCTCCGCGTACTCCGCGTCTCCGTGTTAAATTTGAGCGTGAATCAACAAGAGCTTTCCCTGGCCTGCGGTAGGGCAGGCAGATTTTTTTCTGCGTTTGTGTGCCTTATGGCTACGCCAGTTTTCAGATAAGCTGAAACTGGAGGCCTTCGGCCAGCATTGAACCCGACTAATTTTTAAACTACCACGAAGACACCAAGACACCGAGAAAAGCTTTATGATATGGCCTTTTGTTTTTTTCGTGCCTTCGTGTCTTGTGGTTAAAAAACTGTTTGTCGGTCAAAGAACTTTCAGAATTTTATTCTGAGTTTGAACGCGTTAGCGCCTAAATCTTGGTAGTGTCGGGGATAAAGCTATGGCATCCGAAAAACAATACGACGCTTTCCTGAGCCTCAACAGCGAAGATCTCGCCACGGTTGAGGCCATCGCGCGTTGGCTTGTGGACGAAGCTGATCTCAAAGTTTGGCTGTACACCTGGAACATGATCCCCGGCGAGCCGTTGCAGGAAAGCATGGAAGAGGCGCTGGATCATTCCCATTGCTGCGTCGTCTTTATCGGCCCGAATGGCATCGGTCCGTGGCAAAATGAAGAGATGCGCGTCGCTTTGGAAGACCGCGTCCAGGGCAAGCAGCTTCGTGTGGTGCCGGCGGTTTTGCCGGACGCACACCGGCCGCAAAAAGAGAGCGAGCTGCCCAGATTCCTGCGCCGCCTGGCATGGATAGATTTTCGCGACATAAAGGATGAAGAGGCTTTGCATCGTTTGCGTTGCGGCATTTCGGGGATCCCACCTGGTCGCCAGCCGGAAAGCGCGACGCCCGAAATCGTCTGTCCCTTTCGCGGCCTGGAAGTTTTTCGGGAAGAAGATGCGCGCTTCTTCTTTGGTCGCGAAGCGGTGGTGCAGCGCTTGTTGGAGCATGTCCAGACCAATCGTTTTCTCGCGGTGCTGGGACCCTCGGGCAGCGGCAAATCTTCGGTGGTGCGCGCCGGTCTTATCCCGGCTTTGAAAGGCCGAGGGGCGAAGAGCGAAGAGGGTAGGGCGATGGGCGAAGAGCGAAAGGCGCTCGCCCTACCCCCATCGCCCCTCGCCCTTCACCCTTCGCCCTTCTTATACACGATCTTCACCCCCAAAGAGCGACCCTTGGAAGAATTGGCTTTTGCGCTGCAGCGACTTTATAAAGAAATGGGCGAAGAGCAGCCCACCGAAAAATTGCTCAGCCGCCTGCAGGAGAGTGAAAAAAGCCTGCACTATATCGCCGGAGAAATGGTGCGAGCCGCACAAGCCCGGCAGCTTTTTCTCGTCATCGATCAATTCGAAGAAATCTTTGCGCAGACCAGTGACGAAACCGAGCGCCAACAGTTTTTAAATCGCTTGCTCGCTGCGGTTGAAAATTCGGGCGGCCCGACCGCGATGATCCTCACCATGCGTTCCGACTTTTTGGGCAAATGCGCCGCTTATCCTGATCTCAATACCTTTGTCAGTGAAAATTTCATTCAAATCGGGCCGATGCGCCGCGAAGAGATGCGCCGCGCCATTACCGAGCCGGCGGCTTTGGCCGGACTTACTTATGAAGAAGGATTGATTGACCGTATCCTCGCTGAGGTCGCCGGCGCTCCGGGAGAATTGCCCTTGTTGGAGCATGCGTTGTTAGAGTTGTATGAACGCCGAAAAGGTGTGCGGCTAAGCTTGCAGGCCTATCAGGAAATTTGCGGCATCGCCGGCGCATTGACCCGGCAGGTCGAAGCGGAATATGCCAAGCTGGATAAAGTACAGAAAGAGATTCTGCGCAAGATGTTTGTGCTGCGCTTGATTCAGCCCGGCGAAGGCACCGAAGATACGCGGCGCCGCGCCACGAAAGAAGAGCTGTTGGCGGCCGGTGGCAACGCCAAGGCGGCGGAAACGATTTTGCAGCAATGGACGAATGCCCGTCTCCTGACCACCACCCGCGATGATGAGAAAAAGCAGGAGATCGTCGATGTTGCCCACGAAGCCTTGATTCGGACCTGGCCGAGAGTGAAGGACTGGCTGAAAGATGAGCGTGAGACCTCCCGGCTGCTTGGCCTGATGCGCCACGCGATGCAGGAATGGCAGCGCTCCGGCAAAAGCGTCGACTATCTCTGGGTGGGAACGCAGCTCACCCGCGCCGAGGAGTTGTACACCACCCTTGCAGAAGACCTCACAGCGGCAGAAAAAGAATTTATTAAGGAAGGCACAGCGGAGCGCGACCGCGAAGCCCGCGTCGCCGAAGCGCAAAGGCAAAAGGAGCTGGAAAATGCGCAACGCCTGGCCCAAGCCCGCGCCCGCGGCCTCAAACTACTGTGGGGCATTGCCACGATCATTCTGCTCGCTCTCGTCGTGACTGGATACCTGGCGCGCATTTGGCAAAAGGCACGCGATGACTCCAAGCTGAGGCTGGCGCAGATTTATTGGGAAAACGGCAGGCAGGCGCGTGGGCAAGACAGCCTCTTGATCTTTTCACACTTCTTGGCCGAGGCCGGCAAAAGTTCGCCCAGCCAAAATGCGGCGGAGATCTTTATTCAAGATGGGGGCGCAGATTTACAAACAATTGCTTTGAAAAACATCTTGCCGCACCAAGGGCGTGTTTGGGGTGCGGAGTTCGATCAGGCGCAAAAGCGCATTTTGACCTGGAGCGCTGATGGCACGGCGCACTTGTGGGAGGCCCAGACAGGCAAGCCCATCGGCCAGCCTATGAAGCATGAAGCAAGAATTTGGGGTGCGGTATTCGATCAGGCGCAAAAGCGCATTTTGACCTGGAGTGCTGATGGCACGGCCCGTTTGTGGGAGGCGGAAACCGGCAAATCCCTCAACCAACCCATGAAGCATAATGAAAGTGTTTGGGGTGCGGTATTCGATCAGGCGCAAAAGCGCATTTTGACCTGGAGTGCTGATAGTATAGCGCGCTTATGGGAGGCTGAGACCGGTAAACCCCTTGGTCAGCCCATGAAGCATGAAGGAAGAGTTTGGGGTGCGAGGTTCGATCACAAAAGCGCATTTTGACCTGGAATTCTAATGGCACAGCACGCTTGTGGGAGACCGAGACTTGCAAACCCCTTAGTCAACCTATGAAGCATGAAGGAAATGTTAGGGATGCCGTGTTCGATCAGGCGCAAAAGCGCATTTTGACCTGGAGTGATGATGGCACGGCACGATTGTGGGAGATCGAGACCGGCAAACCTCTTGGTCAGCCTATGAAGCATGAAGACAGTGTTTGGGGTGCTGTGTTTGATCAAGCGCAAAAGCGCATTTTGACCTGGAGTGCTGATGGCACAGCCCGATTGTGGGAGGCTGAGACCGGCAAGCTCATTGGCCAGCCTATGAAACATGAAAGCAGTGTCAATGCTGCAGTGTTTGATCAGGAACAAAAGCGCATTTTGACCTGGAGTGCAGATGGTACGGCAAGCTGGTGGGAGGCCGAGTTGACTCGCCGCGTCGTCGCTAGCGCACACCATTACACGGCAAGCTGGTGGGAGGGCGAGATTGGCAAGCTTATCGGCCGACCCATTAAACATGAAAGCAGTGTCAATGGTGCGGTGTTCGATGAGGCGCAAAAGCGCATTTTGACCTGGAGTTCTAATGGCACAGCACGCTTGTGGAAGACGGAGACCGGCGAACCCCTTGGTATGCCCATGAAGCATGAAGGAAAAGTTAGGGGTGCGAGATTCGATCAGCCACAAAAGCGCATTTTGACCTGGAGTGAAGATGGTACGGCACGCTTGTGGGAGGCCGAGACCAGCAAACCTCTTCGCCAGCCCATGAAGCATGGAGAATATCTCAAGGGTGCGGTGTTCGATCAGGCGCAAAAGCGCATTTTGACCTGGAGTTGGGATGGCAGAAATGGTACGGTTACGACACGCTTATGGGAGGCCGAGACCGGCAAACCCCTCGGCCAGCCCATGAATCATGTAGGGTGGCTTACTGGTGTGGTGTTTAATCAAGCCCAAAAGCGCATTTTGATTTGGAGTCATGATAGCACGGCGCGTTTATGGGAGGCCGAGATCGGCAAACCTCTCGGCCAGCCCATGAAGTATGAAGGATGGTATGCTCGTGCCGTGTTCGATCAGGCGCAAAAGCGCATTTTGACCTGGAGTTATGATGGCACAGTGCACTTGTGGGAGGCCGAGACTGGTAAGCCTATCGGCCAGCCCATGAAGCATGGAGAAGATCTCAATGGTGCGGTGTTCGATCAGGCACAAAAGCGCATTTTGACCTGGAGTAGGGATGGCACAGCGCGCTTGTGGGAGGCCGAGACCGGCAAGCCCATTGGCCAGCCCATGAAGCATGAAAGAGATGTTGAAGGTGCGATGTTCGATCAGGCGGAGAAGCGCATTTTGACCTGGAGCGCTGATAGCACAGTGCGCTTGTGGGATGCGCAGACCCGCCAGCCCATCGGCCAGCCCTTGAAGCACGAAGGCAGTGTTAATGGTGCGGTGTTCGATCAGGCGCAAAAGCGCATTTTGACCTGGAGTTGGGATGGCACGGCACGCTTGTGGGAGGCCGAAACGGGTCAGCCCATCGGTCAGCCGATGAAGCATAAAGACGGTGTTCATGGTGCAATGTTCGATCAGGCGCAAAAGCGCATTTTGACCTGGAGTTGGGATGGCACGGCGCGTTTGTGGGAGGCTGAGACCGGCCTGCCCATCGGCCAGCCCATGAAGCATGAAAGAGATGTTGAAGGTGCGATGTTCGATCAGGCACAAAAGCGCATCTTGACCTGGAGTGCTGATGGCACTGTGCGCTTGTGGGACATTCCCGGTGATTTGGACTTTCCCCATGAGCACCTGGTTCTGCAAGTCCAGGCCTTAACCGGCACCAAGCTCGACCTGCAGACCCGCCAAATCTCCGTCATCCCAACGCCGGAATGGCAAGCACTGCAACAGCAATATCTCGCCCTCGCCCGCGAACATGCCAAAGAATGCCAATACCCCAAGCAAAATTTGTATTTGCGGTTTTGGGGAGAAGGCAAGTAAAGAAGCAAAAAGAAAACAGAAAAAAGCAAAAGGCAGGAAGCAAAAGCGATGAATGATTTTGAATTCGATGTCTTTCTATCCCATAACAAAGCCGACAAAGCTGCGGTTGAAATGCTCGGTAATCGGCTCGAAAAAAGTGGGCTGAAAGTCTGGCTTGATCGCTGGAATCTCCTTCCCGGTGATCCCTGGCAAGATGAGATTGAAGAGGCGCTGGATCGCTCGCGCACCGTGGCGGTGTTTGTTGGCCCCTCCGGCATTGGCGGGTGGCACAACGAAGAAATGCGTTCGGCGCTCGAAACGAGAGTAAGAAATCACAATCGTCGAGTCATCCCAGTATTGCTGCCCGGCGCTGTGGAGCCGGAACTTCCCCGCTTTCTGCGCCGTCTGTATTGGGTTGATTTTCGTAACGGCTTGGAGGATGAAGCCACTTTCAATTTGTTTGTTGCGAGCATCACTGGCAAACGACACCAGCCCGACTTGCGTGCGACGATTTCCAATAATCAGCATACACGTGAGCGCGAGCCTGCCTGCCGCAGGCCAGGGTCGGACTTCGCCTCTGATTCTGCGCCGCGCATACGCACATACCGCGACTTCGATCTCCGTCTCGCCCGCACCGGCGATGACAAGCTGGAGGTTGAAATCATAAGCCTGCACTCTGGCGATGGCAGAGTGAAGATCGATCAGGCGCTATTTCTGGAGGAAGTACGACGACGTTTTGAAACCAGTTTGCACGACGCGACCAAAGCCGGTGAGGGCTTACGCGTACGTCTGCGCTTTCATGTCAACGCCTTGAACAATGATCCCAACCAGCCCGATAGGGTTCACCCCGTGCTCTACATGCGCGCGCCGGATGGTGTGCTGTTTGGGTAGCGGCAAGTTTCACCCCTTGGCATGGTGAATTTATCGAAAATATGCAGAGCCGCCGTCGTTAAAGTGCTTGACATTATTATGAAAATGTGTAAAATTGTTCCATATAACTGGAATAGTCCTCATGAAAAATATAACTTTCTATACACTTCTCAAATTTGTGCTCCTGGCAAGTCTTGTTATCGCGGTGTCGTTGATTACGCCGATTGCGAGCTTCACCCAGGAGCTTGACGAAACCGAAAAAATGCTGCGCGAGCTTTCGGAAGCATCAGGCGTTTCGGGATATGAAGAGCCGGCGGCGCAGGTGTTCATGAAATATCTCAAGCCGTATGCGGACGAATTGCAGCGCGACAAGCTCGGTGGCGTGATTGCGATTAAAAAAGGAACCGCGATCGGTCCGCGCGTGATGATTGATGCGCATCTCGACGAAATCGGTTTTATGGTGAAGCGCATCGATGAAAATGGCTTTGTCAAATTTTTTCCGCTCGGCTGGAATTTTTCGCAGCAGTTGTTGGATCACCGCGTGATCATTCACACGCGCAAAGGGCCGGTGCTCGGTGTGATCAACACCGGGCCGGACATTGACGAAAACAAAATCATTCCGCGCGAGGACATGTGGATCGATGTCGGCGTTGAGACGCGCGCGGAGGCCGAGGCGCTCGGCATTCAACCGGCGGATCCGATCACGCATGAGAGCAAATTTGCGCTGCTGGCGAATCGCAAATTTCTGCTCGGCAAAGCGTGGGATGATCGTATTGGGTTGGCTGTCATTATTGGCGTACTGAAAAATCTCGCGAAAGAGAAACATCCGAACACAGTTTTTGCCACCGGCGCGGTGCAAGAAGAAATCACGCTCTCTGGCGCAAAAACTGTAGTTGAGGCCGTGAAACCCGATATTGCGATCACGCTTGACATCGATGTGACGAGCGATCTTCCGGCCAACACCAGCGAGGATTACGCGCAGCCAGTGCTGGGCAAAGGCGTCGTTTTTATTTTACACACCTCGGAAATGTTGCCGCATGTGAAGTTGCGGCAATGGGTACAAAATGTTGCAGAGGAACAAAAGATTCCGCATCAATTTATGTTGGAAGAAGGCGGCGGCACGGATGCGGGCCCGATTCACAAATGGAACCTGGGTGTTCCAACATTGGACTTGGTGATTTCACAACGTTATTATCATGCGGCGAACGGTGTTATTCATCGCGATGACTATGAAAGCGCTGTACGATTGATCACTGAAATTATCAAACGGCTGGACAAAAACACAGTGGACGACCTTATGTTTAAACCATTGAAATAAAATCAACAGATATTGACCGGTCGCTTAGATCGCTTGTTCACCACAAAGCAGTGGAATTGTAGCGACCGGTCAATGAGTTGCTTAAGAAGTTCGACTATTGTCAAACTTACAGAATCGAATTTCAACTCTGAATGCAATCGCTCATACGAAAAAGTTAACCTGAAATTTACATACAGATAACGTCTTCATGACAACGGAACGATTTTTGTTTCGTATATTATTGGCGTAGTAGTAAAAGCATCACCTTTTCGGACATCGGGAAAGTCAACCAGAATAAACCAGCGATGGACGAAATCCGGAACCGACAGGGAAATGCGGATTGCGGAGCATGGACGCAAAATAGGACAGTTTACTCAAGAAACGAGAAAGGAAATCGCCATGACTGAAATCAAGAAGTCCCTCGCCAGTGACAACGCCACGCAGATGGCTACTGTCGCTGCTACGCTAAATTTTACGCGGCGTACGAAGCATGTCAATCTCAGATTGGAAGGCACAATTCTGAGCGAACACACCCGGGCCCTGCGGGATTTTCTGCAAAACCTCAGCTATTTTCGCGGCACGAAGTGGACGATGGATCTGGAAAATTTGGATGTGATTAGCATGCGCGCCTTGAAAGTGCTGGTGAAGTTTGCCAAGATCATTCGCGGGCGCGGTTACGATCTTGAAGTCGCCAACATTCAAGCTTCAGTGCTCGCGGCATTTTTGGATTCCGGCATTCACGAACGCTTCAATTGGGAGGCGGTCGAGCGCCAGGCGAACCGCGTCAAAGCCGCGCCGATTCGCCGCCGGTTGCCGGAGCTGGCTTATGAAAGTGAGCTCTACGCCGAAGAGATGCTATAAAAAACGGCTCAACAAATCGCCGATCACATAACCGACCGCGGCGACGCCGAGGCCGACGATAAACATGTCGAAGCCGCTGCGGAAAATGCCGCGTCCGGTGAAAAAGCTGCGCGCCGCGCCAACCCCGAAATGCGCCAGCATGCTGATCGCGAACGCCACCCAGATCGCAATGGCAAAGTCGAATATAAAAAACGGCATGACCGGAATCAGCGCGCCAAACGCAGTCGCGAGTCCGGTCACGACGCCGTCTTTCATCGGCGTCAGCGTCGCCGGTGAAATTTCAAGTTCTTCGCGAATTTTTTCCTGCAGCATTTGCTCCGGCGTGGTCAGCATGTTTCTGGCCATCTCCTGCGCGCGCGTTGCGTTCACACCTCTGGCCTCGTAAATGAGCGCCAGTTCTTCCGCCTCCACTTCCGGCATCAACCGAATTTCTTCGCGCTCCAGCGCGATTTCGTGCTCGTAAACTTCGGCCTCGCTTTTCGCGGCGAGATAGCCGCTGGAACCCATCGATAGCGCGTCGGCGATCATTCCGGCGGCGCCGGCGACGATCAGCGTGTGTTCATTGACCGACGCGCCGAGCACGCCCGCGACCAATCCAAAATTCGCCGTGAGGCCGTCGTTAAAGCCGTAAACAATGCTGCGCACCATGCCGCCGGAACTGACGGCATGCCACGGTTCGCCGCTTTTGTCCAACATTTTGGAAAGCACGCCGGCGTGATGCGCCGACTCGCGCGCAATTTCCGTGGCCATCTCGCGCGCATTTTGTTGCGGCATTTCTGCGGCAAGCTTGAGATAATTTTTCACCTCGCGCGCTTCCTCGGCGAGCAAGCTCGGCGCAATAAAGCCCGTGCCGAATCGTTTTGCCAGCCAGCTCATGAATCTGGCCCGCGCGGTCGGCGCCGGTTCAGGATCGATCATCTCCCCCGCCTCGTGTAACAGCTTGCGCCATTGGCGCACATGTTTGTCCTCCACAACCGCCAGCCGCAAATAAATATCCCGCCGCGCTTCATCTTTTTCCACCTGCGCCAGATTGCGGTACAAATAAGCCGCGTCGATTTCGTCTTGCAAATGATGTTTCCAGTTATCAAGATCTATCGGTGTTGTGTTCATAATTCATTTCCGTTTTCTAACTTTTGTTGCGCAATGGCCTAATCACCGGCCGGTTTTTTGATGCCAAATTTTTTCATTCGCGCCAGCAGCGTCGTGCGATTGAGGCCGAGCATTCTGGCCGCGCCGTTCGAACCGCCGACCACCCAGTTGGTTCTTTCGAGCGCTTTCAGGATGTGCAAACGCTCCGACTCTTCCAGCGTCGTCAACTCGTGCGTTTTCGTCGTCGGCGGTTGTGATGAAATAGCGAGATGCTCTTGTTGAATCTCGCCGCCATCGCAGAGAATGACGGCGCGTTCGAGGAGATTGGCCATCTCGCGAACATTGCCGGGCCAGTCGTAGCCGGTCAGCATGTCGAGCGCTTCCGGAAAAATCCGCTCGACGCGTTTGCCCATGCGACGCGCGAATTTTCCGACAAAATGATGGGCGAGCAGCGGAATATCTTCGCGGCGCTCACGCAGCGCGGGCAGGTGAATCGGAAAAATGTTCAAGCGATAAAACAAATCGGCGCGGAATGCGCCTTGTTTCACCGCTTCTTCCGGATCGCGATTCGTCGCGGCAATGACGCGCACATTCACTTGCAAGGTTTGCGTGCCGCCGACGCGTTCGAATTCCTGTTCCTGCAAAACGCGCAAGAGTTTCACCTGTGTTTCCAGCGGCAGCTCGCCGACTTCGTCGAGAAAAAGCGTGCCGCCGTCGGCCAGCTCGAAGCGGCCTTTCTTGCGGGCGGTCGCGCCGGTGAACGCGCCCTTCTCGTGGCCGAACAACTCGCTCTCGATCAACCCCGACGGCAGCGCGGCGCAATTGACTTTGATCAACGCGCTGTCCTTGCGAGGGCTCAGCGTGTGAATGGCGTGCGCCACCAGCTCTTTGCCGGTGCCGGTTTCGCCGGTGATCAGCACGGTCGAATCCGTCGGCGCGACTTTGTTGATGTTCAGAAAAACTTTTTTGATCGCGGGCGAATGCCCGATGATTTCTTCAAAATTAAATTCGGTTTTAATTTCTTCCTGCAAATAAACATTCTCCGCCTGCAGGCGATTTTTTAACGCTTCCAATTCTCTCAACGCTTTTTGCAGGGCCTCTTCGGCGCGTTTGCGCTCCAGCTCCGCGCCGGCGCGCGCCGCAAAAATTTTCATGATCGCCAGACCGCGCGGCTCCGCTCCCATCGGTTGGTCGTGCAAAATCGCCATATGCCCGATGATCTGGCCTTTGGAATCGCGAATCGGAATTCCCAAATAGGCTTCCATGCCCGCTTCCTTCGGGAAGGTGGCATACAATTTCTCCGGCTGATAATATGTCTCGCCGCGGATAACTTTTTCACAGGGCGTGCCTTCCAAAGCATAAGAAATGTTTTCGCAAATGCGCTGGTGCTCGGAAAAGGCGACGGTGCGCACCTCGGTCTGCGCCGGATCGAGGCATTCCGTCACAAAAGCGTAACGCACGTGAAACGTGGCGGCGAGATGTTTGACGAGCGAGTGAAAAAATTCCGCGCCGGTCGTTGCGGCGGTGCCTTCCACAATGGCGCGCAATTCTTCTTCCGTTCTTTGGCGCTCACAGCTTTCACTTTGAAGCTGCGCATTGGCAACGGTTAATTCCTCCGTCCGTTCCAGCACGCGTTGTTCGAGCCGGTCGTTTGCTTCCCGCAATGCCAGTTCCGCGCGTTTGCGTTCCAGCTCGACGGCGGCGCGGGCGGCAAAGATGCGCAAAATCGAAAGGTCGCGCGGCGCGGTCGTCATCGGCTCGAGATCCAGCACGGCGAGATGGCCCAACACGATGCCGGAAGAGTCGGCCAGCGGAACCCCGAGGTAGCTCTCAGCCTGTAAAGCCACGAGATCTTTGTCGCGGGGGAAAAGGGCTTGCACGTTTGAGGGATGGCTGCAGACGTTTCCGGCGATCACTTCTTCACAGGGCGTGCCCGCAAGGTCGTAAGCAAAGTTATCGAGGTAATCATGGCCCCGCCAAAACGCCAGCGTGCGGACGCGTGTTTTCATTTCGGCGAATTCAGCGACGAAGGCGTATCGCACTCTGAGCGCGGCGGCAAGATGGCGCACCAGCGCGTGAAAAAATTCATCGCCGACCACCGAAGCGGTGCCGCGCAGAATTGAGTGCAACGCCTCATCAGCCAGCTCGCGCGCGGTGATTTCGCGCTCCAGATAAGCATTTTTTTCTGCGAGGCTTTTTTGCAGGCGGCGCAAAGCGAGATGCGTGTTGATTCTCGCCAGCACTTCTTCGTGCTGCAGCGGCTTGGTGATATAATCCGCTGCGCCCGCGTTAAAACCTTTGACCTTGTCGACCGTCTCCGAAAGCGCGGTCATAAAAATCACCGGAATGTCTTTCAGCGCGTGGTCATTTTTTAAACGAGCGCAGGTTTCAAAACCGTCGATGCCGGGCATCAGCACGTCCAGCAGAATGAGATCGGGTTGGGCGTACTTCGCCTGCGCGATCGCGCTTTCGCCGTCGCGCGCCACCAGCACTTTGAAATGCGTGTCGCTCAAATAGTCGACGAGCACGGCGATGTTGTTGGGCGTATCGTCGACGATGAGGAGGGAGGGTTTATTGTTGAAAGTCGTCATGGCGTTGTTGAAATTTTATGCCGTTATTTGCTAACGCACTCAAACGCAGAATAAAATTCTGCCTGCCCTGGCGCCCGCCGCGCCACGCGGTGCCGCAGGCCAGGGAAAGTTCTTTGACTGACAAACAGCTTTTTAACCACCAAGACACGAAGGCACGAAAAAACAAAAGGCCATATCATAAAGCTTTTCTTGGTGCCTTTGTGTCTTCGTGGTGGTTTAAAAACTAGTCGAGGTCAATACTGCCTGAAGGGCTCCAGTTTCAGCTTATCTGAAACCGGCGTAATGTATTACCCTGCAAAAACTATCATGACCACGAAAATTTTTTGCACCACAAAGGCACAAAGTTCACAAAGAAAAAACAAAAAAACTTTGTGTTCTTTGTGCCTTCGTGGTGGGGATGTTTGTTTGCAGCCTCGCTGCGCTACGATTCAATGAGGCAAAAAAAATACGCCCTGTCAAGGCTTTTCTTAGATCAAATTTCTGTTGACATTCATGGGAATTCTCCCGAAATTTATTTCAACGTTCAGATAATCGAAAAAATTTCTATAACCTCGCGGGGTTCAGAGATGGAACAAGACAGCCCGTGGAAAGAGGTGGTGGAAGATTTGTTTGAAGAATTTTTAGCTACCTTCTTTCCCGACATTCACAAAGATATTGACTTTTCCAAAGGCTACCAGTTTTTGGATAAAGAACTGCAAAAGATCATCAAAAGCAGCAAGACGGGCAGGCGATATGCCGATAAGATATTCGTGGAAAAAACGCTTTCTGTTGGAGCTCTACCAGCGAGGCATGAAAAGAGAAAAGCTTCTGGCAGTTTTAAAGTTTATCGACTGGATCATGGAATTGCCGGACAAGCTGGAAACTAAACTTGTTGAAGAAGTCAAACAAATCGAGGAGAAAACCAAAATGCCACATATGCTTTCTGCCGAACGCCTTGGCATGAAAAAAGGGCGCGCCGAAGGGCTTGCGAATGGGCTGGCGGATGGACTGGCCACGGTTATTGAAATAAAATTCGGCAAGGCCGGACGCCGATTGAGTAAACGTGCCTATCAGATGAAGAATTCGGAAGCGCTGCAAAAATTGATGCCGAAATTGAAGCGCGTCCAGAGTTTGCTGGAGGCTGAAAAGCTCTTTGACGCCGTTGAAGCGCAAACGCGCGAAACCGCTTAGAGGCGAGAACAATACCACACATAGGGAAACGTTTCAGGAATTGCTGGAAAAATTATCGTATACGCAAAGCTTGTCCGAAGCCGAAAAGCTCTTTGATGAAGTGGAATCTCAATACCGGGAAGTTACGGTATAAACCGTTGCACCAGCTCGCGAATCTCCTTCATTCGATACTCCTTGGCCAGGCGCCGCAGCTCGCCGGCAAACGATTTGAATTCATCGCCGCGTTGTTCAAGGCTTTCGACGCGCTGAAACAAACCTTTGATGTCACCCCGCATCGTCAGATCCATCAGCGCGGCGGCTTCGGTCGCGGGCGGGCCGATGAGCGGCAAGGCGGATTTTTTCTCTTCCGGCATTTTCGCCTCGCTGTAAATCCATTCCAATTTTAATTGTTGCCGCAAGGCTTCCAGCAGACTTTCCGCTTTGACGGGCTTCGGCAGAAAATCGTTGCAGCCCGCGTCGAGGCTTTGCTGGCGATTGTGCTCGAAGACACTCGCCGACAAAGCGATCACCGGGATATTGGCGAGCGTCGATTGTTGGCGAATCCGGCGCGTCGCTTCAAAGCCGTCCATCACCGGCATCACCAGATCCATCAAAATCAAATCCGGTCGCAACGCCATCGCCTTCTCCAAACCTTCGCGGCCATCGGCGGCCTCGTGCATCTCAAATCCCAGCGGCGCGAGCAAGTGCAAAATCACGGCGCGATTTTCTTTTTTATCATCGACGACCAGAATTTTTCGCCGTGCGCCTTCGTAGCCGAGGAGCTGATGCGGACTTGACGGTACCGTTGTTGCTCCCGCCGCGACGGCAGGCAAATCCAGAGCCAGCCAGAAAATACTGCCCACGCCGGGCGCGCTTTGCAATTGCAGCTCGCCGCCCATCATGCGCACGAACTCGCGGCTGATCGTCAAGCCGAGGCCGGTGCCTTCGACAAAGTCGCGCGCGTCGCCGACCTGATGGAACGGGAGGAAGATGCTCTCCCAGTTTTCCGGCGCAATGCCGACGCCGGTGTCTTCCACTTGAAATCGTATCTGCGTTTTATCCGGCGCGGCTTCGTGATAACCGACTTTAAGACTGACGCTGCCCTGCGCGGTAAATTTGATCGCATTGCCGAGCAGATTGATCAACACCTGCCGCAACCGTTGCGCATCGCCGCGAACGGCCGCGGGCAACGGTGAGCGAACTTCATAAACAAAAGCGAGGCCTTTCTG
>Ga0247727_10011375_pt1 | contig 15549 bp, 10 predicted proteins | sample WisWelCaveWW1625_FD_202498 | JGI IMG/M metagenome (GOLD analysis project Ga0247727, IMG submission 202498) | Biofilm microbial communities from Wishing Well Cave, Virginia, United States - WW16-25 | ecosystem: Environmental > Aquatic > Deep subsurface > Groundwater > Cave microbial mat | place...
TTTCGGCGATGGAAATACTTCCACATCCACAAACCCCAATCATGCTTTTTTGGCCAACGGAACCTATACAGTTACACTTACAGTCACAGACATCAACGGATGCGACAGCACCATCACGGATTCAAATGCCATTTTGATTTCTGACGTCCTGGCCGGATTTACCGCCAACCCGACAACTGCTTCCTGTCCGCCCCTGCTGGTATCATTCACAGATACATCATTTTTTGATATTATTTCCTGGGACTGGGATTTCGGCGACGGCACCGGATCGGTTCTTCAAAACCCCAGCCATGTGTATGCAACTGCAGGCTCTTTTGACGTTTCATTGATCGTCATCAATTCACAGGGATGTACCGACACGCTGATGATGCCGGGGCTGGTCAACATCGCCGGTCCAAGCGGCTCTTTTGTTTTCAACCCAGACACAGGATGCACCCCGCAATTGGTGAATTTCAACGCGACTGCAACCAATACCGCCGTCTATACCTGGGATTTTGGTGATGGAAATGTCGCGGTTACCGCATCTGATTCCGTTCCGCATACTTACACACAGACGGGTATATTTCATCCGGTGCTCATTCTGGACGACGGACTCGGATGCACATTTGCGGTGGTTCACCCCGATTCCATTGAAATTGATACGGTTCCATTTCCTGATTTTGCTTCCAACACCAACCTGATTTGCGGAATCATTGACACCGTTTTTTTCTTTGATTCGACAACTTCTACCCGGCCTGTCGTATCCTGGCTTTGGGAATTCGGCGACGGCAACACATCCACACTTCAGAATCCATCTCACCTGTACGCTGCAATCGGTACATATACTGTCAAATTGACTGTAATCAATACACTGGGCTGCACCGATTCGATCACCAAAACTTCAAACATCATCATTGTCAATCCGCCCATCGCCGGTTTCGGTGTATCCGATACGATTGGTTGTATTCCATTCGGCATACAATTTTCGGATTCCACGATTGCGCCGACGCCGCTATCCGGATGGACCTGGGATTTTGCAGATGGAAGTCCGGCTGGCTTGTCTCAAAACCCATTCCATACTTATGTTCTCACCGGGAATTTCAATGTCCGGCTGATAGTGAATGACAGTTTCGGATGTCAGGACACGGCATTTGTGATGGTTCATGCAACTCCCGGGCCGGCTGCGAATTTTGTCGCTGATGATTCGCTCGGATGTCCTCCCATGCCTGTTGTTTTCAATGCAGATTCGCTGATGGGAATTGTTTCGTGGTCATGGGAATTCGGCGACGGAAACTCCGGAAGTGGAAATCCGGTGAATCATACTTATGCCCTGTCAGGAACTTATGCAGTTCAACTTATAGTCACAGACACACTTGGCTGCGAAGACACTCTGTTGAAACCAAACTACATCATCATTGATCCGCCGGCTGCGGATTTTGCCGCAAATGTCACTTCCGGATGTCCGCCATTGAATGTAACATTCAGCGATATCTCAACAAGTGCTTATCCAATTGTCGCATTTGACTGGGATTTCGGCGATGGAAACACAGGTACAGGGAATCCTGTTTCTCATACTTATCCGAATCCCGGAACTTATATGGTGGTACTCATCGTGGAAGATTCGGTTGGATGTTTTGATAGCGTGGTGAAACCAAATATGATCACGGTGTTTTCTCCGGCAACCTCAGGCTTTTTCATATTTGATACGCTTGCTTGTGTACCTTTCACCATACAACTTCAGGACACCAGCATTCCGGGAAGCGCCGCGATCACAAACTGGAATTGGGACTTTGGCGACGGGCAGATTTCCAATCAGCAAAACCCTGTTCATTCTTATGGTGGTCCCGGCAATACCAACATCGTGCTGATTGTCACGGATGCAAATGGATGTGCCGATACTTCGCAATTCCTTTTCACCGTGCCAGTTGTTCCCGTGGCGAATTTTGGCGCCGATGATTCGCTCGGATGCAATCCTTTCATCATCACATTCACGGCAGATACTGCAGGAATGGCAATTTTTAACTGGGATTTCGGAGACGGAAATACAGCAACCGGCAATCCTGTCACACATTCCTATGCCTCCACCGGATATTTCACCGTCACGCTTTTTACCACAGATATTTTCGGGTGTTCCGATACATTAATCAAACCGAATTATATCTTCATGGATTCGGTCATTGCCGCATTTTCTGTTGATACGACTATAGGTTGTCCCCCGGCAGCCGTTTTCTTCACTGACCTGTCCACTTCCGATACCACCATTGTATCCTGGCAATGGGATTTCGGCGATGGACAAACATCCGCGACACAGAATCCGGTTCACATCTACAATGTACCGGGAACTTACACTGCCACATTGATCGTCACCAATGCCATCGGATGTACGGATACAGTCAGCGGTCCGGTAATCACCATCAAAGATCTGATTCCGCCTGACGCGGTTCCGATTTATTTGGTTACGGTTCTCGGCGACAACCTGGACAGCCTGGTATGGACGAGAAGCAGTGATCCGGATTTCTCGCATTATGTTATATACCGGATGATGCCTCCGGGTTCAGGAAACTTTATTGCGATTGACAGCCTTTTCAATGTCAATGACACAAGCTATTCAGAAAACGGACTGATCCACCTCAACCTCAGTTATTGTTATAAGATACAAGTGATTGATATATGCGGATTGCGATCATCTTTGGATAGTTGCGAAATGCATTGTACCATCAACCTTGACGCCCAGGGAGCCATAAACAAAAGCGTTCTGAACTGGAACAATTATACCGGCTGGCAACAGGTGGATTTCTACGAAATCTGGAGAGTAAGTTCTTACATTCCGTTTTCAGGATTGTTTCTTGGAACGGTTCCCGGCACGGTCACGACTTTTGAAGACAGCAACATTGTCTGTTACGAATCCTATTTCTACCGCATCCGTGCAACTGAAGCCAATGGCAATTTCAGGGAAAGCTGGAGCGACTCATCGGGAGCCACTCCGATCCACGTTCCAAATAACCAACCGATGGAAGTGGTTCAGGCGACAGTGGAACAGGATCAGAATGTTCGCCTCAATTGGTTTCCATCGTCGAATCCACTTGTCATGCTTGTCTTCCTCGAACGGTCGCTCAACAAGGTGGACTGGGATCTGATCGCACAATTTTCGCCCGGAGTGACAACATTCGCCGACGCTACTACCCTCGTTCACGAACAATCTTATTATTACCGTCTCTCCTATCTTGACAGTTGCGGAGATGTGAGCGCATTGAGCAATCTTGGCCGTTCGATCCTGCTGGAAGCTAATTTGCAAGGCAATGCGCCTTTCCTATCCTGGAATTCTTATACGGAATGGGAAGTCGCGGTGGATCATTATGAAATCGAAGTATTTGATTCATCCATCATGCAATGGCAGTTTGTTTCGAATGTTGCAGGCAATGAACTGGAATTTGCCGATCACATCACCCGCCTGGATCAGCCCATTTATTGTTACCGGACCCGGGGAATCGAACTTGCAGGCAATCAGTCATTCAGCTTGTCTAATGTGGCCTGCGTGCCGGTTGGACCGCTGTTGTTTGCGCCGAATGCATTTACTCCGAATGGTGACGGGATGAATGAAACATTTTTTCTGAAAGGGAGGTTTGTCGCCGATTACTATTTCAGAATGTTCAACAGATGGGGAGAATTGATATTTGAATCAAGCAGTTTGGAAGACGGTTGGGATGGAACCCTCCACGGAAAGCCATCGCCGGAAGGCGTATATGTGTGGGTGGCAATCGGCCGGGGATTTGACGGCAGTGAGATTTCCCTCCGGGGAACGGCAACACTTTACCGGTAGGATTCAGGCGATGGAACAATGTTTGAAAATCCATCAGCATTCATAAATATTTATGAATAGTTATATAATAATGTTTTATATATTATCGTCCGGGGCCGCCATCCTCCTCCCCATGAGCAAAATATGGATAGTTTTCCAATTGCGAAACGGAAAAATTCACCCTCCGGGTAACAATCATTCCACATTTACCCGAAGTAAAAAAATTCGCATCGTCCGAAACCTAAGATCTGCAGCGAATCTTGTTAATCAGTTTTGCCAGCAGTCTGTAAACCCTGTTGGACACCCGGAATGCTCTGTCCAGCATCCCAAATTCCTGCCGCGACTTCGCCGGATGTGAAATTTGCATAACGGGTACCTCCATTGAACAAGCCCCACCGGTTCCTGCCCAATCCGCTCATTTCTCTTTGGATATCATTTTGCAATTGCTTCTTCCTCCACGATCTCCCATCCAAATCTGATTTCCTTTTTCATTCCAGACAAATATATCGGATTTCATATTCTATTTATTTGTATCCGGAAAATATTTTTCCACATCTGCATCGGAATACCATCCCGGCGATATCGCGGCAAATGCCCTCTGATATCATGCTGATATGAAATCAAGGAGGCTCCCTTCCTGGAAGCGGAGCCCCTTGATTCCTATCCACTTAATAATTCCTGATAACCTGTTGGAAACCTGTTTACAAACTCGCCTGTTACTTCATGGTATCCTGATGGCGAACAATCAAAATTAGCCTGCCAGGAAGCCGGAAAACATGATTGCCGTCATGGGTTCCTTTGATTTACATTATTCCGGCACGAAGCAGATCTGTTTTTCATGCAAAAGGAGAGATTTCCATCCTTCCCTGCACTTCTATATATTGGTTCCGCGAATGAAGAAAATCCGCTTCCTGCTTGTTCTCGGACTGAATTCAGCCCTCGTCATTGCTCTCAATACCCGGATCGGAATCCTGCCGCCGATTGGAAAATTCCTTGACCCTTTTGCCGGATTCTGGCAGAACAGCGAAGGTCAAAGTTCCCCGTATGAAGAAATTGTGACCGTTCCTGGTCTCGAAAAATCTGCCCGGGTTTTTTACGATGAACGGCGGGTTCCGCACATATTCGCCGAAAGCGAAACAGACCTTTATTTTCTCCAGGGATACATCACCGCAAGGGAAAGACTGTTCCAGATGCAGCTCCAGGCATTTGCCGCATCGGGTAGATTATCAGAAATGTTTGGCGAAATCGCATTTGAAACTGACCGGCTTGCACGGCGGCGGGGTATGGCGTGGGCTGCAGAACGATCCGTCGCCGCCCTGAATTCAAATGAAAAAATGATGGGAATCATCCAGGCATATTCAAACGGCGTCAATGCATGGCTAGAAAATATGTCTATAAGACAAATCCCGCTTGAATTCAAGATGCTCGATCTCAAACCTGAGAGCTGGTCGCCTTTGAAAACCCTGGCCTTGCTGAAATACATGTCAAATATGCTCACAGGCAAAAGTTGGGATTTCGGATTCACAAATTCCCTTGCCATTCTCGGTCCGGATGAATTCAAACGCCTCTTTCCCCGGCAACCCGATTCACAGGATGTGATTGTCCCTCCTCCATACGATACCGTGGAGACCCTGACAACCATTGACACACCGGAATTCTTCCAGCCGGTAACCGGCGTCGGCGCATTGATTCAGCCGGAAATTGATGCAAGCCTTGGTTCCAACAACTGGGCAGTATCCGGCACAAAAACAAAATCGGGTAAGCCGATTCTGTGCAACGATCCGCATCTTGCATTGAATCTTCCATCCATCTGGTTTGAAATGCAATTGCATGGCCCCGGAATCAATGTGTATGGCGTTGCTCTCTGCGGAGCACCGGGAATCATTACCGGCTTCAATCAAAATATCGCCTGGGGAGTTACAAATGCTTCGCGGGATGTGCAGGATTGGTACCGGATAGAATTCAGGGACAGTTCAATGAGCGAATATGAATTCGACGGGAAATGGGTAAAAACAGAAATGCGCACCGAAACCATTCTGGTCCGGGGCGGACAAGCGGTCATGGATACAGTACTATACACCCTTCACGGGCCGGTGGTATATGATTCGAGGTTTTCCGATCCGGGGAAACCGATAAATCTTGCGATGAGATGGACCGCGCATGACGAATCAAATGAGTCCATGACATTTTATGGATTGAACCGCGCGAAGAATCATGATGATTACCGCGAAGCGATTTCACATTTCCTGTCACCCGGACAAAATTTCGTTTTTGCTTCCAGCAATGGCGACATTGCTATCACCCATCAGGGCAGATTTCCTGTCAGGTGGCCGTGGCAAGGGTGGTTTATTATGGATGGATCTGATCCGAAGCACCTTTGGCAGGGATGGATTCCCAATGATGACAATCCGCATATTCTGAATCCGGAAAGGGGATTCGTTTCCTCTGCCAACCAGGCACCGGTGACAATCACATACTCATATGATGTTTCCGGATGGTATGAGAATTTCAGGAACAGGAGAATCAATGAACAGCTTAACGGGGCGACAGGGATTACGCCGGAAGACATGATGCAATTGCAGAATGACAATTTCAGCTGGACCGCCTCCATGACTGCTCCCCTGCTGCTGTCGAACCTGGATACCGGGAATATTCCGGAGAAGGGAATGAAATATTACGATGCAATGCGGCAATGGAATTACTATTTTGAACCGGAAAGGATTGCGCCTTCACTCTTCGAGCTTTGGTCAAAGGAAACTTACAGGAGGATCTGGGCCGACGACCTTCCGGATGGCGAATGGCCGTCAGTACATCATACACTTGAGTTGCTGAAATCAGATTCCACATTCAAATATTCGGATGACAAATCCACACCCGGCAATGTGGAGACTTTTTCTGACCTTGTAAACGCATCATTTCAATATGCGGTTGACTCATTGGAAAGGATGAGCGTCCAATCCTATGACGGCGTGCATTGGACTGATCTGAAAGGTACTTTCCTTCAGCACCTGATGCGGGTGGAACCTTTCAACCGCAGGAACATCCGCAATGGAGGCGGCGCAAACATTGTCAATGCCACCGGGCAACGGAACGGTCCGTCGTGGCGGATGATTGTGGAATTGGGTGATGTGCCGAGGGCATGGGGTATCATTCCGGGGGGTCAGTCCGGCAATCCGGGCAGTCCGTTTTACGACAACCAGGTCAGCACCTGGGTTGCAGGCGAATATTATGAATTGATATATCTAATATCTCCTGATGCATTACCTGCCGGGAAATGGGAGAAACAAATATTGGAGCCCGGGGAATGAAAATCGCTTCGAAAAGCATTTCAGGATGAGCAGATCCTTGAAAACTTTCAGTCTTCAGACTTTGGGATTGATTTCCTTAGCCTGGATGGGCCAGGGAGTACTGTCCATGCCCTGGTGGATTATTTTCCCGATCGGGATATTCAGCGGTGTACTTGTGAGTAACAAGCCCTGGCAATCTTTCCTTGCAGGGTTTTCAGCAATTTTTCTGTTGTGGACTGCGGCGGCGATTCATATTGATCTGGCAACCTCTTCCATCCTCAGCAAACAGATTGGGGAATTGTTCGGCGGATTGTCGCCTGTCATCCTGGCATTGGTTTCCGGTGCAACCGGAGGAATTGTGGGTGGATTGAGTGTTTTGACCGGGGCCCTCCTGCGTGGCATTGTCGGATCAAAGCGGTAATATTTCTCAAATCGTTGATTCATCGGTAATTACCTCCATGATGTAATATTTTATCACCTTTTCAATGAATTCAATAACAACATTTATGCTTTGTGCGCGTAATTGTATGAAACAACAAATCAACAATCATTCAGAAGCAGACCACACGCAGGAAAACAGAGCCACCAAACTAACAGCTGAAAACCAAGGAAGAAAAATTAAATCACCCCTTGTGAATGGTAAGGAATGGTTCACCTTACCCCAAATACGGCCGGTCCCGATCTGGCAGGAGGCAGGACGGCCAGCGTAAAGCGACAACCCCGGATGCAATGTCCGGGGTTTGTTGTTATTAACGAACCTCTTCCTTCGCCGCCTGACGAATCTCTTTCGTCGCGTCATCGGCGACATATGCGACGATCGCGCAATGCTTGTCATTCCATTCCGGCCGAATCGGGCAATTGAAATGGAAAACATATTGCTCACCGGCACTGATTTCCATCCCGTCAATCACCTCACCCCAGGTTCCATTTGTAATGGTTGAACGAAGTACATGCCGGTGAACATAATCCGGAATTACAGAATCATTGGTCTTTTGCGGACTGACAATGCTGTCTTCTGTGAAACATACAATCAAGCGGTCATTTGCTGAAGCCGAAGCAAAATATTCCAGGTCCACAGTGATGACCAGATTCCTCGTAATTGTATCGTATGCATTGACAATATCAATTCGCATCTCCGGAGTTTCGTCCACGGCTTGCTGAACAAAAGCTCCCCATTCAATGAAATCCTGCAATATTCCCGATCCGAAGTTTCTGCGGTTGATCATGCCGGTGGGATAACCGGGAGTGGACGGGTCGAAAAATAAATCCAATTCATTGCCGGCAGGTGTACGATAATCTGTCCCGAATTGTGGCCCATGCACAGGTTCAGCAAAATATCCGGAATGGATGGATATGATAGCAAGATTGCTGTCAAAATATTCAGAAAGTTTATCTGCCTCACCGTGTGCCAGAGGGCAATTGCCGCAATAGTGGCCTGTAAATTCTTCCAGTAATACCACGTGATCCGTGGCGGATGCGAGATTTACAAGGTTTTTCCGCGGTCTTTCAATGATATCACAGGACAAAACCACCATGGAAAAAGCAATCGCCAGGGAAACCGGAAAAAAATTTATGGTCTTCACAATAACGAATATCCGAAATCCGAATGGAATAATTGCGCCCTGCGCGTCTGCCAAAATTGGAAAGGTGGCGACCCATATCCATCAGGTTAAGAAGCCGGATTGCCGCAATCTACCCAGAGCAAAAAATCAGTTTGAGTAATGAGTGGGAGTAATCAGGAAAAAGGTGCCATTACGACGCTAAAAAGCCACGAAGTGACGCAATACCTTAGCCCGGGCTGGAGCCCCGGGAATCGATTGCCGCAATTGCGAAATTCCCTCTCCCTAGCTACTCGCACTCTGCACTCGCACTGTCCTTTCGGGGGTGAGGGCTTAACGTGATCACAGGGTTGCTGACTGCCGCTACTCAAATACTTCTTCCTTTGCCGCCTGGCGAATCTCCTTCGTCGCGTCATCGGCAACAAATGCGACGATCGCACAATGTTTGTCATCGAAGGCAAGCGGAATCGTGTAGTTGAAATTCAAAATGAATTGGTCTCCGGCGCTGATTCCCCCCGCATCAATTGCTTCTCCCCAATTTCCGGTTGTGATCGCATCGCGAAGCAAATGCCGGTGAACATAATTTGGCAGCTTGTCCGGGACAGAATCGTAATCCTTTTGCGGACTGACAATGCTGTCTTCGATCAGGCAAACGACAATCTGGTCCGAGGCTGACCCATTTACAAAATATTCCAAATCGACAGTGATGGAAATATTTCGCGTGACGGAATCGTAAACGGTGGTGATGTCAATGCCCATTTGCGGACTTTCACTCAGCACTTGCTGTATATAGGTACTCCAGTCGGCGAAATTCTGAAGAACTTTGCCGTTGAAAGTCCTGCGATTAATCATACCCTTGGGGAAACCCGCCTGATCTGCCATAAAATAATCATCCACTGCCGTGCCCATCGTTGTCGTATAATCTGTTTCGAAACCGGGGCCGAACAATGTCGTGGAAGCAAATGCGCCGGAATGAATGGAGATGACAACCAAATTGGAATCGTAAAAATCGGCAAGTGTCCTCGCTTCGCGGTGCGCATCCGGACAATTGCCGCATCCATGACCCGTCCAATCCTCCAGGAGAACGATGTTATCGGAAGCGGCAATCAGGTTGTTGAGATCCTTCTTTACTCCTTTGATGATGTCGCAGGAATATTGAGAAATTCCGATACTCAATGCAAAAATGAAAAGGAATGCGCGTTGCACTTTCATCACCTGAATTTATCAAAAACTGCCCTGAATAGAAAATCCAAATCCATTTGCGGCGGGAACAAAACGGCAAACCCCGCCAACACACAATACTCCTGCCCTTTGCTTGCCATAGCCGAATGTCATTCTGTATTGTCCCTGTGTGTAGCCGATCTGTCCGGTAAAATATTGAAGTCTTTTGTCCGGATTGGCATTGCCATAATTGTATTCGTCAAAAGCTGCAACAAACCAGTGCGGAGCAATTGTATATTCCAGCATCAGCATGGCCCAACTACCGAATTCCTGTTTTGTATAAGCGTGCTGAATCTCAGCTCTGAGCGTCTGCTTCTTTTTTAACTTGAAAATTCCCTCCACAACACCTACATGGGAATGCACGGTCGTCGTCGAAGAAAAACCAGTAAGCTGGGTGAACAATGACTTATCATATACCACATTCATGTAAGTGACAGAACCCTTGAACCTGTCGCTGAATTTCCGGCCGATTTCGGCATTGATATCCTGGAAAAAGGTCCTGTTTCCCCATGCGAAAAAATCTGCTTCATACCCCATATCCGGGTCAGCAGAAACAATTTTATCCAAAGCTCTGACATGTGAAAAATTGAGAGAAATATTTGTTCCGTACTTTCCACCCAATTTTGTCTCCTTTGGAATGCGGTAAATGATTTCGGTCTGGAATCCCATTTCGCCATTTGTTTGAGTAGCGTATGGAAATAAAGTCATCAGGCGGTAAGTATGCTGTTTGGTGGAGGGTGGAAGAAAGTTCAGATTGAGATTGTTGAATGTTGCGGCCCTTTCCGACCTGTAATCCATGTTGTCAATCCGCTTGGCTGAAAATGAAACCCCAAGTCCTTTCCCGGAATACGTTGCCTGCAACAGTACCCCATTTCCGGGCTTGTAAATCAATGCGTTTACGGTTGAAGGATCGTTGATTTTGTGAACCGCCTCGCCATTCAGCGAAAATTTTCCGCCGGAAATCGCGAATCTGACGCCGTAATTGGCTACATTCTCGGGCAATATCAATATCGGATCGTTGTCGGTCTGGAAACGGCTGACAAAACTTCCTCCGATCCGGTAACGCGTCCTCATCGAATCCATTCCGGGAAGCAATTCATTCAATTCGAAATCGGCATCAATGCCCCGGACAATTCCTTCGCTCATATTCGCAAGCTGAAAGGTGAATGCATTCCTCTGTCGGCCGATCAGTCCGGTGACTTCAATGCCAGGCAAAGGCCTGAGCCTGAGTCTTGCCCCGTCAAGGGAATTGTCAAATCCAAGTCCGTATTCCTCATATGACCGCAATACCATTCCACTTCCGAATTGCTCATAAAAATTGCCGACCCGGATGTCGAGGTTTTTTGTTTCATATTGAGCGAAACGATGTGCGAGCCCCGCACCTTTTTCCCTGAGGAATCCCTGCAAGGCTGGCATATAGGATTCAAACCTGACACCTGACTGAAAATTCCCCCTTGCATAGGTCAGATACAAGAATCCGTTTGAACCGACGCGGGAAGGAAATTCCGGCGCACCGATTAACGAGTCTTCAAAATAATTCTGGACATCAAACTGGAAATTTCCATTGATGGTGCCCGGATCAATCTCCTGCGCCTGCGCAGCAGCAAACCCAAAAAAAACCAAGACAGCCGAAGCTGTCTTGATCATGCATCTGATATTCTTTATTGTCATCCGGGATTTGCCATATCCATGACCATCCTCGAAGATTATCAATCTACCAACTCCAGAACCTTTTCATACAACACCTCTTCGTCTCCCGGAGAATACGAATTGTGATCCCAAACGATCTCCTTTGAACTGTTCAGGAGAAAAGTATGCGGCACATTGTTTACGCCCATTGCCCGCTTGAAATCCTGATTCTCGTCAAGATACACTTCATATTCCCATCCCCTGCCACTGACAAAAGGTTTTACCTTGGAACTGTTTCTTGCATCGTCAATGGAAACAGCAATAAGTTTTACGCCAGTTTCCTTTATCCAATCTTCGTATTGGTCCTGGATCGTTACCAATTCCAGTACACAAGGCTTGCACCAGGTGGCCCAAAAACTAATGATGATCGGCTTGCCGTCATTCTGCCATTCCGCGGAAGAAATTGCCTCGCCATCGAGGGTCTTCATTCCAACGTCAGGCAATTGTTTTGAAGTCTGAGCCATGCTTTGCATGAACATCAAACTCAAAATCATTGCTGGCAATCCTGTTTTGATAATCATTTTCAGTCTTTTGGAATCCTGTTGCAAACCCCGTGCCTGAATTTTCAGATTACCTGGAAACAACGATTTTCTCTGCAAAAGAGCCATTGCTGGTCTTCACATTCACGAAGTACACGCCATTGGCAAGATCCTTCACATCAAAGCTGACCTTGCTGCTGCCGGCATGGAATGAAGAATTACCCAGCGTGGCGACGACCTGTCCGTATTGATTTGTCAGGGAAATTTCTGCATCAGAGGCAGCATCAAATCCCAGATTCACAATAGCGATATCGCTTGCCGGATTCGGATATACTTCGATACCGACACGCTCTTCTGAAGGATCAACTCCGACAATATTCAGTGTTGTGCCTGCGGTGTTGATCACCTCCCGCTCACCCATGCTTGTGCTGTAATATGCAACAACACCTACCAGGCGCACTTCATTCTCATCGTAATTGGCCGATAATGTGAAAGAAGTACTATATGTATAAGAATCAAGCGGATTGGCTGTTGCAGGAATCAGGCCACTGTTGCCCGTAACCGAAGGGAATGCCTCACGCAATACATGGCGGTGATCGTAGTTGATGATGGGATCGCCGGCATTATAATAAACACTGCTTGAATAGGATGCATTCTGGTACAAATAATTGACCTGGTCATATCCTGCTCCTGAGCCAGAAACGTGATCTTCCGTTACATAAAGGAATACGCGAATGTCTCCAATTGCATAATCGGTGAAGTCAACTGTAACATTGGCCTCAACCTGCCGGGTACTCTGCGAGTAGGTGTTGGTCACTGTCAAATCACATGGAGTAAACTCAGCCAGTTGTGCAGTGGTATTGGATTGCCAGTAGGATCTGCTGTGTGGTTCTTTGGCTTCGCCAGAGTATAACACGCGGTCAACCATTGCAGAAGGATAGCTTGAGACATTGAAATTTGTTCTCAGGTCTTTTGACGGCTGGTTTTCCATCGCGTCATTTCCTCCAACTGCCGGTCCGAGGTGGGCACTTGCAATTTCAACATCGGGTCCGCTGGAACCGCTTTCAATTGCCTCCAAATATTCTGCGCCATGAGGACACCAACCGCACCAAGCACCCGTGAATTCTTCAATGAGAACATGCTTGTCTCCGGAATTGCCATTGATTCCAAACAGATCCCTGCACAATTCGTCGTTGCAGGATCTGCCATCAGGATTACCGGAATTCAAATTATCCGCCCATACACAAAGCTGATAATTGGAGCCACCTGTTGAAATGGAAAGAGGAACCGGATGGTTAATAGTTGTTGAAGCGCCGGGAGCAATCGAAATACCAGTGATGTTGCTGCTCTGGTTGCTTCCACCATTCACAGTATAATTCAAGTCCAAAGAAGTGATCGTCGTTGATCCAAAGTTTTTTACTCCAATTTGGAGGTTGTTGCTACCGACAGTTACGTAATCGTTAAGATTCATCGTGGTAACAGCAACGTCATAATTGACACCACCCCAGAAGAAGTTGTGTACAACGTCATCGCTTCCTGGCCCGGTAAGTCCAGTCGGAAAAGCAGCACTCGGTCCGGATGCAGTTACTGCGTTCGCACCGGTAGCATCCTGAGCGCCGATCGTAGCGCTTGTGGTGACGGTTCCGCCAAACGGCAGCACAACATCAAAATCGCCGCACTCGTAAAGGCGGATCGTCGCATAAAGAAATACCTGTGTGGATGGAGTCGCTCCGGTCGGAGTAACCGAATACCATTCGATGACGTGAATCCGTGTTGGTGTTGTACCGTAAGTCCAGCTTTTTACAGCATCTGCGCTGCCGTTGCCGGCTGATGACACATCCAGTGCATCCCAAAATGCGAAAATCGCATTCGTTGGTGAGAGTGCGTTGGGAAGTGTTCCGTTGTTCGGATCGCTGGTGGTTGCACCGGTGTTAAAGGTGATATACCCATTGTCGCTCACTTTGTATTGAGTGACTGCTTGTCCGTAAAAAGTAAAAGTAAACGGAATAGTTTGGGCAGCGGACAACTGATCGGTGGCAGGATTTGCACCAGCCATGATTGATGACCCTGTAGCTGCATAATCAAATGCAGCTTCGGTACCAGTTGAACTGGCAGTGGTGTAGTTCTGAGCAAATGTCCAACCGGCCGCAGCCAGAAGACAAACGAGCGTAAACAGTTTTTTCATAACCTATAGTGAGTTTAAAGTCTTGTGAATCAAATCTGAACCATGCAAAAATGCCGATAATTCCCAGCTTTCAATTGTCATTCAGGCGACAATTAAAAAAGGGCAATACTGCACGTTTGATTGGTATTGTGGTCGGCCAAAAATATAGAAAATCCATTCAAAATGAAACAATTGGGAGCCAATTGTCTTGATGGCGGCATTTTGGCCGAAAATGGTGATTGTCAATGCTTAATGACTGCCACAAATCCCGATTTTTCCGCGTTTTTGAGATGGATGAAATAAACACCAGGAACAAAAGGGTTACCAAGCTGGTCACACCCATCCCAAACAAATCCGGTTCCACGCGAAGACGATGAAGATCGTACCAACCGAATCAGCAACTGACGCCCATCAGAGCTGAAAATTTCCATATGGGCGTGCTCCGATGAAAATTCTTCGCTCAAGAGAATGATAGAGTCTGAAAACGGATTCGGAAATGCCAAAAGCGCCAAATGCCGGCTTTCGTCTTCCCGGTTTGAAGTGATGAGTGAACTCAGATTGAGTTGCTCACAATTCAGAATCTCGCGTTTACTGGCACTCGAATCATACGCCTGAACCATTGCAATAATATTTACATTCATTTCATTCCATGAAACCGGAAGCACATAAGAATAGGTTTTGCTTGCGGAATCGCCGTCAATGACCGGAGTGCTTACCGATGCCGTGTCTCCCCATGCCCCGTCCAAAGCAGTTCGCAACACATAATTGTGACTGAAATTTGTAACCGGATCCGGAAAGCCATAATAGTAATGTGACGAGCCGCCGATCGCGGAACCTGCAAACGAATAGTAATTTCTCTGATCCCATCCGTTTCCGCTTCCAATCACTTCGTTTTCTGTAAGCCAGGCATTTAGCCTTACTTCGCCATCCTGGTTCCCGTAAAACCTGGCTTTGACATCGAATGTCAGTATCCGGTTCCCCTGATCATAACTTGCATCCTCAATGAACACCCCAACCGGAACAATCTCCTGCAATTGGCTGACTACCCTGTTCAACCAGTTGTGTCGCGGAACCCCAACCTCGAGTTCTTCTTCAAATTTGGCCCGGTCCACGGTACCGGAAGGAATTCCAGTGATGTATGCTGATTGAATGATATTGCAAACGGAACTCTCCATCGCATCGTCGTCATGTATGCAAACCCCGATCGCATTGGAGTGATTGATCAGTATCTGCTCCATCCGGTACAATCCGTCGGGTGAATATCCTTCGTTTGCACTTGTGTGATTTTCCAGAAGCACCCTTTTGACAGGAACCGAACTCAGGGTTTTTACTTTTTGTGTGATCGTATCATTTGAAGGCAACGAATCGCCGC
>Ga0247727_10011376_pt1 | contig 15548 bp, 12 predicted proteins | sample WisWelCaveWW1625_FD_202498 | JGI IMG/M metagenome (GOLD analysis project Ga0247727, IMG submission 202498) | Biofilm microbial communities from Wishing Well Cave, Virginia, United States - WW16-25 | ecosystem: Environmental > Aquatic > Deep subsurface > Groundwater > Cave microbial mat | place...
TGAAGCCCGTTAACCCCAGATCGAATCCATCGGCCTCCAGCGCGGTCAGCTCCGCCACCAGCAACTGCTCATCCCAGCTCGCCAGCTCCGCCAGCCGGTTATCCGCCAGCAGGTACCCGCGCTTCTGCGTCTCGCTCAGGTGATCCAGCACGATCACCGGGACTTCGGCCAGGCCCAGCTTCCGCGCCGCTAACAGCCGGCCATGGCCGGCGACGACGCCGGCCTTCGAATCCACCAGGAGCGGCGCGTTAAAGCCGAATTCGACAATGCTCGCGGCAATCTGGGCGACTTGCGCGTCCGAGTGGGTGCGCGGATTCTTGCTGTACGGGACCAGCCGGTCGATCGGCCAGAGCTCCATGCGTTTGGCGATCGCTGGGGAAATCATCGCTGGTGGTGACGACCTGACTACCCAGGTGACTACCCGACTACCAGGTGACCACCTGGCAGGTCGTCAGCTAACTCTGTGGAAACACGGGACCAACCGATGGGGTGACGACCCAGGTGACGACCTCTTTTCTTTCGCTGACAGTAGCGAAATCGTGCCAGCCGCCCACCCTCGGCCGAGAGGTGATTCTCAGTACCTATTCGGAATGAAACCTGCTTGTCCCGGACTCAGATTTCGACGTGCCGCCTCCGAATCCTCGCTGCGATGGTCAACGCGGTCTGCTGCGCGGGAGTCGCGCCGACTCGCCGGCTTCGCTCGGCTTCATCCTCGGCGATCTCCAGGCAGACGGCTCTGGCGGAGGCAATGGCAGACTCGCGCACGTCGAGCAGGGCCTCACGTAACAGCTCCATCAAGCCCTCGGCCTTGTCGGCAGCCTTGCGATCGAGGCGCCCGCAGATCCGCTCGGCCAGTCGCTGTGGGGTTATGCTCTTGCGCATGGTTTGAGGTTCGCCGGGCCGATCTCTTGCTTCGCCCGGCATATCTCCGCCAACTGCCGTAACACACGCTGGAAGGGCTGGCCACGCCACCGCAAAAGCAGTCCTCGCTCGATTGCTACGAACTTTCCTCCCGCCCGGGTTTTGGTCGCGTTCATGGTGAAGCCACCATGCAGTCCGTCACGACGCGCAGGAACACTGGCCGGAGCTCGTCTCCCTTGCCGAGCCGTCTCAATGCCCATGCGATGCAGCCGTTGTCCAGATGCTCCTGATAGCTGTACCGCGTGCCGAGGTAATTGGACGGCTGCATTGGCTTCGGATCGCCGGACCTCCGGTGCAGAATGCAGCGGCTGACCTTGCCCTTTTTGTGCCGGACGATTTGGATCAAGCCGAGCTTGTCCAGCCGCGCCATGCGTTGTTCGGAGATCCAGTCGCACAGTTCGCCGTCGGCGGCATACAGCGGAATGAGATTCCGATGCGAAGACACGGGTACCGTTGAGAATGCGGGATGGAGTTTTACGAGAGTCCCGGCTCTCTGGTGGTGGGTTACGGGTTTGTTTCGAGAGGGCCCGCGTCCCTCTGGGGGAACGCCGCTGGTGCGTTCTACTTGATCAATACCACGGACCGGATCTCACGTCAAGAGAAAAAATCATTTTGGTCGCGCGATGTTTGAAACGCACACGGGATCTCGCGGAGAAGTGGTCGCTGCCGCGGCGTAGAAGCGCCAGGGCGCGCCGGCGTGGCCATCAGGAATCTTCTATATAGGGCAAGTGCATGTTTTCGTCGTCTCGCACGAAGACATCAAAAAAATGGTCCCTATGCACCCTATGCCTACTGCGTTGTTGAGTGGCAAGGACATGGCGAAGTAGTCGTCGGATCCCGACGACCCCTGTGGGTTTGGACTCCAATTGGACTCCACGCCTTGCTACGGAAGCAAGCGGTGGTCTGTAACTCTTTGAGTTCTTTGGTCGGGCCGGTGAGATTTGAACTCACGACCTCTTGCACCCCAAGCAAGCGCGCTAGCCAGGCTGCGCCACGGCCCGATGGCACCAGTTTACCGCACCACCACCGCCGCCGTTCCGCCGAACCATGGCAGAATCATGCGCGCGATGATCGGCTGGAGCTGAAACAGCAGGAAGGCGCTCAGGAAGATCGTGCCGGCGTAGAGGACCATCAGAAGCGGAATCCTCCAGACTACGCGATCGCCGGCGGTTGGGCACTATCTATCTCTGCAAGAGCACCCAGCGGCCCCGACCGGGCTGGTGGGAGGCGAGGAGCCTCCAGCCGTATTTCTCCGGACTGGAAACAAGCTCCTTCGCCAGGGGATCGTCGAGCACCGTCTCGTCGGCATAGAAAAGATTCGCGCCCTGTTGCTTCAACTGCGCCTGCAATTCCACCGGCGAGCCGGGCGTCACGGATTCCTTGAGATCCTGCCAGCGCAGGTTGCGGCAGCCTTTCCAGGAGCCGCCGCCTACATAGGCGCACAACTCCCAGTAGTCGCCGGGAGTCACCAGCACCGTCCCCTGCCTCTGTAGGAGCTGCTGGAATGGGCTCAGGCGCCGGTAGTGCTCCAGCAGCGGGCGACGCGGAAATCGGCCGCCATTTCGGTAGTAAGGCGGAACCGCGACAAGGAAAATAACGACAACCAGACTGAAGTACGGCCACGCCCGATTCGTGAAGCCCCACCGCCGGGTCAGGATATGTATAGCCATCCCGACGGCGGCGGCCACCATAAGGCTGAGGCTGAACATGTAGGACGGTCGCGGGCGCTGGGTGAGCATGACCACAGCGACCACCAGGCTCGTGGACGCCATCGCCACCCAACCCCAGACCCTCTGCCGTAGCCAATTCTGCCACCAGAAGCGGCGATCCCGAAACCCGTGAAACAACCCGGCCAGCAGGATCCCTGCCAGCAACAGGCTGCCGGCGGTCGCTCGCAGGGAACCGCCGCGCATGTTTCCGTAGTCGGGGCTGTAGCGGCCCGTCATCTCACCGAAAAGTGAAACCTGCATGCCGTTGGGAATCAAGGCGGCGTTCCACAGGAAGTGCTCGATCATCGCCTTGGGATTCAGCCGCAGGGCTTCCCACAGGGACGGTTCCGGAACGCCGAACTCCCGGTTCATCAGCTCCTGGCACTGGATCCACGGTGAGCGGGTCCATTCCGGGTGACGCTGCTGGTAGCCGAAAGCAACAACCTGGCACACGTTCAGGGTGTGCTTGGATCCGAGCAGCGCGCCAAGCTCCGGTGGCTTGACGTAGGAGTTCAAATAAAACAGGCCCACCACCAGCAACGCCGTCGCTACCGGCGCCAGGTGGCTCAGAACCGCGCGGCCGATCCGGCGATCGCGTCGGTTCAGCTCATAGCCCAGGCTTGCAAGCCCCAGCAGAGCGGAGGCAGCCAGCAGTTCATTGCGCATCAGAACCGAGGACGCCAGCAGAATCCCGACCGCCCAGCCGCGACCCCAGGGACCGTTGTTTCCTAAGATGACCAGCCAGGCGGCCAGCACCGGGAGTACCGCCAGCAGATGCACTTCGTATGCGGCGTCGAAGTTGACCGGCAGCAGCGCCCACCAAGCCGCCGCCAGCCACGCGATGGGGCCCGGCAGCAGGCGTCGGAAGACGGCCAGCGCCAGTACCGTCGAAGCGAGCACGATCACCACGCGGTGAGCGATCGTGACCCAATAGGCGTCTTCGGAGAGATAGAAGAAGAGGCCGTAGAAAACCGCGTACAGAGGAGACCAGACGATGTTGACCTCGCCGGTGTGAAACCACCGCCAGGCGTTGACGAAATAATCCGATGTATCCCCGCTGGTGAGATCCCGAAACCGCCAGATGCCCCACAGCACCTTCCCTTCGAGCAGCAGGATGCCGGCATAGGCGAACCATGCGCCTGCCGTCGCCGATTCCACCAGCTTTCGAAAGCCGGACACTGTGCGTGGGGGTTCCGGTGGAATGGTAACGCAGCGCCGGAGAAGCCCGCAAGGACTACGGCACAACCCAGGATCCGATCTGGATCCAGTTCAGCCGAAGGTCGGCGGCGTCGTTGGCTTGGGTCCAAATCAAACGCAGTCCGGAAAACGGAGGCTTGAACGTCAGCGAAAGATTCAGCGTCAGGTTGTTCCCGCTTCCCGAGCTGGACGAGCCGCTGCTATTAATGGCGCAGTAGCTGTTTTCCAGCGTGCCGGACGAGCTCAGCGGCATCGGGCCGATCGTGCTGAGGCCGTTGTCGACGTACAGGAACACGGAATTGGTGGCCCGGTCAAAATGAACATAGCAGGCCTGCAACCCGGAGAGAGTGGAATTGAACAGCACCTGCGTCCAGGTGATGTCCTGGAAGCCGTTGGAGTCCGTATAGACGAAGGCGAACGTCTGGCTGCTGCCGGAGCCCGAAGACGGAGTCATGGTGGCGCCGGAGGGAGCCACCGGCGCTCCGCTCGGGATTGTCCAGGAGCCAACCTGCGTCCACCCCAGCGCCATGTCGGTGACGTCCTGGGCCTTCGCATAGATCAACTTGGCCCCGCCGAAACTCGTTGGAAATGTCAACGACAGGTTCACCGTCACGTTGTTCCCCGCCCCGGAACTGGATGAGCCGCTGCCGTTGATGGTGCACTGGCTATTCTGCAATGTGCCCGACGAGCCCAGGGTGAGCGGCCCGGTCGTGCTGCCGGCCGTGTCCGAATACAAGTAGACGACGTTGGTCGGCGGCTTGAAGTGGATGTAGCAGGCCTGAGTGGTGGTAAGACTGGAGTGGAACAGCAACTCGATCCAGGCAATGTCTGCGAACCCGTTGGGATCGGTGACGATAAAGCTGAATGTCTGGCTGCTGCCGGAGCCTGAAGATGGGCTCACACTGGCGCCCGAAGGGGTCTGAGGTGTCGTGCCGCCGCTGCCCGGCACCGTCCAGGAGCCAACCTGGGTCCAGCTCAAACCTTTGTCAGTGATGTCCTGGGCCTTCGCATAAATCAACTTTGTCCCACCGAAGCCGGTCGCGAACGTCAGTGACAGGTTGACCGTTACGTTGTTCCCCGCTCCGGAACTGGACGAAGTGCTTCCGTTCACGGTGCACTGGCTGTTCTGCAATGTGCCCGACGATCCCAGCGAGAGCGGGCCGGCGGTGCTGGCGGCGGTGTCCGAGTACAGGTAGACGACGTTAGTAGCGGGCTTGAAGTGGACATAACAGGCCTGGGTGGTGGTGAGGCTGGAATGGAACAGCAGCTCGATCCAGCTAATGTCTGCGAACCCGTTGGGATCGGTGACCACAAAGCTGAATGTCTGGCTGCTGCCCGTACCCGAAGAAGGACTCACGGTTGCCGCCGAAGGCGCCTGAGGCGTTGTGCCCCCGCCGCTGCCCGGAACTGTCCAGGTTCCTACCTGGGTCCAGCCCAGCGCCTTGTTGGTCGTGTCCTGGGCCTTGGCATAGATCAGTTTGGAGCCGCCAAAGCTGGTTTGGAAAGTGAGCGACACGTTCACCGTCACGTTATTCCCCGACCCGGAACTGGACGAGCCGCTGCCGTTGATGGTGCATTGGCTGTTCTGCAAGGTGCCCGACGAGCCCAGCGTGAGCGGTCCGGTCGTGGTGGTGGCGGTGTCCGAATACAGATAGACAACGTTGGTGGCCGGCTTGAAGTGGATGTAGCAGGCTTGCGTGGTGCTGAGGCTGGCCTGGAACAGCATCTCGATCCAGACCAGGTCCTGAAAACCATTCGGATCGCTGACGACAAAGCTGAACGTCTGACTACTGACGGAGCCCGAGGAAGGAGTCACGGAAGCCGCGGAGGGCGCCTGGGGACCGGTGGCGGCGGGCACGGTCCAGGAGCCCACCTGGATCCAGTTCAGCAGCTCACCGCCGTTGTCCTGCGCCCGGGCGTAGATGAGCCGCGAGCCACTGAAGCTCGACTGGAATGTGATGGACAAGTTCACCGTCAGGTCGTTCGCCGCCCCGAAGCTGGAGGAGCCGCTGGCGTTGACGGTGCATTGGCTGTTCTGCAACGTTCCTGCCGAACCCAAGGCGAGTGGGCCGGTAGTGGCGCCGCCGCTGTCCGTGTACAGGGAGACGGAGTTGGCGGCGCGATCGAAGCGGATGTAGCAGGCCTGCGCGGTGTTGAGACTGGAGTTGAACAGCATCTCGACCCAGGCGATGTCGGCGAAGCCGTTGGGATCCGCAACCACGAAGCTGAACGTCTGCGTGGCGCCGCTGCCCGATGACGGGCTCACCGTGGCCCCCGAGGGCGCCTGTGGACCGGGGACGCCGCCGGAGCCGAACCTGGTCACGAACACGTCGTTGCCGCCGCCCAGGGAAGCCTGGATCGGGCTCAGGGTCGGGAAGTTGTACGACCCGGTCACGCCCGCCACATAGATGTTGCCCGAGGCATCGAGCGCCACCCCGTTGCCGCCGTCAGAGCCGCTGCCGCCAAGATAGGTGCCGAAGCTCAGGGCGTTGCCTGCGGAGTTCAACTGGGAGAGGAAGGCGTCATAAACGCCGGCGTGCGACGCCTGGGTGGCGGCGGCCAGCGGAAAATTGGGAGAGGCCGTGTAACCGACCACGTAGGCGCTTCCCGAGGAGTCCACGCGGATGGCGGTGCCGAAATCGGTGCTGGCGCCCCCGAGATAGGTGCTGTAGATCCGGGCGGTTCCCGCGCTGTTCAGCTTGACGACAAAAGCGTCCGTGTTTCCCCCGCCAATGGCGGACTGGAGTGCGCCGGCCAGCGGGAAATTGGTCGAGCTGGTCACGCCGGCGATGTACGCATTGCCGGAGCCGTCCACGGCGATCGCGTTGCCGCACTCGGCGGAGCCAATGGTGCCGCCGCTCCCGCCCAGGTAGGTGCTGTAGACGAGCGACGTTCCGCCGGCCGAAAGGCGCGTGACGAAGGCGTCCTGGCCGCCGCCGGTGGAGATCTGCACCGCGCTGGCGGTCGGAAAATCGGTCGACATGGTGGCGCCCGTGACGTAGGCTTCGCCGGCGGCGCTCACGGCGATCCCGAGGCCGCGGTCCTCTCCGTTGCCTCCCAGGTAGGTGCTGTAAAGCCGCCCGCCGGTCGGGCTGTACTTCGCGACAAAAGCTTCCTGCGCGCCTCGATTACTCGACTGGTAGGGGCTGACGAGAGGAAAGTTCGTGGACCAGGTGTCGCCGGTGATGTAGGCGTTGCCGGAGGTGTCCACGGCAATGGCGTTTCCGCTGTCGATAGCGCCTCCTCCGAAGTAGGTGCTGTAGGAGAACGCAGATCCGGCGGCGGTCAGTTTCAGCACGAAGGCATCGCGGCTGCCGGCATTGGTGGTTTGCACCGCCGAAGCGATGGGGAAATCCGTCGAGCCTGTCCAGCCCGTCAACAGCGCGCTTCCACCGGCGTCGACCGCTATCCCGAACGCCCGGTCGTCTCCCGTGCCCCCGAGATAGGTTGCATAGACCAGCGCGCTGCCCGTGGAATTGATCTTGGCCACGAAAGCGTCGACGCTGCCCGCGTATCCCTGCTTGGGACTGGCGGTGGGAAAGTTGGACGAATCGGTCCAGCCGGCGACGTACGTATTGCCGGAGCCGTCGACGGCGATCGACGTGGCCATGTCAATGCGCGTCCCTCCCAGGTACGTGCTGTAGGAGATCGGCGGGTCGATGTAGAGCGTTTCGTCGGGATTGTAGAAACCCACATCGAACCCGACCGTGCCGTCGGTGTGGAGACGATAGCTCCCTCGCACCGTCCGGCGCGCGCCATTCTCCACCTGGTAGATCAGCGGCGGCGCCTCGCGAAGATCACCCGAAGCCGTTTCGAGCACCAGCGCTCCCTGGGTGTCCAGCCGCACACGGGTAACTCCCGAATACGCCAGGCGGATCGTGGAAGCATCGACGCCGGGTGCGACGACGAATTCCGATTTCAGCCGTCGCCCGGAGCTGGCGAAGATCATGTCCACCCCCGGATACAGTTCGTGATACCGGATGCCGCTGTAGACCGGGATGTTTCTCCGCCATCGCTGCGGGGAGTCTCCCAGCAGGAAATTCACCTCGCCCGGAAGACGCCCGGTTGGTTCCACACGAACGCTGCCGCGCGCACCGATATAGCGAATGCGAACCAACTCGCCGCGCCAGGCGAGCAGCGTTTCCTTCGCCGTGAAGTGCCCCGTGATCTCGGGTGCGCGTACGGTGTACAGGACTTCAGGGTCCGCCTGGCCGTGGTTGGGGATGTAGAGCACCGGCAGGCTCACCTCGTCGCCGGCGGCGCCCGCCGCCCAGCAAAGAACCGTCAGAGCTAAGACCGGCAGAGCACAGCTTCGAGAAAGCATCCACCGTAGGTTCGGTGGGCCGGCAGGCGGTCTTTAGTAAAGCGAAAGAAAGCGGTGCTCAGGAGCCTGTGACGCGCTTCAGTAGTTCAAAGAACTCCTTCTTTCGCGGTGTGTTGAGCCCCCAGTTCACCGGTACGCTCTGGTAGCCGTCCTCGTAGTCGTTCTTACCCGGGTCGAAGTATCCCCATGAGGCATAGGCGCCGATGGCCTTGAGCATGTTGTTCACCGGCTTGTCGAATTCGAAATGATCGTCTTCGTTGAACATCACCGGCATGCGACGATACCCCTGCACCTGCCGTGCCTGCTCCACCATCCACGCGATGCGCTGCGGATCCTTCACGCCATTGCCGTGCACCAGGAGAAAATCCGATTCCCGGACCACGTTGGCGGAGGGAATGGAGCCGCCGTTGAAGCTGGCGCCCACCAGGCAGCGCTTCCCGTTCGCGGTGACGGACCTGGCCAGCCGGATCAGCTCGTGGATATTGGCGGCGCGCAGAATCTCCTGTTCGTACTTGCGGTTGTCACACTCGTTGGCGATCTCCACCAGGATGTTGTCGTAGCCTTTGCCGAGCAGCCAGCCCAGGGCCTCCTGGACGCCGCGGCGGATGGCGCGCTCGCTTTCCATGTGCTCGTCCTGGCCGAAGTAGTACAGGCCGACGATGGGAACCATGCCGAGCTCGTCGGCGCGGTCGAGAATCTTCTCCAGGCGCGCCATGTAGTCGGCCCGCAGCGAGCCGTCGGGCCGGAAAGCGCTGTTGCGCCACGGCTGCTCCTTGGAATAGCCCTCCGGACTGCCGCCTTGCAGGCCGATGGTGAAGCCGAGCAGGCCGTGGCTGCGCCAGAGGGGCATCGCGGCGACAAACTCGCGCGTGTTGCGATCGGGGTCCCAGCGGCCGGTATCGGGATAGCGCCAGCGATCCATGGTCGCGGGATTGGAGTCGTCGAAAATACCCTGGACCATGCGGGAGTTCATCAACAGGCCCTGAATCTTCATCCCTTGCCAGGAGCGTCCCTGGTAAGTGGGGCGGCCGTTGAGATGGAACTCGTCGGCCTGGATCGCCACACGCGTGCGGCGGGATGCGGCGCGGCTGTGGACGGCGAGAGCGCCGGCGGCGCCGGTGCGAAGACGCACGCCCAGACCAGCTCGAAGAAATGCCCGGCGGTTCATGATTGTCCCATTATCTCGAAACAGAGGAACAACGGAAGCGCCGTCGGCCGGAATTTTGGCAGCCGAGCCTACTGCCGGGTCTGCCCCGACGAATCCTGACGCTCTGCTACCCTTAGACCAACGCACATGTGCAGGAACATCAGGCCTCTGTTCAATTTTGATCCGCCGGTCACTCCCGCTGAGATCAGCGCGGCTTCGCTTCAGTTCGTTCGAAAGATCAGCGGCTTCCACAAACCGTCATTGGTGAACGAGGCCTCGTTCCAGACTGCCGTCGATCAGGTCACCGCCATCTCCGCTGGTCTCCTCAGCGCGCTCGCAACCAGCTCGCCGCCGAAGAATCGCGCCGCCGAAACCGAAAAGCGCAAGGCGCGCGCCGCGCTGCGATTCGGCGATTGAAGGTCAGATGCCGGCGTACCAGGAATATTCGCTATCCAGCCGCACTCCTTTGAGCGTGTCGGTGAGGGTCACCCGGTTGAGGAACTTCAGGCCCTTATAACCGAGTTGCCGCGGGACACGCAGACGGAGCGGGCCGCCGTGGCCGACGGGGAGGTCTCCGCTATTCATTCCATAGGCGACCAGTGTTTGCGCGTGCCATGCATCGTCCATGTCGATGGCGTCAACCCAGCCGTCCATCGCGTAGTAGATGGCATACCTGGCCTGCGGCAGGACACCGGCCAGATTCAGAATGTGCGATAGCGGAACCCCGGTCCACTCCGCGATGTAGGACCAGCCTTCTTCACAGATGACCTGCGTGATCTGGCTCCGGGTGGGGTAGCTTTTGAGTTCGGCCATCGAAAACGAACCGGGGCGGTTGACCATGCCGTCCACTTTGAGACGCCACTCTCTGAATCCGTCGGCTCGCAGGCGGGGGAATTCGTCACCCTTGGGAGGTTTCCCCTTCGGATGCGGCGTTTTGGAGATCTGGCTTCGCCTGAACTCGCGGGCGTTGGAATTGCGTGTCAGCAGACGCTGAGCCGCATAGGTCAGGGTATGGCCGCAGCCATAGATACCGCCGAAATCGGGAGGGATCAAGCCGTGTTGACCGGCGATGCGGGCGGCGACAGCGATGCCGGATACGCCCGCAGTGCCCGCGAGGCCGGCCTTGATCAGTTTGCGGCGGGAAATTCTGCTCATAGATGCTCCTGCCGCGCATCAGCGCGGCCTGTGATCATTGTTCGCACGCGACTCCAAAATCCGGCAAGGAAGACCATCAGGACATGAACGAAGAAGAAAAGAACCAGCGACAGGGAAGCGAAGAAGTGAAGGGTGCGCGCCGACTGCTGACCGCCGAGGAGATCAACGAGAAATGGAAATGCGGCCGTGATGGCGGGGGACATTGCCAAGCCGGTCCAGATCAAGAATGGGAATAGGCTGAATATGACGAACACGTAGGCGAACCGCTGGAGCACGTTATAGGACCAGACCTCCTCTTCACCCGGCGGTTTGAAGCGGAGATGGTTCGCGATGGCTCCAGAGAGCGTAGCCCAGGAGAGGTCCGCCGTCGCGGGCAGCAAATCTTCCCGCAAGTGTCCGGAGCGGAGGCTGGACGCGGCGTAGAGCAAGCCCGTGAAAACCACGATCCACGCTGTTTGGAAATGGAGGGAGCGGCTCCAGCCGTTCTGGTCCGGCAGAACGAAGTTGTAGCCGGTCTTCACGTAAGAGCGGGAGGCGGGTATGGGAATGTCGAACAGCGATGGCGTCAACGAATTTCCGTCCTCGCCCCAATAAAATCGCGGGTGTGAGATGACGAGTTCGACACCACTGACCAGCAAAGCGAGGAAGCAGAGCGCGGTGATCCAATGCGTGACGCGGACGAGGAGACTGTGCCGGACGTTCGCCGCTGTTGCGATCGGAGCGGGCGCGGGATTTGCCATGTCGCGATGAGCATCATACCCCGAACGGCACGCCGCCGGCGAATCGCAGGTGGCTTTTTCTCCCCGGGCGTCGCTCGCTCACCGAGGCTTCCCACCAGGATGCACCTGGCTGTCTCAAGACGGGGGTCCACTCCGGTAGACTGATTCAAATGTCACTCAGAGCCGGTTCATCGCTTGGTCCATACGAAACTATCGCGCCCATCGGAGCCGGCGGCATGGGCGAGGTCTACAAAGCCCGCGACACCCGCCTGGACCGCATCGTCGCCATCAAAGTCCTTCCGGCCCGCTTTGCTTCCCGCGACGACCTCCGCCTACGTTTCGAGCGCGAGGCCCGCATCATCTCCAGCCTCAACCATCCGCACATCTGCACGCTCCACGACGTAGGCACGCAGGACGGGGTCAGCTTCCTTGTCATGGAGTACCTTGAAGGCGAAACGCTCGCCGCACGCCTCAAACGCAGTCCGCTGCCGTTGGAGGAGGCGTTCCTCTTCGCTATACAGATTCTCGAAGCGCTCACCGAAGCCCACGGCCGCGGCCTCATGCATCGCGACCTCAAGCCCGCCAACGTCATGCTCACCCGCACCGGCGTAAAGCTTCTCGACTTCGGCCTCGCCAAAGCCATGGGAACCGGCAAGGGCATCGGACCCGATGACGCCACCCTCACCGCCGCGCTCAGCTCCGAAGGCACCTTCATGGGCACCTTGCAGTACATGGCGCCGGAGCAACTCGAAGGCAAGGAAGCCGACTCCCGCAGTGACCTGTTCGCCTTCGGCGCGCTGCTCTATGAAATGCTCACCGGCAAGCGCGCCTTTGGCGGTGAGAGTCACGCCAGCGTCGTCGGAGCCATCATGACCGGCGAGCCGCCCGCCATCACCTCGCTGGTCCCCATCACTCCGCTCGCGCTCGAGCGCCTCATCGGCCAGTGCATGCGCAAGAAGCCCGGCGAGCGCTTTCAATCCGCCCACGACATCAAAGTGCAACTGGAATGGATCCGCCAGCCGCTGGAAGAAAAGGCCGCTGCTCCGGTCCGCCGGTCGCGGGAGAAATGGGCATGGGCCGCCGCCGCCCTGCTTGGCGCAGGACTCGCCGCCTCGATAGCGTCGCGCCCCGCGGCGCCGCCGGAACCGCCCCCTGTCAAAGTCGAGGTCCAGCCGGAGGAAAGAGACACAGTCCTTGGAAATGTCAGCGTATCTCCCAACGGAGATGCCATCGCCTGGGCCGCAATAAGCGCCGGCGGTAGCGGGCTGTTCCTGCGCTCGCTCGCTACCGGTGGTACGCGTCGTATCGCCAATGAGGGAGGCACCATCCGCGCCTGGTCCCCCGATGGCCAATCCCTGGTCTATAGCACGGCGGGCAAGCTGAAGCGATTGGACCTGACTGGCGGAAGTGTCCAAACCGTTTGCGATGTAGCCGCCCGGACCGGTGCGGGCTGGACCCGCGATGGAACCATTATCCTCGGCTCTCGTGGGCCGCTCCTGCGCGTGGCCGCCTCCGGAGGCACGCCGGTTCCACTTCTCGCATTGGATAAGGAGCGCGGTGAAACCGCTCAGAACTATCCCGTCCTGCTCCCCGATGGTAAAAGGCTACTCTACGTATCGCAGGGGAAAAGCAATGACCTGAGCGGCGTCTACCTGACCTCGGTCGACGGCAGCGCGAAGCCGCGGCGTCTCCATCCGTCGACGGGCCACTTCTGGTACTTCATCCCAACCGCCTATTCATCCGGCACGGCGAAGGCGTGGCCGTGGTCCGTGTCGATATCGACGGCGGCGGCGGGCCAACAGGTGAACCACTGTTGATCGCTCCGAACGTAAGCATCAACCAATCTTCGTTCTCCGGTTCCCGTGACGGCAAGGTGATTGCCATGTTGGGTGGGTCCGGCGGTCCCGGAGCCGACCCATCCCTGGTCGATCGCTCCGGCAAACCATTGGCGATGGTCTCCCCGGCCGCGGCGGGCGTGGCCGGTCACCCCGACTTTTCACCGGACGGTAAGCGCCTTCTTTTTGATCGCGGGCAATCCCGGGGCGTTAACGATGACATGTGGAGTTACGACATTGCCAGGCACTCCGCCGCACGCCTGACTTTTGGCGCCGGCTCGAATACTCCTGGCACGTGGTCGGCCACCGGCGACCGCATCTACTATTACTCGCGGAGGCAAGACCAAGGGTCAGGAATTCATGAGATGGCCTCCAATGGAGTGGGTACCGAGAAACTCCTCGCCGCCGTGGATGCCCACCACGCGCACGCCTCCCCCGACGGCCGGCTGCTCGCTTTCGAAAGAACCGCAAGCTCCGGCGGAGGAGATCTGTGGACCCTTCCCCTGTCCGGAGGAGCCAAGCCCGAGCCTCTGCTCACCGGGCAGACCTACACTCACCCCCGCTTCTCACCCGATTCTCAGTTGTTCAGCTATACCTCGCCCGAAACCGGCCGGCAGGAAATCTATATCCAGACCATCCCCCCCGGCGGCGGCAAATGGGCCGTTTCCACAACCGGCGGCCGCGAATCCAAATGGCGCGCGGACGGCAAGGAACTCTATTTCCTGTCGGGCAATCGCTTGATGGCCGCGGCGATCACGCGGCGCGGCGCCGCCGTCGAAGTCGGAGAGGTGAAGGAACTGTTTCACCATCGCATGGGATCCGGCGGTGCCGGACACTATGCCGCCAGCCCCGACGGCAAGTTCTTCGCAATCAGCCTTGTCAGTGACCGCGCACAGGACCAGCCCATCACGCTTCTGCTCAACTGGAAACTACCGCCGCCCCGGTAAAGAACAGCATTCAACTTTCAACTGATTGCCAGCTTGACCGGCTTGCCGACACGGCTGAGCATTTCCACGAGCGTATCGATGGTGAACAATCCAGACAGACAGCTCTTCCATCAGTTGCTGCTTCAGCAGCCGCGTGTCGTTGATCTGCTTGCGAGACGCAGCCTGTAGACGTTTGGCCTCGTCCCGCGTAAAACCCAGTTCCAGGAAGAGGTTCGCTCCCGGCTTTGTCACAGTGGCGGATTTCGGTGTCGGTCTTCATTTCTTTTCCTTCCTCGCGCTGACCACGGCGCGATAGCGCGCCGCGGCAATAGCCTTGTCCTGCTTGCTGGACACCTGAGTCACACGGTGCAAGTCAAGGTGCCCGGTGAACGATGATCAGGGTGCGGGGGCGGCGCCTGTCAGCATAGAACGCCGGAGTTGGAAAGTAGCATTCACGGGGGGGGTTGTAAATTGCTGTTTTATTCTTACACCTTCGTCCAGTCTTCGATCTTCAGTTTCTTGATCCTCTTGAACGCTTGATCGTGGGTGACCAGGACGAGGTCGGACGCCAGGGCCTGGGCGCCGATCATCAGATCGAGGTTTCCCATCGATCGTCCTTCGCGTTCGAGCGTCGCGCGGAGCCGCCCGTACTGTTGCGCTGCTTCTGAATCCCACGGGAGAATCGTCAGCCGGAGCAGGAATTCACTGACGATCGTCTGCAAGTGCGTCGCGTCAGGCCGCCGCGCCACTCCAAAGCGCAACTCACCCTCGGTGACCGTGGAAATTGCGACCTGTGCCGTCGGGACTTTCACCAGCCGGTGACGAACGGCAGGAATGTTCCCCTTTATGATGTAGCTGGCGGTGTTGGTGTCCAGAAGATATCGGCTCGCCATTAGTAGAGATCGCGTTTCTGCGGTCTGGTATCCGCACGATCAGCCATGAAGTCCTCCGGTACACGGGCCTGTTGCGCGAGTTGAAAGAAGCTCTCCCATGATTCCGGTCGCCGCGACAAGATCACATCCCCGCTCGCGGGGTCTTGCCGGATAAAGACCTCGCTGCCTTCAAACCGAAAGTCGGCGGGCAGGCGAACTGCCTGACTCCGTCCGTTGCGAAACAGCCTTGCGGTGCGTGGCATCGCGTTCACCTGGTATATACCACAGTCTATCACGCCATGAGCGCAAAAACACGGTTGGCGTTTAGGCTTCTGGTTACCCACGTGCTTGTGCTGCGCGCCCGTGTCGCCGCGCTCGGCTTTGAGCCGTCGCTGGCTCTGCGACCTGAATTGGCGATAATCGCAGCGCCGTGCGGGGAGATCGAAGGAAGCATGGATTCGAACCACGATTCACGGCTCCAAAGGCCGCTATCCAACCATCAGGCGACCGGGGAGTAGCGGCCGGGAACGGACGCTTTGCGTGTAACATTGTGCCTGCGGCGGATAAGACGCTGGCGTGCGGCGGGATCCGCAGGGGCGGCGGCGCGAAACAGATGAACAACGAAAGCGGCGGACGATCCGGCCTGAGCAGCGAGCGCATCGGGAATTACCTGCTCTCGCTTCCCGAGCGGATCCTGCGCTCGGCCACGGCGCTGGCGGGGGGCCTGCTGCGCGAGGTGGGAG
>Ga0247727_10011377_pt1 | contig 15547 bp, 15 predicted proteins | sample WisWelCaveWW1625_FD_202498 | JGI IMG/M metagenome (GOLD analysis project Ga0247727, IMG submission 202498) | Biofilm microbial communities from Wishing Well Cave, Virginia, United States - WW16-25 | ecosystem: Environmental > Aquatic > Deep subsurface > Groundwater > Cave microbial mat | place...
ATCTGAAAAAGATACCGTTCCGGGAAGGTTTACAATAGAAACAGGCCACCCCGGCAGTGGAGCATTGTTTGAAAAAACATAACCCCGGATGGTGAGGTCAATTTGTGCCGGAAGATTAAATGCTATACCGCTCAAAAGGGCAAGCGTCAAAATTTTTTGAATCAAGCTTTTCGTTTTCATGGATTTTAAATTTTTACTGGGTTAAGACATTACAAAGATGCCAGCACTTTAAACTGGAAAAAAGAACACTTTTAATCATTTGTTCATTGTAAAAATGAGCATGATTTGGATATTGGAAGTATTAAATAGCTTATTTTCAATCTATTGTGATAAATTAAAGATTGATTTTGTTCATTTGCTTTTTGTACTTTTATGGGGATTCTCTTGTAATTTATCAAAAAATGACTGATCCCAAGTTGCTTCTTCTCCTAAAAAGCCTTTCGAAGGACGAGATAAAGTCATTGGATAAATTCATTCAATCTCCTTTTTTCAACACCAATTCCAAACTGCTTGAACTATTTTCTTACTTGAAAAGCAAGTATCCTGAATTTAATCATGTTTGCTTAGACAAAAAGAATATTTTTTCAATGCTCTTTCCCGGAAAGCCATTCAGCGACCTGCGAACGCGACAATATCTTTCATCTCTCACTGTTTTAGTGGAGCAGTTCATAACGATTTGCAGAATTCAAAAAGATACAACCACACGCCAATTCGCTCTGCTGGAAGAAATGCTCAGCCGGGATTCAGAAAAATATTTTAATCATACCCTCAGCCATGTCGCGCAAAATGGAAGAGACGCTTATCAAAACGGTGAATTTTACCGGAATCAATTCAGGCTTGAAGAAATCCGCAGCCGATTCATTGCAACTTCAGCGCAACGGCAAAACAGGTTCATTGCTCAGCCGGACTTCAGCAAGACATTGCATCACCTCGACACCTTCTACCTTATCTACAAACTCAAATATTGTTGCGAGATGCTGAACTTCAAAACCATCGGTGCGCTCGAAAAAGAAACTATCCTCCTGGATGAAATCCTCGACCTGCTTCGCAAAAAAGATTATTCAGACACTCCGGCAGTTAACATCTATCACAAAATATTGCTCACACTCACTGAGCCTGACAACGAAGAAAATTTCGAGAGACTCCTGCAAACGCTGAAATCAAATGACCATCTGTTTCCGCAAAGTGAAACGCGGGAGATATACATCTACGCGCAAAACTTTTGCATCCGGCAAATCAACAAAGGGAAGACAAGATTCCTGAATGAGATTTTAGACATCTACCAGATTCTGCTGGAAAGGGAAATCATTTTGGAAAAAGGAGTTCTCTCGCCATGGGATTACAAGAACATCGTGGTAACCGCCTTGCGTCTGAACGAATTCCAATGGACGGAGAACTTCATCAACGATTATAAAAAGAAACTGCCGGAACACGAGCGCGAGAACGCTTATACCTACAACCTCGCCAAATTTTATTTCTACAAGAAAGATTACTCCAATGTTTTAAAATTATTGCAGGAAGTGGAGTATAACGATGTTTTCTACAGCCTTGATTCGAAAGCGATGTTGCTGAAAACTTATTATGAGCTGAATGAAGTTGACTCGCTTGATTCGCTGATGGATAGCTTTAAAATTTACCTTCAACGGAATAAAGCCTTGTCGGAGCATCATGTCAAAACCTACAAGAACCTTCTCAGGATTACTCACCGGTTAACGCGGATTATTCCAAAAGACAAAAAGAGAATTGAACTGCTGGAAGCTGAAATAGAGCAGACAAAGCCATTGGCTGATATCGGATGGCTAAGGGAAAAGATGGAGGAGTTGAAAGGATGAAAATGACGAATTGCAAATTACGAATGACGAATTAAATTCCCCACGACAGTTGTAGCAGTTTCAAATCGCTGCTTCTCGCTTCCCGAAATAACAATATAGGCAGCATTGATTTCTTCAAGGAGCGTTTTGTATTTCTCAAAAAAATATTCTCCCCTTTCAGGATTTTCGCGCAACGGGTCGTATTCATAGGGAATATCGGGAGCGGTAAGCACGTGCAGATGATATTTCCTGTGTAAGATTTCTTTTTCAATCCATTGAGGAGTGCTGCCGTATTTGTCGTCCATCCAGATTTTAATCACCAGCAAATTGGTATCGCACACCAAAAGCGATTTTGATTTTTTTGCAGCAGCATCTTCCAATCTTAGCTGCCCTTGCGCAATTTTTTCTACATCTTCTTTTGTGTAAGGGAGGTTGAATTTCTCCAAATATTCACGCGCATATTCCGGCACCCACAGGCATTGGTAATGCGATGCGAGTTTTTCCGCAAGAAAAGTCTTTCCCGATGATTCGGGTCCCACGATGGCGATTTTGGTTAAGGGCATGTTTAAGTCTTTATCATCCCTTGAAGTTTTGTGCTCACCAGATAGTTACGCTTTCAGGGGATGCCGGAATGCCGCAAAGCCGTCATCCGGCATGACAAAATTTTAAGAAGTTGCCGCCTGCATCTGTTTGCGCCATTTGAAGTAGCCGAAAATTGCGATGACGGTATAAATAATAAAGAGCAATCCGATGAGCAAGCGCCCCCTGGCGGCAAACAGGTAAATGCTGAGCGGATCTATCACTATCCAGAACAGCCAGTTCTGAATGATTTTTTTCGCCATCATCCAGGTGGCGATTAAAGAGTAAACCGTAATCGCGCTGTCGAGCCACGGCTGGCTGGCTTCATAATGTTTGTCTATGATTCCTCCAATCATGGAAAGAGGTATGCCCAATAAAATCAGCAAAAAAATTTTCTTTGCCGGGAAGGAAATTATATGGAGGCTTTGCTCTTCTCTTTTTCCATACATCCATTCATACCACCCATAAAAAGCCATTGCCACATAAAACAATTGCAGCACGGCTTGCAAATGAACCTTTTCCTGAAAGCAAATGATGGTGAAGATTCCGCTGCTGATAATTGCTGCGGGCCAGCACCACGCTTTTTCGTAGCTGGCGAAAATTGAGTAAAGAATCGCGAAAACAAACCCGGTCAACTCCAGAGGTGTGATTGCATTCCAGAAAGAGATAAAAAAGTGGTGAAGGCTTTCCATAAGCAGATTATTCCACAAGGACGGAATTTTTTTACAGAAATCTCAATCGGCTTCCTGTCTTTTCTACAACAAGCTCCACTTTCCTTCCCAGAATCAATGCCCTGTTATCGCTAATATGCCCGGCAGGAAAGCCGAAAGCAACCGGGTATCCGTAATCTTGCGCATGTTCCGCAATAATCTCCAAAGCATTTTTTCCATAAGGCACTTCGTTGTCTTTCATCCTGGTGAAACCGCCCACAATCATTCCTGCAAGATGCCTTAGCTTGTGGGCGCGCTTCAACTGCATCATCATCCTGTCAACATGATAGAGATATTCATCGAGGTCTTCAATGAAAAGGATTTTATCGCGCGTCATCAAATCGGAGCGCGAGCCGCAGATGCTGTAAAGCACGGAAAGGTTTCCTCCAATCAATTGCCCCTGCGCTTTCCCTTCAAGATTGAGGCGATGCGGCTTCACTTTGTATTGCAGCTTCTTGCCGAAGAGCGCGTCACGGATGCTGTGTAATGCCGTTTTTGTATTTGTCCTGAAGCTCAGCGGCATTGACGCATGGATGGTTTCAATGTTGAATTGCGTGTGAATGTGCGCATGTAAAACCGTGATGTCGCTGTAACCAATAATCCATTTCGGATTTTGTTTAAAGCGCGAAAAGTCAAGCCTGTCAATGATTCTCACTGTTCCGTATCCGCCACGCGCGCAAAGGATGGCTTTGATTTCAACATCATCCATCATCTTCTGAAAATCACCTGCCCGCAGCCAGTCATCGCCTGCGTATTGATTGAGCGATTCGCCAATCGTATTTCCAAAAACGAGCTTCAGCTTCCATGATTTGATTTTTTTGACGGCAAAATCAATTTCCTTTTTGCTGATTTTTCTTGCAGTGCAGACGATGCCGATTTTATCACCGGGCTTTAAATATGGTGGAGTAATGCTTCCTTCTCTGTCTTGATACTTGATACTCACTACTTGTTACTCCCTTATATTTGTAAGCCACGAAAATAAGATTGCGAATTGGAAAAGCCTAAACGATACTTAGTTACAGCCGCCCTCCCTTACGCCAATGGTCCGCTTCACATCGGGCACATTGCAGGAGCGTATCTGCCTGCGGACATCTACGTGCGATACTTGAGACTGAAAGGCGAAGATGTGAAATTCATCTGCGGCTCTGATGAACATGGCATTCCGATTACGCTGCGCGCTAAGAATGAGGGCAAGACTCCGCAAAAGGTGGTTGACTTCTACCATCCGCTGATTAAAAAAACCTTTGAGCGCTTTGGAATCAGCTTCGACATCTATCATCGAACCTCAGACAAACTGCATCATGAAACTGCCTCGGAATTTTTTCTTGCGCTGAATAAGAAAGGAGAATTTGTTAAAGAAGAAAGCGAACAGTATTATGATGAAGAAGCAAAACAGTTTCTTGCAGACCGTTACATAGAAGGCACTTGCCCCAATTGCGGCAATGACAAGGCTTATGGCGACCAGTGTGAAAAGTGCGGGAAGAGTTTAAGTCCCGCTGATTTGATTAATCCGCGTTCAACACTTTCGGGAAAACCTCCGGTGAAGAAAAAAACAACGCACTGGTATCTTCCGCTTGACAAGTATCAGAAAGAATGGCTCAGCAAATGGATTGAAAGCAAGAAAGACGTTTGGAAGACAAATGTTTATGGTCAATGCAAATCATGGCTCGACCAGGGCTTGCAGCCGCGGGCGGTAACGAGAGACTTGGATTGGGGTGTGCCCGTGCCGCTGCCGGAAGCAAAAGGTAAAGTGCTTTATGTTTGGTTTGATGCGCCCATCGGATACATCTCCGCAACAAAGGCGCTGACTCCCGACTGGAAAAAATATTGGTGCGATGATAATAGCAGATTGATTCACTTCATAGGGAAAGACAACATCGTTTTCCATTGTATCATTTTCCCTGCAATGCTGAAAGCAGAAGGCAATTACATTTTACCGGAGAATGTTCCCGCAAATGAATTTCTGAATCTCGAAGGAAATAAACTTTCCACTTCGCGCAACTGGGCAATCTGGCTACATGAATATTTGGATGAATTTCCGGGGAAGGAAGATGTGCTGCGCTATGTATTATGCTCCATCATGCCCGAAACTAAAGACAGCGAGTTCACCTGGAAGGATTTTCAAGCAAGGAATAATAATGAGTTGTTGGCAACGCTCGGCAATTATGTGAATCGTGTTTTAGTGCTCACTCATAAATACTATAATGGAGTTGTGCCTGATGCTCCTGGAGAAGCGGCAGTCGGCAGGTTGCAGGAGGCAGTCAATGGAATTGAAAATCTTTTAGAAGAATTCAAATTCAGGGATGCATTGAGTGGAGTGTTTGACATTGTTCGCTCAGCAAACAAAAGCCTGACTGATGCTGAGCCGTGGAAGAAATTCGGTTCGGACGAAACGTCTGTACGAATCACGCTTCATGCGCATTTGCAGCTCATCGCTTCGCTTTCAGTTTTGATTGAGCCTTTCCTGCCGTTCACGTCAACTCGCATTCGCAAAATGCTGAACATCGCTGAAAGGAAATTAAATTGGTCGGATTCCGTGAATCAAAATCTGCTGAAAGCCGGTCATCAACTCAATGTTCCTGAAATCCTTTTTGAGAAAATTGAAAATGAAGCGATTCAAAAGCAAATTGAAAAGCTCTACGGGGGCGCTCAAACTGCAACTGCTACTTCAGCTTCAACAAACGGCAAGCCCTCCATCACCTATGACGATTTTTCAAAAATGGATTTGCGCGTTGGAAAAATCCTTAGCGCAGAAAAAGTAGAGAAAGCCGACAAATTGCTGAAACTTCAAGTTGACTTGGGTTCCGAAAAAAGAACCATCGTTTCCGGCATCGCCCAGTTTTTCAAGCCGGAAGAAATCATCGGCAAGAAAGTGAGCCTGGTTGCCAACCTCGCTCCGAAAAAAATAAAAGGCATCGAATCGCACGGGATGATTTTAATGGCGGAGGATGAACAGGGCAAATTGGCGTTTGTCAGTCCCGCAGATGAAACTCCGGAAGGCAGCGCCATTAAATAGAAGCAGGTTGACAAACTTTTGAACCTCAAATTTTACACAGCAACTCCCCTGCTCTTCTCAGCGTGTCATCTTCTTTCGCAAAGCAGAAGCGAAGCATTTTGTAATCACGGTTGTCAGGATAGAAAACTGAAATGGGGATGCTCGCAACGCCAGCTTCTTTCGTCCAGCGAATCGCCAGGTCAGTATCGCGCTCACCGGTGATGTTGCCGTAGCCGAGCAGTTGAAAGTAGGTTCCGTCCGATGGTTTCAGCGTGAAGCGCGAATCCTGCACATACTGATTAAACAGGTCTCTTTTCTTTTTATAAAAATCACCCAACTGCCTGTACTCGTCTTTGCTTTGCATGAAATCAGCCAGCGCCATTTGGATGGGGCGGTTTACGCAAAACACTTCATACTGATGCACCTTTCGGAATTCAGCCGTGAGATAGCCGGGCGCGAGAACGTAACCCAGCTTCCAACCGGTGACGTGATAAGCTTTCCCGAATGAGAAAACCACAAAACTTCTTTCCGCAAGCTCGGGGTAATGCAAAACGCTCTCATGCTTTCGGTCGAAGATGATATGCTCATATACTTCATCGCTCACAATAACGATGTTCGTGTTCTTCACGATTTGCTGAAGCTGCAGCATATCAGCGGCTGAAAGCACGGTACCCGTTGGGTTTTGAGGCGAGTTGATGAGGATGAGGCGCGTCTTTTCATTCACCGCAGCCTTCACCTGCTGCCAGTCAATGCGGAAGTCTGGCGCAGCCATGTTGATATACACGGGCGTTGCCCCGCACAATTTCACGGCAGGGGCATACGAATCGTATGCGGGCGCAAACAAAATCACTTCATCACCGGGATGCGCGAGGGCGGTGATGGCGACATAGATTGCCTGCGTACCGCCTGCTGTGATGGTGATTTCGCTTTCGGGGTTGTAACTTCTGCCGTATAGCTCCAGTGTTTTTTCCGCGATACGCTCGCGCAGGGGAAGGACTCCTTGCATAGGCGCATATTGATTGTCGCCCTTTTTCATATGGCGATGCACCAGTTCCACCAACTTTGGCGAACAATTAAAATCAGGGAAACCCTGAGAGAGATTGATAGCCCCGCATTCATTGGCAAGCGATGACATGCGCGTGAAGATGGTGGTAGGCGTGTCGGGCAGCTTGGAGTGCAGTAAAATCCTGGAATGAATCATCGGGGATGAAGATACTTCCCCTTACGCTGATTTACAATCTGCGGAATGTAGTGAGTCGTTATTCTCCCTCCAGCAAATCTTTGAATTTTTCAAAGAATCCCTTCTCTCCCCCTTCGGGACTCGGCTGGAAATTCGGTGACTTCCTGAGTTTCTCCATGATATCGCGCTCCTCTTTCGTAAGGTTTTTCGGAGTCCAGATATTGACGTCAATAAGCTGGTCGCCCACATGATAATGGCTTTCAACAGAGGGAATGCCTTTTCCTTTCAATCGTAAAATTTTTCCGGCTTGCGTGCCGGGCGGGATTTTTATTTTCGCTGTTCCGTCAATGGTGGGCACTTCAACGGTGATTCCCAAAGCAGCATCCGCAAAATTCAAATACAGGTCATACACTACATCATTGTTGTTCACGCGTTTCAGGCTTGGATGCGGCACTTCTTCAATCTGAATAATCAAATCTCCGGGCGGTCCGCCACGGTCGCCAGCGTTGCCCTTGCCGCTCATGGAAAGCTGCATGCCTTCGTTCACTCCTGCCGGAATATCAATGGTGATGGTTTCTTCTCCATAAATTTTTCCTTCGCCCGAACAATTTCCGCAGCGCGCAGTAATGGTCTGCCCTTCGCCATGACAAGTCTGGCACGTGGAAGTCGTTTGCATTTGCCCCAGAATCGTGCTCGTCACTTTCCGCACATATCCGGAGCCGTGGCAAGTCGGGCAGGAGTTGAATGAGCTTCCGTCCTTCGCACCGCTTCCGTGACACACATTGCAAGCCACCATCTTCTTCACTTTCACCTGCTTCTTCACGCCACTTGCAATTTCCTGCATGGTGAGCTTCACTTTGATGCGCAGGTTCGCGCCCCTTCTCCCCGTGCCTCTCCGGGTTCGGGTTCCTGCGCTGCCTCCAAAGAACGATTCGAACGGACTGCCTCCTCCGCCCATGTCACCGAAGATGTCGCCAAAGTGGGAGAAGATATCCTCCACCGTCATGCCGCCTTCAAAGCCGCCATGACCATGTCCGCCTTTCACGCCATTGTGCCCGAAGCGGTCGTATTTGGCGCGCTTATCCTTGTCGCTGAGGACTTCGTAAGCTTCGGCTGCTTCCTTGAATTTATCTTCCGCCTCTTTATTTCCGGGGTTTCGGTCAGGATGGAATTTTAGCGCCACCTTGCGGTAGGATTTTTTGATTTCCTCCGCAGGCGCATCTTTCGGAACACCCAGAATTTCGTAGTAATCTCGTTTTGCCATTTCTTTTGAAGATGTTAGTAGTTAGATTTTAGATTTTAGTATTCAGACAATCATGCAACATCCAATCTATTATCTAACATCTAATATACTAACGTCTATTTCCCCACCACCACTTTCGCGTGCCTGATAATCTTCCCGTTCAGCAAATATCCTTTTTCAATTTCATCCAAAACCTTTCCTTTGTCTTCTTCTTTCGGTGCCGGAATTTCGGTGATGGCATCGTGGCTGTCGGCATCAAACGGCTGACCGATGGCGACCATCGGTTCCAAGCCCTTCTGCTCCAGATTTTTTTTCAGCTTGTTAAAAATCAGCTCAGAGCCTTCACGGATGGCGTCAAGGTTTTCTGACGCTTTAATTGTCTTCAAGGCTCTTTCAAAATCATCCAGCACCGGCAGCAGTTGCACGATTACATCTTTACCGGCTTCTTTATTTTTCTCCAACCATTCTTTCGCAGCCCGCTTTTTAAAATTGTCAAAATCAGCAAAAAGCCTGCGGTATTTATCAACTAATTCTTCGTTTTTCTCTTTCAAAAGATGAATCTTCTCCTTCAGCCTGATGATGGACGAACGCCTTTTCAGCCGGGGCTTTGCCGGCTGTTCGTTCGCCACTTCAGGGGCGTTTTGTGTCGCTTGTTCTGTGTTCTCTGACATATCCGGTTTGGGCGTAGCAAAGGTTCAATTTTCCTGCCACGCAAAGATAGGAGACAAATTGGCACCAGGGTGAACCGAAATAAAGAACACCGATTAACGATTTATGATGGCAGAAGTGGCTGAATGCAGCTTGTGATTTTTCATTTCTTAAATCAGAATTCGTTAATCTTCAATCGTTAATCAAAGAAATGGCACTAGTAAATGGCATGAAATGAAATCCCGTACCTTTCACTCTAAACTATCTCAATGCGAGCCACCCACGACACCGTTGTAAAAATCACATACGAACTGCGCACCGAACCGAACGGAGAGGTGTTTGATTTTGCTGATGCGGAAAATCCGCTCACTTTCCTGTTCGGGCATAAGCATCTATTAGACCGGTTTGAAAAAAACATCGAAGGAATGACGGCTGGAAATCAATTCAAATTTGAAATCAATCCTGTGGAGGGTTATGGAGAATACGATTTGAACAGCATGGTTCAATTGGATAAAAAGATGTTTGCAGCATCTGGTGTTCCGCAGGATGAACTTTTATTTGTCGGAAACATCATCCCCCTGCAAGACCAGAACGGAAATCCTCTGGAAGGAAGGATAACCAACATCACCGAAGCGCAGGTGATGGTGGACATGAACCACCCGCTTGCGGGAAAAACCCTTTTCTTTTCGGGAGAAATTTTAGAAGTGCGGAGCGCGCATCCTGCTGAAATAGAGCATGGGCACGTGCATGAAGGAGGGCATCATCATCATTGATTGAGTTTTCGGTAATGCATGATTTATTTCAAGACTTATTACCCAAAAGAATCGGATTCCCAAAAATTTGAGAATGCAATAAGGGTAAACTGTATCAGGCGCCACCACACACTGGATTTGCTCACCTCGGTGAGCGAAGCCGGAGAAAAGAAACTGTTTTACGGAGTGGAAAGAAAAGATGGTATTCAAATCACGCGTATCAAAAGCCCGCTAACAAGATATTTACCCAAAATAATTATTCGGTTCTGCTTCGGAGAGAAGGTTACTTACAATGCGCGGTTAGACATATGGTCAACGCTGGTCTTTTTATTCCTCAGCATCGCTCTCACAGGAAGCTTCTACTCCATAGTAGAAAAAGAGTGGACAGGATTCTTATTGACGTTATCTCCTTTGGGAATCTAAGTATCACTAATTGTCATGGAACTGAAGAAGACGGAGCGCCTTATTGAAAAATCAGTATCCTCCTATTTCGCATAACTCACCGCCCGCTTCTCCCTGATTACCGTTACCTTCACCTGCCCGGGATATTGCATCTCGTTCTGGATTTTATCGGAGATGAGGAATGCTATTTCTTCGGCTTTCTTATCGTCCACCTTATCGCTTTCCACCATCACGCGCAACTCGCGCCCCGCCTGAATGGCGTAGGCTTTGTCAACTCCTTCAAATCCCAATGCAACGGCTTCCAAATCTTTGATGCGCTGCATGTAGTTTTCCATCGTTTCCCTGCGCGCGCCCGGACGCGCTCCGGAAATCGCGTCACACGCCTGGATTATGGGCGAGATGATGTAGGTCATCTCCACTTCATCGTGGTGAGCGCCAACGGCATTGCAGATGGCGGCATGCTCGCCATATTTTTCGCACCACTTCATGCCCAACAGAGCGTGTGAAAGTTCTGATTCTTCTTCGGGCACTTTGCCGATGTCGTGCAGCAAGCCAGCGCGTTTTGCAAGTTTGGGATTCAAACCCAGCTCCGCAGCCATCGTAGCGCAGAGATGCGCCACTTCTTTGGAGTGCATCAGCAGATTTTGTCCGTAAGAAGAACGAAAGCGCATTCTTCCCACAATTCTTATCAGCTCGGGATGCAAGCCGTGAACGCCCAGTTCTATCACCGTGCGCTCGCCAATCTCCACGATTTGCTCATCAATCTGCTTTTTAGTTTTTGCAACCACTTCTTCGATACGTGCCGGGTGAATTCTTCCATCTGTAACCAGCCGTTGCAAAGAGAGCCGCGCGATTTCCCTTCTCACCGGGTCATACGCTGAAAGGATGATTGCTTCGGGCGTATCATCCACAATGATTTCAACTCCGGTGGCAGCTTCCAGAGCGCGGATGTTTCTTCCTTCGCGCCCGATGATTTGTCCCTTCTGTTCGTCAGAGGAAAGATTGAAGACAGAAACCGTGTTCTCGATAGTGGTTTCCGCAGCGGTGCGCTGGATGGTTTGAAGCACGATTTTCTTCGCTTCTTTAGTTGCTTTCAGTTTTGCTTCATCCATAATCTGCTTCACCACGCCCATGGACTGTGTTTTGGCTTCTTCTTTCAGCGATTCCATCATTTGCTGCTTTGCTTCCTGCGCGGAGAGCTGCGCAATCTGCTCCAATTTTTTAACGTGCTCCTGATGGGATTTTTCCAGCTCCTGCTTCTTGACGCTCACTAATTCCAATTGACGGGAGAGCGTGGCTTTGATGTGGTCGGCTTCTTCCTCTTTCTTATTCACGATTTCCCGCTGCTGGTTGAACTGCTGTTCTTTCTGCCTGATACCGCGCTCGCGTTCTTCCGTTGCTTTAGCGCGCTCCTCTATTCCTTTGCTGCGCTTTATAACCTGGTCTTCATGCTCGGCTTTTAACTGAAGGAATTTTTCCTTTGCTTCAAAAAGCCGGTCTTTCTTGATGCTTTCGCCCTGCTTGTTGGCTTCATCAAGAATGCGGGCTGCATCTTTTTTGGCACGTTCTTCCAGCTCTTTAGCAACTTTCTTAGCCCTGTCTTCTTCCTGCCTTGCAGCTTTCTGATAAATCGTTTTACCAATTAAAAAGCCCAATCCCAATGCCACTATGCCCGAGACCGCCCCGATTACAATAATCATTGTTGTATCCATGTGAATCGTTTTAATGGTTAAGTAAAACGACAGGAGTCTTGCTGCGGGAAATGAAGGAGAGCAATCAGCGGCTTACGGTATCAGAAAGCAGCGCATCAATTTCACGGAGCTTATCAAAAAAGGTGGGGTCGGAAATGGTCACCTTCTCCTTGCCGGCTAACACCTCCACCTCGCTCATCAGCGCAGCCATCGCGAGGTAATCCTGCTTGTCCTTGGCGGCATACTGGTCCTGAAACTCGTGAACCTTTTCGTTCACATGCTTTGCCGCACGCCTTACAAGCTCTTCCTCTTCAGGCTTTATCTTCAGCGGATAAGACCTGCCGGCAATCAGGAGATTTATATTTATCAGCTCCGTTTTGCTCATTGACTCAGTCATTTAACATTGCAACGCACCTGTCTATCTCTTTTATGAATTCGTTTATTTTTCTTTTCAATTCGGTTCGCTCCTCATCGCTCTTTGGCACAATCGCCTTTGACAATTTCGTCAGCTTCAATTCATTTGCAAGCGATTCTGTTTTTATTTTGTTGCCTTGCAACTGTTCTTTCAGCGACTTGTTTTGCTCTTCTAATGATTTGCTTTTGTTCTCCAGAACGGTGTGCTCGTGCTTCAACTCGTTGTAGCGGGCGACAAGGATTCCCACCTTGCGGGAAATATCGTTGAGTTTAACCTGGTAGTCGTCCATTTAGCGAATCTCTGCTTTCAGCTCATCGCGATAACGGTTCATCAGCCTTGTCATCAGCTTTTCAACGTCTTTATCGGTCAATGTCTTTTCCTCGTCTTCGAAAAAGTAACTCACCGCATACGATTTCAATCCATCACCGAGCTTAGCGTCCTGATAATAATCGAATAAATTTACGCCTTTTAGAATTCTTTTGCCTTCCTCCACCGCGATTTTTTGGACAGCCGAAAAAGGAATGTCCTCTTTGAGCAACAACGCGAGGTCGCGCCTCACTCCTGGAAATCGCGGGATTTCTGTAAATTGAATCGTGTTGGACTTGGCAAGCTCAAAGATGGTTTCCCAGTCGAAATCGGCATGGAAAACGTCCTGCCGGATGTCCAGTTTTTTCAATTGAGCTGGCTGCAATAATCCGAATTGCACAAGTGGTTTTTGTTGGAAAGAATGACGCAGCCCGTACTGAAAAACATTTTCATCAATTTCCAATTCTTCAAATTTCCTCAATCCTAATCTTCTCAAAAGATTATGTACGATTGATTTGAGGAAAAAGAAATCAGCCTTTTTGCTTTTTCCCGTCCAGCTTTCGGAATATTTCGTGCCGGTGACAAACAGCGTGAGATGCCATGCTTCTTTGTAATCGCCTGAACTTTTCTGCTGATAAGCCTTTCCTATTTCGAAGAGCTTTATATCGTTGCTTTTACGATTGAGATTGTAAGCGACAGCTTCTAATCCTGAATACACCATATTTTCACGCATCACATTCAAATCAGCATTGGCGCTTTTTGGGAGCTTCACCAAGCTGTTTTCATCCCTATAATAGTCCATGCGCGAAAGGGAGTTGTTCACCATCTCGTGAAATCCGACCGAGGATAAATAATCTGAAACGACATTATTCATCTGCTCGCGCAAATCAGAATCACCGCGCAGCGAAATAGATGTGCGGATGGTCTCCGGAAGCGGGATGCGGTTCACCCCATAAATGCGAAGCACTTCCTCAATCACATCAGATTCGCGGTGCACGTCCACCTTGAATGGCGGAACTGACAGCTCCAGTGTTTCCTGCGTTTCGCTCCTGATTTCAATACCGAGATTTTCAAGAATGTCACGGATTGAGTCGGCATCAATTTGATAGCCAAGGAGCCTGTCAAGATGGGCATATTCCATCGTGACGTTGTAATTCGGAACAGGCTGCGGATAAATATCTACCACTACCGAACCCACTTCCCCGCCTGCCACTTGCAAAATCAAATTCGCTGCTCGTTTCAACGCCGTAACCGTGTTCGCGGGGTCCGTTCCTTTTTCAAATCGCATGGCAGCATCGGTGCGCAAGCCATGACGTGTGGATGTTTTGCGGATGGAAACGGAATTAAAATGCGCGCTTTCTAAAAAGATGTTTTGTGTTTTATCCGTGACACCGGAATGAACTCCCCCGAAAACTCCTGCGATACACATGCCACCTTCGGCATCACAAATCATCAAATCATCCTTAGTCAACTCGCGCTCGACTTCATCCAGCGTTTTGAATTTTGTTTTGTCGGGAAGAGTTTTGACGAGCACTTTGTTCCCTTTGATTTCATCCGCGTCAAACGCGTGAAGCGGCTGTCCGTATTCCTGCAAAATGAAATTGGTGATGTCAACGATGTTGTTAATCGGGCGCTGACCGACTGAGCGCAATTTTTCTTTCAGCCAATTCGGTGATTCACCGACTTTCACATTTCTAATCAGAATGCCGCTGTATCGGGGGCATCGCTTTGAATCTTCGACAATGACTTCTATCGGCTTTTCGGCTTTATTGAAAACACTTTCATCAAGCTTTGGAAATTTCAGTTGCAGGTTTTTGTTGTAACGAACATTGATTGCGGCTCGCAAATCTCGTGCAACACCGATATGGCTGAAAGCATCGGCACGGTTAGGCGTGAGACCGATTTCATAAATCCAGTCGTTTTTTAGTCCGTAAAAATCTTTCAGCTTCATTCCTACCTGCGCGCTTTCCGGCAGCACAATGATTCCGTCATGATTCATTCCCAGCCCGATTTCATCTTCCGCACAAATCATCCCGTTGGATTCAACGCCTCTGATTTTTGCTTTCTTGATGGTGAAACTTTCTCCTTTCGTTGGATATAACGTGGTTCCCGGCAAAGCAACAATCACTTTCTGCTCTGCCGCCACATTAGGCGCTCCGCAAACGATTTGCTGGTTATCACCGACTCCGACATCTACAAAAGTTAAAGTCAGTTTGTCTGCGTCAGGGTGCTTTTCTGTTTTTTTCACTTGACCAACTACAAGACCTTCCAGTCCGTTTCCCGGACCTTTGTATTCACCAAGGTCTTCCACTTCCAAGCCGATATCTGTTAACAATTCAGACAGTTCAGCAGGCGACATATCAATGTCGAGATATTCTTTGAGCCAATTGAGAGAGATTTTCATTCAAGAAAGTTAGGCGAGTGTAAAGATAAACGGGCGGGGCTTACCTTTCCTTTTTTGGAATCAATCAGCCCCGTCAGCCTGAGCTGCAGTCACAGCATAGGCTCCGATGTTTTGCCCGATCTCCAATCCTATTTCACAGTCGAAGCGGAAATGAATGCGCGCCTGGATGCGTGATTCGGAAGCGTCCTTCGCCTGTTTTTCAAAATCGGACTGTCCCTCCGGGAAAAAATAAGACAGCACCCTGCATGCCGCACCGGAAAACGTGGAATGACCTGAAGTGTAGGATGGGAAATTGGGTATTCCGATAATCGTTTTAACAGACGGCTCGGCACCTGATGGTCGCGGGTAATGATAATAATATTTTGTATCCCAGCAACTGATGCCTGCGTCCATCACTGCCGCATTCAGATA
>Ga0247727_10011378_pt1 | contig 15546 bp, 5 predicted proteins | sample WisWelCaveWW1625_FD_202498 | JGI IMG/M metagenome (GOLD analysis project Ga0247727, IMG submission 202498) | Biofilm microbial communities from Wishing Well Cave, Virginia, United States - WW16-25 | ecosystem: Environmental > Aquatic > Deep subsurface > Groundwater > Cave microbial mat | place...
GTAGTTCCGCCTTCAGGCGGCAGGCGTTCGTAGTTCCGCCTTCAGGCGGCAGGCGTTCGTAGTTCCGCCTTCAGGCGGCAGCGGCTCGCTTGCGAGTTACTGCCGCCTGAAGGCGGAACTACGAATGCTTTTCACGACGCGAAATTCTGCTTCACCTCGATCTCCTGCCCCGTAATTGCATCCACGTAAACTGTCCACGTCATTCCCTGCCCGACTTCAACAGGATAGGCAAGGTGAATCGTGATACGGCTGCCCTCCCGCTTCGGATAGACGACCAAATCTTTGATTGAGATTTCCGCACGCCCGGTGACTTTGTAACTCATCGGCATTCCGGCAATGTTCGAGTACTTGAATTCGCGGCCAACCATTTTGGCTGGGAGCGATTGCGTAGAGATCTCAGCGCGCAGTGGGAGATCGAACGCTGGAATGAGCGTGCTGCCCCATTGCAGCAGCATGCCGTTTTTGCCGGCCACCAGGCGCAACTCGCCGTAGCCGTTGGCAATCGGATGCGGATAATTCACCTGCTGATACGTGGCGCGGTAGAAACCGCCGTCATTCGTGAACGAGACCAGCGAGAGGTCTTTCAAGCCGAGCGTTGCGTTCTGGTGATCGCCGATGAGCACGTTGCGCGCGCGTTCGATGAATCGGCGCAGAGCCTCCTTCGCCTCCGTCTCGCCGAACGCGCCGGCTTTGGTGTGGAGCACGATCTGTCCGGCCAATTCCATCGGCAAGGCGCGAGGGGTGTGGAGCACAGGCTCGAAATCGAATCTCACTTCCGGCAGGCGAAACTCGGCGATGAATTGTTTCCAGGCTTCGTGCGCCGCCCGCTGCCGCTCGGGCGAGTCTTCGATCACGGGCGGATAATTCTGCGGCTTGCCTTGTGGCGTGTTCACTCCGACCTGCCCCGGCGCGGCGCACGCGCACAACAGCAACACACAAAAAGTGATCAACGTGAATCTCATCATAGCCGCGATGATTTCACGCCGAATTCGCAAAAGCAAGAATGCCGGATTTTGTCTCCTGCGTCATCGCATCCTCTGCCCGACAGGGGTCAGGCGTTTGAGGAAACGATCGTGTAGGAGCAAATGATGAAGATGTCCTCGACCTCGTCCGATTTCAGGTTGTTATCTCCACGTCTGACCCGCAATGTCCAATCGCGCATCTCATCATTCAAATCTACATCGAGGTTATCCTTCAATGCATAATGCAACCCGCCAAGCGTCGGCATTTTGTTTAGCGTAATGTCTCCGGCGAGAACTGGCGTCAGCGCAGCGGTGTACTCGTCATCGTTCGTAAATCTGCCCAGCAAATCCACGCGGTTGATCTTGATTATCTTGCCTGGACGGCGGAATGGGAACCGTTCATCCATTCGCTTGAGCGTGAGCGATTGCTCTGCGCCCTGATCGGGATGCAGGAAACGATGCCATTCGGTCGGAAACTCGTGTCGCAAGCTGAAGAGCCGGGCACCGCTTGCCGGCAAAGATTCGAGGGCTGCCGCTTTCAGTCCCGCCCCGCCTTCGCGCGCCGTGTATCGCAGATGGATCACGACATCAGAGATAGTGTTCCGGTCGAATTGATTCGTCTCTACCGGCAACTCGACCCGCCAGCGACTGATCGCGCCTGCGCCCTCGAAAGGCAGGTAACGTTCGTCGCGGAAGTTCAGCTCGAACATTCCGCTGTCGTTCTGCGCGCTACTGGTGGCGATGGATTGGATCGCGCCGATGTTGTCGGCGAACCGCGGATCATCGCCTTCCGTGTCGCGCGGATAAGCCGGACTCAGGCTGGTGGTACGCCGCACGCTATTTGAAAGCAGCGTCAGTGTGCAGTTGACGCTTGTGTACGGCCCCACCACGCACGGAACGGTCAGGCCGACCGTCTTGATCCGGCGCAGGTAATGGCCTGGGTAATCCATATCAAACAGCGTCTCGGGCAGATCAACGAAGCATTCGCCGGTCTCGCGCAATCTGACGAGCGCCTGTCAAGCGCGTGATTTGCCGGTCGGAGCCGGCAGCGGAATATTCTTTAGTTTGCCTGACCGAAGATCACCCAGCGAAGTGTCTTTGACCAACCTGTCCTTGTTCCCAGTCCCATCGGCTTTGTCGTCAACCTGCGGATCCCCGCCCTAAAAAAGGTTCTGAAAAACCAGGCGCACGACGAAGTTTCCTCGTGGGTCTCCGGGGGAGCTACGCACCGTGCGCAGATAACCAACCTCGAATTTGGCCACCACAATGGTCAACTGGAGACCACCGCCTACTGCCACGCGGGTTCGATTGTCTATACCGCCAGGCGCCTTAATGCGCGCCGCGTCGAACATAATCAACGGCTTCAGCGCATAGATGTTCGCCTGGTCGGCGATAAATTTCACGGCGGGAGTAATCTCTTTGAAGATTTTCGCGGCTCTGGCGTCTGCCTGGCGCTCGGCCTCATCCGCCGGCACCCCCTCGGATATCAATTGTTCTGTGAACTCCGCCGCGAGTACTGATTCTCCGGTTCTCACCTGAGCCTTGAGCACATCCTTGAGAGTCTTGGCTTGTTTGTTTCCACCGCCGCTTGGCCCTCCACCTTGATCGTCATCAAAGATGTTGATTGGTGGGATGAGTGGATAAGACAACTTAGGGATGGGAATGCTGACATTCGTATTTAAATGCCAGAAGGAAGTACCTCCATGCGCCGTGTTGGCTTCTGTTCGGACGCCGGCTTGGCCTTGACCAAAGCTGCGCAAGAGCGGACCAGCCGGGAAGGTTTTCAAGGCGGTGGAGTCAGCCACATCATACAAAAAATTTCCCAGGGAGGCGCCACCGTAAAAACGAGCGTATTCGGGCGCGTTTCCCCAGGCGCGTCCTCCGCCGAGAATCAATTCCACTCCGACAGTCTGGTTGGCGCGGCCAAACTCGTTCTGGTAACCCACAATGCCGACCAAACGCCGATAGGCGCCAAAGGCCTGCTTCTTAGGCGCGCTAACATCCAGCCAGACACCCAGTCGGGTAAAGCCACCCCCAAGGCGCCCATCAACGATCGCCCGTCCCTCAAAAGCGCTCTCCGAAGTTAGCTCAGACCGGGCGCCATCACGGCTGAAGAACCGGTTACCGGACCAGCGGTACTTGCCATCCAAGGCGATACTATTGAGCGGTCCCAGGCGAGATCTGAGTTTCAAGCCTCCTCCAAGTTTGGCGACATTGCTGAAATACTTCCCTTCACCGAGAGGTTGCTGGTCGGACTGAAAGCTTACTTCTATTGCCATATCCTCGATCAATTTTCCTGGCTGGCGGCGCGCGAAGGAGAGGCTCGACTGGGCCTGGTAGAAAGGTTCGTTCAGAGACTTGCGCCCCATCAGGTCAAGATCCAATTTCGTCTTGCGCGCTGAAACCGGATCGCCTCTCAACACTGCCGGGAGATCGAGTAGATTGGTGGAGATGCCAGCCATTTCGGAAACACCGTATTCCCGGTCGTGGTTCATTCCAAAGGTCGGATTCAACGCCAGCAGCGATCGTGGGGCCTGACTGTAAAAAGTAGGCCGGTTAGAGCGCGGAATAGAAATGGCGTTCGAGCCAATGTTGTACAGGTCTAAGCGCAGGTAGGTTGGTTGAATGATTACGTCCACGCATTTCGCTTCCGTTTGAGCTTCTTGCCTCGGGGTCTCCAGCTCACCTCCGCCCGCCGGCTTCTTGAAAGCTTTGATCGCCTTCTGACATTCCGACTCCTCGATCACCTTCACACAAGCCACCACTGAGAGGAGTGAGACCGCTCCTCGGCTCTCCAGCTCGAAATTCTGCTGGATGGGGTCATTCTCCAGAGCGTCTCTGACTGCCCGAAAGGCCGGAAGCAAGCGGTCGCGGTTAAATTTGTCCCCGGCGACGATAGGCAGGGGGATGTCCGGAACCCATCCGCCACGAGCTTCCACCTTCACCGAACGCACTATGTGTCCATCCACCCCACGGTCCTCACAGCGCTCGGCAGTTTGCGCATGAGCATGCATAGTCCCGGCCATTGGCGCCAACAAAGTCAAGGACAGAAGCTCAAGGCCAGAAGCAAGCAATAGATGGGTAGCTCTCGACATCCTCATCCAAGATCAACGGTTGTGGCTTTGCTCATGCCACTTTTTAGCGCGACCTTCTGAGCTTCAGTAGGTTCGGCGTTCTCCAATTGCTTGGCGACAGGGAAGACTTCGGACTTAAGTACCTTAGCCGCCTTTTTAGACACGCCATCAACCGCGATTTTCTCGATCCCTTTCTTTTCATCCTCGGCGCCGGCCTTGAAAGAGACATGAACAATCTCTTCAAACTTACCATTGTTCTTCTTATAGAGATCGAAGACCAGTTTCCAGATGGGATCATTTTGGGCCGTACAGCCTTTCTCCACCACCGCCGCAATCCGATATCCGGCCTCCGGAGCAGCGAGCCGAAACTCCACCAATATTGGTCTGCAAATCTTTGGGCCGGTGACTCGGACGGCGCTGATCGTAGAACCATTTGTAACTCCGTTAGACATAGTTGAACCTCCAGTGAACACGTTAGTTTCAGCCGCCCGTTAAAGCAGGGGAAACTACTTTACCGCGGCAGCCAGGTATCTCGGCCGTTAAGCAGATCGAAGAGCCGGGCAAGCAAGAGCAGATTCGTCCTCCAACTCAAATAGTCCATCAGGATCAAGTCGGGCGTGGAAGCGGGGCAATAATCTCGACGATGTCATAACCATATGCAATCGGATCAAACACTTTTCGCCGAATACACAACGACCAGCAAAAGATCATCCAGCTTGTCCTTGAAACTGGTGAAATCGGCTTCTTCGGCCACGAGCTTCCATGCGCCGGGTTGTGACCCGGAAGAATAGTCCTTCTGCTTATGCAACATCCCGTCGAATGTCGGATCAGGAACCAGCGCAAACTGGAAATCCGCTTTGTTGTTGTTGTTCATCGTTTCGCCGGGAGGAACCAGATAAACGCTGAACGGCGATAGCGGCTGATCTTTGGGCGCGGCGAAAACGTGAAGCGCACTGATCTGAACCTGTTTGCTGCGAACCAGGAACGGAAAACGGTCTTTCGTCAATGCGAGGTCTTGTTCGTGAGTTGCGGTTGATGTCAGGAAGTGATGCCATTCGGTCGGGAATTCGTGCCGCAGGCTGAACAGCCGCGCCAGAGGTGCTTTTGTCACGTCCGCAACCGCCGCCTGCGCCGCTTCCCGTGCATCTGTTCTCAATGCGTTTCCGCCCTCCCGCGCCGTGTACCTCAAATGCAAAACCGCATCGGAGATGGTGTCGAAGTCGAAAGCATTGTCCTCTTTTGGCAACTCGATCATCCAATGACTTATCGCTCCTGCGCCCTCGAACGGCAGGTAACGTTCGTCGCGGAAGTTCAGTTCAAACATTCCGCTGTCGTTCTGCGCGCTGCTGGTGGCGATGGATTGGATCGCGCCGATGTTGTCGGCGAACCGCGGATCGTCGCCCTCCGTGTCGCGGGGATAAGCCGGACTCAGGCTAGTGGTACGCCGCACGCTATTTGAAAGCAGCGTCAGCGTACAATTGACGCTCGTGTACGGCCCGGCTACACACGGAACGGTCAGGCCGACCGTCTTGATGCGGCGCATGTAATGGCCCGGATAGTCCATATCGAAGAACGTCTCTGACAAATCAACAAAGCACTCGCCCGTCTCGCGTAATCTGACAAGCGCCACCGGATCGAGCATTGCCAGCGAGATGTGACGTGTGATCTCGTACTCGCGTTTGTTCTGGTCGAGGTAGGCGACCTCCATCCGCTTGATGTCGTGATAGAGCCGCTCCCCCGCCAGCAATCCTTTCTTCAGACTGTCCCAGTAACCGAACTGAATGAAGTTTGAATCTTCGAGGCCGAGTTCGTATCTGAAAGCGCGTTCCGTGCGTTTGGCGACGTCATAAGTCAGTTGGTAACTCTGGAAGTAGATGCCGGAGATTTGCCCCACCATCCAATCGTAGAGATCACGGTTGGTGAACTTGTCGCGCATAAATTCGTCCACCTCTTCTGCATTCTCGATTTGCAGATCGTGGTTTTTCAGTTCCTGTTCAGCAATAGCCAATCGGATTTCAGCGGCAGCGATCTGTTTTCCGATCTGATCAATCTCCTTGTTCGCCAGATTCTCCTGATGCTTCCATTCTTCGAAACGTCGCTGATGACTGCCAAGCGTTGAGCTCATCGAACCACTCGTGTTGAGAAAAGATATATCTGAGCCAAGAACCGAGGCCATGGCCTTCATCGCCATCGCCAAATTACTTCCGCCGAAAGTTCCTCCGACGGTGAACGGGCCGCCTATCTTAAAGTCCGGAAGCTGGCTCAGCGTATTACCTAAATATTCCAATGCTTGTTGGTTCAGTATCATTGGAAGAGTCGTCTGAAGCGCGCTGAGGTGAGCTTTTTCGGAAGGATTGGTGAACTGCAAGCTCGCATAGTAGTCGCGGCGGATCCTGGCCATATCTTGGGATATCTTCAGACCCTCCAGCGTCTGCGTTGCCTCGTCAATTTGCCGTTCCCTAACTTGGCGGACGGCCTTCAACACATCTTTCTCATGCGTCGAGCGCAGCAACGCCAGCGCCTCGGCGTCGCGCTTTTCGAGCGCGGAGAGCAGCGCCCCGCCAAGCGCCTTGACTTCGCCGCACAGCTCGCTCGCCTTCTGCGCCATCACGTTGAAGCGATAATGTGGCAACGCCGCGTTGATGTCGTTGAGTACGCTGCTGAGATCAACACCGGCCGCCGCCGCCCTGACCAGCAGCGCCGGATCAATCGGCGGCTCGAACAGCGCCAATTGCCGCGCCACGCCTTCGATGTTCAGACAGCGCCGAATCTTGAAAAGCCTGTCCGCGACCGTATCCCAGTAACCGAGCAGCTTGTCGTTCTGCGGCGCGCAGAAAAACAATGTCCGCAGCATGCTTGGCGGTGGCGGCTGCGTAGGAAACTGCTTGACGTTGAGGTTTCCATTTCCCGCTAGTATTGGCCCAGCATCAAGGGAGGCCAGACGTGGGATGTGGTTTTCCAATTCGACCATCGGATCGTTGAAACCATCGTCGTCAACCGGTTGAAGAAAAGGCTCGAGCGTGTTGTAAGAATGCGCCGGCGGCTGGACGCGCGGCGGAATGCTTTCGGGCCGGCGCCCCAAAATCTCGGCGGCCATAATGTAAAGCTGCGTCGCTTCGTTGATTGATTCGATGGTGTCGCGGCGGAACAACTGGTCGCCCCAGGCGATCAGGTTGTCCAGATACTTCATCACCACCGTCTTCTGATAGGCAGTCGTGCGCATGCGGGCAATAAGGTGCGGTTTGAACGGATCGTCGCGCCACCTCTCCACTTGCCGCAGCAGTTTAGAATCAGGATTGTTGGAAGCCAACTGTTCGAGCAGCCGCTTGATCTGCTGGCTTCGGTACTCGCTGTCAGCCGTCTCAAAGAACCTCCGCGTCCGCCAGAATCGCTGCGGCTCAGTGTGGCGGGACGTGTCGGTCGGATCGAAGATGTAATGGAACCACTTCTGCGCCTCCTCGAAGCGTTGGTTCTTGCTCAGCCGGTCGGCGATTAGGAGCGGTGCGTGGAAGAACAACTCCCAGTTGTATTGCGAGTATGCCCCTTCGTCAGTGAAATCCACATCTTCCACCGGATAGGGTTTCTTAACCACTCGCGGGGGATCACCCAGATGCTCAGGCTCAGGCTTGTAGGTCTCCTTGAAGTCGAATGGCGCGGGCGGGTTGGGAACGCGATACGGCTCACGCGGATTAACGGTAGGTAAAAGCTGGATAGCGCGCTGCAAAAGTCCGTCAATGCCAAAGCGATTCAGTTCACGGATGAATAGACACAGATACGGGTGGTAGAACGGCCGGAAGTCATATTGCCGCTCCGTGCGATGGACCGGCAGAATATAGGCGTCGCCGATAAGGAATTGCGGAAAATTGCCCCCGCTATCCGCCACGAACTGGTTCGTTACAGAGCCGCCGCCAGTGAGCGGCAATCGCGGGCGCGCGTCGGGAACCGCTGCGGCGCCGGCCCCAAGTAACTGTTGCGGCGTCGCCCTTCCAAAATCTCTCCCGCTGGTCACCGCCGCCGCGATTGAATCAGCTACCAGGAAGCCGTAGTAATTATCGTTGACGGTGTCTATCACGGTAGTATCAACGCGATTACCAGACTGCAAATTGTTGACTGGCGGCGGCGGGTCTTCGGGGATGACAAAGTAGGTCCTGGCATCGTCGGCATAAAAGAAAGTTGACCTCGCTTCAAAGCTCTGAAGCCGTTGACGGAAAAGACGGAATAAGCCAGGTGTTTGACGCAGGATGGTTACAAAGTTAGTGACGCCAATAATCGCGAAAGAACCGATGCTGGGCCAGACCGGAAGCTTCAGCGGGTACTCCTCCCCCACAGACGCTGGAGGTGTATCGTCGTTAACTGCCAGATATTGGCCTTCCACTAAAGCCATAAAATCGGGGTGAGTACCTGTCGGCAACTCCATTCGCAGAGAGGTTCCCGAAAAATCCTCAATCTGTACTTTATCCTGACAACTTGATAATCGAAACCAAGGCAGAGTGTTCATCACTATGAACGACTGCTGAAAATGTGCTCTTACCTCACCAGCAGCGGCCAAATTGACGAGGATGATTAGGTCCCCATCGTCATTGGGTACCGCTTCAAAGAAAAAATTCCTCTTAGGAGGCAAGGCGGGTGAGTTAAAAAAATAAGTCGCAACGCGCTCCTTCGACACTTTCTTGGCCGACCATCTTTTGTTTTTATACTCACTCCAGGCAAGTTGAATTTCCCACCGCTCAAACGGCCGAGACATTGGCTCACCATCACTCACAGTCACACTATTCCTTTCCTCTGCCTTTTTGGTGAAGATCGGCCAAAATAGATACAATCGCCGGTTCCAGACCACAGGGATAAGATGATCGCTATTGATGTCTAGCTCGATCTTCTCCCACGGCGTCCAGTATGAAGAATCAACCCTCCGGCGATAGTAATAAAGGTTCGGCATGCTATGAGTTCGACCGAAGACATGCAGGATGTCGGTGACATTATCGCCCTGCGCTTCGAACTGGTGATACATCCCACTGATCTCTAATTGCGCCACATTGCTGAGCTTCTCCAGATAGTGCAGAAACGCCTCTTCCGCCGTCTCCATCGTCACCTCGTTCTGCAACAACTCGTTTTCGAGGTCTTTGAAGAATGGGGTCTTGTCATCGCGCAGTTCGGGCTCGATCCAGTTTTCGGGATAGAGGAAGACTTTGCGGTTGGCTTCCCAGACGCGGTAATTCTTCATCCACTTCCACCAGAGCCAGGCGTCGTCTTTCGCCGCATCAGCCTCGACATCCGGTTCCAGGTTCATCTGGCAGCGCTGCACGAACAATTGCGTCGAGCTGATGGCCTGCTTGATGCGCGAAGTCACCATGCACGGACTCATCTCGACGTCAATCAGGAAATGACCATATAGATCGTTGGCGTCTTTCCAGGCAGGTTTGGTCTTTCCCATCGGCAGAGGGATGAGCTTGGGATTGGCGATGAGATAAGCCACCAACGCGGAACGCTGTCTTTCGCGCAAAATGTCGCGCAGCGGTTTGGCTACTTCAAGCCACTGTGTATCGTCATATTTGGCTTTGACCGCTTGCCTGATGGCTTTGGCGTCATCCACGATCAGATCAGGCTTGCTCCAATTTCGACAATCCTTCGCGGAAACGCCCAGACGTTTCATCGTGGCAAAGCAGGTTCGCAGTCGCGCCAGCGCCTGTTCATCCCGGTACGCAGCCGGAAAGCTAAAACTCAACCCGTCTGCGCCGGTCAGAAATTGCAGGTTCTCCAAACTCCAGCTGGTGTGCTTGTTCAGCCTTTCCAGCAAGTCTGGCTCGGTTGTTGTTCCGTCCCTCGCCAAGCTGAAAATATCCGAGAGAACTGTCTCGCCCAGAGGCAATGCATCACGCAATTGGAACAGTGCCAATAATCTCTCCCACGCAGTGAAACTCTCCGGTGATGAGCTTGCCTCATCCACTGGCAACGAATTAAGGTCGAGCCAGTCCACCTCAGGCCCATACTGAAACACCCAAATCAGTTGTTTGGTCGTGATCTCAAATTTGGAAATGATCGTGGCGATCTTTTGTAGCAGTTTGAAGGCCTCGAACTGTTTCGGGAATCGATCCTCGGTCATAGGGTCTTCTTCCGGATCGCTTCCCACGAAATCCTGCGCGAGAAGTTCCGTTATGATCTTTTTGCTCGGATCAACACGTGAATTGACCCATTTGCTCAGCAATTGATCGGATGTGGCGGCCTCGAGCTTCAGAGCCTCACCGATTTTCTGTTTCACCAGACTCTCGCTCAACGTCCGGCGCAGATATTGCAACAGGGGCTCAAGCACATAAAGAAACCGTTTTTCCTTCTCAGTGATTAAAGGCGGCGGGCCAACGAGTTTGTCTTTCGCATCATCGGCGTTGAGGAAGACTGCAAGGTGTTCGTCAATGAATGCGCGCATTGCGTCAACGTCCGTCCAGCTACCGTCGAGCAGAGCTACCGCCCGCTCAACCTCAGCGCTCTCCAATACGACTGCCAGCTTCTTCCGGGTCAAATCGCCGGTCGGATCAGTCGTCTCCAGTGTGAAGGTGTTCTCAGCCGCGATCTTCTGCAATCCGATACGAATCTCGTTCAATATCAGGGCAATGCTCTCCTCAGTCGGAGCGACCCCCGAAGCAGCGTCGAATCTGTTACGCAGCAGGTAATCCAATTCGGCAATGTTGAAGCCCGACGTGCGAACCTTCCCGGCGATTTCCACAAACCTCAAGGTGTCTTCGGCGCGATCGACCACGAATGGATTGATACCTGTCAACGCTTTAAGCGTAAGCAGATCTTTGATCGAAAGCTTTATCCCCTTCGCCAGAACGACGGTGCGGTAAAGCTGCGACAGATTCGCCAGATTAAGCTTGCGATTATCAACGGGAATCTCGGCGATCAAAGCATCCAAATCCGTGGCGGCGACGCCCAATGCCGCCAGGATTGTAGGCTTATGCTTTTCCGTCAGGGCGGTAACATTCGCCAACTCCGAGCCATCCGAGTTGAGCTTGAACTCCTCGTCCACAGGCTTGACCACGATGGGGTTTTGAAACAGCCGCTGGTAAAGCGAATCGTCGCCGTAAGTGTCAATATTGCCCCACAACGCCAGCAGTTGTTCAATTGGCAGCCTCAATCCGGCGCGCAACCACTTGGCGCTTGACAGCCGCATCAGGAATAGATCGTTCAGCGGGTCAGTTCCGGGGATTCCGATCGGCGTCAGATTGATCGCCTGATCCAGTTCGCGCATTGTCCAGCCAAGTTCGCGCCACAATCGCACGAAGCGATGGATGCGATTGAGCGCCGCGGCATTGAGCTCGTCATTGAAAATGAGTCTGGCAGTGTCGCAGGTATCTTTCTCCGACTCGTTTGGGGGCACGATGGAGATCAACTGACCGGGATTGATAAATCTGGTCTTGAGCATCTCGGTCACTTCCTGATAACTCAGCCCTGTGCGGTCGAGGAAGATGCGCAAATGCCTCAAGGCTTCCACCCACCCAACTGGAACAGTGCGATCGGGATCATCGGGGTCGGGGATTTCATTCCCGTCCTTCTTCAATCCCCAGAAATCCCAGTTAGACGCCTCAGCAATGTCGAAAGTCAGATCCGCCTTCTTCGCGATCACCCATCGCTTGCCAATATTGCTCGCGCCGCTTCGCGCCGTGACAAGCGCGGGCGACCGATCGCCATGGACAGCCCGTGTCCATTCACCGGTTTGTACAGTGTAAATTCCGTTTGCCGAGGCGATGGTTTGATCCTTCACCAGAACCAGGTCGTCTGCTTCGAGCATTACGCCATCCACCGTGAGCAGGCCGGAGGTAACGATCGGCGCTGTAGTCGCAGCGGCCATTTTCAACCCGCCCGTGATGATCTGGCTCTCGAATGTTGTCAATCCGAGGCGCTCGTTGGCGATGGCAAACTCAGATGGGTCAACAATCCCGGTTCTCTTTTGGAAGGTCTTCATCAACTCGTGCCGGGGCACGACCAAATGATTGAGGAATACGCGTGATTCTTCGACCCACAAATTGAGTGGCAAGTTCTGCGGATAAACCGCAGCAGCCAGCTTGTTGTATGCCTCCGCATTGACGTATTGCGGATTGGTGGCGCGCTCCTGCGCTGTGCCGCTCGTTTGCAGACTGCGCGAGAGCACACGCAGTTTCGCGCCCTCTTTGCGGATGTTGTAGGTGAATGCCGCGTCGTCAATCGTCCACCACTCGCCCAGCTTCTTAACCGTGATGACCGCATGCTCGGACAGATGCGGATTGAAGGCGTTTCGCAGATCGCTGGTAATCGTACGCGCATTGAGAGCGCTCTCGAACCCGGCGTTTATATTGTACGGATCGAACCGCGCAAATGGCGCAATCGCGTTCTCCAAGACTTCGTTAACCAGATCAACATAAGGCATCGGCGTGTTGGTGTTCTGACAGGTCAATTCGATTTCGCCTAGTTCAGGACGGCGCGGGAGGTCAGGAGAAAACCCGAAGAGAATTTGTTTGGCCGATATATTGGCGATCTTCGATTTGCGGTTGCGCAGGAAAGCAAGCAGGTCCACCAGGTATGCAGCCGGGCTATGAACAGAGCGGCAATGTTCGCACTCGCAGAGATCGAGCGAGCCGAACAACGTCTCCAGATCGGGAATGCCGACTCTGGGTGGATTGTAAGGTTGACTGGTGATGTTGATCCGGTTGTTCCGCGCCGAGTGATCTATGTACAAATTCGCGGCCGCGCCCGAAACCGATGCCGCGTTGTTGTATATCGCCATCGCACGCTGCTCGCCGCCTAAAGCGGGGCTGTATGTCGTCACAAAGGCTACCGGCCCCATATTGGTGATGGCCTGCGCGGAATCAATCGGAGGCGCCTGGGCAAGAGTGGGAGCGGCAGCCTCTCCCGAACCGGCAAGCGCCGCTGAGTCGAAGCTGATCCCGGCGGTCTGCTCTGAACTGAGATTGCCGGTCAGCAGCACATTGATCTCATTGAAATTCGGAGTGAGTTTGGCAAGGCGCTGAATGCGTCTGAGTTGTCTCTTCGTTCCCGGCACATCATTCACACCGGCGAGCGCATTCGGATTTTCAGCCAGGTATTTGGGCAGAATGGTAGGGCCGAATTCGAAGTTTGAATTAACAGGGTTGTTGAAGAATGTGACCAGATCGGTTTTGCCGGGAAAGCCGTTATCTTTGCTGATTTGATCGGCGATCACCGCCGTCGGGAAAGCGTCTTGCACGATCCGCGTCAGGATCGCGGCGTAGTTCTGTTTCTGTTCTTCCGGATTGGCGCCGGGAATACCCGGCGGGAACCCAACGATCTTTCCGTTGACTATGCTGTTGATGATCTGCAGCCACCCACTTACATTCAGCTTTGCTAGGCTGCGCAATGTCGGCAGCAAACTTTCCTGCCGGCGCAGTTGCAGCGCCTCAACCATCGGCAGGTGATTGTTCGAAAGCGCGCCGGCCTGCAACGCGTATTGCAGGTTGTCCACCAGTCCCGGTTGATTGAAAGGCGGTTGTTGGCGCAAAGCGGCCCAGAACTCTTCGGTCGTTCCCTGATGCGCGACCAACCTGGTGAGAAAATCCCTCTGCACGTTTGTGGCTGGAATGACAGTGAAGAGCAAATCGCCTAGAGATGCTCTGCCGGGTTGGTCCTTGAACGCCTGATCAACGATCAAATCCTGCAACCGTTGGATGATCTGATCCAACTGGCCGCGCAATCGGCAGGGGATGATGTTATTGTCCAGCGCCGCCACCAGCGCGGAGCGATGAACCTGCTGACTCTGCGCGAGCAGTGCCGATAAGCTCGTGGGCAGATTCTGGCGGAAGAAGCCATAGAAGATGGCTGGCTCCAGATTGGTTTCGTCGGCCCGCTTTGCCGCCTGAACGAGGAATTCGATCAAAACAGAACTGATTCCGGTCTCGTTTGTCAGGAAGGCGATGTCATCGGCAGTCAGTTCCTTAATCATGAAGCCTTCCAGCAGAGGCGTCAGCTCATCTATCAACTGTTCGTACTCCGAAGGCCCGGGATAGACTCCGCCGCCAACCATGATGTCTATCACCTCGACATTGCCGACCTTTCCGGCATTGAAGCGAATCGACTTCGAATCGTCCAGCACGGTCCCGTCCGGCTTGTGCACATAGACGATCAAATCCGCGAGCGCCTTCGGCTTGGTACTATCCGCCTGGCTGAATTGGTCGGCGGTATACGGAAGCTCATAGTAACCGAAATTGTCAGTTTCCGTTTCACCCAATTGTTTTTTGCTCCGCATGTCTCTATCAACCACCCGCACCCTGGCGCCGATGAGCGGGCTGCAATCGGCCTGGTGTATATGGCCTTTGACGATGAATTGCCCGCCGCCCCCTGAGCCGCATTCGTCTGGGACCGTCAATCTGACTGTCGCTTGAATCACTGTCTCGCTAGGCCGAACGATTACCGGAGGGGGGATCTCGGTAATTTCCCTGTCTTGACAGAAGGCTTTGAAATAGAACTCCGGCCACTCCGGGGCCGGGAAGCGGTCCCGGAGATAAGTCTCGCTGAACTGGATATGAAAGGAGCCTGGCGGGGTTGTGTCTGGCGCGGTTGTGACATCGCTGCCGAATGAGTGAGTGACGCCATTCCTATCGGCCCGCGCCTCAAGGCGCAGCCCCCCGATTCGGTCAGCGTGTAGGGTATCTGTTACCTGGCCGTGAATGTGATAAATCTTCTCGGGCGGCCCCGAGATGCATTCATCCGGGACTGTTACTTCAAACCCGGTTACTTTGATCTCTGTCCCTTGAGGGGGCCAAGCGTTTCCCGGAGGCCAAGTGACTTTCGGAGCCTTATCTACCGCGATTTCCAAGTTTTTACAGTAAACCCTGAAAAAGAAGTTTGGCCGATTTTTCGGGAAGCATTGCAGCAAGTACGACTCGCTGAACTGAATCCGGAAGGAACCTTGATTATCCGTGATCGCTCTTTCGCCAAACGGATGATTGATGATCGGTCCCTTGGCTAATGCGTCTACACCCAGCCCCTTGACTCGGTCGGGGTGTTGGGGATCTTCTACACGGCCCGAAATCACGAATATTGTTGTTGAGTCCTGCGCCGCTATGGCCTTTCCGCCTCTCTTTTTCGCCTGCCCAGCTTGCTTTGTTTTCTTAGGTTTCTTTTCCATGGTTGCCCCCTTGATCTGACTTTTGAAGCGCTCGCAATAGCTTCGGCATTACGAATGCTTCTCTGTTCAAGTAGCATTTATGTTCATTCTGATAATGAATATCCGCGCGTAGGGTGCGGCTAACAAGCCAACACGCAGTCCTTCGACGCCGCGTAGGTTTTGCGGATCGCTGAGAGGATGTTCGCTGTTATTTGCATATTACTGGCGCGCCAAGCTACTGACCAGTTACCGTCTCCCATCCTGGTGATTTGCGGGCGTTAGCAACAGTTCCGGGAGGTAATCCGTAGCCTCTCTTCGGATCATACATTCTTTCCAACATTTCTGCGGTTCTTCTCTCAACGTGAGCCCCTTCGATTTCTATAGCTTCTTTTATAAAGAC
>Ga0247727_10011379_pt1 | contig 15545 bp, 13 predicted proteins | sample WisWelCaveWW1625_FD_202498 | JGI IMG/M metagenome (GOLD analysis project Ga0247727, IMG submission 202498) | Biofilm microbial communities from Wishing Well Cave, Virginia, United States - WW16-25 | ecosystem: Environmental > Aquatic > Deep subsurface > Groundwater > Cave microbial mat | place...
TCCGTGCCGCCAGTCACGCCGCCGGTGTAGGATTGATACGTGCTGTTCCGGTAAAACAGATCTTTGGTGAATTGCTCATAGGTGAATTTGTTTTCCGGCGCATCAAGCCCTGAGGTCACATTGAAACGCCAACGCGCCCGGCCGGGGACGCCTTTCTTGGTGAAAATCTGGATGACGCCGTTGGCCGCTTCCGAGCCATAGAGCGTTGAAGACGCGCCGCCTTTGATGACTTCGATGCGATCAATACATGATAAATGAAAAGCAGAACTACGGAAGGTTAATTAAACCGAATCTTCGTTTGCAATTCATAAAGCAAAATTTTTATAAATTAAATATGGTGAAGCGGATTGATTGGCGTGTTAGCGTTTTACAGGTTGGGGAATAAGATAAAACGTCTGCATTTTGTGTTATCTGCAGGCGATTTTTTCTCAAATAAACCGGGGGCGGAGTCATGAGTCCCCAAGTTTTTGGCGATCTCCTTTTGTTAAGGCAACGGCTTTTTGTATCGCAGCGAGAACCATTATTTTGTCTGCGCCTTTGCCTCCTGCCACAGCGCCTCCCATTGCTCCCGCGACATCGCGTTTGCCTCCGCGCCGGAAGCATTCACGCGTTCTTCGACGAAACGAAAGCGCCGGCTGAATTTCTCGCAGGCCTGCCGCAGTGCATCCTCGGCGCTGAGATTGAGCCAGCGGCCAATATTGACGAGGGCAAAAAGCACGTCGCCCAATTCAGCGATAATTTTTTGGTTATCGCCGGTGTCGCGCGCTTCGGCCAACTCCAGCAGCTCGGATTGAAATTTTTGGGTGACTTGTTCGAGGTTCTCCCATTCGAAACCAATCGTGCCGGCTTTTTGCTGCAAGCGTTGCGCGCGTTGCAACGCCGGCAGCGCGGCAGGAACGCCATCCAGCACGGAGCTTTTGCCCTCGGTCTTTTTTATTTTCTCCCACAGCGCGCTCTGCTCGACCGCGGAATTGACTTTCAAATCGCCGAACACGTGCGGATGGCGGCGAAGCAGTTTGGCGCTGATTTCGTTGATGACGTCTTCAATGGTAAACCGCTTATTCTCGGCCGCGATTTGCGCGTGAAAAATGACCTGCAATAACAAGTCGCCCAGCTCTTGGCGCAATTCAGCATAGTTTTCCTGATCGATGGTTTCAAGCACTTCATAAGTTTCCTCCAATAAATACTGGCGCAGCGATTGATGCGTCTGTTCGCGATCCCACGGACAGCCATCCGGCGCGCGCAGTTTGGCCATGATTTCCACGAGACGCGAAAAGTGTTGGGCAAGGGGCATGGTTTTTCAAAGTTAAAGTTGTTCGGCGGTTGGCCAGTTAAGGAAATAACGCCGTCAAGCGCAGAATAAAATCCTGAAAGTTCTTTGAGCGACAAACAGTTTTTTAACCACGAAGACACGAAGGCACGAAAAAACAAAAAGCCAGATCATAAAGCTTTTCTTCGTGTCTTTGTGCCTTTGTGGTGGTTTAAAAATTAACCGAGTTCAGTGTTGCCCGAGGGGCTCCAGTTTCAGCTTATCTGAAGTCTGTTAGCCAGTTAAAGGGTTATTGAATGGCCAACCGGCAAACTGCGTTCAAGATAAACACGGCCGGCGCGCCAAACAAGAAAATTTTTCAAACAAATCATTTTTCAAACAAATCGCGCTTGACTCTTTAAACGAATTTGGTTACTTTTAAAGGTTAAAAAAACAGAAAGTCAAATTGGTCACCATGAGTTTGGCGTTTTGGGATAAACAATTCGATCGCCTGCGCGCCGGGTTGCGGGACCTGCTCGCGCGCGGCGCGGAAATTTTCAGCTCGCTGGAAATCAAATTCAAGCTGAGCATCAACATCGCGATCATCGTCGTGCTGGTGATTTTTACGTACAGCATGCTGATTCTGCCGGGTGAGCGCCGCGTGTTGACGAAAGCGACGGAAAACACCTGCAGCGTGGTGCTGAAAAAATTAAGCCAGAATGTGCGCGCGCCGATGCTGAACAGCGTCCTCACCCCGTCTTTGCTCGGCGAAGTGACCACCGAAGTTTTGCGCACGAAGAACATGAATGTCGAAGGCCTGGCTTATATCTTCGTCAAGAACCGCCGCGATTCGTTGATTGCGCACAGCGCGTTGGGGGAAACCCGGCACGCGGGCATTCTACGCCCGGAGGAAATCGAAGCGTTGCTGCGCGAAGATAAAATGATTTCGCGCGAAAACGGCGAGTTTCATGAATATTATTATCCGATTTTGCAGCTTGATAAAATTGACACCGGGAAAGTGAGAATAATTCCGCTGGGTTATGCCGGCGTCGGTTTTTCTAAAAGCTTTCTGGACGAGCCGCTGAATAAAACCAAGAAGCTGATCTTTTCCTATGCGGCGCTGGTGATCATCGTGTCGGTATGGTTGATTTATTTTTTCGCGCGCAAAATGGTCAACCAGATTCACGAGCTGTCGCGGGTGGCGCGGGAAGTCGGCAGCGGCAATCTCGACGTGCGGGTGGAGCCGCGCAGCAAAGATGAATTGGGCCAACTGGCGAACGAGTTTAATCATATGGTAACGCATCTGCGCGAGAAAGTGCAGATGCAAAAATTCGTCTCCAAGCTCACCGTGCAGATGATTCAAAACAGCGGCGGCTCGAAAGTGGAGCCGCAGGAAGGCGACCGGCGCTACACGACGATTTTCTTTTCGGACATTCGCAATTTTTCCACCTACGCCGAGCTTTCCGAGCCGGAGCAAATCATCCAGCTCATCAATATTTATTTCGACGTGCAGACGCGCCTCATCGAAGCCAACGGCGGGGTGGTGGATAAATTTATGGGCGATCAAATCATGGCGCTGTTTCAGGGGCCGAAAGGCGTGGAGAATGCGGTGCGGGCGTCGGTGGAAATTCAACGCGCCGTGCGCGAGCTGAACAAACAGCGCGACGCCGCCGGCGAGTTGCCGTTGTGGGTCGGTATCGGCATCAACCACGGCCTCGCCGTCATCGGCAAAATGGGATCGAAGAATCGGATGGATTACACCGTCATCGGCGACGTGGTGAACATTGCCAACCGCCTGTGCAGCCTGGCGCGCGCCGGCCAAATCGTCGTCGAATACAGTTTGACCCGCCGGCTCAACGGGCATTATGCGTTTACCCGTTTGGAACCGATTTATGTTCGCAACCGGATGAAGCCGGTGGACATTTGCGAGATTGATTACGATCGTGAAATTATTCTGTAGAGGCTGGTCGCTGGTTTCTCGTTGCTGGTTGCTGGTTACTGGTTACTGGTCACTGATTACTGATCACTGGCCACTGATCACTGTTATACTCGGCTTTGTTTTATTTTTCACCCAGCCGCTCGCGAGTCAAAGCTTATTCCGGAATTCCGGCGCCGCGGCGCGCTCGGTCGGACTCGGAGGGCCGCAATTGCTCGGTCCGATTGATGCGACCACGGCGCTGTGGAGTCCCGCTGTCCTCGCCGGGTTGCGCGAAAATAAATTTATTCTCACCTCGAATCAACCCTTTCAATTTTCCGCTGTCGGCTTGATGGGATATTGGCCCGAGGTGGGAAGCCTGGGGTTGAGCCTCGCGCGTTTTCCCATGGCCAGTGCGAACTTAGATCGCGCCAGTTTAGCCTGGGCCCGCTCATTCGGCGAACCGATCTCGTTCGGTTTATCGTTGCATGGCAATCGCTTGGGCCGGAAGGAATTTACCACGGCCTCGCTGGGGCTGGTTTGGCATCCATTTGGGGCGCGCCTGCCGCTCGCGCGCGATCCCTATCAGTCTTCTTTTTTCAATGTGCCGCTCACGACCTTTCCGCTGGCGTTTGCTTTGCAAGCGAGCGACCTGCCGCTGGGGCGCGAACGCCTGGCGAGTTTTTATATCGCCGGCGTGGCGGCGCGTTTTTATTCGAGCGGCCCGGCGGCGCTCGCCAGTTTTGAATGGCGCGGCCATAAAAGTTTATTGCGGTTGGGTCTCGCTTCGCCCGTGTTCAAATATTTTTCCTTATATGGCGGCGTCTTCGATGCCAGGTTAGAGAACACGGCGTTTGGCCTCGCGGCGTTTAGCAATGCGTATAGCTTTGACGCGGTTTATTCTTTTGCCGACAAAAAATTTCTCACCGGCATTGCCTTTCGTCTCGGCCCCCGGCCCGCCGAGCGGGCGCGCCAGCATTTATCGCGCGGCATGGCGCTGGCCAAAAATTCGAGCTTCCGTCCCGCGCGCCAACAATTCCGGCATTATTTGCAATTCGAGCCGGAAAGCGTCAGAATTTTGAAGCTCGACAGCGCGCTGACCGCGCAAATTCAGCGCGAAGATGAGCGCATTGCCCGGCTCATGGAAGAAGGCCGGGCGCTGGAAAAGCGGTTGAAGTATGTGGAAGCCGCCGTCAAATACATCAACGTCCTGCAGAACAATCGCGAGCATGGGGCGGCGCAAAAAAATCTTGCCCGCCTGGCGCCGCAATTGGATTTTTATATTAAACGGGAGTATCGCCACGCCGTGCAGTTGTTTGATGACGGCAATGACACGGAAGCCCGCCAGCGCTTTGAAAGCATTTTGCTCGTGGGTCAAAATTACGCTGACACGCAGGATTATCTCAATCGCATTGCCGCGCGCCTGCAGGAGGAAGCGGGGAAATTTTTCGTGCGCGGCCTCGGCTATTTTGAGCAAAACAACCTGGCCAATGCGCGCGAACAATTTCAAAAGGCGCTGGAATTGTCGCCGAATTACGAAGCGGCGCAGGCTTATCTGGATTCGATTCAACTGCGCGTGGAAGCGCGGAAAACGCGCGTCACCCGGCTGCTCGCCGAAGCGGAACGTTTGAATCGGCGGCAACAATTCAACCGCGCCTATCGCGCCTATCGGGAAGCGCTTGATCTCGATCCCGCCAACGACGCCGCGAAACAGGGCATGCGGCTTTTGCAAAATCGCATCGACGCCGAAGTCGGCGAAAAATTGCAGAATGCCACCCGCGCTTTTGAGCGCGGCGATTATGCGCCGGCGAGCGAGATCGGCAGGCAGATTCTCGATCTCGTCCCGCGCCATGAAGAGGCCAACAATCTTTTGCAGCGCATCAACCAGATCAACAGCCGGCGTGCCGAAGATTATGTGCAACGCGGCATGGCTTATTTCGAGAAAAAGGATTGGAACAACGCCGTCGATGAATTTGACAAAGCGTTGAATAGCGATCCCAAGAATCGTCTCGCCGAGCAAAAGCGGCAGGAAGCGCTCTCGCAAAGCGATATTCAGCAACTCCTGGCGCAGGCACAGGTGCAATATAACCGCATGCAACATTTAAAGGCGATTGAATTTTATAATACGATCCTCGAACGCGATCCCAATAATGTCACCGCGCGCGCGCGTCTCAACGAATGCCAGAAAGAACTGGATCAGCAGGTGGATCGCCACTTCAAAGCCGGCCTCAATCTTTTTATCAACGATGATTACGAGGGCGCGATCAAAGAGTTGAATAAAGCGCTGGCCATCAACCCCCGCCACAAACAGTCGCTCGATTACAAAAAAAATGCGCAACAGAGTCTCGAAGCGCTGAAGCGGTTGCGCGAATGAAAACGCTGGAGGCGAAAACGCTGCTTAAAGCTCTCCGTCCCGGAGACGGGTTGGTGCTCATTTTATTTTTGGCGCTGGCCCTCGGCAGTTTTTGGGCGGGTGATTTTTTAAGAGCCAAAGAAAAGCTCGACGCCAATCTAACGGCGATCATCATAATTAATAATCGTGAAGTCGCCACGAAGGAGTTGACCGGCGCTTCGGCTTTCGATATTCAAGGCGCGTTCGGCGCGATGACGTTGCAAATCGAGAACAACCGCATTCGCGTGCGGCGCAGTTCCTGTCCGAATCAGGTTTGCGTCAAACAGGGCGCGGCGCAACGCCCGGGCGAGATGTTAGTCTGCGTGCCGAATCGGCTGGTGGTTTTACTGCGGGGATATGCGCCGCCGCTTGATCGGGGGCCGCAGGGAAGCCGCGGGGATGCGGTCACCCATTGAAATCATGACAACGCCCCGGAGGTTGACGCGCACGGCCTTGCTCGCCGGCTTTGGGCTGGTGATGTTTTTGTTTGAATCCATGTTGCCGCGCCCGTTGCCGTGGGCCAAACCCGGGCTGGCGAATATCGCGACCTTACTGGCGCTTTATTGGCTTGGCCCCACGAGCGCGTGGGCCGTCACCTTGTTGCGAGTTCTGCTCGGCAGTTTTTTTCTCGGCGCATTTCTTAATCCCGGATTCTGGCTGTCGCTCGCGGGTGGCGTTGCCGCCGTTGCCGTCATGACGGCGCTCAAAAAATTTGGCGCGACCCAATTCAGTGTCATCGGCGTCAGTCTCGCGGGCGCGCTGGCGCACGTTCTCGCGCAAATCACCGTCGCGGGGTTTTTAATTGTCAAGCGCGTGGAGATTGTTTACTTTTTGCCCGCGATGCTCTGGCCCGCGTTGTTTGCGGGAATCGTGGTGGGAATTGCCGCGATGTTGTTGCTGGAACGATTGTCAAAGATGCCCGCTTGAGCCAACTTCAATTCAAGATTTCATAAACAAAATCATTTACCTTCATGGCAGGCTTTCAGAAATTTGGCGAAATCGCGGGAGATCAGCATGCACGGTTTCCCAGTGCCAGTAATCATTTTCTACTTCATAGGAATATTTATCGGTAATTTGATCGCTTTCCCACGCTTGTTGAAATTTCTCAAAGGGCATGCCATAACGCTGTTCAAAATCTTTGATCTGCTGTTCGGCTTCTTGCAGTTTGAGCCGCACCAAATCCTTTGTGGCTAAATGCAAGGCCACGTCGAAACGCCGTTCGCCGGTGAGTTCAGTCAAGATTTTGTAGAGCGGCTTTGAAACGGTTATCTCTGTCATGGTTTCTCATTTCGATAAATAAATTTACTCTTTATATTTTAATAAAAGACCATGAGAATGTCAAAGGATTTTTAACTCGCAAGTTGTTCGGTAATTGGCTGCATCAGATTTTCAGGCAAACTGGAGTCCTGTGGGCAGCGTCAAAGCAAAAAGCCTTTGAACACGGATGACGCGGATAACGCGGATTCTCAAGGATTTTTTGTTTTATCCGTGTCAATCCGTCCAATCCGCGTCATCCGCATTCAAAAAAACGAGCAAATTTTTTAATTTTTTTCTGAGTTTAAGCGTATTAGCAACTACAACCCTTCCTGCGCGAGCACGTAACACAAAATCGCCATCGCCGCGGCGCCGAGATTCAGCTCGCGTTCATTCACGCCATCGAGAACATCATTGTCGGAGTGATGAAAATCAAAATAACGCTGTGCTTCCGGCACCAGGCCGATTCCCGGCACGCCCTGCTGCACGAGCACGGAAATATCCGCGCCGCTGCCGCCGCGAAAAATATGAGCCGCTCCCATTTCTTTGAACAGATACTCCCAACTCGCCAGTCGCGCGAAACGCGCCGAATCTGTTTCCACAGAAAAACCGCGCGGAGCAAAGCCGCCGCGATCCGCTTCGATGGCGACGATATGTTTGGCGTTGGATTCCGCCGCGCGGCGCGCGTATTCGATGCCGCCGCGCAAACCGTTCTCTTCGTTGATAAACATCACCGCGCGAATCGTGCGCTTGGGCTTTAAATTGAGCGCTTTCAAGAGTCGCAAAACTTCGATGGATTGCACGCAACCGGCGCCGTCATCATGCGCGCCTGTGCCTTTGTCCCAGCTATCGAGGTGGCCGCCGACCACGATAATCTCTTCGGGTTTCTCGCTGCCGATGATTTCGCCGAGAACATTGGCGGAAGGCGCCTCCGGCAGCGTTTGGCAAGTGAGTTTCAAACGCACGCGCACGCTTTTCTCCTGCAAAACTATTTGACTCAAGAGATTGGCATCGACCGTGCTGACTGCCGCGGCGGGAACTTTGGGCACGCCGTCTTGGTAGCCCATGCCGCCGGTGTGAGGTTGATCATCCAGGCGCGTCGTCATCGAACGCACTAAGGCAGCGACGCCACCGACTTTTGCGGCTTCAATCGCGCCGCTGCCGCGCTGATTCACCGCGCCGCCGTAGGCTTCAAACGTGTTGAGTTTGCTCGCGTCCATCGGGCGATTGAAGAAAATAATTTTGCCTTCTGCTTTTTTGCCCAGCGTTCGCAACTCTTCAAACGATTTGACTTCCACGACTTCGGCGACGACGCCCATCTCCGACGTCGCGATGCTGCCGCCGAGCGCGCAAACAGTAAGCGGCACCGTGCCCATCGTCGCGGAGTTGATGATGGCCGCTTCTTCAATCGGGCCGCGTACCCAATGCGGCACCAGCACTTCTTGCAAATGAACGTTATCGAGACCGAGTTTCAACATGGTTTGGCGCGACCATTCGACGGCCGCGGCCGCTTGCGGTGAACCGCTTAAACGAGGCCCGAGCGCCGTCAGCTCGGCGAGCAGGCGATAGGCCTGGCCTTCGGCTAATGCCGTGCGCGTAATTTGTTGGGCGATTTCACTGTAGGCGATTTCACTGTAGGGTTTGTGGTTGGTTTGCGCCAACAGCGTTGAGGAAAGGAAAATTGCGATTAAAATCATTTTTTCTTGATAAAATTTTTGTCGAAGCACATCGCCTCCTTGGTGTTAATAACGGACAGTTTTAAAGCAAAAGCTTTGAACGCGGATGACGCGGATCACACGGATTCTCGCGGATTTTTTGTTTTATCCGTGGCAATCCGCCAAATCCGCGTTCAGAAAATAACGATCAAACTTTTAGGATTTTATTCTAAGTTTTTTTGCTTTCGTTTCTAAAGACCTCGCCACAAAAGTTGATGACCGCGTTCGCAAAAGCCTCCAACGCTTCAAAGTGAATCCAATGTCCGGCCCGTGGAATCATTTGCAATTCGCTATTCGGAAAATGGCGCCGGATCAAATCATGATCGCGATCAAGGCGATAATCCGAAAGCGCGCCGCCGAGGAAAAGCGTTTTGCCGGCGTAGCTCGCGCTTAATGGCGGTTCGTAGGCGGCCAGCTCATTTTGAAAAGTTTGCAAAACCGGCAGATTGACCTTCCACGCGAAGGCGTTATCTGCGCGCCGCACGAGATTGGTGAGCAAAAACCGTCGCGTCGTCGCGCTTTTGATATCCTGCTGCAGCATGAAATCCACTTGCTCGCGCGAGGTGACGGCTTGCAGATCGACATGGCTTAACGCGCGTAAAATATCGCCCGACGAGCTTTGATAGGCGCGCGGCGCCATGTCGGCGATGATCAAATCGGACAGGCGCTCGGGATAATGAAAGGCAAATTCCATCGCCGCGACGCCGCCCATCGAGTGGCCGAGCAAGCACGCTTTCTCAAGACTCTGCTCGTCGAAGAAGTGTTTAACGTCTTCCCGCAGATCGGCGCAGGTGTGGGACGCAGTGTGTGGCGAGCTGCCGTGATTGCGTTGATCGACGGCGAAAACGCGGAAATATTTCTCCAACGCTTTGGCGGCGCGCTGCCAGTTTTGCGACGAGCCGAGCAAGCCGTGCAGGATGACGAGCGCGGGCCCGCCACTGCCATATTCTCGAAAGGAGAGATGCAGTTTGTTCATAAACCGGTTTGTTATTTTTAAATGTCGAAAGCTGATATTTTTGCCAATGGCAATATAATGAATTTTTTCGTAAAATCTACATCGATTTCTAAAATACGCGGGCGCCCGGTTAGCGTAAAAACTTCAGGCAGAATAATTTAACGGCAGAATCATTCTGCCGTTAAATTATTCTGCCATATTTTTTGCGCTTTGTTCTTATTCCGTTTTACGCCTTGACTTTCCAAATTGATTTTTGCATATTTTCTTCACTGACTGCATTACTTTTTCAAACTCCTGATTTTGCCGGCACACCATATTTTGAAAGGTAAAGAACATGGCCAGCTCGATTCGCATTATCGGCGTTCCGATGGACCTCGGCCAGTCGCGCCGCGGGGTGGACATGGGACCGAGCGCGTTGCGCTATGCGGGATTGTCGCAGCGGCTGCGAAAATTGGGACACACGGTTGAAGACGCCGGCAACATTTCAGTGCCGGTGCGCGACACGCTTCCTGAGAGCGGCGGCATGGCATATCTGCCGGCGGTGGTGCAGGCCTGCGAAGTGATGTATGAGGAGGGCCAGAAAGCGGTGGCGGACGGCGTCATTCCTTTATTTATCGGCGGCGATCATTCGATTGCCGTCGGCACGGTCGGCGGCGTCACGCATCACGCGCCCTCGGGTTTGCTGTGGATCGACGCGCATAGTGATTTCAATACGCCGGAAAGCTCGCCGAGCGGCAATATTCACGGGATGCCATTGGCGGCGTTGATGGGGCTGGGGCACCCGGAGCTGGTGAATCTTGGCCGGCCTGGCCCGAAGTTGAAAGCCGCGGACGTTATTCTTATCGGCGCGCGCGCTCTTGATCTTGAAGAGCGCCGGTCGCTCAAAGAAAATCGGATTGGCGTTTACACCATGCGCGAAATCGACGAGCGCGGCATTGCCGAAGTGGTGCGCGAAGGCCTGACGCGTTTGAAACATTTGCAGCGCCTGCATGTGAGCCTCGACATGGATAGTCTCGACCCGACGGATGCGCCCGGCGTCGGCACGCCCGTGCCCGGCGGCATTTCCTATCGCGAAGCGCATCTCGTTATGGAAATTCTCGCCGACACCGGTTGCATCACCTCGATCGACGTGGTGGAGATCAATCCGATTTTGGATGAAAGAAACCGAACCGCCGAAGTTGCCGCGGAACTCATGGCCTCGTTGCTGGGCAAGGCAATTTTATAAACAATGAATTGTTTCGGTTGGAAACGGCAAACGATACGATGTTTTAAAAAGGCCTCCGATGGCTTGCGTTCTATGCAAAACCTGTATTTTTTATGCAAAGCATTGCATATATTATTTAGTTAGCTGATTTTAATAGTGGGTAAACACTTTATTAACAATATTAAAAAAATGTTACAATTCCGCTTTGTCGAAGACATGCAGCGCGAAATCAAACAAGAATTGGGCCAGGTGATCACCCAGTGGTAATTTTCGTAGTAGACCCTTTAGGGTCATCTTTGAAGATAACTAAAGCGCGATTCTACATAACTGATGATGATTATGGTTTAGATCATTTAGCTTGTGTGCCTGAAGGCGCGACGACGAAAGGACTACGAATTGGACAAAAGGCAATTTTATTTATTGGTTTTTGCTCTTGGTTTACCGCGCGTCGAGATGTCAAGATGCTAAAACTACGGCGTCAAAATTTTACTTGGCTTGTTGTTTGAATTTCGCTAAATTATAAAGCAAAAGGGCAGAGCAAAAATGCAGGCAGAGTTTCTTAAGAAGGCGCAAGACAATCTCACTTTGGCAAAACACTGTCTTGAACAAGGTTGGTACGATGCCTCAGCCAACCGCGCTTATTATGCTGCCTTTCAAGCGGCGATTGCGGCGTTGGCAAAGCAGGGAATTGTCAGTGAAAAGAATGACCACAAATGGGTGCAAGCAACCTTTAGTCGAGAGCTTATTAATCGACGAAAAATTTATCCGAGTCGGTTGAAATCATACTTGAGCGATATGCTGACTCTCAGAAATCGCGCCGATTATTCAGAGGTGTCTGTTAGCCAAAAGAAAGCGGCGGAACAATTTGCACGCGCCGAAGATTTTGTAGAAACACTTACGAAGGAGTTAGGCCAATGATTAATTTCAAGCAGCAAGAGCTTATTGATGAACTTTTCGGGGCTGTCAAAGAGAAATATCCCGAAGTGGAATTCATCAGTGTCACTGAAAGTCCGGAGGATCCCGCTGACTTATGGGTAAATATTACTGCTCCAGTCGATGAAGATCGTGAAATTGAACTTTCACACTTTGCCGCTGATAAATCAACCGATATTTTGTTGGATTACGGCTATCAAATTTTGATTATGCCTCGCCCGGTTGGCAACTCCGTAAATCAGTATGTCAAACCATGATAGTTGTAGCTGTCTCGTAATATGAGCGTCTCGCAAATTTTTCAAGACAAACTCGACAACCTGCCGGTCCGGCCCGGAGTTTATCAATTCAAAGATAAAACCGGCAAGATCATTTACGTCGGCAAAGCCAAGGTATTGCGGAATCGCGTGCGGTCATATTTTCAGGAGGCGCGGCCGCTCGATCCGAAAACGTTTCGGCTGGTCGCGCGCGTGGCCGATCTCGAGGTCATCGTCGCCGATTCGGAGATGGAAGCGCTAATTCTCGAGATGAATTTGATCAAGGAGTATAAACCGCGTTACAACGTCAATCTCAAAGACGATAAAACTTTTCCTTATATTCGCGTCACCAACGAGCTATTTCCGCGCATTTTTCCCACCCGCCGCATTATCAAAGACGGCTCGCAATATTTCGGCCCGTACACCGACGCCGGCCAGATGCGGGCGCTGCTCAAAACCGTGAAACGCATTTTTCCGATTCGAAGCTGCAATTATCATTTCACCCCGGAAATCATCGCGCGCAAAAAATATAAACTCTGTCTCGATTATTATATTAAAAAATGCGACGGCCCGTGCGAAGGCCTGGTGCCGGCGGAGGAATATGGCAAAGTGGTGCAACAAGTGGTGAATTTCATCAACGGCCGCGACCGTCTCGTCATCAACGAGATGAAAGAGAAAATGCAAACGCTGGCGGAGAGGCGGCTCTACGAGCAGGCCGCGAAGTTGCGCGATCGCATTCGCTTCATCGAAGAATTTCAATACAAGCAGAAAATGGTGTCGGAAGATTTGACCGACCGCGATATCGTGGCGGTGGCGATGGAGGATGAAGACGCGGCCGGCGCGGTGTTCAAAGTGCGCGACGGCAAAATCATCGGCCGGCAGCATTATTATCTCAGCGGCGTATTCGGCGAAAAGTACGAAAGCGTGATCGCGGCGTTTACCAAACAGTTTTATTTGAAAACCGATTTTATTCCGGAGGAAATCTTTCTGCCCGCGGAAATTCCGGAGGGCGAGGAAATTCAGCAATGGCTGGAAGCGCGGCGGCAGGCGCCGGTGAAACTGATCACGCCGAAGCTCGGCGAGAAGGCGAAGCTGGTCGAGATGTGCGCGAAGAATGCGCATCTGCTTTTGCAGGAATTGAAATTGCAAAAGATGCAAGCCCGGATGAAAGTGCCGCACGGTGTCGCGGCGTTGCAGCGCGATTTGCGTTTGGAAAAACCGCCGCGCCGCATCGAGTGTTTTGACATATCCAATATTCAGGGAACCGACGCCGTAGCGGCGATGGTGACGTTTGAAGACGGTCGTCCGAAAAAATCCGACTACCGTAAATTTAAAATTCGCCTCAAGCAAACGCCGGATGATTTTGCGATGATGCAGGAGGCGGTGACGCGGCGGTATTCCGGCTCGCTCGCGCAAAAAATGCCGCTGCCGGACTTGATTCTCGTCGACGGCGGCAAAGGCCAGCTTAACACCGCGCTCGCGGTTTTGCAAAATTTGAATTTGCCGATTCCGCTGGCGGCGCTGGCCAAGCGTTTGGACGAGATTTTCGTGCCCGGCTCGCCCGATCCGCAGAACATTCCGAAAACGTCTTCCGGCTTGAAATTGCTGCAACAACTGCGCGACGAGGCGCATCGCTTCGGCGTGACGTTTCATCGCTCGCTGCGCACGAAACGCACGACGGTTTCAGAGTTGGACGGCATCGAAGGCATCGGCCCGGCCAAACGCAATGCGTTGATCAGATTTCTCGGCTCGGTTGAAGCCGTGCGCAACGCTTCGGTGGATGAATTGATTCTCGTGCAAGGCATTACGGAAAACCTGGCGCAAAGAATCTGGGAATATTTTCATACGGTGAAAGACGAAAAGACGGCCCGGCAAATGGCGACGCAGCAACCGGCGGACGAGGAACTGGATGCCGCCATCGAAGTTACCGAGCATCACCGAAAAGATCTTTGGCGGGATAATTGGACGGCAGAATAATTTAAAATCATTCTGCCGTTCAATTATCCCGCCAATAACTTTCAGATTGCATCCACGGGAATTTTGTCCTTTGAAGTCAATGTTAACGCCGACAAACGATGAAAATAAAACAAAGCAGCCTTCATAAAATTCGTTTCCTCCGCACTCCGATTTATGTTCTATCTTTTTCGCTTTTTTTGCCTTTTCTCTTTTTGAATGCGACGTCCGACGGCAAGTACGATCCCACCACTTTGGTCTTTCCGGCTTTTTTGCACACCTACGGCGTGCGCAAAGCAACGGCGAAGCATCTGTTTTTGTATATGCAGAATCGCGTTAAAGTGCACAACCCGCAGGGCATCGCGGCAACGCGGCTGGAGGTTTGGGATGAGCCGCAAGAAACGAAAGACGACGATGAGATTACGGTTTATGGCGTCAACTCCGGCCAGAACGCGGTCATTTATAACACCTCAATGACGGCCATCGCCGTGTACGGCCTTTATGAAAAAAATGAGCGGCGCCTGAATCGGCCGCACGGCATCGCCGCGCATCGTTCCGGCGAGGTTTATCTCGCCGATACCGGCAATAACCGGGTCGTGCATTTTTTTAATCCGGGCCGCGAGTTGAAATGGGTGCGCGCGCTCGGCGGCTTGGCGGCGCCGCGGGATGTGGCCATCTCGGCGGACCGCACGGTTTATGTTGCTGACACCGGCAACCATCGCGTGCTCGTTTTTCAGAATGATCAATTGTTGCAAACCTGGGATCAAGCGGGACAGGTGGTTTTTCCCACCGGCATTGCCGCCACGGACAGCACCGAACAATGGTCGTATTATAAAGATAATTTTGTTATGGTGAGCGATCAAGACGGCCAACGGTTGCAAAAATTTTCCCGCGCCGGTCGCCTGTTGAAAACGGTAAACGCCGCGACGTTGGGCAAAGCCAATGCGAAATTTATGTATCTCGCCATCGATTATTACAGCAATGTTTTTGTCACCGATTTTAACAACCATTGCGTGCACAAATTTGACCGCGACTTGAATTATCTGGCGTCGTTTGGCCGGCAGGGCGATGGCGACAAGGAATTTCGCGAGCCGCGCGGGATCGCGATTTATAAGCGTTTCGGCCAGGTGCTCGTCGATGATCGCGAGTCGGCGCAATATTATTGGATCGGCGTGGACGCGTTGAATTATCGCGCCGCCCCGTACCCGCAGCCGCGTTTGTTACAGCTTGATTATTTTCTCACCGAAACCGCCTATGTCACGGCTGAAATTCTTGACCCGAACGGCAATGTACTCGCGCGGCCGTTGGACAAAACGTTGCGTTTCTCCGGCGCGCAGCAGGAGTTTTTAAGTGGGCAGTGGGAGCGGATGGCCGCTACGGTGAGTGACAACCGGCGTGTTTACGATCCCCGGCATTTGCAAAAGCTGCCGCCCGTGCCCTCCGGAAAATACGTGCTGCGCTTGACGTTTTCGGCGACCTATTCGAGTTACAAATATTTTAGCAAGACCGTCGAAATCGGGGTGGAATTATAGATAAAATTTTTTTAATTCGATCTTGCATTTTCAATCGAAGTGCGGTATATTATGGACAGAATTTCTCGATGGTTTCATTCCGTCGTCTTGAAATTCTGTAACACGCTTCGATCACCTCTGATTACCTCCCCCCTGATTTTAAATTTGTTATATTCTTTTCAGGAATAATGTTTTTCCTGAATCTTGTCT
>Ga0247727_10011380_pt1 | contig 15545 bp, 12 predicted proteins | sample WisWelCaveWW1625_FD_202498 | JGI IMG/M metagenome (GOLD analysis project Ga0247727, IMG submission 202498) | Biofilm microbial communities from Wishing Well Cave, Virginia, United States - WW16-25 | ecosystem: Environmental > Aquatic > Deep subsurface > Groundwater > Cave microbial mat | place...
CCATAACAAGTATGAAGACACTAGCGACGATGCAACCAATCAATATCTCGCTTAATCTGGCCATATCATATCCTCGACTTTATTGCAATAAGAGCTGCAACAAAGATTATACCAACAATAACACCAGCACTTATAACAAATAAGCCAGTTATTGCACTAATCAATATACCTACCACTGACAATATTAATACAGTTATAGGACCTCCAGCAAGTCCAGCACCCACCATAACTAACGATATTATGAATGTAAGGAATAACCCTTCAAACTTAGCCCCAACAGGAACTAAGTCTAGTATATCTATTGTTTCAATAATGAACGGTTTAGGATTTTTAGTGAAACCAAAAGCAATACCTTCAATTCCTGTATTATTTATGTTTGAAGGTATGGTAAAGCTTATCGTATCTATTTTTGAATTGCTGCAATTACTGAATAATACTGTTGCATTAAGTATTTGTGTTTGTTGAACTTTAAGACATACTCTACTACTGATATTCCCCGCATCATTATAATTAAGAATTACTGTTCTTGTTGCAGAAGTATATGTCAAGTTATGTTGCATGTTCTTGAAATTGATAAGGTTTTGTATTACCGTAAATGTTTTTGATGGAATTATGAATCGATAAAAAGTTTGTAATAACTTAAATGGTATTGTTTGAAATATATTAATTCCTTGTTGGTCTATTACTTTGAACCTGTACTGATTTGTTCCAGCATCCAGATTAAACTTTGCTTGACCATTAATATCAGTAAGATCATTAGCTATCAAAATAAATGTGTTATTTGTTAGTAATAACTTTTCTACTTGAACAATATGTTGTACTAAAGGCTCTTCGTCTTGATCAATCACTTCAATAGTTACAAAGATAAGATTCACTGCATCTGAAGGTATCAAGAATAAAGTTATGTTCTCAGTATTTATTGTTCTTGTTGCATTTATTTGGTTGAATGTTGTTGCAATAAAAAGACTGGAGTTAGATAGTAATTGTAGGTTTGCGCTAAAAGAAAGGTTTGCATTATTTGGTTTTATGCATACTTCGTTAGTTGCGTTATTAAAGAAGGTGAAACTGAAATTTCTTTGAATACTGCCTTTCATTATTGCATAGAATAATTGTGAGTCAACATTCGCTCCAGTAAATGTATTAACGTTCTGGTATGAAATGTTTTGAGTGACTTTATCTCCAGGACTGCACTTTTTTAGTAACATAGTAAACACTGTTTGGTTAAGGCTTTGGTTTCTCGTAACAGTCTTTCCGCTGTCTGTAACCATCCATGATGCAGTAATATTATACGTATTATTGTCTTGACTTCCTAAGTTAGGAAAAGCATTTTGGTTAGATAACTGTTGTATGAAAGAATTATTCTCAAAAAATAAAGAAGATGTAATTAATGAATTATTGTAGAACAAAGAAAGATTAATACTAGTTACAGAAAGCACCGATTTCTTAAGACTTGGGGATATAGAAAATGGTTCTCCTTCAATAACATTATTTGCATTGATGGCTATGGGTAAGAATCCGAAAGTAAGGTTTTGTGTGGAGTTAATCACAAAATTTCTTACAACCGCCCCTGTTTGATTAAATACTCTAATATGCCATGTTATGTTTACGAGAGTATTATTTATATCAATTAAGGATATATTATTTGTTGCAGTATAAGTATCTCTGAATGAGTTATTACCAAAATCTTGTGTTATCTTTAAGAAAGGGGTTATATTTGTTGTATTAAAAATTAGGGTGGCATTTGATCCATTAAAGAACGAGATATTATAATCAATAAATATGCTATAATTCTGTTCTGTTCTTTCTGGGGCTTCACCATTATGTGTTGGAGCACTTACATTAAGTAAAGCTACAGGTGGGGGTATTGGTTCACTAAAATTGCATGTGGTGAATGGATAACTACATCCAGTGCCTCCGTTAAATAATGTTGTTATTTCTGATTCATTGAGTGTTCTATTCCATATGCCTACTTCATCTATTTGTCCTCTGAATGTGTCTGTATTATCTTTTCTCATAAATATTCTCCAGTCAGCAGGAGTGCCTGTAGGATTAATAGAATGGTTTGATGCTCCTATTCTTGTTCCGTTATGAAAATATGTTACTTGTGTTGTATTATACACTATGGTCACGAACTGCCAAGTGTTAGAACCAATCATATCATTACTACAATGATTTTGTATATCTGTGGCATCTATTCTTACCCTAATGCTTCCATTACAATTACCTCCAGCATTACTTAATAACACAGTCATTCCTGTGCTTGCACCAAAAGGATTGCCGAAAGAAAGTATTGTCCCTAGAGTTCCACTAACTATTCCTGTAGTATTAATCCATGCGGTAACTGTGAAGTTGTTATCCGGAAAAGGGCTAATCGGAGAAGAAGCGTTGAATGCTGCTTGTCCGGTGCTTGTAGCTAACCAAGCTTTACCAATAAATCCTGAACTGCTCGTTATTCCTGCTGTTTCTAAAGGTTTAGTATTATTTATGCTATCATTTAATGGACTTACTGTTTCATTCATATTCCAGTAATGCAATAACTTATTTGTTATTTGTGCATTTACGAAAATAGCTTGGACTAAAAAGACACTCAATATAATAATATATAATATGCCTTTTTTTTTCATCCTAAACCCTCACGCGTCGGGAAATATAGAGCTATACAAACCATCATAATAAATGCTGTCAAGAATCTACCAAAATTATCAAAAATGAATATTGTTTTAGGTAATAAAGCTTTAACATCACTCATAGAATCATTAGTTAATACACTATCAACATAATTATTAGCAACAACACCAACTATGATCAATAACATTCCTAAGATTAAAGAACTCCAGAAGAATATAGGATGCGCACCACTCAAGAAAGCTGCAATAACAGCACTTACTGCGCCAAGAACGAATACCATAACAAAAATACCATCCCACAAATTATTTAAACGATTACTATCTGCCTGAACTTCTAAAGCAGTAGGTGAAGAAGTATATATAAGACTCCCTTGAAGTCCTCCGAATATTTTCATCGCAACAAAAACAGTAGTAATAAAAGCTAAAGATATTCCTACTATAAAGAACAAGTCCTGTACCGTGCCTTTCTTATTTAAAGAAAAGATCACGATCTTTCCTCCTGAACTTGTTAAGTCCAAATTGTCTAGCTCCAAAAGCTAGCTCTCTTTGAGCTTGAGAAAAGCTAGCCTTACCCAAAGTCTTGTCCATATCTTCTTTAAGCTCTCTAAGCACAGTATCTAAGCTTTCATCAAGATTTGTTTTCCTAAATCGTTGCGCCATAGTTTATATTTTTGGGTCTAATTCCTCCGCTTCAAGTTTATGCTTTCTTTGGGCTAAATAGAGCATTGTCCATTTTATGAACATTACCATGAAATAACCCATTGTTAGAACAAATACCCATACTAGAATCATATAAGTGACTTCAACCATACTAATAATACTAGATTGTAATACAGTAGGACTCCCTCCAGCTTGCTCTTCTATGCCCCTCAATCCAATTCCTACGCTGGCAAAAGTCATTAAGACAGCCAAAGAAATGAATAATAACTTCATAGGAACATCCTTATCGCGAAATTGGAATCCCATATAAGCAAAAATGATACCACTGCTTATCATTGCAAAAATGCTTATCTTAACTGCTTCTTCAAACGCCAATTTTTGTATTACACCTATTTTTTAGGGCATCATGCCTTAATTAAGGGTATCTTTATTCTTCTTCTATATTAACTTTTTCCTTATCAACAAAGTCAGTCTTCTTAAAAAAGAAAAGTAGTGCAACAAAATATATGATAGCAAAAAGTTCTTCATCAAAAAAATTAAGGATTCGTATTATACCTTGAAATAGATGTCCGAATTGCAAATCACCAATAGGAGGCTTCATTAACTGGTTATCCCCCTGAAAGTTATCCTGCATCTGATTATCAATAGATAAAACAAGTGTAGAAGAAATAATTAAGAGTAATAATACAATTATCCGCAAGTGCATGTTCCAGTAATCCCCACAACAGAAGAACAAGTCCCGAGATCACGATTGGCTTTAATACAAACAACCTTACCAGAACCATCATCACTAATTCCTCGAAGATTCATTTCACCCACAGCAGTAACATTAAAATTAGTAGCACCAGTATTATTTCTTATAAATAAAGTAGATTCACTATTAACAATCAAATCTCCAGCTCCACTAACAGTTCTTCCAAGAAGCCTAAAAATCTGTGAGTTAGCAACGACTGAAGAAGAATCCATATCAAAACCAAGAGTAGAAGAACTACCAAGATCTATTTGTAAGGCAGGTGAACCACCCACATTATGGACAATATTCTGGCAAGAAGTTCCTCCAGTACAATCAAGACGTAAAGCAGGGCTAGAAGCGGTATTAGTAAAAATTCTTAATCCAATTCCACTGTTAGAATTAGTTTTATTAATTCTTATTCCATCGCCAGAACCACCAGATAATAATAAGTCAATACCTCTATTACCATCTCCTCGTGTAGAAATACTCAAAAGGTCACCATTAGGAGTATTATTAATTCCTATACTATCATTAACAAATAACCTACCTTCTATTTGTGCCTTTCTTGATATATTAACATCTCTCAAGAAAGTATTTGTAGTTATGTTTGCATCACCAAAAATATGAAGCCTAAAAGTAGGAATATTAATTGCCGTAGTTCCCACGCCCAAATTCGCGCCAGCAGTAATTCTTGCCATCTCCAAACCACTACTTCTTCTAATTATTAATTCAGATGGCCCAAATCGTAATAATGTTACTCCAGTAATATTTCTTGCATCAAAAAGCATTTGGTCTACAGTAAGATTTGTTGATATATTAACACTTTGAGGAAAGTTAGGTTTAATAAACACTGTATTAGTATTATTAGTCCACACTATGTCATCTGATGTTGCATTACCAGTTCCATTAATTCCTACAGGACAGTTTGTTCCGTTCTCTAAACAAACATTTATATTATTCTTTTGCAAAGTTCCATTAACAGAAACATTACCTGAGATTACAGCACTACCTTCAAGGTTAAGACTCTGTGCCAACACTCTTTCATATATTGCATCAGTCGTTGGATGCGCTCTCCTAAAAGTTCCGTTTCTATATTCACATAAGAAGTCAGGTTTTGTAGTAATATTTGTTATATTTAATTCCTTAAAACCAATACCACCTATATCAGTAGTTATCACTGAAGTATCAGTAAATATAGGAACACTACAAGAAGCGTCATTAGAGAACAAAAAGGTATAGAGAAATGAGGTATTAATCGGTATAGTATTGTTTACTATCGGCCTTACAAGTATAGGGTATATTCCAACACCTAAACCACCTGATGATTCCTCACTGCTATATGTAGTAAATTGTGTAACATCATAAGTGAATATTCCGCCAGTAAAACTTACTTCAGTACAAATAGAAGGACTACAAGTTGTAGGAACTCCATCAAGAAAGTTTACTGTAGGCGCAGGATTTACAAAAGTTATACCTATCAAGACTATTCTTCCAGTTTGATTAAGAAAAGAAAATTTTGTTGAATTAACAAAAACATTATTAAAAGATACATTAATCTCTTTTTGAGTTAGTAAAGTAGAGTTAGGTATAGTAAATATATCATTTATTCTTACATTGCCAAAACTAAGTGAAGAAATAAATGATGTTGAACTAAAATTATTACCTGAACTACCACCATCTACATCCATCCAAGTGCTATTACTAGTTATAGAAACTAAAATGAATGAATTATTTTGAGAATTTGATTCCAAAACTAGATTATTAATTCCTGAAGAAGTAATTTCAGCTCTACTAATATTATTATCATTGCTGTTTCTTAATCTTAAACCCGTATTTCCTGATAATGTATTAGAAAAAAATATATTTTTTTTAGAATTAACAACTCTCACACCATCTAAGGAAGTGCTTTTAAACATATTTGAAATAAAAGAATTATTCTCTGAATTATTTAATAATAATGCATTGTTTGTTGTTGAAATAATTAAGTTACTGATTGCCAGTAATCCATTGTTTGTTGTTGCTGAATTAAACCCGTTTCCCGTATTGCTTTGTGCTGTATTATTAATATAATTATTGCTTTTATTGCTATCATCTCTTATTCCATCAGCAGAAGCATTGCTTTTTGCTACATTCATAGTTATATTATTATTGCTTGAATTGGTTGTTATATATATTGCAGCTATTCCACTAGATGAAAATGCATTATTTTGATTCAATATATTTATTGAACTTATGCTAAGCCTTATTCCACTATTACTATTACTTGTTGCATTATTTCTGAAAATAGTATTATTATTACTATTACTTTCAATAGTTATTCCAAATCCACTATTGCTGATACCAGTATTATTATCTAAAGTATTATTTAATGCACTAAATATTCTTATTGCGTGATCACTGTTGCTTACCCCCCTATTATTTCTGTATATGCCTCTTAAGGTAGATATGAAAATGCCGGGGTCACTATCACTAATTCCCGTATTATTAATCATAAAACTATCATTTGAACTCTCAATATCTAGCCCTACATTAAAATAACTTAAACCAACATTGCCTCTTAATACAGTATTTGTTTCCCTAAGAACCGAGATTGCTAGATTATTATCTGAGATTCCTGTTGAATTCTCAATAGTATTATTATTTCCATCAACAACAAAAATTCCAATACCGTCACTTGTATTCGAAAAAACATTTGATATAATACTATTCCTATTAAATTGAACTAAAATACTGTCTTGTGATGAATTAAGCGCAGTTATATTATTCATAATACTATTATTAGTGTTTTTAAATAATATATTATTGCTAAAATTTCTCACAATACAATTCTTAACGGTTATATTATTTCTGTCTGTTGAATTAATTCCTGTATTCACAAAACCTGTAGTGCTACCTGTAATGGTGAACCCTGAGCAATCAAGTAATATATTATTTGCTCCGAATGATATACACGTTCCGCTTGAAGTGAGATTGCTTGTTAGTGTAGTGCTTGTATTGATTGTTGTTGGGCAGGCAAGTCCTGTTGAAGTTTCTTCAGAGCTGTAGCTTGTGAATCGTGTTACATTGTAGGTGAATACTCCTCCAGCGAAGCTCAGCTCTGTGCAGATGCTTGGCGAGCAAGCTGCAAACGATCCTGTGTCTGCAAAGTCAACAGTCGGGCCAGGGTTTGTGAAAGAAATTCCTCGAAGAGTGATTTCCGCAGAAGTATTGAGGAAAGTCAAGTTGGATGAGTTAAGGAAGACGACGTTGTTCTTTGAAAGATTCAATTTTTGAATCGTGACATTTACTTTCGATGGCAGTGTAAAGTTAAACAAGAAGCGAATACGATTTATTCCATCAAAGGTGGTGTTGATAAACCTATCGAGATTTGTTCTGTTTGTTTCTATCCAGACATTTTGGGAGCTTATAACTGTATTATTAAAAGTGTTATTGTCGCTCTCAAGAATTCTTATTGCAAAAGCATTTCCAAATGAATTGATTTGATTAAAATTGAATGTATTGTTGCTTGAAGGCCTTTGAGTACTTGCACCTAAAATGATTCCAATTCCAGTTTCATTAACACTTATGATATTATTCAAGAAGCTCGAACGAGAAACATTATCAAGTGAAATTCCTATGGTTGTTGCATTTGTAATCAAATTGCTGTTAATGCTTCCATTAATGCTATTATTCAACTCTATTGCAATCGAATTACTTGTGAAGGTGTTGTTGGCGATCATAATATTTTCAAACACTACTGGATTTGTTCCGCCAACTACACTTCTGATTCCACTGCCATTGATGAAGATATTATTCTTTATTGTTTGCTGATTTGTTCCGTCTCTGAACTTTATTGCTATTGTTGCATTTATGAATGTATTATTGTCTACTGTGGCAGTTGAAGGAGCAATAAGGCTATCGAATGTTATTCCCTCGGTAACATTAATAAAGGTGTTATTAATTATTCTCAGATTCTTAGTCTGGCCTGCAGAACTGCCTGCTCTTACTTCGATTCCTATGCTGTTTATTCTGGTAAACGTGTTATTACTGTATGTATTGTTCTCTATGTTCCTGTTGTTTGCTGTTTCTATTCCAATACCCCAGCCATCAATGATACAATTCTGGATCGTGATATTCGGCTTGTCACCCCCAGTTCCCGAAAAAAAGAAGGCATTTGAACCTGGTGCAAGATTGCCAAGATGAGTGATGTTCTTTCCGTGACACTCAACAAGTACATTAGCAGTTGAAATGGTGATGCAGTCGCTACTACCGCTTTGGCTAATATTTGTGCTCAAATTATAGAATCCATCAATACTAATTGTTGTTCCGCAAGAAGTGATGCCTGTCCCGAGAACTATTTGTGATAAGATAATGATTTCTATAATTAGTAACTCTTTTTTCATAATAGACACTATATATAATATGGTCTTTATTAAACTTTTCTAATTAAGTTGCGGCGACGAGGGCGCTTACTAGGTTTCCTATCTGGCTTACTAGCTCTCCCATTTGTTTATTAAGGATTAGCATAAAGACGAATATAAAGACTAAGAATGTAGCACTCGCTAACAAAGGAAGCCATTCAAGAAGTTTATTATGTTTTGCGTAATCAGCATTATTCTTATTAATTTCTTGAACAAACCAGAAGTCAAGGTCTTTGTCATTAGGCATTAATAATTTTCCTTCAGGCATAATCTTCATAGGAGTATAATTACCGCTATTATCTACAAAGAAAGGAATAACATCCTTTCTTTTAGTAAAGGCTATCTTGAATTCGTTAGCTGGAGGCTCAAGGAAACGTCTAGCTTTCCACAATCGTAACTTCTCAACACCCTTATCAAGAATTATTCTCCCTCTATCTGTTCTTATAAATTTTAGAACACCATTTCTATAACCATAAATAGGGATAATGTAAGGCCACATTAGTATAGGCCAAGCAAACTTAGTAACCAACAACACAACACCTATAGCGAGACCTATCTCTAAGAAAGCGAATACAAGCCATAAAATACTCATTACTTGTTGCCCAGCACCACTACTCGCAAAACTTAGAAATTCAACCATTAAGTAACTTTAAAAGAATAACTTGTATATAAATTTTGTTATCAGGATTTGAAAAAGTTAAACCCAGACTTTTGAGGAACTTGCTGCACCGACTCAACAATGCGGTGTCGTGGAGTCATACTATCTCTTTCCCCACCTTTATAAGCTCTGCGCATCATAGTATATATACTAGCATCACACATACCTATAATGGTAGATAGGTATGCTTTTTCTGCATGAAATTCTTGCCACCGAAGCCTTAACAGTATAATAAGGTCTTCCCTGATTCTCTTACACAACCTTCTTATATCTTCGTCTGATAAATTACTCAAAGCCATATGACGATGTATGTATCCAGACAGAATCATTAGTATCGTACTAACTCCTTGATCGTTTAATAAAGGAGAATGTATTGTTTTCCAATCATACATTTGTTTTGTTTCATTCCAATAACTAATCTGACCTCGTAACTTACGTTCTATAGACTCGAGTATATCCTGAGTCTCCAACATAAAATGTATAACATCACTACCACCATAAGAGCCCCTATCAAACATTGGACCGATATTATCAGTAACTAATTGTTTAGAAGGATCAGGCATTTCTTGCTGCACAGGCATATCAGGAGTTTCTTCACCATAAACTACTGATTGATCTACACCAATAGCCCTCTTTGCTAGATTAGAAAAAACACCCATAAGTTATTTTACCTCAAACCTTTAGGCAACCTAAAGCCCCCAGTAAATTCTTGGAATCGCTTAATCACAGGCTTTAACTTAAAAGGCACAGGCCTAGCCTTAATCCCACTTATTTCACGGCCTAATTTACCAAAGAAGGCACTTTCTATGGCACCAACAGAAGGCTTAAACCTTTCCTTAGCTCTTTTACCTTTTAATGAAGTAATCTTTCTTTCAACACCAGCACTTATAGGAATAAAAAAAGGAATAATAGGAGGTGTTGGTCCTGGAACTTTGGGTGTTAAAGGAACTAATCTAGGTAAAAATCCAGTTTCTTGTAATTGTTTTGTTATAGTTAATGGTTTTAGAGAAACCTTTTGTATAGCAACTTGCGCTTGAGCTATTTTACTTACAGGAACTTGTGTTACTTCAGATACAGGTTTTGTTACTGGTTTTATTAATGATATTTGTTTATTAACAAATCTGGATGTAGGAATACTGATTCTTGCAGAAACAGGAATAACAGCTTGTCTTCTAATTTGTGAAGCAATTATGCCAATACCAAGTCTTGTTGTAATAATTGGCTTAAATCTTTGTATTGTTCCAACATCAGCAATACCACTAACAATTCCTGAAGGTTGTTCAAGCTTTTGTAATACTGCTTCTTGTTTAATTTTTGTAGTAGGCTTTATGTTAATAAGAATTTGTTTACTTAATGGTGTTGGTGCTAAAGAAATTCTTGCTTTCTTACCTGAAGGTATTATCTTTCTAAAAGTTATACCTAGACCTTTTTCTGTTCTCTCCCTAAATCTTTCCGTTCTAGTTAATGAAACTCTACCAGTCCTTATTGATTCTAACTCTTTCTTAATGCCAACACTAACTCCTATTGCAGGTCTTACTTCACCTACTGTCCTAAAAGTTTCTATTTTAATAGATCCTATAACTCCTTTCTCTGCTCTTCTAGCACTTAGTGATAGTATTCTTGGTTCTTCAAAAACTTTTTGTATTGGAAATTGTTCTGCTTTTCTGAAAACTGTTGTAATTCCTGAAGGTATTAATCTTTCTGGTAATTTTGTTCCTGCTTTTAATTTTATTGTACCTATTTTTTCTATACTAAATCTTTCAAGTTGTGTTACTGGAAGAATAGGCTTACCTATTCTTACTGGTGCTCTAAATCCCGTTGTTGCAATAAAACCTGGTTCTTGTATTATATCTTGTCTTATTAGTTCAGGAACTATCTCTCTTTTTCCACCTCTTCTAGATACTAAACCTTCTGCTTTTACTAAAGTAATTTCTTTAACACCCTTCTCTCTTACTCCTGCAATGACTCTTGCCACAGTTCCTCTCTCAGGTTCTAAAGTAAACTTAGTTAAAGTCTCTATATCAAACTCTTTTTTGATAGAAGGACCAAACTCAATATCTCTTAATAATCTTGTTTGTTCTTGTCTTACCTTAAATCTTCCGACAGTAAATCCTTCTCTTGTTGTTTGAGTTCCTATCTGACCAAGAGGGCCAGTTGTTCTTCCACCAATTCTTGATATAACTTCTGGTGTTGTTGTCGTAACTGTTTTCTTTCCAGTCACAGCGAAGAACCTGCCAATAGCTGTTGGCTCTTGTATTGTTGTAGAAATATCAATAGTGTTTAATACTGTTCTTTCTTTGCCGCTAGGAAGTTTTATTGTAACCTTCTGAACATCTTGACCGAAAGTAGTGAATGGCTTACCTAAACTCTTTGCTTGAATACCACTGATAACAGCCTGCCCACCTCTGAACAAACCAAGTGTTGTTACTGGAATTGCTGACTCTCTAATAACTATTTCTGGTATTGTCTCTAAGGGTTTTCTTTCTTTAATACCTTTAACAATTCCTACAGCACTTACACCTCCAGTTAAGATTTCCGGAGTAAATCTAGCAGTTGTTGTTAGAACTTTAGCAGTAGTAACTTGAACACTTAATGGAATTTTTTTAATTATTTCTTTACCAATCTTTGTTCCTAATACTTTTGGTAGAATCGTTTTTCCAGCAAACCCTAATGTTTCTCCTAATATTATAACTCCCCCAATTTTTGCTTGTGTTGTTGTTGGCTTAAGACCTATTTCGCTAATAGCTTCTCCGCCTTTCTTTCTTAATTGTTGTAATATCCTTTCAGTTGTAGGAACACCTTTTCTTTCCAATACTTGTGTAGCTTGAAATGATTGTTTTCTTCCGAATAAAGCTATTCTTTCTTGTTCTTGTACGCTTTCTGTTGGAAAACCAAATATTACTCCCGCAGCAACTTCTTTTGTTAATTTTTGCTTTTCTTCAGCAGTTAATAATAATCCTTTGCTGACTTCTTCTTCAAAAAGCTTTTGCCCCACCTGAGCTTTACCAAGACTAACTGCAGCAACACCTTTAACTTCTTTACCTTCTTCAGTAGTTATCGTTCCACCAAACAATATCTTTGTTTGCTGAGATAAAATCTTTCTTCCTATATCTTTTCTTTCTTTAGAACTTAATTGTGATAATGCTTCTTGATCTTCTTTAGTGAAAGTAACTCCTGTAAAACCTAGATTTATTCCTTTTCTTTGGGAAAACTTTTGTGACGCTTTTAGTCCCAATAATCCAGGTGTTCCTTTTTTAACTCCTTCTATTCCAAAAGAGAAACCTTTTTTCATAGGAGCTTGAGCTGAAGTAATACTTTCTGGCCCTCTAACTATTTCTTCTCTTGTGGCTTCAAGAAATATTTCTTGTCCTGTTGGTGGTGCTTGTTTTGTTGTTATTCCTATTTCTGTTCTGAATGTTTTTTGTGCAGTTTCTTCTGCCTTGAACGCTTGACCTAATGTAGCAAAACCACCTTGACCGAATCCTCCTGATATTCTTTCTTCTGCCTTTCTCGCTTCTCTAGTTTCGAATACCATTCCTCCTGCAGCACTAGTTCTTGTTAGTGTTCCTGCGGGTTGTCCTAAAGCACTTCTTGCTGGAGCTTGGGCTATACCGCCACCAAATCTTCCTACTTCATCTTTCTTTGCTTGTAATCTTCTTGTTTCTTGTTCAGAACTAATACGTGCTAATTCTGCTTGTTGAGATTGCGCCACAGATATTTGCCCTGTTTGTTGTGCTTTCTCAGCCTCAACTGATCTTCTAGCTACTTCAACTATCTCGCCAACATTTGAAATACCCAAACCTCTTAATGCAGAACGTCTAACAACAATATCTTCACCATCAATCCTTATTTGATTACCGAAAGAATCAACACTCCTGCCTTCTCTAACTGCTTGAGTAACTCTTTCCTGAACAGTAACCATAAAATCATACTATATCCTTTTCTTTATTTAAGACTTTCTACTCTGGACGATTATAATTTCTATCAAGCTGAGTGTTTATCTTTCCAGCAAACTTCATAAATCTTCTAGTTTTCTTATTAAATAGTGGGCTATCTGTGTTATTTGCTTTTGTAAAGTTTGCAGAAATTTTAGGATCACCAATACCTAAAGACATATTAGTCATAACTTTACTTATCCTAGCTTTAGCAATAGCTTCTTGATACAAACAATCAAGAAATATCTTTTTCTTATGCTCATACTCCATCCTCAATTTCTCACTAGGCAATCCAACACCAAACCTAGAAAGCTTAGTGATACCGGCATCTGAAGCAACAAGTGGTTTAATTAAGTAAGTCTTACCCATCAATTCGTTTTTAGTAATCATATAAGAGTTACACCATAATAAATTATATTCTTTATCAAGTTTGTAAGGAACAATAAGTTGATGAGCTAACTCTCTTACTTGTATATCTATAAACTTAAGTTTTGGTGCAGTCATAAAAACTACAAAGTTATCCTTACGGAAACTTTGGAAAACAAAATTCAGAGCTTTGTTAACACTGTCATAAAAGTTTCTTGAAGAATGACCAACACCAATCTCGTCATAGATAATAACACTTCCTTTCTTTAATGTTCCATCAAGTCTGCCATTATTAACATTTGTCAAGAAAGCTTCAGTATCAAAATGAACTCTGGATATATCGAAGTCTGGATCAATTATTTCAGCCATCCTTAATGCAGCATAACTTTTACCACTGCCAGTTTCTCCAACAAAGATAATCAAACAATTCTTGTTATACTTAGTTACTCTATCTTTTATTGATTGGCATAACATTGGTTTAAGAATTTTAATACTCTGTGATTCTAGTTGTCGCATTATTATCCACCTGTATCAATGTCTGCATTATCTGTTAGTAAGTGTTCATAACCCCTTTCTACGTCAGCAACTGCTTTGACAGGTACTATATGTCTTCTTTGGTAGTTCATAATTATTTCTCCTAATAGTTTTTTGTAATATGTTCTCTCTAGCATTTCAATTCTGTATTGTTTTTCTGAGGGGCTTATTTTAGGATCATTAGATAAATAATATTTTTTTCTTATCAATAATAATAATAGTTCTTTTGATTTACGATATTGTTTATCGTGTATATTTGTTGATGCTATATCTAGGAACTCTACGCTGTCGCAAAAGTTTCTCCACATAGAGTTAGCAGCAAACCAGCTTGCTCTATCGAGTGTCTTGCTAAGAATTATTCCATGAGCAACTTGTGTCTTGTGTGAGACTGCAGAGGTGTCGTAGATACTCAAACCTTTTGAGTCTTCCATTGTTAATTTATTAGAATGTTTGTTCTTTATTTAATACCTTTGATTAATGATTAGAGATTTTGATAAATGATTAAAGGTTTTAATCAAAGGGCTGTAAAAAAATAGAAAGATATATAAAGGGACTGATTTTTCTTAATAGGTAACTGTTGACTGTATCAACATACAGTTAATAATTTTAAGATTTAATAGGAGAAATAACCTGTAACTACCCAGTAACAAATATGGAAGAAATAAAAACCCCAGTATTACTACCTACTACCGTTGTTCCAAGCAGGAAACCCAGAAGGAAAGGCTTCAGTATGCCTATAATCACTAAGGAACAACTAAAAGATATAATACTATTAAGCAATGCACCACCTAAATTCAAAGCCCTAGCAGCCTTTATTTACCTTACAGGAGCTAGGGTATCAGAGATAGTCCCAAACAAACTAAGAAAGTGGCGAGGTATAACATTAGGACAATTAATTAATGGCACTGACCTTATTGTAGAATCTGTGGGTGATAAAACTTTTTGGGTATTACAAAATATACCAGTAGAAAAAATTCGTGATAGAAATCCATTTACTAAAAGAAAGAATATTAAAGGAATTAAGTTTCGTAACATACCAATAAATTTAGAGTCTAGTTTTGATTTTACTGAGATAGTAACTAATTGGATCGAAAGTGAGTTTGATGAAGTCAATAGAAAGCCTACACCTAATACTGTTTTATTTCCTTATACTAGACAATGGGTTCAGTATAATCTTAATCACTTCATGGGAATATTTCCACACTACTTGAGACACTTGAGGCTTACCCATCTTGTTCAGGATTACGGGATTAGTGATGCACACTTACAATTAATTACTGGATGGGATAGTACAACAACAGCAATGCATTACCGACATCTTAACTGGAGAGATGTAGCTAAACTTATATAATAGTTTTTTGTTACTTTTGTGTGAACCATAATTATTAAATACTAAAAAGTTTTTCTTTGTTATATGGAGAGCTTTGAGGCAACAAAAAGAATAGTAGTATTATGCCAAGTTCTAAAGTATCCTGCAGATTCTTTAGTTGCCTCATTCACCTCTTTTAGCCCTAGTGGTCGTAAGAACGGCACAGAACGAAAGATACCACAAGTATCTGGCTCTCCATCAGTCGTTGCATCGCAAGGTGTACCACCTGGGTTTACTACTCTATTAAGAGGTCCATTATGCAA
>Ga0247727_10011381_pt1 | contig 15545 bp, 12 predicted proteins | sample WisWelCaveWW1625_FD_202498 | JGI IMG/M metagenome (GOLD analysis project Ga0247727, IMG submission 202498) | Biofilm microbial communities from Wishing Well Cave, Virginia, United States - WW16-25 | ecosystem: Environmental > Aquatic > Deep subsurface > Groundwater > Cave microbial mat | place...
GCTGCCGCGCGGTACTCGCCGAACACCGCGCGCAGGGTGTCTGAAATCTCGCCCACCGTGGCCAGCGCCTCCGCGGCGTCCACGATGTGCGGCATCAGGTTCCCCTCGCCCCGAGCCGTCTGCTCCAGCGACAGCAGACAGCGCGCCACCGCCGCGGCATCGCGACCGGCACGCACCTGGCGGAGCCGCTCGATCTGCGCGCGCTCGATGGCCGGATCCAGCCGGAATGTCGGGATGCGCGGCTGCCCCTCCATCACAAACCGGTTGACGCCCACCACCGCCGTTTCGCCTTGTTCGATGGAGCGCTGATACTGATAGGCGGCATTCTGAATCTCGGACTGAATGTAGCCCAGCTCGATGGCCCGCAGCGTGCCGCCCATGGCGTCGATGCGCGCCAGATACTGTTCCGCTTCGTGCTCGACCTCATCGGTGCGCCGCTCGATCTCGACACTCCCGCCCAGCGGATCCACCGTGTTGGTGACTCCGGTTTCCCGGGCGATGATCTGCTGCGTCCGCAGCGCCAGCCGAGCCGATTCCTCGGTGGGCAGCGCCAGCGCCTCGTCGCGTGAATTGGCGTGCAGCGACTGCGTTCCGCCAAGCACCGCCGCCAGCGCCTGCAGGGTGATCCGCACCAGGTTGTTGTCCGGCTGCTGCGCCGTCAGCGAGGCGCCCGAGGTCTGCGTGTGGAACCGCAGCATCATCGAGCGGGGGTTTTTCGCGCCGAAGCGGTCTCTCATCAGGCGCGCCCAGAGCCGCCGGGCGGCGCGGTACTTGGCGATCTCTCCCAGAAAATCGTTATGCGCGTTGAAGAAGAATGACAGGCGCGGCGCGAAATCGTCGATCCCCTGCCCGGCCGCCAGCGCCGCCTCGACGTAGGCGATGGCGTTGGCCAGGGTGAAGGCCACTTCCTGCACCGCCGTCGATCCGGCCTCACGAATGTGATAGCCGCTGATCGAGATCGGGTTCCAGTTAGGGACTTCCTGGCCGGCCCAGGCGAACAGGTCGGTGATGATGCGCATGGCCGGCCGCGGTGGATAGATGTAGGTGCCGCGGGCGACGTATTCCTTCAGAATGTCGTTCTGGATGGTGCCGGAGAGTTTGCGCGGATCGGCGCCCTGCCGCCGCGCGACCAGCACATAGAAGGCCAACAGGATCGCCGCCGTCGAATTGATCGTCATCGAGGTGGTGATCTTCTCCAGCTCGATGCCGTCGAACAGCCGCTCCATGTCGGCCAGCGAGCCGATCGCCACGCCGACGCGGCCCACTTCCCCCGAGGCCAGCCGGTGGTCCGAGTCCAGGCCCATCTGCGTCGGCAGGTCGAAGGCCACCGACAAGCCCGTGTTGCCCTGCTCCAGCAGATACCGGTAGCGGCGGTTGCTCTCCTCGGCCGAGCCGAAGCCGGCGTACTGCCGCATGGTCCACGGACGGCTGCGGTACATCTCGGGATGGATCCCGCGCGTGAAGGGAAATTCCCCGGGCTGCTCGTTCATGAACGGGAGATCCGCCGCGCCCGCAGGAACGAGGAGATGCCGAAGAACGCCAGCATCAGCACGAAAGCGCCGGTGACGACGAGCTTGACGACGTCCTGCGGCTCCCCGTCGAAGTCGCCGATCAGCCGCCGGCTGCCGAACCCGAACAGCACCGCCAGCACCAGAAACACGAAGCCGATCACTTCATTCCACAACACGCGCAGCGGGCGGATCACCTGCGGGATCACGTGGCCGGCAAACTTGCGCGCGAGCGAGAACATGGATTGCTCTTCCATCCTATCAAGCTCCTTTCGTCGCCGCCTGAAAGGCGGCTGCAATGTGGGGTGGGCTTCAGCCCGCTGACCGGCCGGCCCCCTGGCCGGCCTGAGGATGCGGGCCTGGGGGCCGCCCGCAGCGGACCAGGGGGTCCGCCGTACAACGCGGCGGCGAAACTCTGAGCCTCGTCCGTCCCTGCCGCTGCAAATTCGCACCCAGGTTGGCGGCGCTTCGACGCGCTGTGATAGTCTCTTGGGCGAGGCGTCACATGGACCCTGAACGCTGGCGGCAAATAGAGGAGATCTACCACGCCGCTTTGGAGCAGCCCCCCGGCCAGATCGGCGCCTTCCTGGATCAGGCCTGTCAGGGGAACGAGGAATTACGGTGCGAAGTGGAATCTCTTCTGGCCCAGGAAGAGGTCGCAGGGCCCATGGACCGGCCGGTATGGGTTGGCGCCCCTAACGCGCCATTTCCCTTGGGCACAAAGCTCCAGCCCGGCGCCATGGTCGGCCGGTATCGCATCCTTCGTCTGGTCGGCGAAGGCGGCATGGGCGCGGTCTATGAGGCCGAGCAGGACAAGCCCCGCCGCACCGTAGCGCTGAAACTGATCAAGCCCGGCCTGGCCAGCCCGGAAGTCCTGCGCCGGTTCGAGCGGGAATCGCAGGCGCTGGGACGATTGCAGCATCCCGGCATCGCCCAAATCTATGAAGCCGGCGCCGCCGATTCCGGCTTTGGGCCGCAGCCCTACTTCGCCATGGAGTTCATCCGCGGCGAGAATCTGCGAGAGTATGCCGCGCTCCATCGCCTCGACATTCGGCAGCGACTGGAACTCATGGCGAAGATCTGCGATGCCGTGCAGCATGCGCACCAGCGCGGCCTGATTCACCGGGATCTGAAGCCGGGCAACATCCTGGTGGAGGAAACCGGCCAGCCGCGGATTCTGGATTTCGGCGTGGCGCGCGTGAGGGACGTCGACGCGCAGGAATCCCGCCAGACAGACTTGGGCCAGGTGGTGGGCACTCTGACCTACATGAGTCCCGAGCAGGTGCTGGCCGATCCGCTGGAATTGGACACCCGCAGCGACGTCTACGCGCTGGGCGTGATCCTGTATGAGCTGCTGGCGGGGCGCCTGCCCTACCAGGTCAGCCACAAGCTGCACGAAGCCGTCCACGCGATCTGCGAGGAAGACCCGTCCCGGCTGAGCTCGATCGACCGTCTCTATCGCGGCGATGTCGAGACCATCGTGGCCAAGGCCCTGGAGAAAGACAAAGCCCGGCGCTACGCCTCCGCCGCGGACTTGGCCGCCGACATCCGGCGGTTCCTGGACTGCGAGCCCATCGTCGCCAGACCGCCGACGGCGACCTACCAGCTGCACAAGTTCGCGCAACGCCACCGCGCTCTGGTGGCCGGTGTCGCGGCGGTGTTTGTGGTCCTGCTGGCGGGTGTCGTGGCCAGCACCTGGCAGGCATTGAGAGCCAACCGGGCCACGCAAGCCGCCATCGCCGAGCGGGACCGCGCCACATCCGCGGAGCGCAGAGTGACCCAGGAGCGCGACCGCGCCGCTGTCGAACGCAACCGCGCGGTGACAGCCGAGGCGCAAGCGGTCGAGCAACGCAACCGGGCCGTGGTGGAGAAGCAGCGCGCCGACACCGAGTCGGCTGCGGCCCGAGCGATCAGCGATTTTCTGCGAAACGATCTGCTGTCGCAGGCCAGCGCCAGCACGCAAGCGAGCCCGAACACCAGGCCCGATCCGGATCTCAAAGTGCGAACCGCGCTGGACCGGGCCGCGGCGCGGATCGAAGGCAAATTCGACAAGCAGCCGCTGGTGCAGGCGGAGATCCGGAGCACCATCAGCGAAACCTACCTGGACCTGGGCCTGTATCCGGAGGCCGGGCGGCAGATCGAACGCGCCCTGGAGCTGCGGCGGCGTGCGCTAGGCAATGCGCATCCCGACACGCTGAAGAGCCGGGACAGCCTGGCGTCGCTGTACTACCGGCAAGGCAAGTTCGCGCAGGCCGAGCCGCTCCATGCCGAGGTGCTCGAGATCCGTCGCCGCAGTATAGGCGAGGAGCACATTGACACGCTCAAGAGCATGAACAACCTGGCGGACGCCTATCGTGGCCAAGGCAAGTACGCCCAGGCCGAGCCACTCCTGAAGAGGACCGTGGAGCTCAAGCAGCGTGTGCTGGGTCTGGAGGACAACAGCACGCTGGTCAGCATGAACAACTTGGCGTTGCTGTACCTGGACCGGGGTGATTACTCCAAGGCGGAACCACTGTACCTCCAGGTGCTCGAAGTCCGGCGCCGCCTGTTGGGCGAGGAGCATCCCCGCACGCTGTTCAGCGCCTACGCCCTGGCATCGGTGTACTGGCGCGCGGGCCAAACCGCGCCAGCCGAGCCGCTGTTCCAGCAGGTGTACCAGGTCCAACACCGCGTGCTGGGGGAGGCTCATCCGGAAACCTTGCGGACCATGAACGCGCTGGCGACGGTATTTCTGACGCGCAGAAACTACGCGCAAGCCGAGCCGCTTCTCCTCAAAGGCCACGAGCTTCGACGCCGCGTCCAGGGGGAAGAACATCCCGAGACACTCCTCTCGGTGCTCAACCTGGCGAGGCTGTACCGCGAGCAAGGCAATTATCAACAGGCCGAAGCAATCTATGGCAAGGTCCTGGAGGCGCAGCGCCGCACCCGCGGCGAAGAGCATCCCGAAACCACCGGGACCAGGCTGTCGCTGGGCGCGGCTCTAGTCGAGCAGCGGAAATTCAGCGACGCCGAGCCGCTGCTGCGCGCGGCAGCATCCGCCTATGCCAAGACCAGTCCCGGCAATTGGCAAAGGTTCAACAGCCAGAGCCTGCTGGGCGCCAGCCTGGCCGGTCAGAAAAAGTACGCCGAAGCCGAACCGCTGCTGGTTTCCGGCTTCGAGGGCCTGATGCGGCACAAAGCCAGCGTCGCCGCGCAGGACCCGCCCGCGCTGGAGCGGGCCCGGCAGTGGATCACGCGGCTGTACCAGGAATGGGGCAAGCCAGAGCGGGCGGCCGAGTGGAGGGATCGGTGACAGCCCAGGGACCGGCGGAGATCACGAGCCTGTTGAAGGCCTGGGGCACCGGCGACCGGGCGGCGTTGGAGCGGCTGACTCCCCTGGTCTACGAGCAACTGTGCCGCATCGCCCATCGCTACATGGAGGCGGAGAATCCGGGTAACACGCTGCAAACCACGGCGCTCGTCCATGAAGCGTACCTCCGCCTGGTGGACGTAAGAAGCGTCGACTGGCATGACCGCTCGCATTTTTTCGCCATTGCATCCCAGATGATGCGCCGGATTCTGGTGGATGCGGCGCGGGCTCACGCCACCGCCAAGCGTGGCGGCGATGGCGGGCGCGTTGTTCCTGTCACGTCACTGAGTCTGGATCAGATCCCCGACCTGGCCGCCGCGCGCAGCGCCGAGCTGGTGGCCCTGGATGAGGCTTTGGACGCGCTGGCCCAATGGGATGCGCGAAAGGCGCGGGTGATCGAATTGCGGTTTTTCGGAGGCTTGAGCGTGGAAGAGACGGCGGAGGTGCTGCACATTTCACCGCAATCGGTGAAGCGCGATTGGAGTCTTGCGAGGGCCTGGTTGATGCGGGAGCTCAGCCGGTAGAGACCACGGAGGACTGATTCACCGCGGAGGCGCAGAGGACGCTGAGAGAACTATTAAGCCAAGGATGCTTGAATCTTAACCTTAGTCCACTCCTCTTCCGCCTCGGCGCACTCAGCGCCTCTGCGGTTACATCTTCTCACTGAACTCCGCCCCCCGGCCGGCCATCACTTACCCTCAGGAGAGTTCTTCGCGCCGCAGGTTCCTGCGCGCCGCATGGCGAATGTGTAATACATCCACGTTCCTGCCATCTTCGTCAATGCAGAAAAGAATCCGGTATGTGCCGTGCTTCTTGCCATACAGGAGCTGTCGAATGTCTTGGGAAAACTCGCGGCTTTCGGGCGCGAGCGGGCACCGATGAGGATTTGTGCTCAGGGATCTGATCGCTTCTTCCAAGCCTTCACACCATTGGGGTCCGCGAAACGGAGCACGCTCCAGCAGCCACTTATAAATCATTGCCGCGTCAGCCTCCGCCGAGGGCAGAGTTCTAACGCGGTATGTCATGTTTTCGACGCATCTGGTCGAAAAACTCTTCTGCTGGACGAGCGAGACCCTGGTCCGCTTCCGCCAGGCCGCGCTGTATTCCCGCTACGGCCTCCTGGTAGTCCTGGTCATCGTGCTGCGTGAGACGTTGAAGCGCCTCCTCTACAACCTCAGACGGAGTCTGGTATTCTCCGCTGCGCAGCTTCTCGTTCACGACCTTTTCGGATTCCGGGGTGAGCACAACGTTCATGAAGACACTCCAACCTTAGTCTACACTGGTCGTCACCTGCCGATAATACTCCTCATACTTAGGGATCACCAGCGAGGTGTCGAAGCGCCGAAGAGCTGTCTCCCGGGCAGCCGCCGACACCTTAAGATGCAGCGTGTCATCCATCAGCAGCGCCGCCGCCCGCGCGGCCTGCGCCTCGACATCCCCGGCCGGCTCGAGATACCCGTCGACTCCGTGGGTGATCAGCTCGCCGACCCCGCCGACGCGCGTGGCCACCGGCGGCACGCCGCAAGCCATGGCCTCCAGCGCCGCCAATCCGAAGGCTTCGTAGTCGCTCGGCAGCAGCAGCACATCGGCCTGCGGGATCAGGCGCTCGACATGGTCCTGCTTGCCGAGGAACTCGACGTGCTGCTCGACGCCCAGCTCGCGGGCCAACTGCTCGGCGGGACCGCGGTCGGGCCCGTCGCCCGCCATCAACAATCGCGCGGGAACCTGGCGGCGCACGCGTTCCAGGATGCGGATGCAATCCAGCACGCGCTTGACAGGCCGGAAGTTGGAAATGTGGATCAGGGTATCGCGCACCGGCCTGTGGGCGGCCGGCTGGTAGCGCTCGCAGTTGACGAAATTGGGGATCACCCGGATCTCATTGGCGACGCCGAACACTTCGACGGTCCGCTGCCGCAAGTAGTCACTGACCGCGGTGATCCCGTCCGACACTTCGATCGAGTACTTGGTGATGGGGAAATACGACCGGTCCGCGCCGACCAGCGTGATGTCGGTGCCGTGCAGCGTGGTGACGAACGGCAGCCGGCATCTTTTCTCCAGCATCTGGCGCGCCAGCAGCGCGGCGATCGAATGCGGGATCGCATAGTGGACGTGCAGCAGGTCCAGGCTATAGCCCTCGGCCACTTCCGCCATCCTCGACGCCAGCGCCAGGCAATAGGGCGGGTAAAAGAACAGCGGATAGGAAGTAACTTCGACTTCGTGGTAATGGATGCGCGGCAGGCCCGGGTCCAGCCGGATGGGATGGGCGTAGCTGATGAAGTGGACCTCGTGGCCGCGCGCGGCCAGCTCCATCCCCAGCTCGGTGGCGACGATGCCGCTGCCGCCGTAGGTGGGATAACAGGTGATGCCGATCTTCACTGGTCCGCCTCCAGACGCAGCAGCGCCATTCCGATCTGGCCGTGGATATTCTCGGCCGGATTGGCCACGTCGCCGCCGCCGAACCAGACGCGAACGCCATCCGCGGTGACATCCACTTCCGGATCGCAGACCACTTTCGAGTTCCAGGGCTCGGTTCCATTCAGCACAGCCGCCTCCGAGACGCGCCGCCACAGAACTCCGTCGCGCGAGCGGGCCAAGCCGATCCGGCGGTGCTCGGCACGGTCGCGTCCCGTGTACAGCATCCAGTAGCTGCCGTGGGAAACCTAGACCGCGGGCTCGCCCAGGCCGGCTTCGTCGAAGGCGCCGCTCGGCCCTAGTTCCAGGATGGGATTCGTGCGCAGCTTGCGCCAGTGGATTCCGTCGAAGGAATCAGCCACGCCCAGCCGCTGCCGCCGCGCCCGATCCTGTCCCAGGTAGAACATGTAGAACCGATCTCCTCTTCGAATGACGTAGGGATCTGCGACACCTTGCTCGTCCCAACTGCCGCGCGGTCCCGCTTCCAGAACCGCGACGGGCGACTTGCTCCACGCTCGTCCCTCGGCGGAGCGCGCCAGGGCCACGCGCGGTGGATCGCCGGCCTGATACCAATACCAGAACTCGCCCCCGACCCTCAGTGCGGTTCCATTGGCGGCGATGTAGCCGCCCTCCCATCCTTCCGGCGACAGGACTTTTCCCTGCTTGGCCCAGCTCACACCGTCGGACGAAGTAGCCAGGCCGGTGTGCCAGGTCTTGCCGTCGAAGCCGGAGTAGAAGTTGTAATAGGTTCCTTCGTGCGGAACGATGGCGGGGTTGAGCACATCGACCGCGTCCCACTCGCCGGGCTGGCCCCGCCCCAACACCGGCGCGGCGCGCGCCTCCAGCCGCGGGGCGCTTCCCTGCCCGGCTCCACCAACTGGCGGAAGCGTGAACTCACCGTAGTTTCCGCAACCGCCCGCCAGCGCTGCCGACAGCAGCAGACCGCCTGTCCGGAACCTCATAGCGGCACGCGAATCTTGAGATTCGCGCCACGGCCGGGCAGGCTCTCCACGGTCAAGTCGCCATGGACCGCGCGGACGCGGCGCTTGATGCTCTCCGGACCCAGGCAAAGAAGGTCCAGTTCCGCCAGCGTGAACGAGCCGCCGAAGGGAAAGCCGCCTCCATCGTCGCCGATCTGGAGATGTACATTGCCGTTCACCCTTTCGATGGCGACGGAAACGCGGTGGGCGCCGGAGTGTTTGCGGACATTGTGCAGAGCCTCCTGGACGATCTGCACCAGCTCGGTCGCCAGCTCCGTTGGCTGTCCCTCCAACGTTCCACTGCCGGCGAAGCTGGTCTGGATGCCGGTGTCCTTCTGAAATACCTCGAGCAGCCGGCTCACCGAAGCGGTGAATTCCCCGGTCCCGGCCTCGACCTCGACCGAGAGCATGCGCTGGTAGAAGATCCTCAATTCGCCCATTTGCGACTTCAGCAACTCCTGGACCTGGACCATCTCCCGGAGCCCGCTCGTAATGTTACGCTCCAGCATCTTCCGCACGACTTGGAGCCGCACTTGCACGCCCATAAAGATCTGCAGCGGCCCGTCGTGAAAATCACCGGCAATGCGCTCCGCCTCGGCGGCGCGAGCGCGGCCGGCCTCGGCGCGCGCGGCCGTCATCTGCCGGATCGCCTGGAACAGGTTGCGCTCCATCCGGCTCCGGCTCAGTGTCAGGAGGAGCGTCAGCGTCCCAGTCAGCAGGAAGCAGGCCGCCAGCGTCGTCATTCCGGCCGGCTGAAGCAGAAGGCAGAGGGTAACCGTCATACCGCCCACAGCCGCTACTTGCGGCCACTGGTGAAACAGCGCAGCCGACGCCATCAGATAGCCTTGGAATATCGCTGCCGGCCAGAAGCCGTAGCGCCAGCCGGCCAACGCAAAGAAGAGTGTGTCGATCAGCAGCGTCAGAGAAGCGTAACTGGGGCGGCGTCCGCCCTTCAGGACCAGCAGAGCCACTGAGTATCCCAGAAACAGCATCAGAACAGAACGGGGCAGACCGGGAGCGGCTTGCCAGCCCGCCAGCAAACAACCGGCAGCCACCAGGAGGCGCGCGGCGGAAGCCGCCCGGCGCCACCAGTCCGGGATCAGAATATAGTCCTGGGTCACTGCGCTGGTCCGGTGGTCGATCGCGGTCCCGGCCACGCGCTCCGGAGCTCCCGGCTATCGCCGGTACAGATAGAGCGTGTGGCTGCGCCCTTCGCCGTCGTCCTCCACGTGCTCGACCTTCTCGGCCGTCCAGCCGCTGAATTCGAAATCGTGAGAGACAATCCGGGTTCCCTTCTTCAGTTGCTTCTCCAGCATCGGGCGGATCTTGTCATTGGAGCTGGGCAGCAGATAGACGGTCAGCATGTTGGCGCCGCTGAGGTCCTGCTTCTGGATGTCGCCGTTAATGATGCGGGCGGTTTTCTGCAACCCCAATTGCTTGATCTTCTCCATGCTCTGCGTCCACAGATCCTTGTCCATCTCGATGCCGGTGGCGTCGGCGCCAAACTTCTGCGCGGCCATGACGATCACCCGGCCGTCGCCGCTCCCCAGATCGAACATCTTCTCGCTGGCTTTCAGCCCGCCCAACTGCAACATCTTTTGGACCACGGATTCCGGCGTCGGATAATACGGCGCCAGCTTCTCGGGCTCTTTCTGCTGCGCCAGCAGCCCCAGCGGCACGGCGACCAGTAATACGAACCTGCGTGTCATCGTTCAGACCTCCTGAAGGACTATAGAGAGTTTCAGTGTACAGCAGGCGGCGGCTGGAATGGTAGGCGGGCGCGGCGGGTCAGGATGTGGCTTTGGACACCAGCGAGCTGAACAGCGAGCTCCAGGTGGATTCTTTGCGCTTCTTCTTGCCCGTGGGATCGATCTTCTTGCCGCTCAGCCGGTCGGCCAGCGTCAGCATGTTCCTGCCGAAGTCGGTGCCGGAGGCGATCGGCTTGCCCTCCATCAACGCCTTCTGGGCGGACTCGTAATCGCTGGGGATCAGGTGGAACACGTCGTTGTGGAGCGCGGTTTCGATGGCCTCCTGGCTCAGGCCGACGTCGGAGTTGAAGCGATTGATGATCAGCCGGATTTTGGCGCGGTCTATCCGGTTGGCGTCGAAGTAGAGCAGGGCGCGCTGGGTGGCGCGCAGCGCCGGCAGCTCATTGGTGGTCACCAGCAGCAGCTCATCGCACAGGTTCACCAGCGACAGGGTCCATTCACCGAAGCTCGCGCCGAGGTCCAGGGTGACCGACTCGTAGGCCTGACGGCAGAAGTTCACCACCAGGTCCGGGTCCCCCAGGTCGTGGAGACCATCCATGGGGTTCTCCGGCGACAGCAGGACATCCACTCCCTGGTACTGGGTGACCAGACCTTTCCATAGATCCGAATCCAAGCCGTCGCGACGGCTGAGCGCATCCACGAAGCTGTAGGTGGATTTCAGCTTCAGCAGGAAGGAAACCGTTCCTGTCATGGGATCCAGGTCAGCCAGCAGGATCTTCTTCTGGCCGTGGCGCTTCCATTGGTAGGCGAGGTTGGTGGCGATGGTGGTAGATCCACAGGCGCCTTTCACCGACAGCACCCCGTACACCTTGGCGCCGCCGCGAGTCTCGCCGCCGGCTCTGGAATGGAGCTGAGCCAGCCGCTCCAGCACCGGATGAAGCTGATCGGAGCTGAACGGTTGCAGCAGGAACTCCGACGCCCCCTGGCGAAGGCAGCCCAGGATCAGATCAGGCTCGTTGGCGGCCAAAAGCACCACAATCTGAAGTGCAGGGTCGATGCTCAGCAGGGTCGAGATCATCGACAGGGCTGAGTCCCGCCGCGTGGCCGCATCCAGAAAGCAGAGGGTCGGGGCTTGGGAGCTCATTGCCGTCTGGAGCGCCTGACGCTCCGGATAGGCCGTTATTTCGACGACCGGTGTGAGCGGAAGATGTTGAGAAATCAAAGGCTTGAGCTCCGAGAGCATCCTTTGATCGGGGCAGATCGCTAACACGTTCTGCCGGTTGTTGGGCCGAGAGGACTCGCGCATATGGCTATTCGCCGTTGTTCAGAAAACGGAGGTTCAGCTATTCATATCGGCAGAGGCCCATGAAAACCTGAGAGGACTAGCCCTATCCGCAGACTAAAACTAATGAAGGCCATGGGAGTACGACGATTTTTAAGGAACTTCACCCCTGTCGCCTCATGGAAATACCCACTCCGTAGTGTAGTGTGTGCATAAGAAGGATCTATGGACGCTTTAAGAACCAAGAAAACCGTAGCGGCTTGCGAGACTCAACCCGTTACAGCAGAAGGCCTTCGCTGCCTTCTCAATAGCACGGCTGACCTCCAGTTTATGCGCTCGGCGGACTCTCTGGCGTCCGCCGTCGACATGGTCCGCCGGACCCCGCCCGACGTGCTGCTGGTCGACAAGGCCTTTGGCACCCAGGCGGTACTGCAGTTCATCCATGAACACAACATGTCCCCAACGCCTCCCGCCGTGGTGGTCTGGGGCATCTCGATCACGGAACCGGAAATGCTGCGCCTGCTCCAGGGCGGCGTCAAGGGGATCGTTCGAAAGACGTCGGAGACGTCGACGCTGATGGCCTGCCTCCGGTCGGTCGCCAGCGGATCCAACTGGATGGAGGAGACCCTGTTTCGGGAATCTCCACGGTTGGAGCGCTACCCGCGCTCGGAGCTGACGCCGCGGGAGCAGCAGGTGCTCGAGCTGGTCGAGCAGGGCATGAAAAACAAGGAGATCGCCAAGGAGCTGGGGATCCGCCCCGGCACCGTGAAGATCCACCTGAAGCACATCTTCGAGAAGACAGGGGTGCGCGGACGCTACGGGCTGGCCCTGTCGGGCATGCGGGGTAAGGGTCTGCTCGAGATGGCGCACATGTAGTCGGCAGCCGAGCGGCTACGCGCTGGTCCAGCTAAACCCTCGTGATATGCTGGGCGAGTGCGCATCGCCGCTCTGTTGCCCATCTGGCTCGGCATTTGCTTCAGCCAGAGCAAACCGCTGCTGGACATTCTCCAGCAGGAACTGACCAGAAACTTCGAGACTCTCAAGGCCAAGGGCGACCCGGCGCCGTACTACATCGCCTACGCGGTCACCGAGCAGGAGATCGAAAGCGCCTCGGCCACACGCGGGGCCGTGCAGGGCAGCAACCGCCGCCATCACCGGCTGCTGGACGTCACCGTCCGCGCCGGAACTCCCCAACTGGACAGCTATCACCGGCTGCGCGGGGAACTGCCACGGTTCACCTCCGGCGCTCCCATCTCACTCGATGACAACGCCGAGGCCATCCAGCAGCGGCTGTGGATGGAAACCGACCGCGTCTACCGGCAGTCGGCGCAGCGACTGGCGAACATCCGTTCCAGCCAGGAGGTGAAGGTCGCCGAGAAAGACTCCGGCGACGACTTCACCATGGAGCAGCCGGCCCAGTTTTCCGGCCAGCCCCCGGCACTCCGCTTCAACGCCGCGCAATGGACGGCCCGGCTGCGAAAAGTCTCCCAGGAACTGGGCAAGGACGCCTCGATCCTGGCCTCGCAGGTGTCGGTCTCCGCCATCCGCGAAACCAAGTCGATGGTGGACTCGGCCGGAACCCGCCTCCAGCACGGCCGCATCTTCGCCCGCATCATGATCACGGCGCAGGCCAAGGCGCCCGACGGCATGGACCTGGAAACCAGCGAGAGCTTCGAGGTAAGCGATCCGTCGCGGCTGCCGGGCGACGAGGAGATCGGCAAAGCCGTGGCCCGCGTGCGTCAGGAGTTGCTGACGCAGTTGCGCGCCCCGGTGGTGGACCCCTCGGTTGGGCCGGCCATTCTGTCCGGTCGCGCCGCCGGCGTCTTCTTCCACGAAATCTTCGGTCATCGCGTCGAGGGGCACCGCCAGAAAGACGAGAACGAAGGGCAGACGTTCGCCAAGAGCATCGGAACCGCGGTGCTGCCCGATTTTCTTTCGGTGGTGTTCGACCCCACGCTGAAACAGGCTGGCGGCAAGGATCTCAACGGCTCTTATCTCTACGACGACGAGGGAGTCTCGGCGCGCCGGGTGCCGCTGGTGGAGCGTGGCGCACTCAAGACCTTCCTGATGTCGCGCGCGGCGGCGGCCGGCGTGAGCGGATCCAATGGCCATGGCCGCCGGGAGCCGGGCGCGGAAGTGGTGGCGCGCCAGTCGAATCTGCTGGTGGAATCGTCGCGCCAAGTCCCGGATGCGCGCCTGCGCCAGATGCTGATCGAAGAAATCAAGCGTCAGAACAAACCCTACGGATATTTCTTCCAGCAAGTCACCGGCGGCTACACGACTACCGGCCGGCGGGGCTTCCAGGCCTTCAAAGTCATTCCGCTGGTGGTGTACCGCGTCTATCCGGACGGCCGCCCGGACGAGCCGGTGCGCGGCGCCGACATCGTCGGCACGCCTCTGGCGAGCTTCTCCAAGATCATCGCCACGGGGGACCGCGTGGAGGTGTTCAACGGATTCTGCGGCGCTGAATCCGGCAACGTGCCGGTGTCGGCGGTGTCGCCGGCGATTCTGGTGTCCGAGCTCGAGGTGCAGAAAAAGGAGAGCGCGCAGGACCGGCCGCCGCTGCTGGCCCCGCCCTCGGGAGGCGTTCAGTGAAGCGGCTGGCGGCGCTGCTTCTAACGGCCGCCGCGCTGGTCGCTCAGGATCCAGGCTCCGACGCCATACTGCGGGCGATGGAGGAAGAGCTGAAGCGCGCCGCCACCATCCGGCTGGGCGGCAGCGAGCCTCCCTATTTCATCGATTACACCATCGAGGACGTGGACAGCTTCACAGTGTCGGCCACGATGGGGGGCCTGGTGGGGTCCGCCCGAAGCCGCGCGCGCGTCCCGCGTGTGCAGGCGCGCGTGGGCGCATACGAGTTCGACAATACCAGCTACATCTTTAGCAATTTCTTCTCCGGCACGCGCTACGATCCGGGCCAGTTGCCGCTGGACAACGATCCGCTGGCGCTGCGGCATACGCTCTGGCTGGCGACGGACCGGTCCTACAAATCGGCCGTCGAGTCGCTGGCGCGCAAGCGCGCGGCGCTGAAGAGCATCACGCAGCAGGAATCGCTGCCGGATTTCACCCGGGCCGCGCCCGTGCGAATCCTCCAGCCGCTGGAGCCGCTGCGACTGGACGAGGAACCGTGGCGGGTGCGGGTGCGCACGCTGTCGGCGCTGTTCCGCGACTCGCCGCGAGTGCTGGCGTCGAGCGTCGATTTCGAGTTTGTGCACTCGGGTCTGTACTACGCCAATTCGGAAGGGACTCGCGTGCGGATTCCCGATCATCTGGCTTATGTGCGCGCGCGCGCCTCCGGCCTGGCCGTCGACGGGATGCCGGTGCGCGACTCCGTCATTCTGCAAGCGCAGGAGCTGGCCGAGCTGCCGGCGGAAGCGGAACTGCGCCGCGGAATCCTGGAAGTGGCCGCCAATGTGACGGCGCTGGCGGCTGCGCCGCGAGCGGAGGACTACTCAGGTCCGGTGCTGGTGGAGGGCGTGGCCGCGCCGCAGCTTTTCGCGCAGTTGCTGGGCGCGAACCTGGCGCTGTCGCGGCGGCCGGTTTCCGAGCCCGGCCGCACGGCGCCGTTTCAGGCGAGCGAACTGGAGGGCCGGCAAGGCTCGCGCATCCTGCCGGAGTGGATGGATGTGGTCGACGATCCCACACAAACGACTTGGCGCGGGCGCCCGCTGTTCGGACGTTATCCGGTGGACATGGAGGGCGTGGTTCCGGCGCCGCTGCGCCTGGTGGAGAGCGGAGTGCTGAAGACGTTCCTGCTGACGCGCCAGCCGGTGCGCGGATTCTCCGGCTCCAACGGGCGCGCGCGCATGCCGGGGCAGTTCGGCGCCAAGGCAGCCGGGTTCGGCAACCTGTTCATCCGCGCCTCCCAGACAGTTCCGTCGGCCTCGCTGAAGCAGCGGCTCATCGAGATGTGCCAGCAGCGCGGCAAACCGTTCGGCCTGATTCTGCGCAAGCTGGATTATCCGTCGTCGGCTTCGTTTGACGAGCTGCGGCGGATGGGAGCGGCGCTGGGGCAGCGCGGCGGAGGCCGGCCGGTGAGCTCACCGATCCTGGCCTATCGCGTGTATCCGGACGGTCGCGAGGAGCTGGTGCGCGGGCTCCGCTTCCGCGGCATCTCGGCGCGTTCCCTGCGCGATATCCTGGCCGCCGGCGATCAGGAGACGGCCTTCGATTTTCTGGCCAACGGGTCGCCGCTGGCGCTGATCGGGTCCAGCAACTTCGTGGTGGCGAGCACGGTGGTGGCGCCGGCGGTGTTGTTCGAGGACCTGGAACTGGAGCGCGTGGAGGAGGATTGGCCGAAGCCGC
>Ga0247727_10011382_pt1 | contig 15544 bp, 12 predicted proteins | sample WisWelCaveWW1625_FD_202498 | JGI IMG/M metagenome (GOLD analysis project Ga0247727, IMG submission 202498) | Biofilm microbial communities from Wishing Well Cave, Virginia, United States - WW16-25 | ecosystem: Environmental > Aquatic > Deep subsurface > Groundwater > Cave microbial mat | place...
GGATTGTTTTAGCGAGAGCGGGTTCGGATAACTCACCAACAAAGCAAAATTTTTCGGCAGTTCCTGCGGTTGCTCAACCGCCGTGGTCAACGACGCCAGCCGAATCACCGGCGAAGTTTTGCCGGTGGCCGTTGTCATCACCACGGACGTATCCGGACGATAACCGAGTGCTTCAGTGACGATGCGAACGGTGTCATTGCGGAACCAGGCGATATCAAATTTTCCCGCAGCATTCGTGCGCGTCGACGGATACTCACTGAGAAAAGAAACCATCGCGCCCGGCACCGGCGCATTCGTTCCGGCAGCAACCGCCTGCCCGGCAATATTCGCCGCGGGGTGATCGGCAAACTCCAGCGCATAAAGCCCCCGCTGCATATCGCTGGCAAAGATAATATTGGAAAACGGGGCAACGCCCCAGTTGGAATTGTAGCCGTTGCAAAATTCCGTGCCATTGATATCATAAAACGCCACTTCCTGCGGTTTGGTGGGATCGGCAATATCGACGACGTGAACGCCTTCGCAATAATAGCTCATGTACGCATAACGCCCGCGCACGTAAACATTGTGAATCGTCGACGCCGGCGAAACGCCGATGGCGAACTCCGCCACTTGCGTCAACAGTCCCGGCGTGCGCGCGTCCCAGATTTTCAACGTGTGCCGGGTCGCGCCCACTTCGTCCGTCGTCAAAATATATTTGCCGTCTTCCGTCGGCCAGGCATTGTGCGTTCCTGCCTGCGCGTAGCGCATTTTTGCCAGCTCGCGCGGTCGCGCCGGGTTGGAAACATCAACCACCGAGAACCCGGACTGGCCGTTGATCCACGCGCCGTACAGACGGCCCTTAATCACGGTCATGTCGTGAATGCCCCACGCCGCTTCGCCGATATTCGTCACGGCTTTGGGATTTTTTTTATCGGTAATATCAAAGATTCGCACGGCGCGTGAAACATAGTCGGCCACATACAGCAAATTTCCCGTCACAAAAAACGTGTGCGCGTTGATCGTCTCCGGCGGCCGAAAATCGTAAACGAGCTTCGGCTGCTTAGGATCGAGGATGTCGTACCATTGCATGCCGTTGGGGAACGACACATAAAGATGGCGGCCATGCACCTGCACGTCTCTGACGGAACGCGCGACAAAAATCGACGCCAGTTGCACGGGCTTTGCACGGTCGGCGAAATCATAAATCCAGACGGAAGAATTAGTGCTGAACGCGCCGATAATCGCCAAATCGCCGCAACTCGTCACTTCGCTGTACGTGACGCCGGGCGAAGGGTTGACACTGGATAAAAATTTAAGCCCTGCACTATTCTGGCGCGAGAAGAGAGGGGAGGTGAGCAATAACAACGTAAAGCTTAAAAAAGATAATCGAGGTGTTCGCATCTACTGGCTCCTGTAAAGATAAATATGAAAATGATAAAAATCGGCCAAAGGCAAAACAATTTAGGGCAAAACTATTTGATTTTGTTTTTGAATGACCAGTTGTAATCCCAAAAGGTTTAAAGCAAAATCAGCTTTTCTTTGTGCCCTTTGTGCCTTTGTGGTTTTATAATTCTCACCGTCATAAGACAGTGAGGCGGCGACTGACACTGAATTTTCCGGCACGCAGGCGTAAAATATAAACGCCGGCGGTAACGGCTTGACCAGCATCATCAACGCCGTCCCACGCGAAGCGATGTTCGCTCGGTTCACGCGTTGCGCGCAACAACTGGCGCACGCGCTGGCCGTAAATATTGTAGACTTCAAGTTGCACCTCGGCGCGCATAGGCAGGCGAAAAACAATTTGCGAAATTGACGATGAAACCGGATTGGGATAACTGCTGAACAGCTCAAAATCGGCGGGGGCGTCCCATGGTTCTGCAACGGCAGTGGTTAAACGCTTGAGGCGAATCGTCGCCGTGGTCTTATTGATGGCGCTGGTGATGACGGTGGTGGTATCGGCAAGATAACCCAGGGCTTCTGTCACTACTTTCACTGTATCATTCTTGAACCAGGGAATGTCGAAACTGCCGGCGTTGTTCGTGCGGGTGCTGGGATACTCGCTCAGAAAATAAACCATCGCGCCACGAATGGGTTGGCTGGAATTGCCATCAACGACTGCACCGGTAAAATTCGCCGCTACGTGATTGTCAAATTCCAGCACATATAACCCGGTGTTCATATCGCTGGCGTAAATCAAATTGGAAAAAACGTGCACGCCCCAGTTGGAATTAAAACTAGTGCAATTGGTGCTTGGATTAAAATCATAGGATGCAACCTCACGAGGTTGGGTCGGATCGTTGACATCAAAGATGCGCAAACCGTCACAGTAGTAACTCGCGTAAGCATACTTGCCGCGCATGTAAACGTTATGGATAATCGAATTGGAGCCGACTTGTGGCGGCGTGAAATCCGCCACCTTCGTTAATTGTCCCGGCGTTCGGGCGTCCCAGATTTTCAGATTGTTGCGCGAAGTGGAAATTTCGTCCGTCGTCAAAATATATTTTTCGTCTTCAGTTGGCCAGGCATTGTGGGTGGCGGCCTGCGGATAGCGAATTCTCCCCACCTCTTTGGGCGCCCTGAGATTCTTTACATCCGCCACCAACAAGCCCGCGCTGCCGAAAATCCACGCGCCATACAAACGCTTGCGAATGACGGTCATGTCGTGAATGGACCAACTGCGATCGATAATATCGGCGAGGGGTTGGGGATTTTTCTTGTCGGTGATATCAAAAATCCGAATGCCGTTGGAAACGAGGTCGGCAACATAAAGCGTGTTGCCCGCCACAAAAAAAGTATGAGGATTGATCGCCGGATTCGGCTCAAAACGTTTGACGAGTTTCGGTTGCGCGGGATCGATAATATCGTACCATTCCATGCGCCCGCTTAAGGCAATGAAAAGATAGCGCCCATGCACCTGCACATCCCATGAGGGCGTATTGATCGGAATGGCTGCCAACAAAAGCGGCTGCGTTTTGTTGGAAAGGTCATAAATCCAAACATTGGAATTGCTCGCGAAACCGCCGATAATCGCCAAATCACCCGCTCCCGTGACTTCACTGTATTTCCAGTTTGGTGACGGCGGCAGCGGATCGACATGCGCGACGACTTTCAGATTGGGACTGCCCTGCGGCAGGAGGGAGGAGGGCGAAATTAACAGGGCGGGTAAAATAACCAAGCGTAAAAATCTCTTCATGCAGTTTCTCCTAAGTCCGGGCAAAAACGCAGGTGATTGCAAAATTGAATTAAGATACGGCGCGACACGCCGATCAGTTCCTGACGGCGACTCACGATTTTTTGACGGGGCGGGCGCGTTTGTCAAGTGGAGATGATTTTGTTTCGGCGATTGGCGTCAATGGGGCGGCGGTGGATTTTACGGTTGTTCCCGTCGGCGCCGAAGCCACCGCCGGCAACTCGGCGGCGGTCGTTGCCGGCAAAATTTCCAACGCGGCATCTTCAACCGCGTAGGCCGGCGGACCGAAAATATAATATTTGGTGAAACCCCAGTACAGAATGTTAGCGCTGACTTTCACAATACTCACCAGCGGCACGGCGACGATCATGCCGAGAATGCCGGCGACATGGCCGCCCGCGAAAATCGAAATGATGACGGTGACCGGGTGCAGCTCGACGCTTTTGGAAACGACGGTCGGTTGCACGATCACGTCGTCGATAAGCTTGATAATGGCGAAGGCGACGATAATATACGGCACGCCGGCAAAGCTGCCGGTATCGATAATTGAGATGATAATCGCCGGAATGCAGCCGATGATTGGGCCGAGAAATGGAATCAAATTCGCCATGCCGGCGAGCGCGCCGATGAGCAACGCGTAGCGCACGTGCAATAGCGACAGCGCAATCATCGCCATGATGCCGACGATCGTCGCATCGAGCAACTGGCCGCGAATGAAACGGCCGAGCTGCAGCGTCGCTTTGTGAATCAGGCTCAACGACATCTCAAAATAGCGATGCGGAATTTGCGCGGCGATATTTTTTTTCAGCGTGCGCGCGTCTTTCAAAATAAAAAACGTCAAAAAGGGAATGATGATCATCTCGCCGACGGCCGAAACCGCTTCGAGCGTGCGCTGGGCGAACGTTTCACCATAGGTCACGGCTTTCTCAGCCATCGTGTTGACGAGATTGGACTGCGCCATGCTCGGAAACGCGGCGCGCAATTTCGTGCGGATGTCTTCGACAATCTGCGCGCGGTCGTCGAGCTTCACGCCGCCGATGATGGTTTTGATTTCATCCAGCATCGTTTGCCAGACGAGTGAAATCGCCAGACCGATCACCGTGAGCAGAAGAACAAAAACGATAATGACGGCCCACATGCGCGACAGGCCGCGGTTTTCAATCGCGTCAACGAGCGGCGCGAGCAGATAGGCGAGAAAGATTGAAATCACCACCGGCGTGACCAGATCGCGCAGCAGGATGATCACCGTAATGGTGGCCGCCGCCAGCAGCACGGCGATGAGCACACGCCGCGCCTGAATGAAATGGCGGTCGGAAAATTGCAAATGATATTGGCGGGGACTTTTTTGCATAAATAAATATAGCGCCCGGCGCAATGAGAAGCAAGGGGCAAACATTAAAATAAATTGGCTTGCTTTTTTGTGCAAAAATTTTGTAACTTGTTTAGGTCGATAATAATTTAAGCCGTTCCACTATGAAAAATAATGATGAGCCTTCCGCCAGCCGCGGCGCCGCCGATGAATTGCGCGAAGAAGAGCGCAAAATTCGCGAAATGCGTTGCCTCGTCGACATCACCTCCGCCGTGATCGCGCAGGGGAATATCTCGGTGCTGGAAGCCTGTTCGTTGATCCGCCTGACGCGGCGGCAGGTGTTGCAACTTTTTCCGGAAAAAGAAAAAGTTTTTGACCTGATTCATCGCCCGCGCTTCGCCAGAATCGTGCAGGAGCGTTTGAAAAAATCTCCGGCGTGGATGAATTGAGCAACCATTTTACGTTTCGATGCTAATTAACTCCCACCACCGGCGGCGCGACCATTTGATTCTCCCGCTTGCAAAACTGGCTACCACAATAATATTATTCGCAGAAATTATAAATCATGCAAGGTGAAACGCTAACCAAAGCGGAAAAACTTCTGGGCCAGTTTCAACCACATGACTAATACCGCAGAAATTACTGTTCTTGGTTCCGGCACGCGCGTTTTGCTCCGTGAACGGAGCATGTCCGGCTACGCGGTTTATCGACCAGACTTTTTTCTTTTGCTGGATTGCGGCAATGGCGCTATTCGCCGCGCCCTCGAAGCGGAACTGCCGATTCTGCAAGTCGATGCCATTCTCTTTTCGCATCTGCATCTCGATCATATCGCCGATTTGCCGGCGTTGTTGTGGGCGTTCGATGGCGAAGGCCGGCAGCGCGCCGATCGCCCGTTGCGCCTCTTCGGGCCACCGGGCTTCGGGAATTTTTTCGCGCGTTTGAGCGATATATATGGAAAGTGGCTCGATCGTCTGCCGATGCCGGTCTTTATTCATGAAGTGCAAAACGAGCGCTTCGCTCTCGGCCCGTGGCAAATTGAAACGCTGCCAATGTTCCACGGCATTCCGGCCAACGGTTATCGCCTCGAAGCGGATGGAAAAATTTTGGCGTACACCGGCGATACCGGCGTCTGCGATGAAATCACGCAGTTGGCACGCCACGCCGACTGGTTGATCATCGAATGCGCCTTTCCCGACGGGCAGGGAATGCCGACGCATCTCACGCCGGGCGAAGTCGGGCAATTGGCCGCGCGCGCCGAATGCCGGAGCGTTTTGCTCACGCATTTTTATCCGGAGAGTTTCACCGTCGATCTTGCCGCGCCATGTCGAAAATATTTTTCCGGCCACATCGAACTCGCGAGCGATTTGCAGCGTCTTATACTGTAATGGAAACGAATACTCCTTTAGATCATTTTTTCAATACGAAGCGCAGATGGGCCTATCAAAAGATTCTTTTGCTGGCACTGATCTTATCCATTATTCTCAATATCGGGCTGTTATTCATGATGCGACGCGCTCTCACCTTTACGCCCATCGCGATTCAGCGCCCGCGAATTGCCCCGTACAAAGAAAACCGTTCAACCTGGTCTTTCACGCTGGCCGAAACGCCGGAATCAGCGCGCCGCGCTCAACCGCCGGAACAGGCCAATCATGTTTCGGATAAAAACGCCGTCGCGCAGAATGCGGAGGCGCCGGAAAATCTGCCGTTGGGCGGGCCGTTTGCCAATGGTGTCTCGCGCGAGGCGGATACCGCGCCGAGTCCGGAGTTGCAATCAGGAAAAATGGAAAATGCCGCGTCGCAAAAAACCTCCGAAGATCTCGTGTCTTCGCGGATTGAAGCCGTTCGCCCGACTAACGGTGCGCCCTCCAATTTCCGGCGCGAGTTTCTGACCGGTGAAACGGAAAATAATCCGGCGTGGCCGTATGCGAGCCTTTATAAGCCGGGCCGGCAAAATTTGGATTCGCGCGCGCCGGATCTGGGAAGTTTTTCACTCAACACTTACGCGTGGGATTACGCGCCGTATTTGTTGTGGCTGAGAGAGCGCGTCCAGCGCAACATTTATCCGCCGCCGGCCTTCACGCAGATGGGCATCATCAGCGGTCGCACGGTTTTGCGTTTTCGCATCACGCGCGACGGCGCGTTGCAGAATCTGGCGCTGCTGGGCTATGCCGGCCACAAATCACTGATGGAAACCAGCTTGCGCGCCATTCAAGCGTCGGCGCCATTCAGAAATTTGCCGAGGGATTTTCCTGAGGAATATCTGGAGGTCACGGCGCAATTCGAGTATACTGTTCATCGGTAAAACGTAGCACCGTAAAACGTAAAGAATAAAACGTAAAGTTTTCTATGACGGACACCAATTCCCCACAATGGCTGGAATGGGCGCGCGAGATTCAAGCGCTGAGTCAGACCGGACTTACCTTCACTCAGAATGAATATGAACGTGAGCGCTATCAGCGGCTCTCCGAAATCGCCGCCGAGATTGCGGCGAGCTACACGCAGATTTCCAAAGAAAACTGGCAAAAAAATTTTCTCGCTCAACCCGGTTACGCCACGCCGAAAATCGACGTGCGCGGCGCGGTGGTTCGAGAAAATAAAATTCTGCTCGTGCAGGAATGCACCGATCAACGGTGGGCGATGCCCGGCGGTTGGGCCGATGTCGGCGATCTCCCCGCCGAAATGGTGGCGCGCGAAGTGTGGGAAGAGAGCGGCATTCGCGTGGTCGCCAAAAAAGTGATTGGCGTTTACGACGCCAATCGCACCGGCCGGCCGATGGAATTTTATCACGCCTTCAAAATCGTCTTTCTCTGTGAAATCACCGGCGGCGAGCTGCGCCCCAGCAACGAAACGCTGGCGGCTGATTTTTTCAGTTTCGACCATTTGCCGCCGCTTTCTCTACAGCGCACCAACGAAAAACATCTCGCCGAAGTGCTGGCGCATGTGCAAGATGAAAATCGACCGGCGGCGTTTGATTAAAATGTAGGACAGAGTGCCAGTCTGTCTTTTGTTTAATGTCATTTCGTAGAAATCTTTTTGCGGCTCAAGGTAATTGTTTAATTGTGAAAACCCTTGTGAAACATCCTCGCGACTTTGATCTTAAAAATTACGGCCCGCTTTTCGCCGAACTCTTGCAGGAGGAACGCCTGAATCCGCTTGATGCAGGCGAGCCGAACACCAGAGCAAAATCAACACTCGCGGCTTTGACGATTGAAAAAGCCTTTGCACCAAATCATATCGTCGATCCTGAAATGGCTCGCGCCTGCCTCGCCGGAATTTGGCTTCATCACAACTTTCTCGAAGAAACTCACCAAATCAGCCAGTCGATTGCCACACCGGCGGGAAGCTACTGGCACGGGATCATGCACCGTCAAGAAACGGATTTTTCCAACAGTAAATACTGGTTCCATCGCGTTGGAACGCATCCGATTTTCGGATCGCAGCATCGCGCCGCCACTGAGCTGGCTGCGACAAATGCGCGAAAGGCGTCAACGGATTTTCTTCTCAACCAAACACGCTGGGATCCATTTGCATTTATTGATCTTTGTGAAAACTGTGTTCAACACAAGTCACCGACAGAGACATTGTGTCGCCAGATTCAACGGGCTGAATGGAATTTGTTGTTTCATTATTGCTATCAGCAAGCGGTGGGGAAGTGATGCGATTCGCAGAAAACGTGTCGTATAAAATCTGGCGCTGGTTCAGCGCTTTCTTATTTTATCGATCGCTTGCAATAATTTTTTTTGTTTGTAATTAAGCCGCTTTTTTCATATTTTACCTTGAAGTTTAGATATTTTTATCACTACATATTCCCCATGAATTTCTAAGGAGTGTTGAAAATGCCAACCCGACAGGTCTTAATTAACGTTCCGGAGAAGGTGCTCTTAGCAGAAAAGACAGATGAAAACGCCTTTGCTCAAGAGTTGAGCATGTTGGCGGCTGTCAAGCTGTACGAACTCGGGCGGCTTTCATCCGGCCGAGCCGCCGAGTTAGCCGGCATGCCGAGAATTCCGTTTCTGCTAAATTTAAAGCGTTATAAGGTTTTCCCCCTTGAAGCCGAATTACGCGAATTGGAAAGCGCTCATGCCTGAAGCTATTGAGCCGCTTATCAATCGGCTGGAAACCGCCGGTATGTGGATTTCAAATGATGTTCGCAAAAGAGTGTTGATTTGGGCTGGCGAAAAGTAATGTTGTATTATCAAAGTTCAATGCAATTGTTGTTGGCGTTATTATTTTATTCGACTGCTTCGCCTCAATCCGCCTGGCAATACAAAGACTACCAAACCACGACGCACAAAAACTTTCGCAGCAACAAGCTTTTTCAGCAGACCATCGCTTTCAATCAAATCGACTATCCGTTGCTGCACGCCGCGATTTTCTTCGTCACCAATGAAACGCGCGTTAAAAACAAGCGCCCGCCATTGGCGTTTGCCCTCGCGCTGGAACGCGCTGCGTATCATCATTCCAAACGGATGGTGGAGCAAAACTTTTTCAGCCACGAAAATCCCACCGACAAGTCGCGCAAAACCTCGCACCAACGCGCCCAACTGGCCGGCATCAAAAATCCAATGCTCGCGGAAAATATTGCTACGCACTTTGGCATTCAATACCAAGCCAATTCGCCGATCTATCCCGTTGATCCCCTCAAAGGCACGTTCAGTTACGCGCCTGACGGCCCGTTGATTCCCGCCCACACCTATCTTTCCTTTGCCGAGGCCATCGGCAAACAATGGATGGACTCACCCGGTCATCGCGAGAACATTTTGAACCGGCAGGCGCTGCAACTTGGCTGCGGCGCTTATTTCCATTACGACCGCACGTTTCACAACATGCCGAAATTCAACGCCACGCAAAATTTTCAGTTGTACCGCAACGTCATCCCCGACCGCGCGACCGATCAGTGGCCGTGACGTTTGTAGTGACGCCTTCAGGCGTTCATTATTTGACAAACAAACACTTCTTCATACTCTCAAACCCTCCCGCTCTGATCCTGATCAAATAAACTCCTGATCCCACTTCCGTCGCATTCCACACCACCGAGTGCGATCCCTTTTCTTGAGGCGCATTCACCAACGTCGCCACGGCCTCGCCACGAAGATTGTATACGTTCAATTCGACATGGCTCGCTTCCGGCAGTGAGTAAATGATCTGCGTCGTTGGATTGAACGGATTCGGAAAATTTTGCAACAGCTCGTAACTTGACGGATAAAGCTCCGCTTCTAATTTTTGCGAATTCAAATACGCCTTCGTACCTGCAACCAACTGAAAGCGTTTCTCCGTTAAATGACGTGTCGCGAATTGTAGTCGCTGATTGCGGCGCAGATCGTAAGCTGTTTGCGTTTCGCGCTCAATCAGAAAAACTTCAAAGCTGGAGGGGACACGCTGAATGCCCTCAAACGCCAGCGACAACATTTCATCTGCCGGATTGAGCACGCACGTCAATTCCCACGTGTGGCCGTTGGCAGAGCTCCGGCGAATATCAGTGGTGAGCTGCTGGTTAAAAACCAGCTCGACGCCATCGGCGAGACGCAGCGGTTGATGCAAATCGAATTGATCTTCATCATCCTTTGCCATTTCATTTTGGCCGGCAAAATTGAAGCGGCTCGCGCTGCGGCCATTCTCGGCGGTGATTTGAATCAACCAGTTTTCCGCCTTATTATTCTTTACCGAATAAAATGACGTCGTGCTCTTCAATCCCGCCAAACCTGGCCGAATGGAAAAAGTGGCGGCCTGGCTCAGCCAAATCGCATAGCCCTTCCACGGCTCCAGCCCGGCCGTGTTGATTTGCCAATCGCCCTCGAAGCTCCATAGCTCAAATGTGCCGGCAGAAACCCGCAGACTGTCAAACGGGATATTGTAATTGAACGGATTGCCGATGAGACTCCAGCTCGCAGGCAGCGCGAAGTTGTACGGCTTCGTCGTGCCGGCCGTCGTGCCGCTGCTAGTTTTTAGTTGCAGATTTTGAATAGTCACCAACAACGCAAAACCCATGTCCGGCGTCATCGTCATACTGCCGAAATTGGGATATTCTTGCAAAACCTGTGTCGAGCGCTCGAAGCCATACCAGCGATATTTCGTATCATCATAAGCGCCTAAGCTCGGATTGGCATTGAGAAACGCCGCAGGCGATTTGTTGTCGAGATCGAGCGGAATCGAAAAAATTCTGTACGCGCTGGCGTCTTTCCCGCTCGGCTGCGCGTTCGAATTCAAGATGCCATTGGGGCAATAAACCTGAATGGGGTAGGAGGGACCTTGGCTGATGTTGCTATACGAATCTTCCGCTCGCACATAAAACTCCACGCCGCGATTCGTGACCGCTGTCGCCGGAATCGTTTGCGTGTACGTGCTGCCGCTTTCCACAAGCATGGGCAGGCTGGAAAAGCTCGCCGCGCCGCCGAGGCGATAATACAACATCACATTGTTTTTAATTCCGGAAGGATCGGTGATGTTGAGCGAAACCTTTGCCGCGGTATTTAAATTCACCGGCTGAGGGTATGACGCGATCCCCAAAACCGGCGGGGTCTTGTCTGTCAAAGGCGTTGCCGATACCGTGTTGGAGTAACCGCTCGCTTGCATGATTTTATCAACGGCCTTCACGCGAAAATAATACGTGGCGCCAATGGTAAGATTAGTGATGGTTTTGGAGCTGTTGTTGATGCCGTCGACGGAATCGATTTGAGTTGTCGGGTTGGCGTTGGTTCCGCCAAAAATGCGATAGCGCAGAAAATCCGGCTCCGTATTGGCGTTCCAGCTCAACGTGACCTGTGCAATGCCAGCGGTTGCCTGCAAGTTTTGCGGCGGCGCCGGCGGCAGATCGGCTGCGGTTGGCGTGGCGCTCACCTCGTTGGAAAAGCCGCTTTCTTTGAGCAAGAGATTAACCGCGGTAATCCGATAATAATAGATGGTACCGTTGGTTAAACCGGTCAATGTTTTTGTGGTGCCCAGGACCCCCAGGACGGTAACCACAGAATCAATGGCTTTCGTTGGTTCCGGCGACGTCCCGCCATAAATGCGGTAGCGCAGCAAATCCAGCTCGATGTTGGCATCCCATTTCAACGTGATCTGCCGGTCGCCAACGGTGGCGCGTAAGTTCTTGGGCGCGGCAGGCCCGAGGATCGAAGCGGCTGGCGTCGCACTCACTTCGTTCAAGAAACTGCTCTCATTATGATTCTGATCAACCGCCGTGATGCGGAAATAATATTTCGTGCCGTTGCTCAAGCCGGTGAGGGTTTTCGTCGTGTCGGCGATGCTGTTGGCTCCGCCCGTCTGGGTCGAATCAACTTTGGTGGTGGGATTGGGCGAGGTGCCACGATAAATGCGATAGCGCAGAAAATCCGGCACTGTAATACCGATATCAAGAGAGTTGAGCGGCTGTGGTGCAAGACAGCCCTCAAGCTACTAATTCATTAAAATCACACTTCTGCCCCGCAGTTCGCTCAACATCCATGTTCGTTAGGCACCTATTCTCCTCCAAAACGTCTTTTTACTTCTCACTCAACTACTCAAATCAACTTCAAAGAGATCTTTTTCGAACTCCGCTCGAACCTTTGTTGAACCGTCTACGGTCAGGAGTCGAATCGTCATACCCCAGTCATCAATACTCCAGACCGCAATTTCCCCTTCTGACGGTGAAACATCTGAGAAAATCGCATCACCCTTGAGTTGTCGCTCAATGCCGTAGACAGTCACTGTCTCGAAGCGTTCTGTGTGTTCAATGCGTAATCTATTGTGAACGCGGGACAGCACTATTTTATATGGTCCCTTATTCCACTCGGCGGGCCCATCTAACTCGAGCGCACCCTTACGCACTACCGGATAATCGGGCAGTTCCATTGATCCAAGATCGAGGGATTTGCGCATCTTTCGAGCCCGTTCCTCTCGCTCCTCCGCCTGTCGTATATCCCCAATTGATCGGAAATACTCCGCATGCTTCTCCAGAGTTCGCACAAGACGTTGAACTGCAAAATCCCGCTTTTCCTGTGGCAGTGAAGAATCACGGTTCATAATCTCGTAGTATTGCAACGCATATACTATTTTCCCAGCCCTTTCAATTGCAGCGCCTACAGCCTCTATGGGAAGGTATATCTGTCGTGCCTTTGAAGGGGTTCTCGTCACAAAATGTCGGTAGAGAAACTCGCTTACAGGAGATTGCCTTTCTGACGTCTCCGACGGTAAATAGTCTGAGGTAGCCAACTCAAATAATACTGCTTCGAAAATTTTGTCTGCACCACCGCTTTGTTTTAGCAAAGTGCGAAGAGCTCCACTATTAACATCGCGTAGTTCCGCAAAATCGGCATCTTCAGCAGCTTTTACGGCTGCATTCCACGCTTTCGTTCGAATGAAAAGCCGCGCCACTATGGCAGCAACAGTACTAGCCAATTCTGCATTTCCTTCTTTGACTGCCATTGCGAGAAGTGTCTCAAGACGGTTGCGTTCAGGATTTACTTCCAGCATTTCGATTGCCAACTGACGTTTATCTTTTGCTATCGCTGCATCTGTAACGGCGAACAATACTTCACGATCCAACTTCTCGATATTGGCTACTACATGCCTGTTTTTCAACCACTCACTCAGAACCTGCTCATTGTCCTTGAGCTTGGAATACCAGATCAGATTCTTTGGGAATGGCTCAAGCCTTGCCTTTGCACGACGATAGCCATCGCTCTCCGTATGACCGCTGGCATCCCATAACTGCACTGCAGCCAAGTACTGACTTGCTCTATATGCAATGAGCGCTCTCTGGCTTTCATGCAGAGCAATTCCCGCTGCCGATAAGCGTTCGATCATCGTATGAGTTCTGTTCCACGGAATAGTGGCATCTTCATTTGCCTGCGACAATCTTTCAACAAGCTTACTGAATACGTGACGCCAAGTTGCGTCAGTTGCAACTTCTCGAACCCATTCGTCGTTGGTGATTGCATCAAGAATGATGGAGAGGAAAGCTTCAGGAACTCCATGGGCTTGTGCTACAAAATCTGCGGAACGACTTTCAGGCCGTGAAGCTAGTGACGGATCATTAGCAGTCAAATTGCAGATAGCTTTAAAGTATTGTCCTTCCCAGTAGCAGCGGAATGCATCATTGTGGAGGTCAAGTTCCTCATATTTTTTGCCAGCATCTTCAAGCTTATTCTCAAACTCGAAAGCCAATGCGAGGCACTTCCCAGCGTTCAATTCTTCGCCTGCGCTTCGGTAGGCGAGAGCTGCTTGCCGTAAGAGATAGGAATCCCGTTTTCTTTTGCCTTGGTTCTCATATTCACGCGCTTGCTCGCGTCGATCAGTCCGTTCTCCTTTCCAGTCACCTTCCTGTCCTTCCACAAGGAAGGTAATCTTGTCCTTCCATAAGTCTTTGCCGCCAGCTCTTATCATCAATGCGTCGATTATCTCAGCGTCTGTTGCGAATCGCCAGAAGTTATCAATTGCTTCGCGTGAATCGATAATGCTTAGCCGGCCCTTAGCGCGACTCGCCGCCACGTAGAGTCGGTTCAAAAAGTATTCGTATGGTAAGCGCGCCTCGGGGTCATCGTGAACATCAATATCACCGGTCAGCAGACGATCGAATTCTTTAGGATGATTATCACCAAAGCGGTATAGTGCTACTGCTGGAAACTCTAAGCCCTTTGCGCGCATTGGTCCGAGTATGTTTTGGAAGATACCCTCGCGCTCTTGGTCAAGCGTCTTCAGGAGGGAATCGTGACTAGCATAGGCCGTTTCTTCCCCCTCTTCGCAATTAACAATTTTGACTATTTCTGAACGCTTTCGTAGTTCATCCTTGGTCTGAGCATCGTCGCCGGCAAACCACACTGGCTGGACTGGGGCTTCTACCCACCATGCCTCCTGTGGCCGTATGCCCTGGCCACCAACTAAAGCAGCACGTATGAGTTGAATCAAGTTGCAGAATTTGACAATACCTGGATTGGAACGGTAATTGAACTTTAACTCTTTGTAGTTAATTTCCACACGTGCTCGACGCCGAGGATCCAAAACCGCACAGAAACGGTCATGGAAATCAGCTTGAACGGCGCTCCACCTGAAACCTGTCGGGTTCACGGTTTGTAGCGGGTCACCCGCGAAAACGAATGGTACTCGTTTCAGTTGCTCAGGTTGTAGAGAGCGTCTTGAGAAAATTGACATCTGTAGAATGAGTTCAAGTTCTATAGGAGTAAAGTCTTGAGCTTCATCGCAAAAGATAGCAGCGTAAGCGACTTGCTTGATTGTGCCAGCTTCTAGCAAAGACGCAGCGAGGTCTTGGTCGTCCCAGTACTCACTCTCATCACAAAGCCGCTTATACCAGCTCTCCCAAACATGCTCATAAACCGTTTCGTATGATTTAACCGAGACCGATCTTTGTTTTTTAGGAAGTGCTGCAAATTCCTCTGATGTAAGTTCGTCGCCGCAAGCGGAACGTATACCTTTGATGTAGGACCGAATTGTGTGCCATGCGAGATCCATGCTAATGTGACGAGCTTCATGTAACCTCCAACATTCTTTTACCAAAATCTCTCGCCAACTTCTCACGTTGATTTCCCACAAAATTTTTCCCACATTGTTTTCCAGTGTTCCGGTGTAGTGTTTTCAGCCCAAAATAAAAGTCTCCGGGGGAGGTGACGCTCCCGCGCGGAGACGAATTAAAACGCAACAACGACAACCTATTTTAATCGTCTTCGCGCAAAATGTCAAGGACTATTTGGCGTGGCGTGATTCACCCGCGGCGCTGACGCTGATCCTGCGGTGCGGGCACACGCGCTATATTCGCTGGGGAACCTACGGCAGAAACCCACGCCCCGATGGAATCGCGATTCGGATCCAGCGCTTTTTCTGTTTGGTCTGCCATCATACGTGTTCGGTGTTGCCGGCATTTTTGCTGGACCATGTGCATTACACGATGACAACGGTTGCGCCGTATGTGGACTACCTCGCCACGCACGCGTCGGCTTCCATTGCAGAAGCCTGGACGCATGGCCCCGCCGACGGCTTCCCGCTTGACTTGGTTACGCTTTACCGCTGGTTCAAGCGGCTGGCTTTTCGCTTGACGTTTTTGCTCACCATGCTCGAGAAAGAGTTGCTCGACC
>Ga0247727_10011383_pt1 | contig 15541 bp, 13 predicted proteins | sample WisWelCaveWW1625_FD_202498 | JGI IMG/M metagenome (GOLD analysis project Ga0247727, IMG submission 202498) | Biofilm microbial communities from Wishing Well Cave, Virginia, United States - WW16-25 | ecosystem: Environmental > Aquatic > Deep subsurface > Groundwater > Cave microbial mat | place...
CGATCCAGCAGGATCTGCTCGACACCGAGGAGTTCGCGGCCGTGTTCGCGACCTCCTACCTGGATGGACTCGGCGACGTCGCCCGCTTCGGCGAGACCGTCTACGAAGGGCCGGACGTGGACCCGGGCATCCCGCCGGCGCTCTGAAGCGCGGCCACGACCGCCGTCTCCCGATCCGCCCACGAGAACAGCCGGCCGAGGCGCACGAGCACCATCCCCTCGCCTGATATCGCCTCGACGACCCCGTCGACGCTGAAGGCCGCCACCAGCAACCGATGCCCCCGGGCCATCGCCGGGCTTTCTGCAACCGCCTTCGGGCCGCTCGTGGCTGCCTCGAAGGCACGCGGACCGGCGTCGGGCACGAGCTCCGCGCCCGGGCCCCACGCGGGCGTGAGCACCTCGGCCACGTGGCGGCGGGCTTCGGCTCGACCCGCGCCCGGATAGAGGTTCAGTCGCGTCCGGTACCGATGAAGGTCGAGAGAACGGATCGCCTCGATCTCGAGCAGGCGGTCGAGCGGTTCGGGCAGGACCCCCGGCGGGCAGGTCACGATCGTCTCGTCGGTGAGCGCCACATCGAAGTGGAGCCTCAGGAGCGTCGGGTTCGGCGCACCCTCGAGCGCCCATCCGGTCACAGCTGGAGCGTATACCGGCCCCGTGACGCCCGGTCACCTCGGTCGTTGACCACGTCTTCCCAGGTCGGCTAGCGTCCCCGCGCGATGCAGGTGACCGGGGGTTCTGTCGAGATGGGGCGCGAGTGAGCCTGCTCGTTCCCTGCCCGCACTGCGGCGAGCGCCCGTACACCGAGTTCACGTTCGGAGGCGAGCTCCGCCCGATCGAGGCCGATGGCCCTGAGGCGGACTTCGCCCAGGTATACCTGCGGGAGAATGCCGCCGGCCCGCAGGCCGAACGCTGGTACCACGAGGCGGGCTGCAAGCGCTGGCTGACCCTCACCCGCGACACGGTGACCAACACGATCGAGCGCTGACGTGGCAGGCTCGATCGACTTCGAGTGGCGCCGGGTCCCTTTCGAGGACGGCGACACCGTCGCCTCGGCCGTGCATCGGACGGGGGTGCGAACGTGGAACCGATCCCTCAAGTACCACCGGCGAAGGGGCCTGTACTGCTTGACCGGGGACTGCTCCAACTGCCTCGTGAACGTGGACGGAGAGCCCGGTCGGCGTGCATGCGTGACCGAGGCGATCGAGGGCGCCCGCGTCCGACGCGAGACCGGATCGCCAGGGCCGGAATGGGACGTGCTGGCTATCACGGACCGGATGCACTGGCTCATGCCGGTCGGCTTCTATTACAAGGCCTTCATCAGGCCTCGCTGGGCCTGGGAGTTCGCCGAGCGGATGATCCGCCGGGCGACCGGCGTCGGCCGCCTCCCCACCGACGGTCGCTTCGAGCCGAAGCGCGCTCGCACCACGCACTGCGACGTCCTGGTGGTCGGCGGCGGCGTCGCGGGGTTGGCAGCGGCGATCGCCGCCGCGCAGGTGGGCGAACGGACCCTGCTTGCTGATGAAGGCGCGCTCGGCTGGTCGCTTTCCGCGCCGGCTCTGCAGGCACGGATAGAGGAACTGTCCGCTGAGGCGCGAGCGCAGCCGAACGTTGAGATCTTGCAGGGGCATTCCTGCATCGGCCTCTACGAGGGGCCCTCGGCGGCCCTGGTCGGGCCCCACGGTCTCGTCGAGGTCGAGGCCGGCCGCGTGATCGTCGCCACCGGCGCCGTCGAGGCACACGGGGTCTTCCCGGGCAACGACCTGCCGGGGGTGTGGCTCGGCCGAGGCGCCGCCCGCATGGCCGTGCGCCACGGCGTCGCGCCCGGCAACCGGGCGGTGATCGTCGGCGAAGGACCTGAGGTCCAGGATCACGCGGACGCGCTGCGCGACGCAGGGGCCGAGGTCTCCTTGGTGGCAGGCCGGGTCGTATCCGCGAACGGCCGGCGCCGGGTCACTGGCGTGACCGTGGAAACCGCCGACGGACGCCGCTCGTTCGCGTGCGATGCGCTCGTGCTGGCCTTGGGCCACTCGCCGCGCGACGCCCTGTTGAGGATGGCCTCCGGACTGCCGGTCGGCGGGGCGGGAGACGTGGTCCTGCCCGGATGCACTCCTGAGGAAGCCGAGGCTTCGGGCCGGCGCGCGGGCGCCGGCGAGCCCGACGCACCGAGCTACCCCGTCAGCTGGCCGGCGATGGAGCCCGACGGATACGTCTGCATATGCGAAGACGTCGGCGTGCACGAACTCGAGGTTTCCTGGGACGAAGGCTGGACGTCGTCGGAGATCCTGAAGCGGTACACGACCGCCACCATGGGCCCGTGCCAGGGGGCGCTCTGCGGTCGTCACCTCGCGTTCTTCGCCGAGTCCAAAGGAGCGCCACCCGCCGCCACCGGTCTCACGACCGCTCGACCACCCGTCCGCGCGCCCAAGCTGGAGGACCTGGTCGGCGGCGTCCATGAGGTGATCCACAAACGGACAGCGCTGCACGAGCGCCATGTGAGCGCCGGCGCGAGGATGGATCGTTCGGGAGCCTGGCAGCGCCCGGGCACGTACGGCGACCGGCGTGAGGGATACCTCGCCGTCCGCGAGCGCGTGAGCCTGATGGACGTGAGCACGCTCGCGAAGTTCCTCGTGGCCGGGCGAGACGCCGCTGCCCTCATCGACCGCGTGTTCCCGACGCGGGTGCGCGACCTCGCACCCGGGAGGGCCCGCTACCTGCTCGCCCTGGACGAGGCGGGCTACGTGATGGACGACGGCCTTCTGTCGGCGCTCCCGGATGGGCGGTACTACCTGACCTCCACCTCCGGTGGCGCCGACCGGATGGAGGCATGGCTCCGCAACTGGTCCGACCGCCTCGACCTTAGCGTGCACGTCGTGAACCAGACCGCCCAACTCGGCGCGATCAACGTGGCCGGACCTCACGCGCGCGACCTGCTCGTCTCGCTCTCAGGGGACGATCTGTCACGCGAGGCCATCGGCCACCCCGGCCACGCCGACGTGACCGTCGCAGGGGTCGCCTGCCGTGCCATCGCGGTCGGCTTCGTAGGCGAGACATCGTTCGAATTGCACCATCCGCGGTCGCGCAGCGTCGAGCTGTGGGATGCCCTGCTCGAGGCCGGCCATGCGTGGGACATCCGACCGCATGGGTTGGACGCGCTCGACCTGCTCCGCCTGGAGAAGGGCCACATCTACCTGGCCCAGGACACGATGCCCGATGACCACCCCGGCAAGCTCGGCCTCTCTTGGGCGGTCGAAGCGAGCAAGCCTTGGTTCGTCGGGAAGGCCTCGCTCGAACGGATGGCAGCGCTCCCGCTGCAGCGGCGGCTCCTCGGGCTGGAGTTCGACCGCGCTCCACAACGCGGTGCTCCCCTGTCGGTCGATGGACGGATCGTCGGGCGCGTCACCTCGTGCGGAACCAGCGAAGTGCTTGGCCGCCACATCGGCCTGGGGTGGGTGCGTTGCGTCGACGGCGTGTTCCCCGAGACGCTGAATGCCGGGGCCCTGACGGCACGGGTCGCTCCCACCCCCTTCTACGACCCGGAAGGGGTGCGCCTGCGTGCCTGAGATCAGATCGGCGCCGCTCGCGGTGATCTGCGCCCAGGCTGCGCCCGGGGCGCTGGACCGTCTCATCGCGCCCGGCTACGACGCCGTCGTGTGCAGGACCGCCCCCGACGAGATCCTTGTGTTCTGTCCACCGGAGGTCGCGGAGGACGTCTTGCGCGAAGTCACCAACCGACTTCCGGCGCTGGATGAGCACGGTCTGGTCCTCGACCTCACGGATGGGTGGCACGCGTGGACACTGGTCGGACCGGACGCGCGCGAAGGTTTCTCGGCTGTGAGCGCGCTGGCTCTTCCCGGCGGCGACGGGTTCACCCAGGGCCATGTCGCCCAAGTGAGCGCCAAGATCCTCACCGCCGCCGACGACGTGACGATCATCGTTCCTGCCTACTGGAGCCAACACCTGCGGGAACGACTCGTCGCCGACGCCGCAGGGGCAGGGTCATGACCGGGCTGTTCCGCGGCCGGACGTTCCTGACCACCCAGGAGCTGGAGCCGCGCTATGACGTCGTGATCATCGGCGGCGGCGTGAACGGGCTCTCCCTGGCGCACAACCTCGCGACCTACCAGGGCATCACCGACGTGGCCGTGTTGGAGCAGTCGTACATCGGCTCGGGTGGGTCGGGGCGGAACACGCAGGTCGTGCGGGCCAACTACAACACGCCAGAGACCGTGCCGCTCTACAAGGCCAGCCTCGAGATCTGGCGCACCCTCAGTCAGGAGCTCGACTTCAACATCTTGTTCTCCACCCAGGGTGAGCTCGACCTGTGCCACACCGTCGACTCGCTCGAGGTCGAGCGCGAAAGATCCCTGCTGAACCGGGCCTATGGCGTGCACACCGAAATCGTCACCGTCGACGAGATCGCCGCGATGAACCCGTTGATCGACCTGTCGGGCGGCGGTGAGTTGCCAGTGCTCGGGGCGTCCTACCACCCTCCCGGTTCGTTCGCCCGGCATGACTCGGTGGTCTGGGGCTACGCCGCCTCGGCTCATCGTCGAGGCGTGCAGATCCACGAACAGACGCGGGTGACGGGGATCGACGTCGTGGACGGACGATGCCGGGGCGTCGGAACCGACCGCGGCCGCGTCGACGCCGGCCTCGTCGTCAGCGCGGCGGCCGGCTGGTCCAGCCTCGTGGCGGCGATGGCCGGAGTTCGCCTGCCCATCGTGACCCAGCCGCTGCAAGCCTTCGTGACCGAGCCCTACAGGCATGCCCTCGACGGCTTGGTCTCGTCGATGGACCTGTACATCTACGTCTCGCAGACAGCGCGCGGTGAACTGCTGGCCGGCGCCGAGGTCTTGCCCTACACCACGTACTCCACGCGGTCTTCGTTCGGGTTCCTGGCCGAAGCCGCGAAGCGGAGCATCCAGATACTGCCGGTGATGGCGAAGGCGCGCGCGATGCGCCAGTGGACGGGCCTGTGCGACATGAGCCCGGACTCCTCACCCCTCCTGGGCGAGTCCGAGGTTGCCGGGTTCGTGCTGATGGCGGGCATGGGCACCTGGGGGTTCAAGGGCTCACCCATCTTCGGGAAGCTGATGGCCGAGTCGATCGCGACCGGCCGGATGCCGAACCTGATCGCCCCGTTCGCCCCGACCAGGTTCGCGCTCGATCAGATGGTGCCCGACGCCGCCAGCGCCGGCACGCACTGACCTCAGGTGGTCTCCGCTAAGGGTGGGGGGCGAACCGGCGGGCCGACGATCTCGATGCCATAGCGTTCCGCCACCGGACCGAGCACATCCGGCCGCGGCACCGAGAGACCGGGCGGGGGATCATCGCCGGTCGCAGGCTCGCCCATCTCCTCCGCGAAGCGTTCGAAGCCGGCCGGCGAAGCGAACACCAGCACCCGGGTCGGCTCCACGTCGACGGTGAACGCGTGCGCGATGCCCTTCGGCGCGAACACGAACGAACCGGCGGCCGCCTCGAAGACGTCTTCGCCCACGTAGAAGGTCATCGCGCCGTCAAGGACGTACCAGGCCTCGTCCTCGCGATGATGGATGTGGCGTGGTGGCTCGGTGGTGCGGAACGCGAGCGCCTCGACCAGCGCGAACCTCCCTTGGGAGTCCTCATCGCTCAACTTCGTGGTGAAGCGCGTCCGAGGGACCACTTCGGATCGCCCTCGCCCGGCTTCAACAGGAAGGCGCGGCGCCCCTTCGTCAAGAGCGATAACCCCTTGCACCACGATCGATCATCGTGGAGGTGGCGGGATTCGAACCCGCGTGTTCGGCCGACCGACTGGGTCTTCTCCGGGCGCAGCACGATGATCAGATCTCGCCCCTCAGCGTCCATCGGCAGAGGACCTCGGGGCCAGACCGGATGCGTTGTCCCCCGCCGGCCTCCGGTCCGAACCGGCAGGGTAAGCCTGCTCAGGTGATACCCGATCCCCGACCGCAGGCCCACGGGGCGGGCAGCTACTCAACCGAGGTTAAGCAGCGAGCGCGAACTCGTCGTTGGCGCTTGTGTTGGTCCGGCGTTTAACGTGACATCCGGGATCACGGCCCGCTTCTCCCAGACGATGAACGTCCGAGTCGAAGCCAGTACACCCCCATATGCAGTTGTTCCGAGTATACGGCCGGTCGCCGACACACCTGAAGGCCTCAGCGCCTGCGACCCTGCGCCTGCTCCATCTCGCGCTGGGCGTCCCGCTTCGCGATCGCGTGGCGCTTCTCGTGCTGTCGCTTGCCGCGAGCGAGCGCGATCTCGACCTTGAGCATGCCGTGGGTCACGTAGACGCGAAGCGGGACGAGCGCGAGTCCCTTCTCGCGCACCTCGGCATCCAGGTGCGCGATCTGGGTCCGGTGTAGCAACAGCTTGCGCGGCCGAAGCGGTTGGTGGGTGCGCTTGTCGCCCTGCTCATACGCGGGGACGTGCATGCCCTCGAGCCACATCTCTCCGGAGCGCACGCGGGCGTAGCAATCGGTGAGCGAGGCCCTCCCGGCCTTGAGCGACTTGACTTCGTCCCCGGTCAGCCGGATGCCGCACTCGACATGCTCGAGCAGCATGTAGTCATGTCGCGCACGGCGGTTGCTAGCGACGGTCTTGTCACCCTCGGCTTCCTGGCGGCCGGCCACGGCGCGACCCTACACGTCGAGGAACCGGCGCATCCCGATCGTGCCGGCGAGCACGGCGATCCCCACCGCCGCGATCAGGATCCAAGGGATCACCCAGAGCACGTCGGCGTTCCTGATCAGGGGCAGCCACTGGACGCTCTCGCGCATGGGGTCGATGAACACCACCTTGCCCAGGAGCAGAACGACGACGGCGAAGGAGGCTCCCACGAGCGCCTCGACGAGTCCTTCGATCAGGAAGGGCACACGGATCCGCCAGTTCGTCGCGCCGACCAATCGCATGATGCCGATCTCCTTGCGCCTGGCGAACATGCCCATGCGCAGGGTGTTGGCCACCAGGACGATGGCCGCCACGAGCATCAGCAGCGCGAGGACGAGCACCCCGATCGACAAGCCTTTCGTGATGGTCGACAGGCGGTCGAGCAAGGCACTGAAGTCGAACACCTCTCGAACGCCCGCAGCGGCGCACACCATCTCCTCCGACTCGTTGGTGCGGCAGCCCAGCGCCGCGGTGACCTCCTCGTAGCGACTCGTGTCCTCCAGCTTCACGCGGAGGGAAGCGGGGATCGCGTCCGGATCGGTGTTCTCGATCGTCGACGGCTGATTGGCGAACAGCTCGAGGAACCGCTGGTAGGCCTCCGCCTTCGTCTCGTGTTCCACGCTCGCCACGGCCGGCAGCGGCAAGAGGATCCCGGTGAGGCGTTCGACCGTACCCGCCTTGACGGGATCGGTCAGGTAGACCGTGACCTCCACGTTGCCCGTGTAGGCCTCGATGAACAGGTCGATCTGCCGACCTATCAACAACGAGAGCCCGAAGAGGAACAGTGCGATGAAAGACGTCGACATGGCTCCGAAGGCGACCATCCCGTTGCGCCTGAGCCCGATCGCCGTCTCACGCAGGAACAGCTCGACCCCCACGTCAGGAGTACACCCCCCGCGACTGGTCGCGAACGACCGCGCCCTTGTCCAGCTCGATGACCCGCTTGCGCATCGCGTCGACGATCGCCTGGTCGTGCGTGGCCATCACCACGGTCGTCCCGATCTTGTTCACCTTGTCGAGCAGTCGCATGATGTCCACGCTGGTGTTCGGATCCAGGTTGCCGGTGGGCTCGTCCGCCAGCAACACGAGCGGACGGTTCACGCAGGCACGCGCGATCGAGACGCGCTGCTGCTCGCCACCCGAGAGCTCATCCGGGAAGTTGTTCAGCTTCGAACCCAGGCCTACGTATTCGAGGATCTCGGGCACGCGCGTATCGATCACGTGCTTGGGCTTGCCGATCACCTCTAGCCCGAACGCGACGTTCTGGAAGACCGTCTTGTCCTGGAGCAGCTTGAAGTCCTGGAACACCGACCCGATGTTGCGCCGAAGCTTCGGCACGCCCGACCACGTGGAGAGCTTCGAGAGGTTCTTTCCGGCGACGTATACCTCGCCACTCGTGGGGTCGTCTTCGCGCGTCAGCAGGCGGAGCGACGTCGACTTACCCGACCCCGATGGGCCGACCAGGAAGACGAACTCGCCCTTCCCGATCTCGATGGAAACATCGTCGAGGGCGGTCACGCCGTTCTTCGGGTACGTCTTCGAGACGTGCTGGAGACTGATCATGACTTGGGTTGGTGCGTCCGGAAGGACGCCCGGTCACCTTACCAGAGGCTCTGCGCCGGACCGTGCAAGCCCCGCGGATAGGCTGTCACGATGTCGTGGCGCCGCGTCGTAGCCGCGTGGGCGGGTCCCCTGTTGATCGTGAGCCTAGTGCTCTTCGCGCTGCGGGGCTTCGTGTTCGAGGGTCGGTTGACGAACGGGCACCCCGACATCCTGGCGTTCTGGCTGCCACGGTGGTCGTTCCTGGGCCGGAGTCTCGCCGACGGCACGATCCCGCTCTGGAACCCCTTCGAGATGACCGGCTATCGGTTCGCGGCCGATCCGCAGAGCGGGTGGCTCCACGTCTCACCGATGGTGCTCTTCTCCGTCCTGTCGTCGGGCACCGCGATGATCGCGATGATCGCGCTGCAGCCGGCGTTGGCGGGTCTCGGACTGTACGGGTTCTTGCGGATCGAGGGCCTTGGGCGCGTCGCTGCAGCGGTGGGGGGGCTGGCGATCGCGGGGGCCATGGCCCAGAGCGAGATAGCGATCGCGATGCCGTTCGCCGGGGCGCTCGCCTGGGGCACGATCACGCTCTTGGCAGCCGCCGGGTTCGTGCGGGCCGAACGATGGCCGCGCAGGCTCATGTGGATCGCGCTCGGCGGGTTCGCATGGTCGCAGGTGGCCTCGGCCCATCTCTCGCACGGACTCGTAGCGGTCACCGCGGTGCTCCTGGCCTACGTGGCGGCTCGGACCACTCGCGACGGGCGGCGACGTTCCGCGCTGTTCGTGTTGGCGCTTCCCGTGCTTTCGATCGCCGTACTAGCCCCCCGCCTGCAGTTCATCTCGGTCTCGAGCCTCGCGGACGGGTACTCGTCGCTCGCAACCGTCGCCGTGCAGGGTGAGCAGGAGCCGCCCATCCTCGAGTCAGGCGTCTGGGCCGGCTGGCCACTCGTGTTCGGCGCCGCGCCCGGGGCCTATCTTGGCGCGATCGCGCTCGTGGCTGCTCCCCTTGCATGGCGCGACCGGCGAAGGCGGCGCGTCGTGGTCGCCTTCGCGCTGGTGCTGGGCGCGACATGGCTGCTCCTACTCCCGCTCGTGCTCGGCACCGGATTGGTGCGTGACCTGCTGCTCGCCCTGCCCTTCGGCGACGTCATGCTGCACAACCCGGGGCGCCTTCGCTACGTAGCCCTCCTGACGCTCCCCGTCCTGGCCGCGATCGGCGTCCACGGGGTCATCGACGATCCGCCGCCGCTGCATCGACTACTGGCGTGGTGTGCCGGAGGCGCCGCGCTGTGGATCGGTACCCCGCTGCTGGCCGGTGGCGATCCGGTCCGCTGGCGGCTCGTGGGACTCATGGTCGTGCCCGCGGTCGTCTCGATCGTGGTCATCGCCCGCCGCGCCCGGTGGGCGCCGGCCCTCGCCGCCGTCCTAGCGCTCGAGCTGGCAACGGGGGCCTCTATGGCCGGGCGCCACACCGGGGACGAGATCCGCTACGGCCTCGAGGGCTCTGCGGGCACGCCGCTGGCGTTCCAACCGCTGCGCACACCCGACGTGGACCCGGACGCCTACGTGCGCCGAACTGCATTCGTCGACCTGATCGGTGAGGATCGGTACCTGACTTGGGCGCCACCCGCCGCCGCATACGTCAAGGGGTACCTGTTCGCCCAGGAGCCGACCGACTGGCCGGCGCTCGCCAACGAGCGTGGGACATTGTTCGGCATCCGCGACGCCCTCGGCTACAACCCGGTCCAACTGCCTACGTACTGGCATTGGATCCGCGAACGTAACCCGCTTCCCATCTACTACAACGCCTCGGTCCTTGCCCGGCCGACCCTCGAGGACCTTGAGATCCTCGGTGTTCGCTACATGGTGGTGCCGAGCGGTGTTACCCCGACGGTTCGCGGCGAGGTTGTCGCAGCCGCAGACGGCTACGACCTCGTGGAGGTCTCGTATCCGTTGCTCCATCGCCTAACGACCCCGGTGACGGTCCAGCGGCGATCCTCCACCGAGTTCCGCGTCGAGGCCGAACCGCCCGCCGGTGGTGTCGTGATCCACGAGACCTTCGACCCCGGTTGGCGCGCCACTTCCGATGGAGGCTCCTCGGCTCGCGTCGAGCCCTACGGCCCCGTCATGCAGCTGCTGTTCGCCGACGGCACGAACGGCGCGACCCTCACCTATCGCGATCCCTGGGTCGTCGGGTCGCTTTGGGCCGGCGCGCTGACCTGGCTCGCCCTCGCCGGAGGGATCGCAGTCACGAGACGTCGGGAGCGCGAGTTAGCCCGAGGCGCGACGTCGTAGTTCGGCCTCGATGAAGCGATCGATGTCGCCGTCGAGCACGCGTTGGGGATCTCCCACCTCCTCGTCCGTTCGGTGGTCCTTCACCATCTGATACGGAGCCAGGACGTAGGAACGGATCTGCGAGCCGAAATCCACGGCCTTGCGCTCTCCACGGATCTCATCCATCCGCACCTCACGACGCTGACGCTCAAGTTCGGCGAGCCGAGCCTTCAAGATCCCCATCGCGGTCGCCTTGTTCTGTAGTTGCGACCGCTCGTTCTGGCACGCGACGACGATCCCACTCGGTGAGTGAGTTATCCGAACAGCCGAGTCGGTGGTGTTCACGCCCTGACCACCGGGTCCGCTAGAGCGGTAGACGTCGATCCGCAGATCCGCTTCGTCCACCTCGACCTCGTCGGCCTCACTCCGGTCCAGGGCGGGGATCACGTCGAGCGAGGCGAACGAGGTGTGGCGACGCTTCTGCGCGTCGTACGGACTGATCCGCACCAGGCGGTGGACGCCGCGCTCGGCCGAGAGCAGTCCGTAGATGTTGGTGCCGTGGACGGTGAACGTTGCCGACTTGATGCCCGCTTCTTCGCCGTAGTGCACCTCGTCGACCTCCATGTCGAACCCGGAACGCTCGGCCCAGCGCCCGTACATACGCAGAAGCATGTCGGCCCAGTCCATCGACTCGGTGCCGCCGGCGCCCGCCTGCAGGGTCGCGATGGCGTCATGGGTGTCGTACGGACCCGAGAGCAGCGCGGCCAGTTCGAGGCGATCGACGTCGGTCTCCAGGGCCATCACGGCCGTTCCGAGCTCGGTAGCCAGGTCGGCGTCCTCGGCGTCGGCCAGCAACTCGTTCATCGCCTGGGCGTCCTCGAGGCGGCGGAGGAGGGCGTCGTAGCGATCGACCTCGCCCCTGATCCTGGCCAGGCGCGACGTGATCTCCTGGCCCTTCGCGGGGTCGTCCCACAGGTTGGGCGCGGACGCCTGTTCCTGCAGCGTCGCGGCCTGGGCCCGCTTGCCCTCGATATCGAGGAACCCCTCGGCGGCCTTCACCCGCTCGGCGAGCTTGGCGAGGATCTCCGTGTGCTCGCTCATCGCGGCTGGAGTCTAGAGGGCGGGCCCACCGGTCTATGGTGGACCGCGATGATCCGAGGGCTCGACCACGCCACCGACGCCGAAGCCTGCGACGCCATCATCGCGAGCCTCCCCGGCTGGTTCGGCATGGAGGAAGGGATCCGCGACTGCGCTACCGCGGTGCGCTCCGAGGAAGGTTTCGTCGCCGACCAGGACGGCGAGGTCCGGGCCTTCCTCACCTGGGTCGAAGCGGCCGGCACTGGCGAGATCACATGGATGGCCAGCCACGCCGATCATCGCCGCCGCGGCCTCGGTCGGGACCTCATCGAGGCCCTCGCGACGACACTCCGCGAACGAGGCGTCAGCGAACTCCGTGTGAAGACGCTCTCCTCGCGGCATCCCGACCCCGGCTACGGCCAGACCCGGGCGTTCTACTCGACGATGGGCTTCGAGGTTATCGCCGAACTCGACATCTGGGGGCCTGAAAACCCCTGCGCGCTGCTGGCGCTGCCGCTCTAAACGTTCACGCGGGGACGGCGGCGCCGTGACACTTCTTGTACTTCTTGCCGCTGCCGCAGGGGCAAGGCCCGTTCCGTGGGACCTTGTCCGAGACCGCCTGTCCGGACGCGCCTCCGGTCCGCTTGCCCATCTCCGGCGCCTCACCGGCTCCGCCCGCTCCGGAGGCCACCTCGTCGCTGTTCTCCTGGACCCGCTGCACCCTGGCCGGCTGCTGATCCTGGCGCACCAGCTCGACCCGATAGATGTACTTCACGAAGTCATCCCGGATCGACTGCGTCAACGCCTCGAACATGTCGAACGCCTCTCGCCGGTACTCGGTTAGCGGATCGCGCTGGGCGTACGCGCGCAGGTGGATGCCCTCCTGCAGGTAGTCCATCTCGTAGAGGTGCTCGCGCCATTTCGTGTCGGTGATGTTCAGTAGGACCACGCGCTCGAGCTCGCGCATCACCTCGGGGGTGACCGCTTCCTCCTTGTGACCGTACGCGTCTATCGCGTCGCCCTGGCAGCGCTCCTTGAGCGCATCGGCATCCTCCATGCCAGCGAGATCGTCCGGCGACATCTGCACCGGGTAGACCTCACCGAGAGCGGCGAGGAGCCCTTCGCGGTCCCACTCCTCCGGATAGGCTTCGGCCGGGCACCATGCATCGATCACGTCGGACACGACGTCCAGGACGAATCCCTGGCACTGCTCCGTGATGTCCTGGCCTTCGAGGATCTTGCGGCGCTCCGCGTAGATGACCTCGCGTTGGCCGTTCATCACCTCGTCGTACTTCAGGACGTTCTTGCGTCGCTCGTAGTTGAGCTCCTCGATCTGCCTCTGGGCCCGCTCGACCGCCTTCGTGACCATCTTGGCCTCGATCGGCTCGCCTTCGGGCCATTTCAGGCGCTCCATGATCGAGGACACCGTGTCGCTGGCGAACATACGCATCAGGTCGTCTTCGAGGGAGAGGTAGAACAGCGATTCGCCGGGGTCTCCCTGGCGACCCGACCGGCCGCGCAGCTGATTGTCGATGCGCCGCGATTCGTGCCTTTCCGTGCCCAGCACGTACAGGCCACCGAGGGCGACGACCTGATCGTGCTCCTGGTCGGTCTCGGCCTTCCATCGAGACAGGAGCGGCTCGTACTCGGCCTCGTAGGCCGGACGCTGCTCCTCGTCCATCTCGAACAGCAGGTACGCGTCGTTGTCCCACTCCTTTGCCGCCATCTCTTGGCGGGCTATGTACTCGGCGTTGCCGCCGAGCAGGATGTCGACTCCACGGCCGGCCATGTTGGTGGCCACCGTGACCGCTCCGATGCGCCCTGCCTGGGCGACGATCATCGCCTCCTTCTCATGGTTCTTCGCGTTCAGGACGTTGTGCGCGATGCCGCGGCGGTTCAGCACCCCGGACAGGCGCTCGGACTTCTCGATGGAGACGGTGCCGACTAGCACCGGTTGACCCGCGGCGCTGCGAGCCAGGATGTCGTCCGCGACCGCATCCCACTTCTCGTCCTCGGACTTGTAGATCAGATCCTGCTTGTCGTCGCGGACGTTCGGCTGGTTCGTAGGGATCTCTAGGACGCCGATCTTGTAGGTCTCCTCGAACTCCGTCAACTGGGTCTTGGCCGTTCCGGTCATGCCGGCGAGCTTGTCATACATCTTGAAGTAGTTCTGGATCGTGATCGTCGCGAGGGTCTGGTTCTCCTCCTTGATCCGAACGCCTTCCTTGGCCTCGATGGCCTGATGCAGGCCCTCGGAGTAGCGACGGCCTTCGAGGACGCGTCCCGTGAACTCGTCGACGATCTTGACCTCGCCATCGGTCACCACGTATTGCACGTCGCGCTTGTAGAGCTCCTTGGCGCGCAGCGCGTTGTGCAGATGGTGCACGAGCATCGAGTTGACGTTGTCGTAGAGGTTGTCCACTTCCAGGATCTGCTCGACCTTGGTGACGCCCTTCTCCGTGACGGCGACCTGGTACTTCGACTCCTCGACCTCGTAGTCCTCGTCGCGGTCGAGACGCGGTGCGACGCGCGCGAACGTCTGGTACCACTTCGCCGAGTCCGCCACCATGCCGCTTATGATCAATGGAGTGCGGGCTTCGTCGATCAGTATCGAGTCGACCTCGTCGACTATCGCGAACGCGTAACCGCGTTGCACGCACTGATCCAGGCGCATCGCCATGTTGTCGCGCAGGTAGTCGAATCCGAACTCGTTGTTCGTCCCATACGTGATGTCGGCCCCGTAGGCGGGCCTGCGCTGCTCGGGGGTCATCGAGGATTGGATCAAGCCGACATCCAGCCCGAGGAATCGGTAGATGCCGCCCATCCACTCGGAGTCGCGCTTGGCGAGGTAGTCGTTAACCGTGACTATGTGCACGCCACTACCCGCTAGCGCGTTCAGATAGGCGGGAAGCGTAGCGACGAGGGTCTTGCCCTCGCCGGTCTTCATCTCCGCGATGTTGCCCAGGTGCAGGGCGCCTCCCCCCATCAGTTGCACGTCGAAGTGGCGCTGTCCGTTGACCCGCCGCGAGGCCTCTCGGACGACGGCGAAGGCCTCGGGCAGGAGATCGTCCATGGAAGCGCCGGCGGCGAGCAGTTCCCGGAACTCGCCGGTCTTGGATCGCAGGGCTTGATCGTCCAGATCCTCGACCTCGGGCTCGAACGTGTTCGTCAGGCGCGCTAGGTCGGCCAGGTGCTTGAGCTTGCGGCCTTCGCCGATGTTCGAGATCTTGTCGAGTACGGGCACGCAGGATCCTCCGGCTGCAGGGTGTCATCGATGCTAGCAGGGGCCCGGTTCAGGCTCGGACGGGCGCACCCGCGATCTGACGCCAGATCACAGGGACTGCTCGAGCGCGCCCAGGCGCTCGACGAGCCGGGCGTTCTCGGCGTAGTCGACCGGGCACGCGATCAAGCTGACGCCGTCATCGTCCAGGGCCTCACGCAGCGTCGGCGCGAGGTCGGCGGCCGAGCCCAATGCGTAGCCCTTCGCGCCGAAAGACTCGGCCAGACGTACGAAGTCGGGGTTCCCGAAGGAGACCGATGAGCGTCTCCCGAAATGGATGTCCTGCTTCCACCCGATGAGCCCGTATCCTCCATCGACCCACACCAGGATCGTCAGCGCCACGCGTTCACGTACCGCGGTCTCGATCTCGGCGACGCTCATCAGGAAGGCGCCGTCGCCCATCGCCGCGAGGACCTTGCGCTCCGGATGCACCATCCTGGCCGCGATGGCCCCCGGCAACGCGAAGGCCATGGTCGCGAGGCCGTTGGAGATCAGGCAGGTGTTGGGTTCGTAGGTCGGATACAGCCGGGCCATCCACATCTTCGCCGCGCCGGTGTCGGTCAGGACGATGTCCTCTCGTCTCATCGCGGCCCGGATGTCGGCGACGATACGCGCCGGTGCCATCGGGAAGGCGTCGTTCGCGGCGCCGCGACCGAGTTCCTCTCGCAGGAGGTCCTTCACCGGGGGGACCTCGCCCTGGATC